>WNGB01001240.1_pt1 | contig 41942 bp, 30 predicted proteins | sample 5400681 | NCBI WGS metagenome assembly WNGB01 (sample SAMN13153367, study PRJNA577476) | soil metagenome | isolation source: 115 cm soil or saprolite under grassland replicate 2 | place: USA:California | collected 2016-06-15 | reverse complement strand
CGACGGACGAGTCGACCTGTACGCCGGGTTCTGTAGCCCACCAGAGGTGGGCCGGCGGCCATCCATCTCGGCCTGCCGTCGCCGGCAGGCTCCAGCGGCCTACCCGCAGGCATCGGGCGGGCCACCCTCGATCGCCTGCGCAGGCCACCGCCCGTGAGCGGTCGCCCTCTTGGCCTTGCTCCGGGTGGGGTTTACCGAGCCACCCCGGTCACCCGGGGTGCTGGTGGGCTCTTACCCCACCGTTTCACCCTTACCGAACGCCGCCGGCGCTCGGCGGTCTGCTTTCTGTGGCACTGTCCCGCGGGTCACCCCGGGTTGCCGTTAACAACCACCCTGCCCTGTGGAGCCCGGACGTTCCTCGGCAGCACACCAGTGCGCTGACGCGGCCGCCCGGTCGACTCGTCCGTCGCCCTCCAATGGTACGTGCTCCCGCGCCCCGCTCCGTCTGGACCGGCCACCGGCTAGCCTGGCGCCACGATGAATGTCACCCAGGCGGTCGTCCTGCTCGGTGCCGGCCTCGCCGCTGGCACCGTCAACGCCGTCGCGGGCGGGGGCTCGCTCGTCACCTTCCCGACCCTGCTCGCCGTCGGGCTGCCGCCGATCTCGGCGACGGTGACCAACTCGGTCGCCGTCTTCCCGGGCTACGTCGCCAGCGTGTACGGCAGCCGTACGGACCTTCGGGACCTGGCGGCGAAACGAGGCGTACGCGCGATCCTCGGCCTGGCCCCGACGGTCGTGCTCGGTACCGCCCTCGGGTGCACCCTGTTGTTGAACACCCCGCCGCGCACGTTCGACTTCGTGGTCCCGTTCCTCGTGCTCGGCGCCACGACCGTGCTCGCCTTCCAGGAGCGGTTGAAGGAGCTCGTCGGCCGGCCGCACGAGAGCTCGCCGCGCCGGGCGACGCTCGCGTTGCATGCCGCGGCCGGGTTCGGGGCGGTCTACGGTGGCTACTTCAACGCGGCGCTCGGCGTCATGCTCGTCGCGGCGCTCGGGCTGGCGATCGACGATCTCCTGGCTCGGGTGAGCGCGCTGAAGAACGCGATCTCGGCGGTGGTCGGCGCCGGCGCGGTGCTCGCTTACGCGATCTTCGGCCCGGTCGACTGGGCCGCCGCCGCGGTGCTCACCCCGGCGACCCTGCTCGGCGGGTACGTCGGTGCTCGCCTCGCCCGGCGCCTGCCGTCCACCGCGCTGCGCCTGGTCATCGTGGCGTTCGGTCTGGTCGTCGGCGTCGTGCTGCTGATCCGCGCACTGACCTGAGAAGGCCGGCACGTCAGCGCAGGTGCGACGTGTCGTTCACAGTGCGCACCGCCACCGCCCCGTCGGCGTACATGTCCACGATGGACAGACCGCCGGGGTCCAGGTACAGGCGGTGCAGCAGCGCGTCACTGGCGGCCAGCGCATCGCGCAGGATCAGCTTGATCGGCGTGACGTGGCTGACCAGCACGACACCGCGTCCCGGGTACTCCGACGGCAGGCGCGCCACCACTCCAGAGACCCGCGAAGCCACCGCCGAGAAGGGCTCGCCCCCGGGCGGGGCAACGTCGGCCCCGGCCAGCCACGCGTCCAGCTCCGCCGGCCACCGCCGCCGTACCTCGGCGAAGGTCAGCCCCTCCCAGGCGCCGAAGTCGCACTCGATCAGGTCGGGATCGACGCGCACCGGGCCCTCGGCCGCGGCGGCCACCACGGCCTGAGCCGTCTCGACGCACCGCGACAGCGGCGAGCTCACCACCGCCGCGACATCCACGCCAAGCCGGGCGATGCGGCGAGCCGCCGATCGCGCCTGGGCCGTCCCATGCGAGGTCAACGGCACGTCGCCGCGCCCCGAGTAGCGCCGCTGCGCGGTCAGCCCGGTCTCGCCGTGCCGCAGCAGGATCAGCCGGGTCGCGCTCGCGGTCGGCGGCTCCCACGACCCGCGAACCGGACCGCGACCCGGGCCGCGCTCCGAGCCGCGAACCGGCCCGCGAACCGATCCGGGAACCGGCCCGGGTAAGTCCTCCTCCACAGCGGACTTGCCGTCCATCGCGGCGTTGGCGAGCGCGTCAGCGCGCCGGTTGCGCTCCCGGGGGACCCAGGTGAAGGTCACGCCGGCGAACTTGCCGACCAGCGCGGCCGCCTGCGCGGCGAGCGGCCGCAGACCCGGGTGCTTGATCTGCCAGCGACCCGACATCTGCTCGACGACGAGCTTGGAGTCCATCCGGACCTCGACCTCGGTCGCGCCCAGGTCGGCCGCCGCGGTCAGGCCGGCGATCAGTCCGGAGTACTCCGCGACGTTGTTGGTCGTCACGCCGAGCGTGCCCATGCGCTCCAGGAGCACCTCGCCGCTGTCGACGTCACGTACCACTGCGCCGTAGCCGGCCGGACCCGGGTTGCCCCGCGCCCCACCGTCCGCCTCAACCACAACTTTCACAGTGCCCCCTGGTTCGCTCGCTCTGCACCGCCTTGAGGTGACGCCAACCCTGCACGCCACGCAACGGGCTTCGCCCGGCGCGTCGCCTCAGTCCAGGCGCCACCGGCGGCGCTCCACTCGCTCACAGGCCTGACTCCGCGGTTCGCACCAAAATCCGCCGGCACTCGTCGCAGCGCACCACCTCGTCGGCGGGCGCGTTGCGAACCCGCGCCCACTCGCTGCCGGACAGCTCCAGCCGGCAGCCCTCACACCGCCCGGCGCGCAGCCGCGCCGCGCCGACCCCGCCGGCCTGCTCGCGGATCCGCTCGTACAGCGTGACAAGGTCGGCTGGCAGCTCGGCGGCCAGCGGCTTGCGCGCCGACACGCGCAGCTCCTCGTCCTTGGCGATCGCCGCGAGTGCCTCGTCGCGGCGGCGCTCCACCTCCGCGCGCTGCTCGCGCACCGCGGCCAGCCGCTGCTCAACCTGCGCGAGTACGCCCGCAGCCTCCTCCCGCTGTTCCATGAGCTCCAGCTCGGCGTCCTCGAGCTCGTTCTGGCGCCGGGCGAGCGTGGCCAGCTCGTGCTGCAACGCCTCGAGCTCGCGCGCCGGACCGGTGCCGACGTCCAGGCGGCTCTGGTCCTTGGCGGCTCTGGCTCGCACCTGGTCGACGTCCTTCTCCAACCGGGCGATGTCCCGGTCGAGGTCGTCAACGGCGACCTGTGCCCGTACCCGTTCGTCCTCCATTGTGGACAGTGTGCGGGCCAAGCGGTCGAGCTCGGCGTGCTCGGGCAGGTTCCGCCGCTTGTGTGCGAGCTGGGCCAGCGCTGTGTCGATCGCCTGCAGATCGAGCAGGCGGCGCTGGGCCTCCGGGTCGGCGTTCATGATCCTCCTCGGTGCGACAGCGTCCAGACGTCGGTGGGAACTTCAGAGATGATGGTGTCCACCCCCATCGCCGCGCGAACCAGCTCCGCCGGCTCGTCCAGCCAGGGGCGTTCGGTGGCCCAGTGCGCGGCGTCGAGCAGCGCCGGGCCGCCCGCCGCCAGGTGCTCGCTGACCGGGTGGTGGCGCAGGTCGGCGGTGAGGTACGCATCAACCCCCGCCGCTGCGGCGTCGGCGAGGTACGCATCGCCCGCACCGCCGCACACCGCCACGATCTCGATCCGCCGACCCGGCTCACCCGCTGCGCGTACTCCCCAGGCAGTCGGCGGCAACAGGCGGGCAGCGACCTCGGTCAGCTCCGCGAGGGTGAGCGGCTCAGCGAGCCGGCCGATGCGACCCACACCGCGCCCCGGCCCGGCCGCCGCGCCGGAGGCTGGCCGCAGCGGCCGCACCTCGGACAGGCGCAGCCGAGCCGCGAGCGCGTCGGAGACGCCTGGGGCGGCCACGTCAGCGTTGGTGTGCGCGGTGTAGAGCGCGATCTCGTGGCGGATCAGGTCATGGACGATGCGCCCCTTGTACGTGGTGGTGGCCACGCTCGACACCCCGCGCAGGAGCAGCGGATGGTGCGCGAGGATCAGGTCGGCGCCGGCCCGGATCGCCTCGGCGACGGTCTGCGGTACGCAGTCCACGACACACAGCATGCGCCGTAGCCGCGCGTCCGGCTCGCCGACCACCAGCCCCACCCGGTCCCATTCCTCGGCCCAGGCCGGCGGGTAGAGGTCGTCGAGAAACCCGACCACGCTCGCCAGCGTCGGCGGCATAGGCGTGGTCACGGCCGCGACGCTACCCCACATCGGCGCCGACCGGGGAACTAGCGCTCCGGCACCGGCAGCGTGGGTAACGCGTCGATTGCCAGATGCCATGGAAAGCCGTCAATGGTTGAGTCGCCCTCGCCTGGCGGAGGTGGCGTGACCACGTCATCGCCGTAGAGCACTGTCACGCCCCACGACCGCAGCCGCCCGATGTTCTCGCCGAACGCCGGGTGCCGTGCCATGGCGGAGTTGGTGAACGGCATCGCGACCAGGGGCAGGCCCTTGCCCAACGCCTCGACGAGCAGGCCGAGCGCGAGCGTGTCCGCGATCCCCGCCGCCCATTTGTTGATGGTGTTCACCGTCGCCGGCGCGACCACCATGGCGTCGGCCGCCGGCAGCACGTCCGGCTCCCCCGGGTACTTGTACCGGTGCCGCACCGGATGCCCGGTCAGCTCGGCGAGCTGCGGGATGTCGATGAACTTCAGACCGTCCGGTGTGGACACCAAGCAAACGTCCCAGCCCATGCGCTGCGCCTGCGCCACGAGCCGCCCGACCCCGCGGGCGGCCGGGGACCCACAGACGACGGCGTAGAGGACAGGAGCCACGGTCAACTGCTATACCCCGACGCCCATGTCCTCCGCGAGCTCGGCGATCTGCAGCGGCGGCGTACCGTAGGTACGGCGCAGGACGTCGCTGAGCACCTCGCGTGCGATCGGCCGGCAGCGGATCTCCGAGGGCGCCAGCCGGTCGCCTTCGACCAGCATCTCGCCGGCCCGGCCCACATCGCCGACCTGGGCATACCCGCGAGCGATGTCGACGAAGTGGTGCGCGCGCCGCTCCGGCATCAGCGCGCCGAAGGCGGCCATGTCCATCGTCTCGTGCAGGTCCACCGCGAGCCGGCCCTCGCCCAGCTCGACCGAGGCGGCGGCCCGGTGCAGCGTCACGTTGGTGGGGCCGAAACAGGTCCAGTAGTGGTTGTGGTCCCCGCCGAGCGCCTCGGCGGCGTCGTCGGCCGCGGCCAGCAGGTCCCGGACGGTCGCGTCATCGCCCAGCCGCGCCGCTGCGATCGCGCCCTGCAACAGCAGGATCCCGTAGACCGACAGGCGTTCGGGGGTCGCGCCTTCACCGTTGCCGCCCGGCGCCAGGCGGTTGGCGATGTTCAGGTTCACCTCGAGCGCCGGGCGGGCCCGGCCGAGCGCCAGCAGCGCCATGCTGACCCGGGTCGTGGCGGCACCGGCGAGCAGCGGGTCGCCGGCCCGCTGAGCCACCGCGATCGAGCGGTCGGCGGCCAGCCACGCCAGCTCGTGCTCGCCGAGCTTGTGCAGTGTCGACGAGGAGATCTGGTAGACCTGCCCGAGCAGGTTGGCGGCGGCCGGAGCGTCGCCGTTCCCGGCGTGTGCGGTGTCGGCGGCCTGCGCGTCGCGCAGGAGCCGGGGCAACGCGCGCGCCACGATGCCGTACTTCGCGTGCTGGAAGGTCTGCCACGCGTGCGTGACCGCCTTGCGGATCTCCGGGAGCCGCGGCGGGTCCAGCGTCGTGGCGAAGAGCGCGCTGATCTGGTCGTACCGGTCCAGCGTGGCCCGGATCTCCTCGACCACGATCTGGTCGATGCAGTTGACGCTGTCCGGGCGGCGTTCCGGGTCCCGGCCGAGCAGCAGCTGGACGTCGAGCTGCAGGACGTCGGCGATCTCGGAGACGACGGAGAACTTGTCGAGCCGGCGTACCCCGCGCTCGACCTTGTCGACCCAGCTCTTCGACTTGCCGAGCCGGTCGGCGAACACCTGCTGCGACATCTTGCGGCGGCCGCGCCAGTACGCGACTCGACGCCCGATCGGCAGCTCGTCCACATGCCCACGGTAGTTGCGACCGGTGCGCCGGTCGACCCCCGGCCGGCTGTTCCTTGGGCGATGGCTCGGGCCCCATGCGGACCCGGGCCACCGTCGTGGTTCGCCTCAGTGCCCGAACGTGATCCAGTTGATGTTCACGTACTCTGCCGGCTGGCCGCTGGTGAAGGTGAGGTACACCGTGTGCGTGCCGGTGACGCCGCTGATGTTCGCCGGTACCGTACGCCAGCTCTGCCAGCCGCCGGTGTCGGCGATGGCGAAGCTGCCGATCGGCGCGTTGGACCGGCTGTCCAGCCGGACCTCGACCAGACCGCTGACCCCACCCGCCGCGCCGCTGGCCGCGCGAGCGATGAACTGGGTGCCAGGCGTCGATCCGAAGTTGACGCCTGAGTACATCACCCAGTCGCCGTTGGCGATCGAAGCGATGTTCTGGCCGCCGCCGGTGTCGGTGGTGGCTTGCACGGTCACACCGGACTGCTGGTTGAACGACTCCGCCTGGATCGTGCCGTACGCGTCCCGACCGGCCGGCGGCGGCGAGGTGGTCGGCGAGGTGGTCGGGGAGGTGGTCGGTGACGTGGTCGGCAGTGGCGTGCTGCCGCAGCCGCCGTAGATCTGCAGCTCCCATAGTGAGTAGCCGTAGGGGGTGCCGCGTTGGGTGCCGTTCATCCGGACGTACCTGGCCGTGGTGCTGACGGCGAGGTCGTCGACGCCGCCGTCGCCGGTGTTGGTGGCGTAGGCGGTGGTCCAGGAGGTGCCGGTGGTTGAGGTCTGGATGGAGTACGCCGTGGCGAAGGCGGCCTCCCAGCTCAGCCGTACCCGGGTGATCGCCCTACTCGTGCCGAGGTCCACCTGGATCCACTGCGGGTCGCTGAACGCGCTCGACCACCGGGTGCCGTCGTTGCCGTCCACCGCGAACTGTGGTCCGAGGGTGGCCGCCTCGACGCTGGAGGCGGTGGCCGGGCGGCCCTGGGAGATCAGTGGCCCGCAGGTGGGTACCGGCGGCGGCGGAGGCGGCGGCGGACCGGCGCCGGCGGTCCACACAGCGACGTAGTCCACCACCATGGGCCGGCCGGGAACCGTGCTACCGGTGGGACCACCGCCCAGCGCGGCCGGGAACTCACCGCCGATGGCGACGTTGAGGATGATGAAGAAGCCGTGGTTGGTGGCGGCGTCCCAGACCCCTGGCGAGACCCGGGTCTGCGACACGGTGTGGAACAGCTGCCCGTCGACGTAGAAGCGCAGTTGCTGCGGGCTGATGCTGCGGTCCCACTCCAGGCGGTACGTGTGGAAGTTGCCCCAGCACGCGCTGCCCGGACACGGCACGTGGTTGCCGATGCCGACCTTCTCCCCGCACTCCCCGCCCGGACTGGTGCCGCAGTGCAGCGTGGCGTACTCGCCGTCGACCCCGTTGACGCTCTCCATCAGGTCCATCTCGCCAACGCCCGGCCAGTTCCACCAGTTCCCCCGGTACGGCTCACCGAGCATCCAGAACGCCGGCCAGTAGCCCAGCGCACCGGCGCCGCTCACCGCGGGCAGCTGGATGCGCGCCTCCACCCGCATCTTGCCACCGGCCGGCGGCTGGAAGTCCGACCGGTTGGTCTCGATGCGCCCGGAGGTCCACTGCCCGGCGCTGTTGCGCTGGGGCGTGATGCGCAGGTTGCCGGCGCCATCGAGCGAGACGTTGGCCGTGCTGGCCGTCATCGTCTCGACCTCACCGGTGCCGAAGTTGGCCGGCCCACCCGGATACGACGTACCGGTGGTGTACCGCCAGTTCGCCGTGTTCACCCCGCTGCCCGCCGCACCGGTGAAGTCGTCGGCGAAGACCTGCGTCCAACCACTCGGCGCTGGGACAGCGGCCCGAGCGTCGATGGCGATGGCGAGCCAGGCGCCCGCCAACACCAGCACGCCGCCCAGCGCGGCGAAGAGCCGTACGCGGCGTCGTAACTTCGCCGGCATCCCACCGGCGCCGTGGAAATAGAGATGTGTCATCATCGCTGCCTTCCCGGAGCGAACCGCAAGAGGGGAGCCGCCGCCGAACGGTCGCGTCGGCCACGGCTGTGACGCTGCCGTCGTGGCGGGGGTCGGCGGCACAAGAGAGCGCTCTCTCACACTCTTGATAACCGGCAGGCGAACTCTTGTCAACACTCATCAATGTCTCGGGTACGGCCATACGTGGCCGTACCCGAGGATGAGAGCGCTCTCAGCGGCGCCTTAGCCGAGCTCGGTGGCCGCCGCCGGCAGGCCGAGGTACTCGGCGACTCCGGTCTGGCCTACTTGTGTACGCGGTAGAACAGGTGGGTGACGCCACGGCCCTCGCGGACCTCCGGGTCTTCGAGCGTCAACGGCGCCCGGGAGATGTTGTCGAACCAGCGGATCCCCTTGCCGAGCAGTACGGGAACGAGGTCGACGCCGAGCCCGTCGAGCAGCCCGGCATTGAGGCACTGCTGCGAGATGTCGGCTCCGCTCATCGCGACGATCTTCTCGCCCGCGGCGGCCTTGGCCTGCGCCACGGCGGCCTCGACGCCCTCGGTGACGAACGTGAATGGCGTGTTCCCGCGCGGCCAGTCCGCCGGCGGGTGGTGCGTGACCACGAACACCGGGACGCCGAGCGGGTGGCTGCCGCCCCACGCTCCGGCGACCTCGTACTGCCGGCGCCCGCAGATGTGGGCTCCGACGCTGCTGAGCACGTCGCGTAGCTGCCGCGCGCTCTCCTCGTCGGTACGCAAGGTCATGTCCTCGCGATGGGTAGGCACCTCGACGTCCCCACTGCCGAGCCAGCCGAACAGGTGCTCGACCTCGTCGTTCGGGCCGGCGACACCCTCGCCAAGATTTCTTCGGAGACCTCAGGTTGCCGCCTCGCCGGCGGACAGGAACTTGTCGAGGGTGATCGGCAGGTCCCGTACCCGGATGCCGGTGGCGTGGTACGCGGCGTTGGCGATCGCGGCGGCGGTACCCACGATGCCGATCTCGCCGATGCCCTTGGTACCCATCGGGTTGACGTATGGATCGTCCTCGTCCACCCAGAGCGCTTCGATCGTGCCGACGTCGGCGTTGGTGGCGATGTGGTACTGGGCGAAGTCGTGGTTGATCACGTGCCCGAACCGCGGGTCGACGACGCTGTCCTCGTGCAGCGCCATCGACAGGCCCCACGTCATGCCACCGAGCAGCTGCGAGCGAGCGGTCTTGGGGTTGACGATCCGGCCGACGGCGAAGACGCCGAGCAGGCGGGGTACGCGTACCTCGCCCGTGTTCTCGTGCACCCGTACCTCGGCGAACTGCGCCCCGAAGCTGTGCATCGCGAACTGCTGGGTGTACGGGTTGTCGGGCATCTCGGCGCTGACCTCCAGCCCTTCTGCCGGCACCGTCGGCGAGGACGTCAGCCGCTCCCGCAGGAGGCGAGCCGCCTCGAAGATCGCCGAACCCCAGCTCGTGATTCCCGTTGAGCCGCCGGCCACGGATGCCATCGGCAGGGCGGTGTCCCCGATGTGCAGGTCCACCTCGTTGACAGCGACCTCCAAGGCATCGGCGGCGATCTGGGTGAGCGCCGTCCAGGTGCCGGTACCCAAGTCCGCGGCGCCGATCAGCACCTGGTACCGCCCGTCCGGGCCGACCCGGATCGTCGCGACCGACCCGGGCAGCCGGAACACCGGATAGGTGGAAGCGGCCACCCCGGTGCCGACCAGCCAGCCTCGGTCACGCCGGGCACGCGGGGTCGGGTCGCGGCCGTCCCAGCCGAACCGGCGGGCCCCTTCGCGCAGACAGGCGACCAGGTTGCGGCTTGAGAACGGCAGCCCGGTCTCGGGATGGACCGGTGGCTCGTTGCGGATGCGAAACTCGACCGGGTCCACGCTGCAGGTGAGGGCCATCTCGTCCATCGCCGACTCCAGCGCGAACATGCCCGGCGCTTCACCCGGCGCCCGCAGGTAGGTGGGTACCGGCACGTCCAGCGCGGCGAGCCGTTGTGAGGTGCGGCGGTTGGGCGCGGCGTACATCACCGGGGTTGCCCGGGTGGTCGGCTCGGTGAACTCCTTGATCTTGGCGGTCTGCTCGACCACGTCGTGCGCGATCGCGGTGAGCCGGCCGGTGCCGTCGGCGCCGAGCCGGATCCGCTGGATGGTGGGCGTACGGTAACCGACCTGCGAGAACATCTGCTGTCGGGTGAGCGCGAGCTTCACCGGCCGGCCCGGGACGAAACGAGCGGCCAGGACGGCCAGGATCACGTCCGGATGCGCGAACAGCTTCCCGCCGAACCCGCCACCCACGTGCGGGGAGATCACCCGGACCTGTTGCGGGTCGAGACCGAACGCCTCGGCGACGCTGGCCCGGATCTCATGGGCTCCCTGGGTTGACACGTAGAGGGTGAGCCCGTCGGCGGTCCATTCGGCGATGGTCGCGTTCGGCTCCATCGGGTTGTGGTGGTACATCGGGGTGGTGTAGGTCGCATCCAGCGTGACCTCCGCCGCGGCCAGCGCGGCATCGACGTCGCCCCGGGCGCTGTCGGTCGAGTACCTGGGTGCCGGCGCCACCGGCGGGTGCAGGTCGTCCCGGTCGGGATGCAGCACGACGTCGTGCGCCCGCGGCTCGTACTCCAGCCGGACCAGGCTCGCGCCGTGCCGCGCGGCCTCCACGGTCTCGGCGAGCAGCCCGCCGACGATCTGCCCGCGGTAGGCGACCTCGTCGGACTGCAGGATCGCCAGCTCCGCGTCGCGGGTCGAGGCCAGCCGCGGGGCGTTGTCGTGGGTGAGCACGGCCAGCACACCCGGCTCCGCCTCCGCCGCGGCCGCGTCGATGCCGGTGATCCGGCCAGCGGCGATCGTGGCTTGCAGGGGGTACAGGTACGCCGGACGGTCGACCAGCCATTCGTACGCGTAGATGGCCTCACCAGTCACCTTGTCCGGGCCGTCCAGGCGGTCCAGCGGCCGGCCGATGGCGCGCGGGGCGATCTGCACCGTACTCATCGCTCCTCCACCAGGTCGAGCAGGGTGCTCACGATCGTGTTGCGGGCGAGCGGAACCTTGAACGCGTTGTCCGCCAGCGGCCGAGCCGGCGCCAGCTCCGCGTCGGCCGCGGCGCGGAAGCTCTCGGCGGTCGCCGGCGCGCCGCGCAGCACCTCCTCGGCGGTGGCAGCCCGCCACGGCTTGTGCGCCACCCCGCCCAGCGCCAGGCGTACGTCACGGACCACACCGTCGGCCACATCCACCGCGGCGGCGACCGAGACCAGGGCGAACGCGAACGACGCCCGGTCACGCACCTTGCGATAGCACGACCTGGTCGCGAAGCCGAGCGGCGGGAGGTCCACCGCCGTGATCAGCTCGCCGTACCGCAGCACGGTGTCGCGCTCGGGCTCGTCGTCCGGCAGCCGGTGCAGCGCGGTCAGCGGGATGGTTCGCGCCCCCTCCGGCCCGTACGTTCGTACCACCGCATCCAGCGCCACCATCGCCACGGCCATGTCCGATGGGTGGGTGGCCACGCACGCCTGCGACGCGCCGAGGATGGCCATCTCCCGCTGATACCCCTGGATCGCCGAGCAGCCGGAGCCCGGCTCGCGTTTGTTGCACGGCGTGGTGACGTCCTGGAAGTACCCGCAGCGGGTGCGCTGCAGCAGGTTGCCCCCTGTGGTGGCCACGTTGCGCACCTGTCCCGAGGCACCGGACAGCAGCGCCTGGGACAGCAGCGGACAGCGCCGGCGGATCCGCCGGTCGGCGGCCAGGTCGCTGTTGGGTACCGCCGCGCCGATCCGCAGCCCGCCGCCAGGCAGGTCGTCGATCCGGTCCGAGGTCAGCCGGCGCACGTCGACCAGCAGGTCCGGGGCGACCACGCCGAGGCGCATCAGGTCGACCAGGTTGGTCCCGCCGGCCAGGTAGGCGCCGCGCGGCGACTCGGCGAGCATCGTGACCGCACCGGGCACGTCGCCGGCGCGCTGGTAGCCGAACGGTTTCACCGCCGCGCCACCTCCGCGATCGCCGGAACGATGTTGGCGTACGCGGCGCACCGGCAGAGGTTGCCGCTCATCCGCTCGGCGACCTCCGCGTCGTCCAGCACGACCTCGCCGGCGGCCAGGTCGGCGCTTGCCGCGCTCGGCCAGCCCGCCTCGGCCTCGTCCAGCATCCCCACCGCCGAGACGATCTGGCCCGGCGTGCAGTACCCGCACTGGAACGCGTCATGCGCCAGGAAGGAGCGCTGCATCGGGTGCAGGCCGTCGCGGGGCTCGCCGGTGGCGAGCCCCGCGACGGTGACGATCTCCGCACCCTGATGCGCCACGGCCAGCGCCAGGCAGCTGATGGCGCGGCGGCCGTCGATCAGGACGGTACAGGCGCCGCACTGCCCGTGGTCACATCCCTTCTTGGCGCTGGTGATCCCCAGCCGTTCGCGCAGCGCGTCCAGCAATGTCGTACGTGTGTCGACGACCAGACGCCGCTCCACCCCATCCACGTACAGCGTGATCCCCACGTCCACGACCTGCCCCCTCCAGAAGCCGTGTCCCGCTCAGCTGTTCGCCTTCCCCGGATCTGGCGGATCTACCGCGGGACTTCCTGGTTTTCGAGGATCTGCCGTTACGGCTTGCCCGTGAGGGTGCACGGCTTGTTGTCCAGGAAGTGCGGGAACTTCTTCTCCCACAGCGTCGTCTTGTCGCTGGCCGCGGTCATCCCGAGTACCGCGATCTTGTACCCAGCGATTGCGTGCAGCGTCAGCTCGGCGCGCTGGCACGGCGGGATATCGGCGGTCAGCGTGGTGCCTGGGGTGAACTCGCCGGCCATGAACTGGTCGAAGGTGAGGAACGCGAAGGTACCGGTGCCGGCCAGACCCAGCTCCAGACGCGGGAACTCCCAGCCCCAGGCGAACCCGACCGGAAGCTTGCCCGCCGTTACGGTCTCCTGGTCGCCGATGTCGCCCTGGGCGTCACGCACCTGGGACTGCGCCTCCGGCTCCGGCGAGTCGAAGGAGAAGCCGAAGTCGCTGTCGTACTTGATTTTGAAGGAACCGCCACTGGACGATCCCTCGACCAGCGCCGGGACGAAACGCAGCGTCGACTTGACCTTCAGCACCATCGGGATCGGTCCGACCTCGATCGGGATCGGTACCGAGAACGGGATGCTGAACGACACCGTGTCCTTGTCGAACGCGGAACCCACTCCGATGACGTGCCACTCGACATCGGCTTCGCCCTTGAGGCCCCGGACCTCCGAGCTGAACAGGCGGCCGGTGCCTTCGTCGTACTCCAGCTTCGTGCCTTGGTCGAAGGCGCCGAGGGTGCCCTTGGCCGCGACGGCCATCACGTTCTTGCGCTTTGCCGTCAGCTCGAACCCGAGCTTGCCGTCGTCCTTGGGCTTGAGCTTGAGGCTGACGTCGATACCCTCGACCTCGCCGCCGAACTCGAAGCCCTCCGGCTCGAAGGCCGCTGCGACGACTCGCGGGCGCAGCCCGGCCTCCAGCCCGGCCTTCTGGAACGCCGACCGGGGCACCTTGTTCCAGTCAATGCGCCGCGACCAGCCGAGCTTGCCGCTGCGGATCGCCTCGTTCAGGCTCGCGTCGCCCGTCTCCACCACGGTGTCACCGCCCTCGGTTCGCACCGAGGTGACCTTGCGTACCGCCGTCCCCGCCAGAATCACCACCTGACCGGGCTTGAGTGAGGCTAGGCCAGCCGTGCCGGCCTTGAACCGGTAGGTGGTACCGCTCTGCGAACGAAGTCCATCGTGGACGGCGGCGGCGTCCACGAGCACCGCGTTATCCGCCAGTGTGACGTCTTGATAGGTCGTGCCCTCCGAGGCAGCCCCGCCGGTCCCGCCGGCCGATCCCGTCGGCTGCGGGTTGGCGGGTGGACGCGACTTCGAGGTACATCCGGCGACCAGCACCACCGCGAGCACTGACGCCACGGTGCACCGGCATGCGTTGCGAAGATTCATCTCGCCTCCATTGACATCCGTCATGGCGGCGCCCATGGTGTGGGCTGCGTCGCAACTGGCGCGCGCAACTGTCGGGTTTCCGCTTGCGGCAGTGCCCTTTGGGGCAACCGACGCGCCGCGTTCCCGGCCGCGCGTGACCCACGTGTCTACGCTCTTCGATTGGTTTTCGATTGGTTCGCGTGCGGGGCGGGGCACGCTCGAATGTCACGTCGCCGTGAACTCCCGGACAGCATGATCAAGTCACGCAGTACGCTGCCCTACTAGAACCCATCCGGATAGGGCGCGGCGGCGCTGGCCGGGTCCTGCTGGCGCTGCGCTGGTTGATAGTCAGGCAAAATGGCGTGCAGCAGCGCGAGTGTCGCGTCGTTGTCGTTCGCGGCTGCCGCGGCGTAGAGCAGTTCGAGGTTGGCGGTCAGGTCGGCCTCGACCCTCCGGGCCCGCGTCGCCCAGATCTTGGGATGGGACGTCGGCAGCCGCTCCTCGGAGTCGGAGAAGACCTTCTCGTTCAGCTTCTCCCCCTGACGCAGTCCGGTGAACCGGATCTGTACGTCCGAAGCATTCACCGCGGCCGTGTACTTGCGAACGAGATCGACTATCGCCACGGGCTCGCCCATGTCGAGCACGAAGGTCTCCGCGTGCTCGGTCATGGTCACCGCTTCGAGCACCAGTCCCACGGCCTCTTCGACGGTCATGAAGAACCGGGTAACCTCGGGGTGCGTCACGGTGACTGTCCGGTCCTTCGCCACCTGGTCAGCGAGCACGGTGAGCAGTGAGCCGCGCGAGCCGAGCACGTTGCCGAAGCGCACCGCCGCCACCGCGGTCGGCCCGCCGGCCGCGGCCTGCACGACCAGCTCCGCCAGGCGTTTGGTCGCACCGAGCACCGAGGTCGGATCCGCCGCCTTGTCCGTCGAGATGAGGACGAACCGCGAGGTGCCGTGCTCGACCGCGAGGTCGGCCAGGTGATGGGTGCCGAGCACGTTGGTCTTGACGCCCTCGCACGGATGGCGTTCCAGCAGTGGCAGGTGCTTGTGCGCCGCGGCGTGGAAGACGATTTCGGGCTGGGTACTGCCAAAGATTTGCGCCAGCCGCGGTCGGTCCCGGATGTCGGCGATGATGATCTCGTCGGAGTCCAGCAGTCCAGATCCGGCGATCTCCAGATGCAGGCTGTGCAGGTTTGACTCGTCGTGGTCGAGCAGATAGAGCGCGGCCGGTCGGAACCGCTTGATCTGCCGGCACAGCTCCGATCCGATCGAGCCACCCGCACCGGTCACCAGCACCCGGCGGTCGCGGATCAGTTCGCGCGCCAGTGTGGACGCGACGTGCACCTCGTCGCGACCCAGCATCTGGTCGATCCGTACTCCCCGCAGGTCGGAGATGCGCATGTCGCGTTCCACGGCGGCGAGGAACGACGGCAGGTGCCGGACCGCCAGTCCGCAACCGGCGGCCAGCTCGATCAGCTCGGCGATCCGGGCCGACGGCAGCGACGGTATGGAGACCAGGGCCGCCTTCGCACCGGTCGCCTCGGCCACTGCCGGCAGATCGTCGAGCCGGCCGAGCACCGGCAGGCCGCTGACCCGGCGGAGGCGCCGATCGTCATCCAGGAACCCGATCGCGGTAAGCCCGTAGTCGGGAGCCGCGCGCAGCGCCCGTACCAGCTCGCGGCCGGCGTCGCCCGCGCCCAGCACGAGTGTCGGCAACCCCGAGGCGCTCTTCGCTCGTGTCTTCGGCCACCACCACGCCATTAGGATGCCCGCCTTTCCTGGGTGACGAGCTCGGTCAACGTGCCGGCAACCGCGTCGACCGCCTCGTCGGCGAGGCCCGGGTATAGCGGCAGCGAGAGCAGCTCGTCGGCGATTCGATCGGTCACCGGCACCGCGGCGAGCTCCCCCGGCCCGAGCAGGTCCGCATAACCGCTCAGCCGATGTACCGGGATGAAATGCACCGACGTTCCGATGCCGAGCTCGGCCAACCGGGCGGCGACATCGTCGCGGCGGGGCACCCGCACCTGGTAGAGATGCATGGCGTGGCCCGAGTGACGGGCCGGAAGTGCCAGCGCACCCGCTTGGACCGGGTCGGCCAGCGCCGCGTCATAGCGGGCGAAGATCTCCGCGCGGCGCCGCTGCCAACCCGGGAGCGCGGCGAGCTGGGCGCGGCCGATCGCGGCCTGGAGATCGGTCAGGTTGGCTTTGAACCCGATTTCGGGTACGTCGTACCGCCACGACCCACCGGGCAGGTAGCGTCGCCAGGCGTCCCGGCTCATCCCGTGCAGGCGTGCGGCGCGCAACCAGCTCGCGAAGTCCTCGTCGTACGTGGCGACCGCGCCGCCCTCGCCAACAGGAACGTTCTTGGTGGCGTAGAAGCTCAGGCACGTGGCGAACGGGGCCGTGGCGCGGTCGGCGCGCCCCACCTCGCCGCCGGGGCCGTGCGCCGCATCGAGCACGATCCGGCCGTACGGCAGGCCAGCAGCGCGAGCCAGCGCGGCGCTGTCGACCGGGTAGCCGCCGAGGGCGCAGGTCACCATCGCGGCTGGACGGCCGGCGCGCGCGACAGCATCGCTGACGGTGGACTCGTTCGGCGTCAGCGTGGTCTCGTCAGTGTCGACGAGCACCGGCCGGTAACCGGCGTGCACGATGGCGGCCACGGCGCCGCAGAACGTCAGGCTCGGTGTGAGCACGGGCGCCCCGGGTGAAAGGCGCAAGGCGCGGAGGCTCAGCTCTATCGCCTGCGTGCACGAAGCGACGCTGACCACGTGTGGCTGACCGAGGTGCGCGGCGAGCTCCGCCTCGAAGGCGAGGCATTCCGGCCCGGTGGTGACCCAGCCGGAGCTCAGGACGCGCTGGGCCGCGGCCAGCGCCTCGTCGGTGAACGGCGGAACGGTGAACGGTACCGCCACCGCGATCGCGCTCACGCCGCACCGCCCAGCTGAGCCGAGCCACCGAGCGCGGCGCGTTGCCCGGCACCTGCCGGGTCGAGCACCCGCTGGTAGACCTCGGTCACGCGGGCGGCAATCCGCATCGAGTCAAGCTCCCCGTTGCGCTCCCGCCCATTGGAACGCTGGCCCGAGGCCAGTATCTCGGCCACCCGGTCGGCCAGCATGCCGACGAGATCGGTTCGGGCCTTGTCGCCGTTCGCTTCCTCGGGATAGTCCACCACCGCCGACGGCGTGACGCCCGACAGGGTCTGCGCGACGTCGCCGACACCAACACTGACCACCGGCAGGCCCATGACCGACGCCTCCTTGACAACCGTGGGCGAACCCTCGGTCCCCTTGCGCGAGGTGAACAGCAGCACATCGGCCGTGTCGAACTTTCGCGGTACCTCGGTCCGCGGCTGACCAGGCTCGGCGAGGATGAGCTCCCGTACGGCAACGCCGCGAGCCCGCACCTCGGCGAGCACGTCGACGAACAGGTCGTAGCCTTTGATCTGGTTGTCCGGATGGCCGCCGAAGAGGACCACCGATTCGTCCGGCGCGATACCGAGCGCCGTCCGGGCGGCGGTGCGATCGGTCGGGGCGAACAGCGTGAAGTCGACGCCGTTCGGGATGGCGTACCCCGCGCGATCCCGGAAGCGGGCGACGAACTGTGGCGAAGGATAGGTGCGCGCGGCCGTGCCGCCCCAGCTGAGCTTGGTCACAGCCCGTTGCCAAGGGATGTTGAGGTCGCTGCCGTACAGGGACAGTACGCGCGGGACGCCAGTCACCAGCCGCGCGGCGAGCGCGGTCAGTCCATAGTGGACATGAACCAGGTGGTAGTCGCCGGAGTGCGCGCGCCGCCGGACCCGCGGCGCGGCCAGCAGGTAGTCCGCCTTGCCGCGGGCCTGCGCGACGATCTCGACGTCGACGTGCAAGCCAAGCCTCCGCAAGGCTTCCACCTGCTCCTGTACGAAGATCCCGCGGAAGCTGTCACCGACGGGCCAGAGATTGGTCACCGTCAGGATCCGGAGCTGGTTTCCAGCTTGGAACGTGTTCACCGGCGACCTCACTCAGGACGCCGTCTCGAAGTACGCGCGTACCGCATCGACGACCCGGTCCTGCTGCTCGTCGGTCAGCTCCGGGTAGATCGGAAGCGAGAGGCATTCGCGTGCGTAGGCCTCGGCGACCGGGAAGTCGCCGACGCGGTGGCGCAGTGCCGCATACGCGGGCTGCAGGTGCAGCGGGATCGGGTAGTGAACGCCAGCCCCGATACCGGCGGCCGTCAGGTGTGCGAGCAGCGCATCTCGCCTCGACGTACGCACCACGTAGAGGTGGTAGACGCTGCGCGCGTACGCGCGCTCGACGGGCAGCACGAGGTCGCCGATGCCGGCCAGCTTCGCGGTATAAGCCGCGGCCAGCTCCCGTCGCCGGCGGTTTCCCTCCGCCAGTGTCGCGAGCTTCACCGACAGCACGGCCGCCTGCAGCGTGTCCATGCGATGGGCGTAGCCGACGGTTACGTGTTCGTACCTCGTTCGGCGGCCGTGGTTGCGCAGCATGCGGATCTTCGCGGCGAGGTCCGGATCGTTGGTAGTGACGGCGCCGGCGTCGCCGAACGAACCGAGGTTCTTGCCGGGAAAGAACGAGAAGCAGCCGATCGCCCCGTATCCGCCGGCCACCACGGTCGAGCCGTCCGACCCGAGAATGCATGCGCCGTGCGCTTGCGCAGCGTCCTCGATCACCGGCGCCCCAGCCATCGCAGCGATCTCCGTGATCCGGGCCAGGTCGGCGGGATGCCCGTACAGATGTACCGGGATGACCGCCTTCACGCCGTCGATATCTGCCTTGAGAGCGTCCGGATCCATTCCGGCCGTGTCCGGGTCGATCTCGATGAACCGCGGCCGGGCGCCGAGCCAGCTCACCGGCTCCGCGGTCGCGATGAAGCTCTGGGCCGGAACAGCGACCTCGTCGCCGGGTCCCACGCCCAGGGCCGCGAGCGCCAGGTGGATCGCCGCGGTCCCCGAACCGACGCCGACCGCATGCGAGGTCTCGCAGAACGCTGCGAACGCGGCCTCGAACTCGTCGAGCTCCTTGCCATGGATGAAGGCGGTGCTCTCGATGACGCTGCGGATCGCCGCGTCAATGGCCGCCGCATGGCGGTGATACGAGGCCTTCACGTCGACCAGGGGGATACGTAGCATGCTCACTCCGGCTCGTTGGGACTCGAGGGATACGGGCGGTGGTCAAGGCCAACCGGGCAAAGTAGGTCCTCGATGGACTTGACGGGTTGCGCAGGGGTTCCCACGACGACCGCGCCGGCCGGGACGTTCTTGGTAACGATCGCGCCAGCGCCGATGAGGGCACGCTCACCGATGCTGACACCCGGCAGGATGGTCACGTTGGCGCCCACGCGGGCGTCGCGGCCCACATGTACGCCCTTAAGGCACTTCGAGACGTCCGGGCAGCGGGGGAAGGGCGCATTCGTCAACGTCACCCGCGGCCCGATCCACGCGCCGTCCTCGAGAACCGAGTACTCCGGGATGAAGCACTGGGAATGGATGCGCACCCCGGTGCCGATGGTCACGTGATGCTCGACAACGCTCAACGACCCGACCGAGACACTGTCGCCGATGGTGTTCGACTCCCGCAGCAACACGTGGTGCCCGGTCTGGAACCGCGCACCGATCACGTTGCCGGCATAGACCACGGTGTGGCTGCGGATGACCGCCTGCGCTCCGATGACGGTACGGGCGACGGAGCCGGTGCCACCGGTGTGCCGGCCGACGATGCACAGCTCTTCGACGACCGAGCCATCGCCCAGCTCGACGTCTGGAGCGACGACCGAGAGGGGGCTGATCTCGACGCGGGTCGGCTTCGCTACCGCGGTCATGGGTGCACCTCCGCCAGTTGCCGCACGGGAACCCGCACACCGTCCGCGCGCAGCGATGCGTCGGCCGCTTCCAGTACGGCGACGGTTCGCACCCCGTTCCAGCCGTCCACCTGAGGACGTAACCCGTTGTCGACGCAGTCCACGAAGTGCTGCAGCTCGACCGCGAGCGGCTCCACCATCGGCAGGCTGGGCACGTACATGGCGCCGTCGCGGAGCCGGTACTGCCAAGCGCCGTACGCCTCGGGCTCGAGGTCGGCGCCCTTGTCGAAGACCTTCAGCTTGGCTTCGGCATCGAGATCGTCGTAGACCAGCATCCGCTGGCTGCCCACGACGGTCGTGCGTCGGGTCTTTGACGGGTCCAACCAGCTCACGTGCATATGCGCGAGGACCCCGTCGGGATACCCGGCGGTTACGAACATCACGTCTTCGATGTTGGCGTGCAGGTAGCGCGCGCCGCGGGCGGAAACCCATTCCGGGTTGGCATCGAGCAGGAAGTTGGCGATCGACACGTCGTGGGGACCGATCGACCAGAACGCATTAATGTCGCTCTGAATGCGTCCGAGGTTGAGCCGCTGCGAGTGCAGGTACAACACGTCGCCCGTGGTACCTGCGGTGATCAGCTCTTTCATCTTCTGCACCGCGGGTACGAACTCGAACGTGTGGCCGACCATCAACACCAGGCCTTCGCGGTCGGCGGCCTGGGTGATCCTGGTGGCGTCCTGGACCGACAGCGCGAGGGGCTTCTCAACGAAGACGTGCTTGCCGGACCGGAGTGCGCGGCCCGCGAGCCGCGCATGGGTCGCGGCGGGAGTGGCGACAATGACCGCGGTGATCGCTGGATCGTTCAGCACCAGATCGAGATCATCGGTCGCGGTGACCTGTGGATAGAGCGAGGCGGCCCGTTCGCGCCGTTCGGCGGATACCTCGACGATGTACCGCCAGCGTTGGGGCACCAGCGTGTTGAGGTTGCGGGCCAGGTTGGTTCCCCAGTATCCGAATCCGATCTGTGCGATGTTCCCCGTCATGCCTCCTGGCCGCCCGTCACCGAGGTGGACGCGGTCCGCGAGTGCGGACGAGGGTTCGGGTGCGTGTCGGACGCTTCGCCCGCCGCGGCGGCCGCGGTAGCCGCCGGCGGCATGGTGTCGCCATGCATGAGCCGCAACCACGCGATGCCGAGGATCGAGAACAGGAGCGGCGGAAACAGCGGGTCCTCCAGGGACGGCGAAAGGAACGCGATCAGCACCGCGAAGACCAGCGCCGCGGGTGCCCAGTAGACAAACGGGTCGGCCGCCCGGGCGGGTGGCCCTCGGTGGCGCCGCGCGATGCGCAGGAACGGCGCGGCCAGGACGTAAATCCAGCACAGATAAGCGGCTAGGCCCAGTGCTCCGGTCTCGACCAGGAGATGCAACCAGAAGGAGTCGACCGTCTTTGCGTTGAAGCCGTACTTGTTGAAGCCACCCGGACCGAAGCGCGGGTCGGTGTTCCAATCCGGGTTGTTCCGGAACGCCACGATCCCACCGAATGTTCCTAGCCCGTATCCGAACAGCGGGCGGTGCGCCCACAGCCGCAGGCCCTGCTGGTAGTACAGGACCCGGATCTCGCGCCCCTTCTTCGAGTTCTCGTCAGCCTGGCAGCCGGTGTCGCTAGGGGCACACTCGCCCGAGCCGCGGGAGGCGCCCGGTGCGCTGGACTGTTCGGGCTCCGCGCCGCTAGGGACCTCGAACGCGTGGATGAGACCCGCGAGCCGGCGGTTCCACTCGGCGCGGTTGCTCGGTGAGAACGCGAGCGGCGCTGCGGCGATCACGACGACGAGACCGAGCGCGAGCGCGATCCGCCGGTATCGGCCACGGCGCATCACGGCGATCAGAGCGCCGCCGGCCAGAACGCCGATCAGCGACTCGCGGGACTGGGTCGCGGCCAGCCCGATCGCGATGAGGCAGAACAGCAGCCACCAGCCGCGTGCGACCCTTGGCCGCACGGCGAAGTAGGCCAGTAGTCCGAGAAGGAAGAGTCCCGTGACATGGCCAAGGTCGTTCGGGTGAAGCAGCAACGCATGAGCCCGGTCGATGCGCGCCCACGTCATGTCGACCCAGCCCAGCGCGCGGTAGCTCGGGTAGCCCACCACCTGCTGCCACAAGGCGATCGCAGCGTCAACGGCGATCAAGCTCCCCACGAGCCAAACGAGTGGACGCACCAACCGCGGCGAGGGGTTGAGCGCTCGCAATGCGTAGAAGACGATAGCGCCACGAAAGTAGACGAACAGCGCCTCTCCCGCTAGAACCGCAGACGAGCCGCCATACCCCGCGGCGGCCAGCATTGTGATGCCGACAACGGCGAGCCCCACGTCCGCCTTGGTACGCAGGATGCCCCACCGCCGGTCCAGTGTGAGTTTCGCTCCGGTGAGTGCCAGGATCGCCAGATACAAGGCGCTCTTGAGTGTCTTCGGCCAGGTGGCGGGATCGACAACGGCTCGACCGGCATCTGTGTGCTTGGTGCCGAGCACGGTTGTCAGCCAGCCCTCGAAGAGGACTTCCACGAGCAGCACACCAAGGAGCACCCACAGGCCCATGGCGATGGCGCGCGAGAGCCGCGCACCGGCCGGGTCTGGTCGACCAATGAGCGTCGGTGACTCCGCGTCCACCCGTTCCCCCCGTTCCCCCTCTTCCATCGCGGCCCCGTCGGGCATCGTCCCCCTCCAGCCGGTGCACGCTAGCAGCTCAGACTTTCTTAGCGGCCAGCGGTCGCCCGTGTAATCAGACGTCGCCACGGTCCGATCCGTTACAGCCGCCGGGCGCCCGCGCGCTCCGCAACGAGTGCCCGGGCGCCAGCCGAGTCATGCTGACTTGTCACGCCGGCCGGTCACGACTCGATCGATGACGTCGAAGTAGTGCTGCCGTTGATGCCGCCAGGTCAGGCCGGCCATGACCGCGCGTGCTCGCTCGGCCTGGGCGCTGGCCAGGCGTGGGTTGCGGATCAAGCGCAGCATCGCGGCCTGCAGGTTCTCAGGTGTGGCCGGATCGACGTAGGCGACGGCGTCGTCGGGAAAGTACCGCTCGATGACCGGGTTGCGGAAAGTGATCACTGGAATGCCGATAAAGGCGTACTCCATGAGCTTGTTGGGGAGCACGTGCCGCGTCCAGGGATCGAGTTGACTGGCGAGCACACCGATATGGATACCTTCGAGCTGGGACCGCATCTCGGTGATGGGCAGCAGGCGGGTCGGCAGCTGGACGACGTGGCGCAGGCCGAGCGCATCAACCCGCTCGCGGAGCGGGACCAGACCATCGCCGCTGCCGTAGATCCGCAGGCGCGCTCCGGGCACCTCCGAACGCACCTTGGCTATGGCTTCCACGAGCTGCACCAGCCCGTGCCTCGGCGCGATCAGGCCGTGGTAGCCGAACACCACGTCTCCGGTCGGCGACCACTCCCGCCACGGCCGGGGCGCGAAAACCCGCTCGTCGGGGCAGTTCATCACGGTCGTGACCGGCGTGCGCGTGAGGCCGCGCAGCATGTCGGCGTAGGAGTCGTGCACCGTCAACACTTCGGTGGCGAACCGCAACGAGGCGCGCTCGCTGAACCGGACCACGCGTATCAGCGCTGACGTCTCGTTGAACTTCGATGAGAACAGCTCCGAGGTCAGGTCGTGCACGTCGAGCACCACCGGCACGCGTAGCGCCCGCTGCAAGGCCGCGCAGAAGACGAGCGCCTCCGGCATTGAGTGAGCCTGCACCAGGTCGAACGCGTGGGGCAGCCGCGCCAATCTGGCCGCCGCTCGGGTGGCGAAGCCGCCATACAGCCTGAGGTAGGCGATGCGGGAGTCGCCGCGGTACTTCCGGGTGGCCATGTGGATGACGCGTACGCCTTCTATGACCTCTTCCTTGGGCCGGCCCTCCGTGCGCAGCGCGATCACCGTGACGTCGTCACCGCGTTCGACAAGCGCCTCGGCCTGACGTCGGACCCGCGCGTCCGATTCGTACTCGCTGGCGACGAGCATTCCGATTCGCGTAGGTCGCCGCCCAGTTTGTTTCACAGCCGGAGACAATAGTCGCTGGCGGCGTCCACTATTAGCCCCCAACACCGGTGAACTGCCAGATTAGGACACATCCGGGGAGAGTCCGGTATGGCTTCGATGAGCTTGCGCGGTCCATGTGACCGCCAAAATGTGTCTGGTTTGGCGTTCCTTATTGCGTTTTCGCCTCGCCCTGATGTACAGCGCGGGTCAACCGATCGGTCACCTCTGGCTCCGCTACCCATCGTGCCGGCCAGCCGGTGGCCACACCGGCAGCAGCGGCTCTCGTATGGTGGAGGCTCGTGCGACGAAGAGGAATAGGAGACAGCGAGGAGTGTAGGTGCAGATCGCGCGTCACGCGGATGACCATGTTGGCGACGGGGCAGCCGACTGGTTCTCGGCGGGCGAACTCGACGTCTTCCAACCGCCAGCGACCGGTCGGGTAAGACCTCGCCGGACGGTCCACAGGACTCAGCGTCGCCGCGATCCCCGCTGGGCCCGCGCGTTGGTGGCCATCGGCGCGTTGCTGATGATGCTGAGCGGCACCACGCTGGTGCTGGCGAAGCTGCTCATCCACCGGTACGAAAGCACCGTGCCGCAAGAGGATCTGCTCGGTGAGGCGGGTGGCGCGAACGACAAACCTGGTGGAAAGCCACTCGACGGCCCACTCAACATCCTCATGGTCGGCCTCGATGAGCGGCCGAACGAGTCGGTGTCCCAGTCTCGCGCGGACACCATCATCATCCTGCACGTCACCGCCGCACACGACCGGGCGTACCTCGTGTCGGTGCCGCGCGACCTGATGGTCCAGGCGCGGCCGTTCAAGCGAAGCGGCTACGGCGGAGGCCGCGCGAAGATGACCGAGACGTTCTTCTACGGTGCGCAGCGAGGAGCGGGTGTCAGCGGCGGCATGCAGCTGCTCGCGCTGACCATCAAGGAGACGCTGGGGGTCAGCGTCAACGCCGCGGCCATCATCAATTTTCAGAGCTTTACGCAGGTGATCGACGCGTTGGGCGGCGTCGACATGTGCTTTGACCAACGCGTGGTATCCAAGCACCTCATGATCGGTCCCGACGGCCGGGTCAAGAACGTCGAGAACCAGGACAACCCGGTCGGCACCCAGATCGTCTATCCGAAGGGCCAGTGCCGCCACCTGCAGGCGTGGGAGGCGCTGGACTACTCGCGTCAGCGGTACGGCCTGGAAAACGGCGACTACGACCGGCAGCGCCACCAGCAGCAGCTGATCCGGGCGATCGTGAAGAAGGCCACGAGCACCGGCGTCATCACCAATCCGGTGAAGTTGGATCGGGTGATGCGCGCTGCGGGGTCAGCGTTTATCGTGGACACCCGCGGCGTGCCGCTCTCCGACTTCGTCTTCGCCCTCCGGAACATCGGTCTGGGCAGCCTGACCATGATCCGCACGAACGCCGGCAAGGTGAACAGCACCTCCGTGGACGGCGTTTCCTTCGAGCAGCTGTCGCCGACCAGCGCCGAGCTGTTCAAGGCGGTACGGGAGGACCGGATGGACGCGTTCGTCGCGGCCCATCCCGATTACGTCAGCCGGTAGCAACGCACGCAGCGCACTCGACAACGGATGCGGCACGCACTAGTGTCGGGCGGTCGTCGAGGCCTTTGATCGAGTCGACTTCGGGCGGGGGAGGACGCATTGAGGTGACCACCAGCCTGTACCGCCCAGCGCCTCCGGACACCCGCAGAAAGAGCCCGCGCAAGCTCGACAGCTTCGAGATCATCCCCGATGCCGAGCACCCTGCGCCCAACGGCGTGCCCCGGTCGGCCTGGTTCCGGGCACGCCGGCGGGCGGCGACCTGGCACCGCCCGTACCAGTTGCTCCTCGCGCTGACCGACTACGGCGCCGCCGCACTGGCCAGCCTGAATGCGATCGCCACCTTCGACCAGGCACCGGCCGGCTTCAAGCAACAGCCGGTCCTGTTCAACCTCATCGCGTACGTGTTGCTGCCCGTGGGCTGGCTGCTCGTGATTTGGGGACACGGCGCCTACGACCGGCGATACCTCGGGGTCGGTACCGATGAGTTCAAACGCGTCGTCCGCGCCTCGTGGACGGTGGCCGCCATCGTGGCGTTCCTTGCGTTCGCCACCAAGACCGATGTCTCGCGGTTGTCCGTGGGTGTGGCGCTCGTGAGCGCGCTGGCATACATCCTCGCGCTGCGCCAGGCGGCCCGGTGGATCCTGCATCTGCTGCGCAACCGGGGCCGGGCCAGCCACCGCGTGCTGCTGGTCGGGACACTGCCCGAGACCATCGAGGTGCATGCCGCGATCACCCGCAACGGCTCTGCCGGGCTCGTGTCGGTCGGCATCCACGCGATCGAGGGCTACCCCGCCTCGTCAGGTCAGCGCGCTCCCCTGCCGGTGTACGCCGGCCGCGACGTGCTCTCACTGGTTCGCGAGGTCGGGGCAGACACCGTCGCGGTGTGCGGCTCAGCCGGCGCGGAGCGGGGAGAACTGCGACGCCTGGCCTGGAGCCTGGAGGGCAGCGGAGTCGACCTTGTCGTCGCGCCGCAGCTCACCGATATCGCCGGCCCGCGGGTACACGTACGCCCGGTGGAGGGCCTGCCGCTGCTCTACGTCGAAGAGCCCACGATGTCCGGCATCGCCTGGCTGGTCAAGAACGTTACCGACCGGCTCGCCGCGGCTATCGGGCTCGCCCTGCTGACCCCGCTGTTCCTCGTGGTGGCGGCCGCCATCCGGCTGTCCGACCCCGGTCCGGTGTTCTTCCGGCAGTCAAGGGTCGGCCGCGAGGGGCGCACGTTCCGGGTGTGGAAGTTCCGCACCATGTACGTCGACGCCGAAGACCGCCTGGCGACGCTGGTGGACCAGAACGAGAGCGACGGGCTCCTTTTCAAGATCCGTAATGATCCCCGGGTCTTCCCGGTCGGGCGTTTCCTGCGCGCCAGCTCGCTGGACGAGCTGCCACAGCTGATCAATGTGCTCCTTGGCGAGATGTCGCTGGTCGGCCCGCGCCCATTACCCGCCGAGGACGGCGACTTCCTCGGCGACGTACGGCGCCGGCTGCTGGTGCGTCCCGGGATTACCGGGCTGTGGCAGGTGTCGGGCCGCTCCGATCTGTCCTGGGAGGACGCGGTGCGGCTCGACCTGTACTACGTGGACAACTGGTCGCTCATCCTCGACCTACACACCCTGTGGCGGACCGCCGGGGCGGTGCTCAGACGCAAGGGCGCGTACTGACCGGTCGGGCCGTGCCCGATGCCGCGAGGGCGGTGGGGGTCGTCTGGAGCGAACCAGCGGCCAGCTTTCTCGTCAAAGTTCGGCGACAGGGCGCGTAGCCGCCTTGAACGCCAGAATCCGCCCGCTAGCGACCGCCTTCGGCGTCGGGATCCGCAACCAGTGGTCGATCGGTACGAAGACGGCCAGGAAGCATTTCACGCCCGCCAGCCGGACCCGACTGCGCACCCGGCTCCCGAAACCGGGGTGCCGGTCAGCGGTCCCGCGACCGTCGGGCCGCGCGGACTGGACCGTCGCGACTGATGATCGCGCGTTGCGCGCCTTTCGCTTGGCTCTGCGAACCGCGCTGCGGATCCAGCCGAGCGTGGTCAGCGCGGCCTGCGGGTAGGAGCGCTCGTACACCAACTGAAGTCCGGCCTCTCGGAAGCGTTCCAGCCACTCGGACCGGGTACGCGGTCGGATGTAATGGTCTGCGCCGCGCCCGGAGGACCCTTCAGGCAGAACGGATTCCAGGATCAGGACTGTGCCGCCCCGCTTGAGCGCGCGGCTGAGTTTGCCGATGACCTCACTCAGCGACCGGTCGTCCACCTGATGCTGGAGCACAGTCACGCTCGTGATCAGATCGTACGGGCCGTGCTTGAGCTCGGTATCAACGAGGTTGGCGCACTCCAGAACGACGTTCGGTGCGTCGCCGAGCCTTGCTCTCGCCTGCTCGATGACACCGCTGCTGATGTCGTAACCCACCACCGTCGCGCCGCGACGGGCCAACGCTTCCGTGATAGCCCCGGTGCCACATCCGATGTCCAGCACCCTGCTGCCGGCGGTGCACGGGATGTTCAACGCATCCAGCGACGACAGGACCGCGCGAACCCGGACCTTCTGATCGTATTTGTAGATCCCCGGAATGTTCCAGCCGGTGTGGTTGTACCGAGTGAACCGGTCATTCCAGTAGACGCTTAGTGGGTCCGGCTTCTGATCGACGCTCACTTGGCGACGTTAGCATCGACGCGTAATGCAGCGTCGCCCCCGAAGGCTGTCGACGTCATCGACCGGAGGTCGTTGCGCAGCACCGCTACCGACACCGCCACGGCGACCAACGCCGCGCACACGTCAATCAGGACCCGCGATCGGCCGAGCGGTTGCGTCGCGTCGATGACGCGGCCCACCGCGAACGCGCCGGCGACGATCGCCGCCGAGCGGATCACCTGCCCGGTCCACGGCATCCGGTACCTGCGCCACACCGTGACCAGAGGTCCCTGCATGGCGACCACCGCAAGCAGGTACGCCGCGCTCACACCAGTACCGCCCAGCCAGCGCCCGAGTGGCACGGCGGCGATGAGACCCGTGCAGCAGCCCACCACCGCTGACGCGATCGGAATACGGACGTCTCGCGGTGTCCCGCTCGACAGGGCGTTGACGGCTGGCACCGGCGACACCGAAACGCAGACGGCAACCAGCAGTATCTGCAGCACGGCGACCCCGCTCGCGTACGTACCGCCGCCGAAGACCACGAGGATCTCGCGCGCCAGGAGGATCGCGCTCGCGAAGACTGGTGCGAGCAGGACGAGCAGCCATCGGGTTGCCAGGTCAGTGTGTCGACGCACGCGGTCGAGCTCGCCGCCGCCGTGTGCGTACGCCAAGGCGGGGAACAGGGCGATTCCCAGCGCGCGTGGCAAGAAGTACAGCGGTCCCACGAGCGTGACCGCGGCGACGAACTGCGCGACCTCCGCCCGTGTCGTGAACCGCCCGGCGAGGACGGGAAGCGCTTGCAGGAAGCCGAAGCTCGCCAGCCCGCCGAGGCTCGCGAGCATCACGTAACCGGTCACCTCCCGGCGATCCGCGACCGGAGCGTCGAGTGAGGGCCGGTTACGGTTGCGGAGGACAACCGCGGCGCCCACCGCGAGCATGCAGTACGCGAGAATCAGCGGCACGAGGTACTCACGCCAGCCCATCGTGACGATGAGCACGGTCGACGCCACGGCAAGACCTGAGCCGACGAGCTCCAGCCGGACGTACGCCCGCACCCGGTCAAAGCCGTACAGCGCGGCCTTCTCAACGCTGTACACCGCGAAGGCGGCGACGAGCAGGCCGGCCCAAACCGCATCGTCAGGCGCGAGGTCGAGCAGCGCGGCCGCACCAAACGCCGCGCCCACTCCAGTGAGGAGCGCCCAGGCGTATCCGACACGTCTGAGCGCTCGATAGACGATGTGCGCACCGGCCGCATCGCCCCGGGCGCGTTGGTAGGGAATGAACTTCGAGGCCGCGCTGGCCAGTCCGGCCGGCAGGAAGAGACCGGCCGCCATCGAGATGCCGATGATGGTCCCGACGACGGCGTAGGTCTCGTGGTCGGTGGCGCGGCTGACCAGCGAGCCATGTACCAGCCGCATCCCACCGAGCGCGGCGAGTGCGACCATCGACAGGAGCCCGGACCGCACCACGCCGCCGCTCGCGGGGCGCGTGCCCGAAGCGGCGCCGACCGTGTGCTCAGCGTCCGCGGCCACGGTGTGACAATAACGAAGCCGCGACCCGTCGCAGTCCCGACCAGGTTCCGCAGTCCCGGCCAGGTACCGTCCGCGCGGCCAGCCGGCCGCCGGCACGCGGCGCCACTCGATCGCGTGGCGACGCCGAACAGCAGGTGAGGCGACCGAACGGCGGACCCCACTTCAGCCTTTCCGGCGTTCCTTGCGGTACGCGGGGCCGGACAGGATCGGCCGTCTAGGACACACCGAAACGATCAACGCCGCATCGCCGCAGGGTCACCGGTCGTGCCACATTGACGGTGCCGTCACGCCGAATCGGAGGCCGCCTGCGACGGCGCCCCGGGGCCGATTGTCTGCCCCACGCACTGCTCCGCTGGCGACCTGCCGATGCCTGATCGCCTTCGAGAAGGGCACCCTCGATGATGACCACCCCGACATCCGGACCCGCCTGACCACGCTCAAGAACCGGTCCAAGCGGCTGCGCATCCGCAAGGCCCAACTGGAGTACGAACTCGACCAGCCACCCCAGACCCTCACCCCCGACGACCTAGACAAGATCAGCAAGCGAATCCGACACGTCCTTACAGAAGGCGCGCCGAACGCCCGCAAGGCCATGTTCCAGGCCCTCATCCGCGAAATCACCATCACCGCCGACGACACGGTCAGACCGGTCTTCAAGCTGCCCCTCGCCGGCAACGACGAAGGGCTGGCCCTCCAAGGAGCAGCCCACTCCGCCGATGCACCGAACCAAGCGGTTCGCGCACTCCCAACTGTGGTGGACCAAGCTTGGCAGATTAAGAACCGTGTTTCCCTGTTCAGGGGCCAGACGTGACCGTTGTAGCCGTGCGAAGGCGCGTCGCCACGTGATCCACCGACGATCCGCCCAAGGGTCAGCCGGCGATTGTCCCGTATGTGGTCGACCTCGATCTGGCCGGCATCGCCGGGACGCTTGGCGTCGAGGTCATCGGGGCCAGCCACGCCCAGCACGTCCAGTTCCCACCGGCGGACCAGACCGGATGGCCGGCGCGGCCGGGCGCGGACGTCAGCCGGCGGTCGAGCCCCCGCCGAGCCCGACGGCCCGCAGCCGCGCAGCCACCTCCACGAGATACTCGCGGGCCTGCCCCATGGTCTCGGTCGCCCGCGCCCGGTCGGCGATCCGTCTCCGCAGATCGGGCCGCAGACGGGCGTCCTGGATGGCCGCGAGCTGCACGAACGCCTGTAGCGTCCGGTCGACCGGACGCAGATCGGCGAGCGCCTCTCCGGCGCCGCGCGGTGAGCCGGCGGATCTGGTGCCGGTGCGGGCAGAGAGTCCGTAACCGTCGCAGTCGAAGCCGGAGTCCGCGGGAGCCGGTAGGGTCCGTGGCGCCTCGCGGGGGGCCGGCGCGGACAGCAGGTGAAGGAAGTCGTTGGCCTGCGCGTCCCTGGCGGTCAATGACGGCAGCCCGTACAGACGCTCCACGGTGGCCAGCAACGAGCTGTGGTCGTACCGGGTGTGGTCGACGATGTTGCAGCCTCCGCTCTCCTGGTCGGCCGGACGGACGTCGGGGATCCACGGCGAGACGACGACCGTCGGCACCCGTGCGCCCAGCTGGTCGAAGCGGAAGCCGTGGCCGTTGTTGGCCGGGTCGGTCACGTCGCCGGGAGGGACGCCCGGCGGCGGAGGGACGTGGTCGTAGAAGCCGCCGTGTTCGTCGTAGGTGATCACGAGCAGGCTCGACTCCCAGTGCGGCGACTGCCGGATAGCCTCGTACACCTGTTTGACGAGCGCCTCGCCACGCGCGACGTCGTCGCTGGGGTGCTGGCTGTTGCCGCACCGGAAGTCGCCCAGCGGCGGAGTGAGCAGGCCATAGTTGGGCTCGATGAACACGTAGGCGGCCGAGAAGTCCTTGTCCTGCAGGTCATCGCACAGGTCGTCGACGCCGCGAAAGTGGTCGCGCATCGTGTCGAGGTCCATGACCGACAGCGCGGCCACCTGCGGCAACGGGTCGCCGTGATAGACCCGCCAGCCGAGGCCGCCGCGGTCGAGGGCCTCGAAGATCGAACCGTTCTCGAACCGGTAGCCGCCGAACTGGGCCCACGTCATCTCCCGCGCGGTCGGGCTGCGGTCAAGCCCGCCCGAGGTGGCGGCGTGCAGGAAGAACCGGTTCGGCCAGGTGGGACCCGGCATCGCGGAGAACCACTGGTCGCACACCGCGAACTCGCGGGCGAGCGTGCTCAGCACCGGGACCTGCTGCGCGGTGAAGCAGGACATCACCGCGCCCAGGTCCGCCTGCGCCTCGGCGTTATTTTCAGCGGCGGCCTGGTTCGCGTAGTTGTCGACGAACCCGCCCAAGGTCAGCCGCGGATACTGGCCGGAGTAGTCGCACCGGTCGTCGGTCGGGTCGCCGGTGACGCCGATCGAGGCGAGCTGGAGCTGGATGTCGCAGAACTCGTGCGGCGGATCCACCGGCATGACGAACGGCGCGCCGGCGCGCACCGGGAACGTTACTCCGTTGTGCACGTTGGTCTGATCGGTCGGGCCGTCGACGGTTGTGGCTGCACCGGTTTTCGCGTCGGTTCCGACACCGAGTCTGATCCGACCGTCCGCGTCGAGCGCTCCGGTCGACACCCCGAGTATCTGGTCGAACGAGCGGTTCTCGAGGACGAGCACGAAGACGTGCCTGACCTGACCGGCAGGGCCGGAGCGACCGTCTGGCATCGTGCCCTCCAGAGCGAGTGCCGGCAGCACGTCGCTCCAGCATGGACCCGTGCGTCGGATCCATCAAGCCGCGCGCTCCACCCGGGAGGCTGACGGGAGGGTCAGGCGAAGCAACGCCACCCAGCGACACGGGGGTCAGTTTTCAGGATCTGGCCCACTTTCCGTGATCGAACCTGACCCGGCTGACGGTCTGTCCACTGTGTATGGTCGCCGGTCGTGTGATCGAGTGATCTCGTTGTGTTGCTGCCTCATCTGGCGCTGTTGTGGAACGGATCGAGCGAGGTGTCGCCTGCCTGCGCATGTGGGCTCGGGCGCGCGGACGCAAAGCGCGCCGTACCGGGTGTGGTCGGTGCGCGGGGCGGGTGCACAGCCGGTATGAGCGGCGGCTGGCCGACGCCGCCATCGCGGGCGCGCCGGTGGAGATCCGGCTGCAGGTGCGCCGGCTGTTCTGCGACGTCATACGGTGCCCGGTCCACACGTTCGCCGAGCAGATCCCGGGCCTGACCAGCAAGTACGCCAGGCGCAGCCCACTGCTGCGGCGAGCCCTGAAGAAGATCGGGCTGGCGCTGGCCCGACGCGCCGGAGCCCGCCTCGCCGACCGGCTCGGGCTGCTGGCCAGCCGCGGCAGCGTATTGCGGCTGGTCCGCGCCCTGCCCGATCCCGTGGTGGGCCCGGTCGTGGCGCTCGGCGTTGACGACTTCGCGCTGCGCCGTGGCCACAACTACGCCACCATCCTCGTCGACATGGACAGCCGACGGCCGATCGATCTACTACCTGACCGGGAGGCCAAGACCCTGGCCGACTGGCTGACCGCCCATCCCGGCGTGCAGGTCGTCTGCCGGGACCGGGCCGGCGCCTACGCCGACGGTGTGCGCACCGGCGCCCCGCACGCGGTGCAGGTCGCCGACCGCTGGCACCTGTGGCACAACCTCGCAGAACACGTCGAAAAGACCGTCGCCCGCCACCACCGCTGCCTCACCGAGCCGGTACCCGAACCGGCCGACGCGACATCGGACCTCGACCAGATCGCCACCGACGCCATTGCGCAACGGGCCGAAGCCGGCCTGCTCATCCCACGCACCCGACAGCGCTACGAGGCAGTGCACAAGCTCCTCGCCGAGGGCACGAGCATCCGGGCGATCATGCATGAACTCGGCCTATCCCGCGGCACCGTGCGTCGCTTCGCCCGTGCCGACACCGTGGACGAACTCCTGGCCAAACCCCGGGCCGGCAGGCCGAGCATCCTCGACCCGTACGCCGACTACCTGCACCAGCGCTGGACCGAAGGCTGCACCTCAGCCACCGAACACCGCTGGCCGAGATCCGCGCCCTCAGCTACCGCGGAACCTACGGCACGCTCAGCGGCTACCTGCAGCCGTTCCGCGCCGGCCTACCTCCGCCACGGGCGCTGCGCCCGCCGAAGATCCGCCACATCACCAGCTGGCTGCTGCGCCACGCCGACAACCTCCACCCCGACGACCAGATCCGCATCAAAGAACTACGAGCCCGCTGCCGACACCTCGACGCCCTCGCCAACCACGTCACCGCGTTCGCCGAGATCCTCACCGGCCGCCACGGCGAACGCCTCGACGCGTGGATGACCACCGTCGACGCCGATGACCAGCCCGACCTGCACTCATACACCGCCGGACTACGCCGCGACTACGACGCCGTCCGCAAGGGCCTGACCATGCCGCACAACTCGGGCGCGGTCGAAGGCCGGCCCAGCGTCAGGTACAGCCCGACCACGAGACCGACAATGACGAACGGCAGGCGGTGGGAGGCGCTGCCGCTCAACGAGGTCCATGCCTCGACCAGGCCGATGCCCAGCAGCACCAACAACGCGGGTATGAGCGGCAGGTCGGCACGGTCGAACACCGGGTGCCGCGCCGGCTCGCCCGACCAAAGAACCCGTTCGCCGTGCAGCAGGTTCAGCTCGTCGTACACATCGCCAGTCTGCGCCGCAGCCGCCAATGTTGTCCGACCCGCTCGACGGCGGACGATCGGCACGACGTGGCTCGCCCGCGTCCGCACGGGTGTCGGGATCTGACGGACAACGGGCATGGCAGATGGGATTCCGGTTCGCTGCCGGCTGGCGAGCAATCGCGCGGGCCAGCACGGGAGCGCAGGCGCGCCAGAACGCCATCGACGCCTTCACCATGGCCGGCTCAGGCAGTATCGCCACCACGAACTGGTCAACTTCAGCCTCGCCGACCGGTCCGGCTTGCCGAGCCAGCCGTCCCGCACGCAGCATCGGCACTGTCACCGCCGACCGGGGCGAGCCCTCGCCTACCGCGGCGCTGTTCGCGTTCGTGCTCACCTTTGAGGAGCCACAGTAGGCCATCGGCGTGGACCGGCTGATCGTCGCCCAGCGGCGAGCCGAGCTCGGCCGGCAGCGCCGCGACTACCTCCAGGCGATGGAGGCCGACTGGAAGGAGTGACCGGGCGCCGTGATTGGCCAGTCGGTTGGCCGCTGGATACGGCTCGCCAGGGTCTGTTGCCGGTTCGCGGCGCGACCCGCCGTTGGCCTGATCCGATCGGCGCCTTTGACCGCTTTTGCCCACGCGCGCGGACGGCAGGGTTCTGGGAATCGGTCGCCGACCGCGCAGTCGAGGAGATGAAGCACCGGGCGGTCAGTCAGACGGTGTCCTGCTCCAAGGCGCGCTGCATCCGAGCGATCGCGTCACGTACGATCTTTCGCTCATCGTCCGTCAGTTCTGCTGTGCGAGACTCCACGATCCAGGCAATCCTTGGTAGATCATGGACGAGCCACGGTGTGAGCCGCCCTTCGCGTTCCCATTCCCGCCACAGATGTGCGTCATCTGTTGTCATGTATTTAAGTGTGGTCACATCGGGCTCACCGGTCCAACGCCAGGTGAGGATCATGTAGTGCTGTAACAGCCGCGGCGCGAGGCCTGACCAGCGCGACAATGACGGTCGTGACCGGCCGCGTCCTCTACCTTGTCGGTGGTCCACCGCGGGTAGGAAAGTCCGCCCTGGCGCAGCGCCTGGTGCGCAGCCAGGCCATCCCGTGGCTGCCCGCAGACGTGCTGCGTACCGTGCTGCGCCGCGTCGTTGCCGAGCTCGACACGGTCGACTCCGACCCGGTCGACGCCGAACGGCTCGCCGAGGTGATGTATCCGCACATCGAGCAGGCGGCCGAGGTCTGCGCCGAGGAGGCTGAGCGGTTCCTCATCGAGGGCTTCGAGTTGGCGCCGTGGTACCCCGCGCGGCTGCAGGCCGCCCTGCCCGGGGTGCAGATCCGGGCCTGCTTCCTCGGACACCGCAGCTTCTGCGCCGACGACCTCGCCGCCTACCAGGGCCCGAAACCGCAACACGAGCGCGAGGCATCGCACGCCGAGCTCACCGCTGCCGCAGCCTGGATTCGCCGGCGCAGCCACCAGCTCGCCGAGCAGTGCCGGACCGCAGGCGTGGCCTACCTTGACGTCGGCGAACGTAGCTTCGAGTCGACCATGCAGCGGGCCCGGCTTCACCGCATGAAGCCAACCACTAACCACGCCTGACACAGTCGATGGGCACCGCCGGGCCCGCTCGTTAGCAGCCGCCATCGTGATGCGCGATAACGCCAGAGCAGGAGTCGACACCAGCGCGTCATCCCTGAGCGGCACGCCGAGCACCGTACAGCGCTCCCTGTAGCGCTCCCACTGTGCGGCCAGCACGGAAACGGTCAGCGGGTCCAAGGCAACCCGGCGCTGCTGGTGGGTCTTGGTGTCCTTGAGATACCAGCGACCCTGGCCGTCCTTGGCGACCGCGCGCTTGAGCGTGATGACGGCCCGCTCAAGGTCCACCTTCTCCCCATTGCAGCGCGCAGAGCTCGGCTCGTCTGCCGCCGCAGGCCACGGCGAGCCAGATGAAGGCGCCCCAGGCTGGGTCGGACCACGCCTCGTTGATGATCCGGGCGGTCTCGTCGACCGTCGTCGGATGCGGGTTCGGTGGAGGTGGTGGGGGCGGCTCGGCCTCGGTGATCGGGTTCACCGCGACCCACTTCCAGCGGACCGCGCGTTTGTACGCGCCGTGGAGCAGGAAGTGGATCTGCCGGATGGTTGTGGCGCCCAGCGGACGGCACTGGTGCGGCTGGCAACGTCGCCGGCAGGCCCGGCACTCAGGATCGGGTGGTGAGCAGGGCTTGTGGTCGTGCTCGTCGCACCGGTGTTCTCGGGCAGTGCGGTGCTCAAGGTAGGACCGTCGACCGCAGTGGGCCCGGCACCGTCGGAGCTCCGCGTAGAAGGAGTCGAGGATGTCCGCGCCGAGGGCGCCTGCCTTGACAGGTGGACAGCCAGCTCGGGCTCGCGTCCAGTAGCTCCAGATGCCGCTCGATCAGCTGATTGACCGTGGCGTTCGTCCGCGGGGTGCGACGCTGGTCGACCTGGGCGAGCAGTCGCGTGCGCGCCTTATCGGCGAGCTTCTCGGCGTTCGGCCCAGCCGGAACCGTTTCGACAAGGTAGTGCTTCTTCTTCGATACGGGGTCGACACCCGCGTACGCCCTCACCCTCGGTGACCCGCTGGGGGAGGGTCTCGATCTCACCCCGAGCACGTCGCCGAGGCTTCGACGTGGTCACCATGGAGCGCACCAAAGTCGATTGGCTCCACGGACGGCTCCATGGAAACGCTCGCCAGGTGGCGGATCATGCATCTATCCCTGGTGGGCACGGCTGGGTTCGAACCAGCGACCCCCCGCTTGTAAGTTCGATCCACTCCGTCCGGCGCGGTCCGTCAGCCTGCAGGCGGTGTCCGGCTCCGGTCTCCCCCGGCCGCACTCGTCCGCGCTGGTTGCTGTCAGCGTTGCTGTCGACAGCTACGCGACCGGTGTTCGAGCCGGCTGCTCGCCGGATCACGCAACCTCCTGCGACACACGGTTTAGGAACGGGCTGGCTTTTAGCGGGCTGACGCCGCTGATACCTGCGAAGACGGCTGAGGAGGAACCCAGACCCGGTGGGATCGTTCCGCGTATAGTCCGGATCTTGACTGGGTACCAGCGTCTGCGGGGTTCCACTTGGATGCGCGCTGCGGCGGCCGTCCAATGCCAGCAGGCCGAGCGCAAGTGGCGCTCGTCTGGATGATCGCGAATAGGGTTCGCCAGCTCGAACCGCTCAGCATCGCGGATAGGCTGGGCGACGGGGTCTGTAAACCGTCGCGAGAGCTTCGGAGGTTCGACTCCTCCACCCGCCATGAGCGGTTGATTCGGCCCCTGACCTGGGACAACTGGGTCAGGGGCCGATCTTGTCGGTCCGGCCGAGTCCGGCGAAGTCGGGCCGTCTACGGCTGTTCACGGGAACATAGCGGGAACGCTGATCATGTCCTAGTGCTCGTGCTGCTCGCCATCCCGTCGCCGTCGACCCGCACCCCTGTGGAGCCGGGTTCTGGCCCCCGGTCCAGGTGGAGCGCCCTGCCGGACGTACGACCTGGACCGGGGGCCAGGTTCCGGCTCGGCTCGCCCGGGTCGGCGGTGGTGGCTGCCTCCCGGAGCCGGAGCGCCCACCAGGGTTGGTCTTGGGTACGCGGACGTGGAGGGAGCGAGGGCCACGGGTGCGAGCGCAGCGAGCGGCCGCCGTGACTGGCCGCGGCGGGAGCGGCGGTCTGGCCCACGACGGACATACGACATTCTGGCTCTTCGGTTGATCTAAATGGGCTTGTAGCGGACCTTGACGGCGGCCAAGAGTGATGGTTCGGTGTCGATGTGTTACGAAGAGACAGCTTGCGGATCTGGCTGGCGTTGGCCGGCTTGGGCGTTGCTCTGGCCGTGTTAGCGGCCGGTCCGGTATGGCTTAACCTGGTCAAACTAGGTCCGGTCTGGCTCGCTCCCGTGATCATCGCGGCGTCCACAGCGATTGGCTCGTTGCTGCTTGGTCCAGCGCAAGGCTAGGCTGGACGAAGGTTTTGCAGGATCGCATAACGCGTAACGACGAACGGTTGTCCCGTCAGGCCGATGTGATCGCACGATCGGCTGGATCAGGCAAGGATCTGCCACGTGTGCGTGAGTTAGCAAATCGCCGCGACCTACTAGGTATTCATGCAGCGACTCCATTGCAGGCCGATCACGATGCCGACCTATTGCCAGACCTACCGATCTATGTTCATCGCGAGAAGGACGCCGACCTCCGCATGGTATTGACTCGCATGTCGCGTATGAGCGGACTCGTTCTCATTGTTGGTCCATCTCCCTCGGGCAAGAGTCGGAGTGCTGCGTTTGTCGTGCAGCAAGAATTGTCAGATTGGCGGATGCTGGTGCTTCCCGGCGCCGAAGATTTGGCAGAGTTAGTAGATTCGCAAGCTGATCTTTCGCGCACAGTGATTTGGCTTGACAATATTCACAACTTGTTGGAGTCAGGCGGCGAGCGCATACAATCTGGGCGAACAATCGGTCGCCTACTGCGTCGCCTGATTTCCCCCGGCGCCGGCCCCGTGGTCGCCATCGGAACTATCTGGCCGGACAAGTATCGGCTATACACTTCGCAACCACATACAGATGCAGCCGACCTGTACGCGGACGCACGCGATGTGATGGGTATTGCGTACATTATCGATCTTGACGATGCGTTTACGGAAACTGAATGGGCGCGGGCACAACAAGCGGCGGATCAAGACCCTCGGCTTGCGGACGCGCTCCGGCACGGACGATCGGTCCCGGCTACTTTAGCGAATGCAGACTATCTGGTACGGCGATGGCGCATTGGGGATCCCTACGAGCGTGCCGTGTTGAGTGCTGCAGTCGACGCACACCGGCACGGTCACTCGCAACCAATACCGGCGACTCTGCTTGAGGCATTAGCGACGGAGTACCTGCCGGATGAGGAGCGGTCGAAAGCATCTCCCGAGATGTGGTTTAAGGTGGCGGTGGAAGGGGCATGTCAACGTGACCGAGGAACGGCTCCCCTCGAACTGCGGGCGTCGGCCGTCGGCAGCGTCGATGGATACGTAGCTTCGAGTATTCTCCTTAGCCATACGATTGACGTTGACCTGGCACTTCAGGAAAGGACATGGAAGGTGCTCGCCGAGAGGGCCGACCGTGCCGCTTGCAGGGGTGTGTCCCGCGCCGCGAATGAGGCCGGACTGGCGACCGTTGCCGAGCTGGCGGCACGCCGAGGCGATGAGCTTGGAAATGCTTTCTGTTCCTTCGACCTGGGAGTCCTACTGGAGGGCCGGGGTGAGCTGGCGGAGGCCGAGCGGTTCTACGGGAGGGCCGTCGCTGCCGGTCATGTTGAGGCGGCGTTCAGCCTGGCGAACTTGCTCACCGGCCGGGGTGAGGTCGAACGGGCTGAGCAGTTCTACCGCCAGGCGGCGCTCGGCGGGCACGGTGCGGCGGCGTTCAGCCTGGCTAACTCGCTCGCTGAGCGGGGTGAGGTGGCCGAGGCAGAGCAGCTCTATCGGAAGGCTCTGGATGCGGGGGTTGTTGGCGCGGCTGTCGGCCTGGCGACCTTGTTGGGCGCGCGGGGTGAGGTGGCCGAGGCGGAGCAGTTCTACCGCCAGGCGGCAGACGCCGGTGACTTCGTAGCTCTCAACAGCTTGGCGAGCTTGCTGGCCGGTCGGGGTGAGCTGGCAGAGGCCGAGCGGTGCTACCAGCAGGCCGCGGAGGCCGGCATTGCCAAGGCCGCGTTCAACCTGGCGAGTTTGTTGGCCGGTCGGGGTGAGGTGGGGCCGGCCGAGCAGTACTACCAGCAGGCGGCTCTGGGTGGGCACGGGCTGGCGGCGTTCAACCTGGCGAGCTTGCTGGCCGGTCGGGGTGAGCTGGCCGAGGCCGAGCGGTACTACCAGCAGGCCGCGGAGGCCGGCATTGCCGAGGCCGCATTCAACCTAGCGATCTTTCTAGTCGGTCGGGGTGAGCTGGCAGAGGCCGCGCGGTACTTCCGGCAGGCGGCGGAAGCCGGTATTGCCGAGGCCGCGTTCAATCTCGGCGCACTCCTAGCACACGACAAGCGGACGACCGAGGCTGAGCAATACTTCCGGCAGGCGGCGGAGGCCGGCAACACTGAGGCCGCGTTCAACGTGGCGACCTTGCTGGCCGAGCGGGGTGACCTAGACCAGGCCGAGCAGTACTACCGGCAAGCAGCGGACCGGGGTGACCGACAATCTCAAAACAATCTGGCGAATCTGCTAACCAAGCGCGGTGACCACCGCCAAGCCGAGCGGTACTACCGAAAGGCCATTGGTTCCGGCCACACCCAGGCACCACTCAACTTCGCCGTCTTGCTGGTAGAACGGGGCGATCTGGATCAGGCGGAACGGTTCTACCGCCAGGCAACGAAGGTAAGTAACGGCGGTGCGCCGTTCACCTTGGCAGCGATGATGGCCGAGCGCGGTGAGATGGAGCGAGCAGAGCAGTTCTACCGTCAGGCGATTGCAGCAGGTCACGTCGCCGCCCTATATGACCTAGCCAACGTACTAAAGAAAAGGGGCGACCTCGACCAGGCAGAGGAGTTCTACCACCGAGCAATCGTGGCCGGTCATATTGGCGCTCTCGATGCAATTGCGCGCCTCCGAACACAAGAGGGGTAGCGTCGGAAGGGGGCCGAATCGAACAGATGACGGACGAACACGCCCCTTGACGTGCTCGTCAGTAGCCCACAGCCGCCGCGCCGGCCGATGCCGGCGCGCCAGCGCCGCCAGCAGGCCGAGCGCGGGTGGCATCCGGCCCGCGCAGCGGGCCGCTTGATGACCATAAGAGGTTGATTCGGCAGTCTCCGTCGGCATAGTTAGCCGTGGCCTCGTCGGCAAGCTCGGTGACGAGGCTGGGGCCGGTGTCGCGCCCTTTAAGCCTGGTGCTTTCGGCGCATCGGACCGCCTCGTGTGCGCTGAAGCATTGCGCCGTATTGGTGATCTGTCCGTTGCGGAGGAGGGCGCGTGGTAGTTGTAGCGGCGGCGCTCATTTGGCGGTTCGATGGGTTCTCGCGACGCTACCCGCGCTTGAGGAGGTCAAGCTTCCAGTGCGCCGCGTTACTCACCGCTGCTTCGTTTGCGGCTGATGCTGCGGCGGCTACTGCCGCCCGCTTACGGCGGTGGCCGGTTGCGCACTGCGGGTGGTGCGAGCCACGTTGGGGCGACCTCGACTTCGCGCGGCATGATTGAGCTGGATCCAGGCGGCGCCCAGCAAACGGCTGAATGATCGCGTCATCCGTCAGTTGAATATCCCAGCCGTACCAAAGATGGTCGTCCGTTAGGTACGGCCCTCCCACGCCCGTGGGAGGCATGCTCGCAACGCTGCGGTCGACGGCCGTCGTGGGCACGTCGTGGGTGTCGGCCTTGTAGTGATTGCCGGCCCAGCCGCCACCGCTGTTCCGGCCAGGACGGCCATGACGCCGACTACTATCGACCGGCGTACGCTAACGGGCTATCGCCATGGCGCGAGTCGACGGACAGGCATAGCTTGAGTATGGACGTACCCGACCACTTGACCCCCAGGCAACGATCATAGACGAGTCAGCAGCGGCAAGCTTGGTGTCTACCTGCGGAAGCAGTCCTCTGTTGTCCGCATACGTTCTTCCTCGTACGCTTTGATAGTCACGCAGTTGGTCACTCAATCACCAGGCTGCTTCGCCGTCTATGATGTTAGTCTGCCTTCGATTCCGGATCTGGTATCAGCCAGCGATTAGGTTCGAGGCCCATCATCTGTGAGAGTTCCAGAAGGAAATTGCGAACACTTCGAACGGCGAGGCGCGCGTCATCGACTTGTGATCGTCGGAATGGCGGTTTGGGATGCATGCACGCATCTCGCAGTGTAGATGCCTCTCGTAAGTCTTTCCAGACTGTAGTTCCGTGTCCATTCACGGGTGGCGTTGAGCTGCGGGTGTGTGAATCGCCGCTGGTCAACCGGTGTCGTGTAGGGATGTGATCGTTACCCGGTGACGGGTACGGGCAGCCAGGGGTTGCCGGTGAGGGCGGCGTGGATGGCGT
>WNGB01004910.1_pt1 | contig 41950 bp, 37 predicted proteins | sample 5400681 | NCBI WGS metagenome assembly WNGB01 (sample SAMN13153367, study PRJNA577476) | soil metagenome | isolation source: 115 cm soil or saprolite under grassland replicate 2 | place: USA:California | collected 2016-06-15 | reverse complement strand
TCAAGCTGGGCGGCCACCCGGATCAGCACATCCTCCCGGCCGTAGGCCGCGACCAGTTGCACGCCGACCGGTAGGCCGCCGGGTGTCCAGTGCAGGGGAAGGCTCACGGCAGGCTGGCCGGTCATATTGAACTGCGCGGTGTAGGGGATGAAGCTGGCGATTCGCCTCCCCTCGAGCTGTGGTCCTTCCGCGGTGAACCAGCCAAGCTCGGGTGGGGGTGCGCCCAGGGTGGGCGTCACAAGTAGGTCATGGCCGTTCCACCAGTCGGCCATGCGCCGCGCCCACATTCCGATCCAGGCGCGGCTCTGCAGATACCCGACGGCTCCGAGCGACTCACCGGCCCGCCGGTACTCGGCGTTGCGCGGTTCGATCTCCTTCTCGCCGATCGGGCGGCCGAGCCGCGTCTCGAAAGCCTGGAACGCCACCTCAGTGTCGGCGGCGATGAGCCTGTTGAACTGCCTGGCGAACTCCCGCTCGAACATCGCCGCAGGCGCGGACTCCTCGACATGGTGGCCAAGCGACTCCAGCAGCCGCGCCGCGCCAGCCACCGCGGCCCGGCATTGCGGATCGTCGAGGTAATCCTTCGCGCCTGGCCGGTCGAGCACGCCGACCCGGAGCTGGCCAGGGTCGGCACCGACTTCCTCCCGCAGCGGGCGCGGCAGAGGCGGCGCGTAGTAGGGCTCGCCCGGCATGCGTGTACTGATCACATCCAGCACACCCGCTGCGTCACGTACGGTGCGCGTTACGGCTCCGTCGATTACGCCGCCTGCCCAAGCCTCCCCGATCACCGGGCCCTGGCTCACCCGGCCACGGGTCGGCTTGAGCCCAACAAGCCCGCACTCGCTCGCCGGGATGCGGATGGATCCGCCGCCGTCGGTGGCGTGTGCCACCGGCACCATGCCGCTGGCCACCGCGGCCGCCGATCCTCCCGACGAGCCGCCGGTGGAGTGACCGGGATGCCAGGGGTTGCGGGCCGGGGGAAAGCTCAGCGGCTCAGTGGTCACCGTGGTGCCGGACTCCGGCACGTTCGTGCGGCCGAGCAGAACGAAGCCAGCCGCCCGGAACTGCTGCGCGAGGTAGGACGTCACCGGCCATCGAAGGTCACGCAGGGGACCGAGGCCAAAGGCCGTCGCCTCATCCGCGACAAGGCAACCCAGGTCCTTGAACAGGATCGGAACGCCGCGAAACGGGCCGTCTGGCAACTCGCCGCCGGCCTCCAGCCGCGCTCGCTCGAACCGGGTCCGGATCACGGCGTCAAGGTGTGGGTTGACCGCCTCGATCCTTGCCATGGCCGCCTCCACCAGGTCCTTCGAGCTAAGCTCGCCGTGGCGAACCAGGTCGGCTTGCGCGGTGGCGTCCAGCCAGGTCGTCTCGATCATGCCACGCACGCTACCCCCGTCCGCGGTCAGCCCGGCCTTGGCCCGAGCCACTTCTCAGCCACGGCGAAACCTACCCGCCTCTGCCCGCGGCACCTCTGGAAGAATCAACCTTGTGGCCAGGCGCGACAGCGGCCACCCGGAGAGCACTGCCGCGGAGGGGCCGCTGCCCCATCTCCCGCTACCCGCGGGCATGGCCCGAGTCGTATGACGTAGCCCTGTCGGCAACTGCGTTCCACTGGATCGACCCCCATGTCGGATACCCGAAGGTTGCTCGGCTCCTTCGCCCCGGGGGATCCCTCGCCCTACTGACCAACGCTCACGCCTCGGGCGGCACAGCGCAGGAGATAGCACCGGCCATCCGAGACCTCCACCGACGGCGAACGGCTGTGCGGAACGCTGACCAAGCAGTACATGACCATTCTTGCGACCGCAAGGCGCCGTCAGCTCGCCCGCCGGTAGGCGCGGACCGCCAGTGGCGCGAAGACGACAAAGATCCCCGCAAGACAGGCGATGCTTTTCCACAGGTTCGCCTCAAGCGGGCCACCCAGCGCCAGCGCGCGCATTGCGTTGATGACGTAGGTGACCGGCTGATTGTTGGCGAAAGCCTGCAGCCAGCCAGGCATGGTCTGGATCGGCACGAACGCCGAGCTGAGGAACGTGATCGGGAACAGCCAGATGAGCCCGAAGGCCTGTACCGACTCCTCATCGCCGATGGCCAGTCCCGTATAGGCGGCGATGCAGCAGATCGCCAGCCCGAACACCGTGGCGAGCACCACCATGGCCACGGCCGGGACAACGCCGTTTTCGAACCGAAACCCGACAACGCAGCCCACCCCGATGACGATCAGTATCGTCACAAGCATCCTCGCGGTATCGGCGACCAGGCGGCCGGCGAGCACGGCCGAGCGCGCCATAGGCATCGACCGAAGCCGGTCGATCACACCCTTCTGCAGCTCCTGCGCCAGCGCGATGGCAGTGCCGAAACTCGCGAACGCCGCAGTCTGCCCCACGATCCCTGGCATCAGGAAGTTGACGTAGCCGCCCGGGACATTCACCGGGATCGCACCGCCGAAGACATAGCGGAACATCAGCACGAACATCACCGGCTGGATCACCGTGAACACGATGTAGGCAGGTACTCGCATCCACACGAGCAGGTTGCGCCTGGTGATGGCGAGCGTGTCGCTCACCGCCCAGCCAGCCCGCGCGACCAGGCCCGGTTCGCCGGCTGGCGCAGCCACGGCGATCATGACGCCGCCTTGGCGGTGTCCCGCTTACCGGATCGCTGACCCGCTCGGCGGCCGCGGCGGCGGTCGCCTGGCTGGCCTGACTCCTCGGCAGCATGGCCGGTCAGGGCCAGAAACACGTCATCCAGAGAGGGCCGACGCAGCGTCAGACCATGCGTCTGGACGCCTGCACCGTCCAGGCCCCGCACCACGTGGATCAGCGCTTCCGAACCACGGCCCCCGACACAAACACTGACCACGCCAGTCTCCGCATCGACATGCGGCTCGCCGTCACCTACCCGCTCGATCGCCGCGACTGCATCGCTGACCCGGGCGCGGTCGGGCACCGAGAACTCCACGACGTCCCCGCCGACCCGGCCCTTCAGCTCCTCGGCTGTGCCTGCGGCAATGACCAGGCCCCGGTCGATGACCACGATCTCGTCAGCCAGCTCGTCGGCCTCCTCAAGATATTGAGTGGTGAGCAGAATCGTCGTACCGCTGGCGGCCAGCGACCGGATGACGTCCCACATTCCCAGCCTCGACCGCGGGTCCAGGCCAGTCGTCGGCTCGTCGAGGAACAAGACCCTGGGCTGACCGACCAGGCTAGCGGCGAGGTCCAGGCGACGCTGCATGCCGCCGGAGAAATTCTTGGCGGCCCGGTCGGCCGCCTCGGACAGGCCGAACTGCGCCAGCAGCTCGGCGGCGCGACGACGGGCGCGGGGCCAGCTCATGTGGTAGAGCCGCCCGATGATCTCAAGGTTCTCCCGACCGGTGAGTTCCTCTTGAATGGCCGCCGACTGGCCCGCCAACCCAATCGAGCGGCGGACCGCGGCAGCCTCCCGTACGACGTCGTGGCCCTCCACAATTGCCCGTCCCTCATCCGGGCGCAGCAAAGTCGTCAGGATGCGCACCGCGGTCGTTTTACCCGCACCATTGGGGCCGAGCACACCGAGCACCGTCCCACGCGGCACCGACAGGTCGATGCCACGCAACGCGTGCACCTCCCCGAACGACTTAGTCAAGCCCTCCACCAGAATCGCCGGCCACGAGCTGACCAGTGCCACCACACCCTCCTTACCAGGCCGCAAACCCCGCAACGCCCGCGCAACGAACCTATCGGCAGCGCGGCGATGCCGGCGAACGAAAAAACACGCCGCCAGCCCCATCCACCGCATTTCGCGAATGCCACAGGCTCGCACCGTCTAATGGCTGCTGGCCCGGATTGGCGCCAGTAGCCAGCGCATTGTGCGGGAACCTAGTGGTCACAGGCACCCTTGGCCGGACCGGCGTGGCGTTGTTGGTGGAGGGTCACTCCCCCTCTTGCGCCAGGCGTCGGCGTGACCCGGCCGGTCGCCCGGAATGGCTCAAGAATGAACTCGAGCTCCCGGCGCAGCCAGGAGGAGAGCCTGCCCTGGCGGAAGATCGCCCAGGTGATCAGCGCGCCGTTGTACGTCACCTGGATTGCCCCCGCCAGGCTGTTGGTGTCGCACGGCCTGAGTTCGCCATGCTCGATGGCGGCATCGAGCAGCCGGCGGATCTGCTGCCGTGCGGCGCGAGCGTGTTCGAGAACGTGCTGGTGAAACTCAGGGTCCGCCAGCTCAAGCTCAAGAAACGCGAGGTGGTGGGCTAGCGCGCGTGGTGAGTCCATCGCGCGTACCGCACCCAGCGGGTCGGACAACAGTGCGGCAAGTGGGGTTGCGTGGGATGCCCGCGCCCTGGCGAACGAGTCCTCGAGTTTCCCCGCGGCCTGGGCGGAGAAGGCGAGCAGCAGGTTGCGTTTGGACCCGAACCGCTGCGCGACGGTCGGCGCGGCAAGGCCGGCTTCGGCCGCGACGTCGGCGAGTGTCAGCCGCGCAGGCCCTACGCGCGAGATGGCGCGGGCCAGGGCCGCGAGGATCGCCTCGTCGGTAATCGTCCGGGGCCGTCCGACTGTCACCCGTTTACTTTATGAAGGTTCGTTTGTTAATATCAAGCCCCATGAGTGCCGACCTCGGTGGAGCCGTAGCAGTTGTGACGGGAGCGAGCCGCGGTGCAGGCCGCGGGATCGCGGTCGTGCTTGGCGAGAGCGGCGCGACGGTGTACGTCACCGCCCGAAGCGTCCGTGGCGCACCATCCGCGGAGGGCCGCTCGGGCAGCATCGAGGAAACGGCGGAGGAGGTGCGTCGGCGGGGCGGGACCGCGGTTCCGGTGCGCTGCGATCACACGGTCGACGCGGACGTCGTGCGGCTATTCGAGCAGGTCCGGCGAGAACGTGGCCGCTTGGACCTGCTCGTGAACAACGCATGGGGCGGGTATGAGCAGCGCGGCGACTCCGCCTCAACCTTCTTTGGCACCCCGTTCTGGGAACAACCGCTGTGGCGCTGGGAGGCGATGTTCCAAGCTGGCGTCCGGGCTCACTTTGTCACCAGTCGCTATGCCGCGCCGCTTCTGCTGATGGATCGTCGTGAGCATCCCGGGCTGATCGTCAACACCATCGCGTGGGCGTTCGATGCCTACCTGGGCAACGTGCTGTACGACACCGCCAAGGCGGCGACCGCCCGGCTCGCGTTCGGGCTCGCGCACGACCTTCGCCCCCGCAACGTCGCCGCGGTCGCCATCGCCCCAGGCCACCTGGGCGCCACCGAGACACCGGAGTACCTGGGCCGCGCAGTCGTGGCGCTCGCGGGCGATCACCAGGTGATGAAGCGATCCGGGCAGGTGCTGACAGTTGGCCAGCTTGCGCGCGAGTACGGCTTTACCGACATCGATGGCACGCAGCCTCCGCCGTTCGGCATTCCTGGCTCCACACAGAGCTGATCGCAACAAAACTGATCGCAGCTCCGCCGGGGGTGTTCCCTCGCCGCGGCGCGTGTGGATCGTAGCGACGCCCGTGACAGCATTACCCATAGCCATCGCCAGCGGGCGGCTTGGCCGGAGGCGCAATCTCGTCCGGTGTGCGCGGAGTTCTTGCTGACGGCGCGGCGTCTGGCGGGCGGTCAGCGAAGGATACTTCCACACGCTGTTCTTCCCGCCGCTGGTTCTGCAGGGCCTGGGCCGCCATGACAGCACGGTCGGCCTCGGTGAGCGGCGGCTGGACGATGGAGCGCGGCCACAAGCGCCGGGCGGCGACGACGTTGATCTCCGCGGCGTAAACGGTGATCTCGACGCCGACGTAGAGCCAGGCGACCAGGCCGAGCACCGTGGCGAACACGCCGTATACGGAGTCGGTGCGCAGAAAGTGGTGGATGAGGTGCGTGCCAAGCGCTTGCATCAGCGTCCAGGCAATGCCTCCAGCGACCGCGCCGGGAAGCAGGCTGCGGGTCGGGATCCCCTTGGGGGTGAGGGCACGGAAGCTGCCGAGGTACATCCCGCCGTTGGCGAGGACGGCGAGCGTTTCAGCGAGGACCACGGTCGCGATCGCATGGTGGCCAAAGGTGTCGAGGCTGGCCAGGAGCGTCGTCACGACTACGCCAAGGCCCAGCACCCCCAGGAACAGCATGGCGCGCCCGAGGCGCTGCCAGTAACCGGGCCGCGCGGGACCGGGAAGGTTCCAGACTTGCTCCATCGTGAACATGCCGGCCTGCGCAAGGCCGGTCGAACCCCAGACGGTGGCGAGCAGGCCGACGATCAGCCCGATCACGCTGGAACGGCGAAGCTCGTGCACGTTACTCGCGAGCTGATGGCCGATCAGCGGGACCTGCTGGGCGACGGCATTGAGCGCGTCTTGCCGCAGCCCTGGGTTGCCGGCGGCCACGAGGCCGAGGAAGGTCACGAGGACGAGCAGCAGCGGAAACAACGAAACAAACGCCGAATGGGCGAGGCTGGCGACCAGAATGCCCCCGTTGTCGTCGCCAAATTTCTTAGCGACCCCGACCGCGAACGCCGTCACCGGATAGCGCTGCTGCGCGGCATCCACGCGCCGCACGGCCCGCTCGGCTGGGTTCATCGGCCACGACAGCCTGATGGTCGCGCTGGGCCACGGCGTGGGCGGGTGCGGACGCGAAGACCACACGGTCTCACGTGCTGGCGTTGCCCGCCCAGCTGAGCTGCAAACGCGTTACGTGCGAATAGCTAGGATCGAGCGCGAAACCGGCAAAACCGAGGCACGGCCCCGCCGCATTGGGGGGCGGTTGTCGCGTTCATCACGCAGGGTCCGCTCGCTTGATCGGCCACTCCTTGGCGACGAGCGTGAGCACGTCGTACTTGGCCACCGCCGAGCCGTCCTGCTTGATGACTTCGGCGTCCCAGCGGACCTCGCCATATTCGGCGTCGCGCGGGGAGATCTGTTTGCACGTCAATGTGACCGTCAGTTCATCGCCTGGATACACGGGCGCGAGGAAACGCAGGTTCTCCAGGCCGTAGTTGGCGAGAACTGGCCCGGGCGCCGGATCGACAAACAGGCCTGCGGCAAACGACACGATGAGATAGCCGTGCGCGACGCGCCCGTCGAAGAACGGGTTGGCGCGCGCTGCTTCCTCGTCCATGTGTGCATAGAACGTGTCGCCGGTGAACTCGGCGAAGTGCTCGATATCTTCCAGAGTGATCCGTCGCGGGCCGGCGACCAGGCTGTCCCCCACCCGCAGCTGCGCGAGCGGCTTGCGGAACGGATGAACGCTGTCCTCGTTGCGCGCGGCACCCGGCAGCCACCGGCCGGTGATGGCGCCGAGCATCCGCGGGCTCGCCTGCACGGCTGTGCGCTGCATGTGGTGCAGAACACCACGGATGCCGCCGAGCTCCTCGCCGCCACCGGCGCGTCCTGGACCGCCGTGGACAAGCGCGGGCAGTGGCGACCCATGCCCAGTGGACTCCGCAGCGTCATCGCGGTCGAGCACGAGCAGCCGACCGTGCCACGCCGCGACGCCCAGCACCACACGGCGGGCGAAGCCCACGTCGTGGGTGATGACCGAACCCGCGAGGCTGCCCCGGCCGCGCGCGGCCAGGCCGATTGCGTGGTCGGCGTCGCGGTAGCCGATGAGCGTGCTCACCGGGCCGAACGCCTCGACCTCGTGCGGCTCGGCACGGTCAGGGCCGGCGCGCAGCAGGATGGGGGAGATGAACGCGCCGCGCTCGGCGTCGGCGCCCACGACCTCGACGTGCTCGGCATCGCCGTACACCAGGTGACCAGCGGCGACCAGAGCCTTGAGGGAGCGGCGGACCTCATCACGCTGCTCGAGGCTGGCCAACGCACCCATCCGCACCGACTCATCCGCCGGGTTGCCGACGACGACTGTCGCGAGCCGGGCGGTCGCCGCCTGCGCCACCGCGTCGAGCAGCGGTTCGGGCACCAGGGCGCGGCGGATGGCCGTGCACTTCTGGCCCGCCTTAACGGTCATCTCGGTGACGAGCTGCTCGACGTAGAGGTCGAACTCCGGGGTGTCCTTGGTGGCGTCTGGGCCGAGGATCGAGCAGTTCAGCGAGTCGGCCTCGGCGTTGAAGCGGACGGACTGGGCCGCGATTGCCGGGTGGACGCGTAGCCGTTGGGCGGTCGACGCCGAGCCGGTGAACGACACGAGGTCCTGGTTGGTTAGGTGGTCGAGCAGGTCGCCCACCCCGCCGCAGATCAGCTGCAGCGATCCGGCCGGCAGCAGGTCCGACTCCACCACGAGTTCGACAAGCCGTTGCGTCACGTAGGCGGTCGCGCTCGCTGGCTTGATCACGCTCGGAACGCCGGCCAAAAACGCGGGCGCGAACTTCTCAAGCGGCCCCCACACCGGGAAGTTGAAGGCGTTGATCTGCACAGCGACACCGCGCAGCGGGGAGAGAATGTGCTGCCCCGCGAACGAGCCCGTCTTCGACAGCGGTTCGACCGCACCCTCGACATACACGGTGTCGTTCGGTAGTTCGCGCCGCCCCTTGCTCGCATACGCCCGCAGCACCCCAATGCCGCCATCGACATCGAAGCGCGCATCGCCGCGGGTCGCACCGGTGCGAGCCGACAGGGCGTACAACTCCTCTCGATGCTCGCGCAGGAGGGAGGCCAGCGACTTCAACAGTGCGGCCCGCTGATGAAAGGTCAGTTCCCGCAGCACCGGACCGCCCACGGTCCGCCCATGCTCAAGAACCGCCTGCATGTCGATACCCGCGGTCGACAGCCGGGCGACCTCCTCTCCGGTCACCGCGTCGAACAGCGGTCGGCCCTCCTCCCGCGGGGCGATCCAGGCTCCGGTCACATAGCTCGGAAGCAATGTCATTTCCGTTCCTCACGCATCGGACATCCTGACTCCGTCAACCAGTCAACCATCCCCGGCCGCGACCACGTGCCGGCCGAGTGTGCGCCTGGTCAGCACGGTCACACCCGGCTGTTGAATGCCGCGGACCCTGGACTAAAGTTTCGACATCGAATGTTTAGGTATCTAATGGTAAGGCTCTGTCGGTTGCATCCGACAGGCCCGCCGCCGCGCCCCCGAGCGCGACTGACGTTAGGAGAGACCTATGCCCGCACGAAGCAAGCCCCCGCTCGGCCGACGCATCCAGCAGCGCGTGTTCCGCGTGGTGAACGTTCCGATGCGCGCCGTGCTGGGTCTGCCGTTTGCCACCCCGCCCAGCCGCCGGCTCATGCTCGTGTTCCTCACCGGGCGCAGGACCGGCAAGTCCTACCGGCAGCCGGTCAGCTATGTCCGCGACGGCACGGTGCTGCTGACCCCAGGCGGGGGTAAATGGAAGCTCAACCTCACCGACGGCCGGCCCGAGCGCATCCGGCTGCGCGGCCGTGACGTGCTCGCCCGGCCAGAGATCGTGGGCGATGCCGACGAGATCGAACGGCTGCTCGGCATCATGACCGCGGCCAGCCCGATGGCCGGGCGGTTCGTCGCCATCCCGAAAGGACCCGACGGACGGCTCGACCGCGCCAGGCTCGACGCCGCGGTGAAGTACGGATTCAGGATCATCCGCTGGCACCTCGACGCCACGGAGGCGCCCGGCGCCGACCGCTGATGCTCCGCCCACCCAACGGCCCCGCGAAGCTCCCGACTACCCGGACCGCCCCACCCGCCAAGCACAACGCCACGGCATCTCACGCCGCGCGACGCGTGCCGCGTTGACCGCCATGCTGCGCGGTGACACCCCCGCGGCAGCCGTTCGGGACAATGATCCTTAACGGCTGCCGCATCACGTCACGCCCCTGCACCGTCCAGCCGCCCGCTGGGGGGATGCCTGCTTGCGCGGCGTGGTCTCCGAGACCAGCACCGGTCGTCGTCATGCGTCTTTGTCACTACCCGTGGATGGGGTCGCGAGCTGGGACAGGGCTCGGCTGACGTAGATGGGAAGCAGCCTGGCCAGATAGGCGGCAGACCCGAATTCGTCGCCGGCGAATGCGATCCCGTCGTTCGCCACGCCCGCCGCGGCCTCGATCGTTTCGCGGCTCAGGCGGGAGCCGACGAGCTCGGCTTCGGCGCGGAGCGCCCGCGCCGCGACCGTTGCGGTGCCCGTGACCGCGATCCGGCAGTCACGGCAGGTCTCGCCGGTGTCGAACAGGGCGGCGACCGCCACACCGACCATGGCGTGCCCGGAGGCAGGGTGCATGCACTTGAGGTAGGTGGAACGGGTCAGGGCGCCGGCCGCCGGCACGGTGACGGCGATCAACAGTTCCCCCCGCCGTAGCGCGGTGGATCCCGGGCCGCCCACGGTGCCGTCCTGGGCGACGGTGCCGTCCCGGGCGAAGAAGTCCCGGGCCGACACGGTCCTCTCGCCGTCGCGGCTGCGCAGATGCATGGTCGCGTCCGCGGCTAGGGCGATTGGTGGCCAGTCGCCGCACGGATTGGCCTCGGCCAGCGATCCGCCCAGCGTGGCCCGGTTGCGGATGAGAGGGTCGCTGATCACGGCGGCGGCCTCCGCCAGCAGCGGCGTGTAGCGGGCGATGTCGGGCGAGTACTCGATCTCGGTGGAGGTGGTCAGGGCGCCAATGCGCACCACCACGTCAGCGCCGCTGCCGCCGACTTCTGTCTGACCGCCGCCGCCGAGGACCTCGATTCCGCGTAGCTCTGCGATGCGACCCAGGTCGATGAGGGTGGGCGGACGCGTGCGCCCAAGTTTCCACTCTGGCAGCAGCGCGTGACCGCCCGCGAGGAATCTGGCGTCTTCGTCGCGGCTCACCATCTCCAGCGCCTCGCTGACGCTGGTCGGCCGCAGGTAGTCGAAGTCGGTGCCTATCATCGGGCATCTCCCACGGTGGCGCGGCCAGCGGCGGCCCGGCGGATGGCGGCGAGAACCCTTTCGGGATGCAACGGCATGTCCAGATGCGTGACCCCAAGCGGCGCTAGCGCGTCGAGCACCGCGTTGACAATCGCCGGCGGCGCCCCGATGGCCCCAGCCTCGCCGATTCCCTTGATCCCATTGCAGGTGAACGGTGACGGGGTGACGGTGTGCGCGGTTTCGAGCCGCGGGATGTGCTGGGCACGCGGGAAGGCGTACGTCATCCAGTTGCCTGAGACCAATGATCCTTCGGCGTCGTAACATGCGCTCTCGAGCAGCGCCTGGCCGAGCCCTTGCGCGATGCCGCCGTGTACCTGCCCCCGCGCCAGCATCGGGTTGATGAGGGGCCCGCAGTCGTCGACCGCGAGGAACCGGTCGATGGTGATGTCGCCGGTCGCGGGGTCGACGTCGACAACGGCGATGTAGGTGCCGAACGGGAACGTCATTCCCTTGGGATCGTAGAAGACGCGCTCGTCCAGTCCGGGCTCGAGGCCGGGTGGGATGTCAGGGACGAAATGGGCCAGCCGGGCAACTTCGTGCCATGTCATGCTGTCCCGTGCGCCCGTACCCGTGCCGCTGGTGGCGGTGAACACCGCGGCCTCGTGGCGCACGTCCTGCACGGCCGCACCGAGGGCGTGGGCGGCGAACCGCTTGGCCTTGGCGAGAACCCGCTGGCTGCATTCGTGGACGGCGCTTCCCCCAACCGGCATCGACCGCGAGTTGAACGTGCCTTGGCCGAATTCGACCGTTGCGGTGTCCCCTTCGACGATGTCGATGTCCTCCGGCCGGAGGCCGAGCGCGTCGGCGGCGATCTGCGCGTAGGCGGTCGCGTGCCCCTGGCCATGGTCTGCGGACCCGACGTGCACGCTAACCCGGCCCGTGGGATGGACAAACACACGCGCGTACTCCCAGCCACCGTAGGCAAAGCCCACGGCGGCCGTCGCCCGGCCGGAACCGAGGCCAGTGAACTCGGTGTACGTGGCCAGCCCGATGCCCCGGTAGATACCGCGGCGGCGAAGCTCCGCCTGTTCTCGGCGCAGCTCGTCATAGCCAACGACGCCCAGGGCCGTGGCGAGATTGTGCTCGTAGTTGCCACTGTCGAAAACGAACAGGCCAGGCGATTGATAGGGAAACGCATCAGCGGGAATGAAGTTGCGACGGCGGATCTCCGCCGGGTCGATGCTCAGCGCGCGAGCGAGCTGGTCGACCATGCGCTCGATAAGGTACGTCGCCTCGGGCCGACCGGCACCTCGGTAGGTGTCGACTCGCGAGGTGTTGGTCAAAACGCCAAGCGTGTCGATGTGAATGTTCTGGATCCGGTAGACACCGGTCAGCATCAGCGCACAGTTCGCGGTCGGGATGCCAGCGGCCATGTCTGACAGGTAGGCCCCGAGGTTGGCCAACAGTGTCGCCTTGATACCGGTGATGACACCGTCGGCCGTCGCGCACAGTTCCACGTCCTGGACGTGGTCGCGGCCATGGTTTGTCGCCTTGAAGTCTTCGCTTCGGGTGGCCGTCCACTTCACCGCGCGCCGCAACTGGATCGCCAGCGTGGTCACGAGGACTTCTTCCGGATACAAGTGCAGCTTCGACCCGAAGCCGCCACCGACATCCGGCGCCACGACCCGCAGCCGCTCCTCGGGAAAGGACAGGACCTCGGCCAGCATCCGCTTGATGAGATGCGGCGACTGGGTGCTGCTATGAACAGTCACCGTTCCCGTTCGGTCGTCGTAGTCGGCCAGAACCGACCGAGGCTCCAGTGCGCCAGGGACCAGATTCTGATTCCGCAGCCGCTGGCGGATGACTACGTCGGCCGCTGCCTGCGCCGCGGCATAGTCACCCGCATAGATCGGCACCCGGAACGCGACGTTGCCGTGTTCCGAAGCGCTGGCCAGCCCCGGGTGCACCAGGTCGGCGTTGGGCTGTGCGGCCTGCCACGGGTCCGTCACCGCGGGCAGCGGTTCGTAGCCGACCTCAATGGCTTCCACCGCATCCGCGGCCGCGTATTCGTCAACCGCGACCACCGCGGCGATTCCCTCACCCTGGAATCGGACCACATCGTCGGCCAGCACACGGTGAACCGGCACATGCATGCCGGGCAGAATCCAGTTCGTTGGCAGCGGGGCCACCGAATCGAGCAGATCCGCGCCGGTGACGACGGCCACGACTCCCGGCATCTTGACCGCCCGATCCACCGAAACGGACCGGATGCGGGCGTGCGCGTGCGGGCTACGGAGCAGCGCGGCATGGAGCGTGCCCGCCCCATCGGTCGATCTCACATCGTCGGTGAAATGTCCGCGGCCCCTTAGATGATGGCTGTCCTCCCGCCGTCGTACCGGCCGACCGAAGAATTGGCGGCTGTGCGCGCCCTCATCGCGAGCGGCCGGCGTCTTGCCGCCCACGGCAAGGATCGCATCAACGATGTGCTGGTAACCGGTGCACCTGCAGAAATTGCCCTTGAGCCACCCGCGAATACGCTCTTCGTTCGGATGCGGCTCACGCTGAAGCAGTTCGAGCGAGCTCATGATCATGCCTGGCGTGCAGAAACCACACTGCAGCGCATGATGCTCGCGAAACGCCGACAGCAGCGGATGCTCAACATCGCCCGCATCGCTCAGGCTCTCGACGGTGTCGATGACTGCGCCGTCCGCCTGGACGGCTAGGACCGTGCACGACTTCACCGCGCGTCCGTTCAGGTGCACGGTGCACGCGCCGCACTGGGTGGTGTCGCATCCGACATGCGCGCTGGTGACGCCGAGGTCCTCGCGCAGGAAGTGCACGAGCAACTGCCGGGCCTGGACCTCAGCCCGCCGCTGTTCACCGTTCACCGTGATGGTGACGTGATGACGTGACATTTCTTTGGGCCGATCCCCCCCGCTCCTGTGGCTGCTCCCCCGCTCCTGTGGCTGCTCTTAGAGCCTGCTTGTTAACTCCGATCGAACGGGAGTTCTCAAACAGGCTCTTAAACCTCGCACTGCGGAAGGCGGCCGTCCAGGATGAAGGACCGGAAGAAGAGCGGCAGTTTAAGGGAACTGCAGCCGGAAACTGCCTGTCTTCTTCCGGTTTGCTTCCTGGACGTGTCGCGCTCGGCTGTGCCAGCCTCGCTGATGCGAGTTTGTAATGCTCCCCTAAGGAGGGACCGCTGAATAGGAGTGTTCCATGTCGGAGACCATCCCGGAGCCGGTCGCCGGGGCGCAGCGGACGGTGCTGACGCCCGGCGGACGGCTCCACGTCACGGACTACCCGGGGGCATCCCCGCCGCTGGTGCTGTTGCATGGGTTCCCGGACGACTCGCGTATCTACGATCGTCTCGCGCCGCTGCTGCCTCCCCGCCGGGCCGTCGCCTTGGATTGGCTCGGCTACGGCCGCTCCGACCGCGCCGAACCCGGTTCCTCCCACGGCGTGCACCACCAGCAGGAACTGCGCGCTCTGCTCGACTCGCTCGACCTCGACCAGGTGGCCCTGGTCAGCCACGACGCGTCAGGCCCGGACGCAATCGAATTCGCGCTGAATGAGCCCGGACGAGTCGGCCATCTTGTCCTCCTTAACACCTACTACGGCCACGCGCCGGCGCTGCGTCTGCCGGAGATGATCCGGCTGCTCGCCGACCCGGGTCTTACGCCGCTTGCCGACGCGATGATGGGCGAGCTTGGCCAGCGGCTGTGGCTGCTCGCCCACACCGGCCGCCAGTTCGGGATGGATCCCGCAGACCAAGCTGGAGTCGCCGCCCGCTCCATAGTGCCGCAGTTCTTTGGCGACGATGTCCAGCCTGACGCGCTCGCCGCCATCCGGGCCTGGACCGCGGCCCTGTTTCCCGCGCTCGAACAGCAGGATGCCCACATCGCCGCCGGCGACCTGGCGGCACTCGAGGTGCCCGTCACGCTTGTCTTCGGCGCGGCCGATCACTACCTCAGCGCCCACCTCGCACGCCATCTGGCCAGCCTGTTCCGGGACGCCGACGTGCACCTTGTCGACAACGCCTCCCACTGGCCGCAATGGGACCAGCCCGAGCTGGTGGCAAAGTTGATCAAGCAGAGTCTCAGGGAGACGTGAGTTCCCTGCGGCCGGTCATGATCAGTGAGCGGGTCATCCGCGCCCGGCTGGCAAGGCCGCAGCCCGAAGGCGTGCCTGGAAGGCACGTCGAGGGCGAGAACGCAGCCAGCCGGGATGCGGGGGCACGCGAGCCGGATCGGGGTTCTCAAACAGGCTCTAAGCCGTGCCGCACGCAAGGAGATTCTTTATGAGCGGAAGCGGGGCCGAACGCCGCGAACCCGGCGCTCGGCGGGCCATGGCCAACGGCGCCTCGCCAGGAATCGGCCAGGGGGCCACCGAACGCGTTGCGCGCCGTTGGAAGGTGCTGGCTGTCACGTCGGTGGCGGTGTTCATGGCGCTGCTGGACGTGACGATCGTCAATATTGCCTTTCCCGACATCCGTGGGTCGTTCCCGCGCGACTCGCTCGGCGACCTGTCCTGGATCCTTAACGGGTACAACATCGTGTTCGCGGCTGCGCTGGTACCGGCCGGCCGACTGGCCGACCGCGTCGGTCGCAAGCGGATGTTCATCGGCGGTGTGCTGGTGTTCCTGGCCGCGTCCGTGCTGTGCGGGGTGTCGGTTTCTGTCGTGATGCTGGTCACGGCCCGGGTATTGCAGGCCGTCGGCGGGGCGATCCTCACGCCGACTTCGCTGAGCCTGGTCCTGCCCGAGTTCCCGGTCGAACAACGGGCCACCGCCACCGCGCTGTGGACCGCCACAGGCGCGGTGGCGGCGGCGACCGGACCGTCGCTGGGCGGGGTGCTCGTGAACTGGCAGGGATGGCGCGCGGTGTTCTTCGTCAATCTGCTGTTCGGGCTGCCCATGCTGATCCCGGCCCGGCGGCTGCTGCGGGAAAGGTCGGCGCGGTGGCGCTGGCCATCGTCAAAGGCCCGCAGTGGGGGTGGGCATCAGGCCGCGTGCTCGGCGCGTTCACGGCCGCCGCGATGATGCTCGTGCTGTTCCTGGCCCGTTCCGCGCACCACCCCACGCCGGTGATCGAACCCGGGCTGTTCCGCGTCCGCTCGTTCACCGTCGCCAATGCGGGCGGGTTCGTATTCTCGATCGGGTTCTTCGCGCTGCTGTTGTGCAACGTGCTGTTTCTGACCACCGTATGGCACTACTCCATCCTCGGGGCAGGCGCGGCGCTCACCCCAGGGCCTATCACCGCGGCGGTGATGGCGCCGCTGGCCGGACGGCTTGCCGACCGGTTCGGCCAGCGCGCCATCGCCGTACCGGGCAGCTTGCTGTTTGCCGCAGGATCGGCGCTGTTCATTCTCCGCATCACGGCGACCGCGCACTACTGGACCGCCTTCCTGCCCGCGGCGATACTCGGCGGCGCCGGCATCGGGCTGTCCGTGCCCGCATTCGGCAGCGCCGCGGTGGCCGAACTGCCCCGCCCCCGCTTCGCCACCGGCGTCGCCATCGCCTCCTGCTTCCGCCAGATCGGGGCCGTTGTCGGCGTCGCGGTGCTCGTTGCCGTCCTCGGCACTGCCCAGTCGGCAAACCCCCTGAACGCGTTCCACCGTTGCTGGGCGGTCGTGGTCGGCACCGGGATCGCATCCGCTGTCATCTCGATCGCTCTCGGCCGTGTTCGCGCCCGCCAAGTCGAGACCGTCCCAGCTTCTTGACCGGGCGCCACATACATTTGCACCCGCAGCGGCACGGCAAGGAGTTCATCGTGGCTACTCAACCCCCCACCACCTTCACCCTCATAACCGGCGGAAACAGCGGGATAGGGCTCGAGCTGGCCCGGCTGGCCGCAAGAGATGGCCGCAACCTTATTCTGGTCGCCCGGAATGTGCGCGGTCTCGACGCGGCCGCGGCCGAATTGAAGCAGAACATTACGGTGCACACCATCGCCCGCGACCTCAGCCAGCCCGGCGCGGCGAAAGACGTCTACGATCAGATCCAGACGCTCGGCGCCGAGGTGGACTGCCTGATCAACAATGCTGGGTTCGGCGACTACGGCACGTTCGCCACTGCCGAGCTCACCAGGCAAGAAAGCATGATCAATGTCAACGTTACCGCCCTTACGGCGCTCACCCGCCTGTTCCTGCCGACCATGCTGGAGCGAGGACGAGGGCACATCCTGAACGTGGCGTCGGTGACCAGTTTCCTGCCTGGCCCCCTCATGAGCGTCTACTTCTCCACCAAACACTATGTTCTGGCGTTCTCGGAGTCGCTGATCCAGGAACTGCGCGGCAGCGGCGTGAAGGTCACCGCCCTGTGCCCGCCGCCAGTCAGCACCCCATTCGCCCGCGCGGCAAAGATTGGGCCGGCGAACTACATGGCCACCACCAAGGTCACTCCTGCCGAGGTGGCCAGCTACGGCTATCGGATGATGAAACGCGGCAAGCCGGTCGCGGTGTACAGCCTGAGATACAAATTCCTGACGTCCTTTCTCGTCAGGATCACGCCACGGTTTGCCCTGCGCCGCCTGCTGCACCGCTTGAACGCACAGGGCTTGCGCCCACCCCGCGCCGCGCGCGCCCAACACGACCGCGTGTGAGTGATCGGCGGGACGCCGCGGCATGGCGGACCGTCCTTACCGAACCCTTTCCTATGACCTCAAAGCTGTGCTTTGATCTTTACGTGCTCTCACCGGGCCGACTCCTGGTGCTGCACATGGTCGCGCAGCACGGCTCGCTGTCGGCCGCTGCCCGGGCTCTCGGTTACAGTCAGCCAGCGATCGCGCAGCAGATGAGACGCCTCGAAGCCGAGGCCGGTGCGCCGTTGCTGATCCGAACCAGTCGCGGTGTGCGCTTGACTGAGGCCGGCTTCGCACTCGTCGAGCATGCTGCGGCCATCGCGGACGAGCTGTCGCGGGCTGAGCAGGACGTCTCTCGTTATGCCCGGCGCGGCGGCCTGCGGGTACGGCTTGCCGCTTTCTCCGCCTGCCACGCCACTATTGTCGCGCAGGCCATCGCATACCTGCGCGATACCGCGTCACCGGTTGAGCTGGATCTGGTCACCGCCGGCCCGAGCGAGGCCCTTACCATGCTGGAGGCAGGCGGCTGCGACGTGGCTGTGATCTTCGACTTCCCTGGCATGCGTCGACCGCGGCGCCGCGCCTGGCGGCGGGTCCGGCTCGCCCGCGACCGGGTCTTCGTCGCGCTGCCGGCCACCCACCGGCTCGCCGGGCAAGGCGACCTCCGCCTGAGTGACCTGGCCAAGGAGCAGTGGGTCATTAGCGGGCACTGCGTCGTGGACGTCATCGGTGTCTGCCACACGGCAGGGTTCACCCCAAAGGTAGGTCTGGCCACCGACGACCCTTTTGCGATGCCCAAGCTCGTCGCCGCAGGCTTCGGCGTTGCAATAGTGTCCGACCTGCTCCTGAGCGCTGTACCCGGACCCGATGTCGCCTTGCGACCGCTCATGATGCCGCCCCGGACCATTGCCGCCATCGCCGACCAGACCTCCATCCGCACACCCGCAGTCGGGGCCACGCTCGAAGCGCTCAAAGTCGCAGCTGCTGCCATCACCGCCGATAGTGACCAGCGCGCCACTGGCTGATTTAGCCGTCGGCACAGATGGCTGACCGTTCAAAGTACAGGTTTGAGGTCGCAAGAAAGACTGCCGATGTGGGCGGCTCCCCCGCCAGGGCAATGTGGACGGGGGTGCTACCGGTACAGCTAGGCGCCGCGTACCACCTGACGCCGGTGATCCAACCCGGGCTGACCCTCCAGGGCGAGATGACCGATCACCTCCTGTTTCGTCGAAAGCCCCTGAGGAGACGAAATGGCGCAGCTGGTCAGCCCCTCACTGCCACCGTGTGGCACGTTCGGTGCGCTTCTGCGGGCATGCCGGCATCGGGCCTTCCTGTCCCAGGCGCAGTTGGCCGCGCGGGCCGAACTGAGCGAGCGCACGGTGCGCGATCTTGAGGCTGGCCGGGTGCGGTTGCCACGCACCGACACCGCACGGTTGCTGGCTGAGGCGCTGAAGCTGAGCGGGCCTGAGCGAGAGGGCTGGTTTGCGTCCGCACGGGGAAGCCTGAGCCGCGAGCGGGCAGAGCCTGCGGTGGCCAGTCCGAGCGGTCCGGCGCAGCCGCCACGCGATGTCCCCGCCCAGCTGCCGCTGAACGCGTGCGGCTTTGTCGGCCGCCGCTATGAGCTTGGCCGCCTCGACGCGATCCTCGCTGAGGTCGCAGACCAGCCAACGGCCGGTGCCGTCATTGCCATGTCCGGTACGGCCGGGGTGGGCAAGACCACTTTGGCGGTGCACTGGGCGCATCACGTCCGCGACCGGTTTCCGGACGGGCAACTGTATGTCAACCTGCGCGGCTTCGACCCGTGCGGATCGGTAGTGGCGTCGACCAAGGCGGTGCGGGGATTTCTGAACGCATTCGGGGTGCCACGGGCACGGATCCCCGCCAGCTTGGATGCGCAGGCAGCCTTGTACCGCAGCCTGCTCGCGGGTCGGCGGGTGTTGGTACTGCTTGACAATGCGCAAGACGCCGACCAGGTGCGCCCTTTGCTGCCCGGGTCACCGGGGTGCCTGGTGGTGCTGACCAGCCGCAACAAACTCACCAGCCTGGTCGCGGCCGAGGGCGCCCACCCGTTGGCAGTAGACCTTCTCACGACCGCCGAAGCACGGGAACTGCTCACGCGCCGCCTCGGCCGGGAGCGGGTACTGGCCGAACCGAGGGCAGTTGAGGAAATCATCGCCCGGTGTGCACGGCTGCCGCTAGCCCTTGCCGTGGTCGCCGCCCGCGCCGCCACACATCGCGGGTTCACCCTCGCGGTGCTGGCCGCGGAACTGCGCGACGCCAGCGGACGCTTGGACGCGCTCGGCAGTGACGATCCGGGCACCGACGTGCGGACGGCGTTCGCCGGGTCCTACCCCCGAGAGGAGCCGATGATGGGTGAGGTCTCGTTCGTGGTGAGCGATGTCGACAATGGCCTCCGGGAACGCCTCAACGACGAGATCAACGCCTTTAACGTCGCCGCGACTGGCCATGCCGACGGCGGGCTGCTCTGCATCGCCGTCCGCGAGAACGGCGGTGACCTGCGCGCGGGGCTGTACGGGTGGACGTGGGGTGGATGTGGCTACATCGACCTTCTCTGGGTGCGAAACGACCATCGCGGGTCTGGCCTGGGTACCCGGCTTCTGGCCGCGGCTGAGCAGGAGATCCGGCGCCGTGGCTGCGATCAGGTGGTCTTGAGTACCCATTCCTTCCAGGCACCCGGCTTCTACGCCCGCTTCGGTTACCAGGAATGCGGTCGCACACCGGCCTACCCGCGAGGTCACGACCAGATCCACTTGGTGAAGCGGTTCAGCTGACCCGAGCAAGCGATTGGGCTGCCGGTCTTCAGCTTCGCATCATCCTCTCGACACCCTCTGCTCCCAGACCTCTGGGTTGAGCAGGGTCGGCGGGCGCCCGTCCTGGAGCCCAGCGAACAGGTTGTCGACCGCCAGGTTGGCCATGGCCAGGCGGGTCTCCACCGTCGCTGACCCGAGATGCGGTATGAGCACGGCGTTCTCGCACGTGAGCAGGTCGGGATGAACATCCGGCTCGCGCTCGAAGACGTCCAGCCCGGCGGCGAAGATCTGGCCCTCCTTGAGCGCACGGGCTAGGGCCTGTTCGTCTATGACCGGACCGCGCGACGTATTCACCAGCACGGCCGTGGGCTTCATAATGGCCAGGCGTTCGGCGTTGATCAGATGGCGCGTCTGCGGGGTGAGGTTGGTATGGAGGGAGACGAAGTCGGACTCGCGGAGCAGATCCTCGAGGTCCCGGTACTCCGCTTCAAGTTCCTGATCAAGCCCGCCGGGCGGCCGGTACACGTCGTGGTAGAGGACGCGCATGGCGAAGCCGCGGGCACGGCGGGCCAGGGCCTTCCCGATCCGGCCGAAGCCCACGACGCCGAGGGTCTTGTGGTGGACGTCTTGACCCAGCATCATGAGCGGCGCCCAGATCCACGGGGTACGGGAGCGGAGGAAACGGTCGCCTTCTGCGATCCGTCGGGCCGCCGCCATCATCAGGGCGAACGCGATGTCAGCGGTGGTCTCGGTCAAGACCTCCGGGGTGTTGGAGGCGAGGACGCCGTGCCTTGTGCATGCGTCCACGTCAATGTTGTCGAAGCCCACCGCGTAGTTCGCCACGATCCTGAGCTGGGGCCCTGCGGCGTCCAGGAACTCGTCGTCGACTCGGTCGGTGAGGAGCGTGATCGCCCCCAGCTTCCCCGCCACCTCCGTCAGGAGGCGGTCGCGGGACATGGCGCCCTCGCCGTCATAAAGCGTCATATCGCACTGGGCCTCGATTCGGTCCAGCGCTTCGGCCGGCAGCCGACGGGTGACGAGGACCGGCGGACGCGTCGCGCCCACCGCTAGGCCTCCAGCTCCGGGAGGACCGCGGCCATGGCCTCAAGGGCGCTGCGAATAGCCTGGACCGAGTTCGCGTAGGAGAAGCGCAGGTAACCTTCCCCGTACCGGCCGAACGCCGTGCCCGAAAGCGCCGCCACGCCAGCCCGGTCGAGCAAATGCTCTTCGATCTTTTTCGTGGGTATCCCGAACGCCTTGACCGAGGGGAACACGTAGAACGCCCCGCGCGGCTGCACGCAGGTGATGCCGTCGATGGCGTTCAGCCCCTCCACAATGACATCGCGGCGCTGGCGGAACTCGGCGACCATCCGCTCGATTGGTTCCCATGGCCCCGTGAGCGCGGCCATCGCCGCGCGCTGGTTGGACGCACTGGTGCAGGACACCGAGTTGATGACCAGCCGAGAGATGGGCTCCACCAGTGCTTCGGGGAACACGCCGAACCCCATGCGCCAGCCTGTCATGGCAAAGGACTTGCTCCACCCGTCCAGCAGGATGGTGCGGTCGGCCATCCCCGGCATGTCGAGAACGGAGACGTGGCTCCCGTCGTAGCGGATGGCCCAATAAACCTCGTCGGCCAAGACGAGCAGATCGTTCCGCATGGCAATCTCGGCGATGGCCTCGCAGTCCTGCCGGGTAAGAGCGGAGCCACACGGATTGTGCGGTGACCAGGGAGGCCAGCTCATCCGGGTCAGGGCAGAATTCGTTCTCCTCCCGGAGCGGGAGAGGGACTGCGGTGGCCCCGGTGAACCGGGCGATGGACTCATACATCGGGAACCCGGGATCCGGGTATATGACCTCGTTGCCCTCCTGGCAGGTAGCTAGCATCAGGTACCACATGATGGGCTTTGCACCCGGAGTCACGATCACCCGGTCAGGACTCGTCTCGAGCCGACCGGTCTGTGACAGCCACGAGGCCACGGCCTCGCGGACCTCGGGCAGCCCGGCGGCCGGGACGTAGTGGGTAAACCCGGAACGGAGGGCCTCGGCGGCGGCTTCCACGATGTGGGGCGGGGTGTCGAAGTCGGGCTCTCCAATCTCCAGGTGGATGATCTTGCGGCCTTGTGCCTCCAGTGCCCGCGCCCGGGCTAGAACCTCGAACGCTGACTCCGTTCCGAGCCTGGACATCCGCTCGGCCAGGCGACCGCTTGCGGTCTCTGGTGCGCTCACGATTTTGGTGCACCTCCCTTTGGCAGGAGCACGAGCCGAACAACGATGCAACTTGCGTCAGAGAGATGTCAAGTCACCGCCCGATGATGAGCGGCTTGGAGTGCGTTTGATAATCCGGCCTGGCTCGAGAAGACGCCGGACCGGCCGACCCTGCGCGCAAAGACTTTGCCGCGCCCACCCCTTCCCCGATGAGTTTGAGCTCGCCATCTGGTCATAACCCCAATGTGGGCCGAAGCCCCACCCCGCCGCGAGCGCAAAGGAGACCGCGATGAGCCTTCCCAGGATCGCGACACGAGACGCGTGGCTGGCCGCCCGCAAGGAGCTGCTCGCCAAGGAGAAGGACTTGACCAGGCAACGGGACGCCCTCAACGCCGAGCGCCGCAACCTGCCCATGGTCGAAATCGAGAAGGACTACATATTCGACGGCCCGAACGGCCCGGTGCACCTCATCGACATGTTTGAGGGCCGTCCCCAGCTGATCATCTACCACTTCATGTTCGACCCCGAGTGGGAGGACGGCTGCCCGAGTTGCACCGCCGGCACCGACGAGCTGTCGGCCGGCTTCTTCGAGCACCTTCACACCCGCGACACCAGCTACGCCATGGTGTCGCGGGCCCCGCTGGGCAAGCTCCAGCAGTGGAAGGCCAAGAAGGGGTGGGACGTGCCCTGGTACTCCTCGTTCGGGACGGACTTCAACTACGACTTCGGGGTCACGATCGACGAGTCTGTCGCGCCTGGCGAGTACAACTTCCGCACCAAGGCCGAGTTCGAGGCCATGGGATCGCACTTCTTCGAGTCAGACCAGCCCTTCGAGATGCCGGGCCGAAGTTGCTTCCTCCAAGTCGACGGACGCGTGTTCCACACGTACTCTCAGTACGCCCGTGGGCTCGAGTCCACCGGCGGCTCCTACTACTTCCTCGACCTCACCGCGCTCGGCCGCCAAGAGGAGTGGGAGGAGCCCAAGGGACGCACCGAATCCGCAAGGTCCGCCACACCCGACTTCGCGTCATGACCGCCCGCCCCCGCCGAATGCGCGGCCGGGGAGGAACAGGGCCCGGGATCAGCATGAGGCAGCGCCAGCGATCCCGCGGCAAAGGCCGCGCGCCAGGTGCGACGCGCTGACTGCCATGCCGGGCGGTGACACGCTCGCGGCAGCCGTTCGGGACAATGATCCTTAACGGCTAGCGCATCACGTCACGCCCCGGCACAGTTCACCGCCCGCGGGCAAAGCAAACCTTGGATGACATGAGCGTGCGCGTGCCGGGCAGGTCGCGGTAGCCCGGGACGGGCGCGGGCACGTCTTCGGGCTGCGGCCTTGCCAGCCGGGCGCGGATGACCCGCTCACTGATCGAACCGGGGTTCTCAAACAGGCTCTTAGGCATGGGCGCGCACATAGCCGCCCAACGGCTACGGTCAGTAAGCTCGCCGTGACCCGTGGACGACCCTGTGAGCCACGTGGCTCACAGGGCAGGAGTCATCTGACGATGTCGTAAACAAGATGAGTAACCCCTGGAGCGTCGATGACCCGTGTGCACTTGAGGGTGCCTTCGACGTTGTCAAGGAGGCGGACCCCGCCGCCGAGAAGCACAGGGACGAGATGCAGGATGAGTTCGTCGAGCAACCCTTCCCGCAAGGCCTGCTGCACCCCGGCCGAGCCCATGATGGACACGTCCTTGCCACCGGCGGCTGCACGGGCCCGGGCGACAGCCTCCGCGATGCCGTCAGTGACAAAGGTGTACGGCGGATCGCCGGCCGGGACCTCGCTGGGGACACTGTGGGTGAGGACAAACAACGGGGCGCCGGGGCAGCCGCTCTCCTCCCGTGCCGAGGGGCTGGTCACGGCGGTCGTCCGGCCCGGCGATGTAGCCGTCGAGGGAGACTGTCAGTCCGGAGATGATGCGCGTCATCGTTCGGCTGCCCATGGGCCCACCCCCGATATCCGGTCCACCTTGATGTGGGTGATGTATCCAGGTGGGGGGTTTTCCATCGGCGGGAAGCGGACATCGGGGCCAAGGTAGGAGTGGGCGAGTTCCTGAAGTAGCTCGGCGGCGCCTCCCTCGGTGATGCGGGCGGTGCCATATACAGCGAGGTACTCATTAAGGCCCATGTCGTTACGAGTCGCGGTTTCGATAGACAGCGCGACACGACTGTCGTTACGAATATTGCGCACCTTGCGGTGCTCGGGAAGGTGGGCAGCCACGATCTCGTCGCCGTCGAGACCGACCCATACCACAGTCACCTGGGGACTGCCGTCACGGTTCAAGGTCACCAGGTGCGCCAAGGCAGGGGACTCCAGGACAGCTCGCGCGCTGTCGGGAAGCGACGTCATGAAAATGACGTTAGCAGTGCGCGCCGCATTTCGTGGCCGCGGTCGCTTGCCGGGCCGCTCAGTTCATCGGTGCCGTCAGTTCGAGCTGAACGTTGTCTGGATCGCGGAATGGGAGCACATATATGGCGAAGGAGGGAAGACCGGTGATCTCGCCGTGCGGTATCCCCTGCTCGTCGAAGAGGCGCACGGCCCTCTCGAGTTCGTCGCGGCTGGCCACGCTGAAGCTCAGGTGGTCGAGGCCAACCCGATCCTCGTCGAAGCGGTCGCCCGCAAGGGCAACCGGCCGCAGGCCCATCAAGAGGCTGCCGCGGACCATGACAATCCCGCCGAAGAGGATCTTGTTCATCGCATCGGCCGAGGGGTCGCCGGCGGGTGGTGACTCCACCGCCACATCGAACCCGAGCAGGTTCGTGTAAAACGCTCGGCTCCGGTCCACGTCCGTGACGGTCAGCCGGAGATGGTGGACGTCCCCGACCGAAATCTGTCCCGTCATTTCGTATTTCCTTCCCGCTGACAACGGCGGTCCCCGCGAAGAGCCAAGAGTCCCTCCCCACCCGCATCGTCCCACGAGAAACTCTCCAAATACGCAGGTAAGGGGCACCCAGCTGTGGGAACAAGCTTCTGGCCTTATCTCGCGTGTCCGGGCCGCGGCCTAACCCTCCACGGCAAAAAGAACGCCTCGCCGGTCCGGAGACTGGCAAGGCGTTCGATGCTGGTACGCGCGGGATCAGGGTCGCGCACCATGGGACAGCCGCAGGGTGGCAACTGGCTCCCATCGGTACAGGTGGCCCTCCCGCTCCTGCGCGACCAGGTGAACATGGGCGATAGTGGCCTCACAATCGCCCACCGCATTGCCCGCGCCTTGGATGACTGGTTGTGAAGGACTGTCCGAGTTGCTGTAGGCGGCCGTCACATGCGGGATCCAGGCATCGCCGCAACCCGCCGGTTCCGCGCCGAGAACCTGGGCTGCAGCGCCGCACACTGCCTCACGGATCTGCATCAATGACGGTCGCGGCCGGGCCGCGAGCATCACCGCTTCGGGGTGAAAGCGGGTCCGGCCGACGGTCACTTTCACGGGGTCGACATTGCAGAGTCTTACCGACGCGGAGGCCTCGCCTCACCAACATGCGGCATGCCCGATGTCAGTCATCGATCGCCGCGTATGCCGCAGTGAGGAAGTCGAGGGCGATGTCGGGCGGGCTGGGCGAGGTCCACGCCGCGTTCGTCAGCAGGATGGTGACCATCTGCTCCGACGGGTCGTTGCGCCATATGGTCCCAAGGCCGCCGTCCCAGCCGTACTGGCCGACTGGCGCCGCAGGATGCTCGCGGCGGGTCACTATCGCGACGCAAAAGCCCCAGCCGCGCGCATCGAAGTCGCCCGGGAAGAAGCCCGACACCGCCTTCTGCTCGGGGGTCAGGTGATCGGTAGTCATGGTCTCCACCGACGGGCGCGACAGGATGGGATCGCCGCCGCGCAGCAGCATCTCGGCGAAGGCAAGGTAGTCGCCGGCGGTCGATACGAGCCCGGCACCACCGGACGGGAACGCCGGCGGCGCGCTCCACTGGCCGCCGGGCTCGTCGTACACCTGGAGCGCTCCCGTCTCGGGGTCGATGAGGTAGCTGGTCACGAGCCGGTCGATGTCGGCACCGGGCACGGAGAAGGCGGTGTCCTTCATGCCGAGCGGCTCGAAGACCCGTTCGCGCAAGAACGTCTCGAAGGCTTGACCCGAGGCGCGGGCGATGAGCACGCCGAGCACGTCGGCGCCGGTGTGGTAAAGCCAGCGCTCACCGGGCTGGCACATGAGAGGCAGCGTCGAGAAGCGACGCATCCACTCATTGGGTTCGGGCGGGAGCGATGGCTGGGGAGGCCCGACGCTTAGCTGCAGCGGTGCGGCGACGTCGTTTACTGGGCAAGGCCCGAAGTACCCGCCGAAGCCCATGCGGAATGTGAGCAGGTCACGCACCGTGATCGGCCGGTGGACTGGCACGGTGTCGTCGACGGGTGCGTCGATGCGGCGAACGACGCGCCGGTTGGCGAGCTCGGGCAGGAGCCGATCAACGGGCTCATCGAGCCGCAGCACGCACTCTTCGAGGAGAATCATCGTCGCCACCGCCGTGATGGGCTTGGTCATCGACGAGATCCGGAAGATCGTGTCAGGCCGCACCGGCTGGCCGCCGCTGACCGCGGTCGCACCGATGACGTCGACCCGTGCCTCGCCCCGCCGACTGATCACCGAGACCACACCAGGTGCGGTGCCGCGCTCGACGTGCCGGGCCGTGACGTCGTGGAGGCGAGCAAGACCGTGGTTGGAGAGCTTTGCGTCTGTCATCGTGAATTACTGTACGACGTTGCCCTGCGGCTCACCCGGCGACGACGCGGCGGAACCCGAACCGCTCGACATCCAGGCGAGATGCCGCACCAGCCCCAGGCACGTCCACCCCGACGGCAGCACTGGGACACGGACCCCTTCTGCCGTGACCGGACGAGCGGCGATCGCGCGGTGGCGCCGCTGGGCGACGTGTCGCGCTCACCCGGCGCGGGTGATGCCACCGCATGTCCTGGCTCCAAGGATCGGTAGGGGCTGCTGCGCAGGTGGCACCGGCCAGACATTAGGCCCTGGCCGGGTCGGCCAGGGCCTAATCGTGAGAACCCCGTGTCGATGGGTGCCACCCCGAGCATGAGGAGTCGCGATGGCAAAGCCGTTCAGCGGAATGATCAATGTCGATATCCGCGACTCGGAGCCCGACTGGGCGCCGTTCGAACCTCCGAAGGCACCAGACGGTGCGCCCAACGTGGCGTACATCGTGCTCGATGACGTGGGCTTTTCGGCGATGAGCAGCTACGGCGGGCCGATTGAGACGCCGAACATCGACCGGATCGCCTCCGCCGGCGTGCGCTACACGCAGTGGCACACCACGGCATTGTGCTCACCCACGCGCTCATGCCTGCTCACGGGGCGCAACCATACGCGCAACAGCATGGCCTGCATCACCGAGGCGGCGATTGGGTTCCCGAACGCCAGCGGCACGATCCCGCCGGAAAACGGGATGCTCTCGGAGATCCTGGGCGAACTCGGCTGGAACACCTACATGGTCGGCAAGTGGCACCTGTGCCCGACGGATGAGATGAATCTCGCGGCGACCCGCCGCAACTGGCCCAGCGGCCGGGGCTTCGAGCGCTGGTACGGGTTCCTCGGGGCGGAAACGAACCAGTGGTATCCGGATCTCGTCTACGACAACCACCCGGTCGACCAGCCCCGCTCACCGGAGCAGGGCTACCACTTCACCGGCGACATCACCGACAAGGCCCTTGAGTTCATCAAGGACGCGAAGGCGATCGCACCCGAGAAGCCGTTCTTCCTTTACTATGCGCCCGGCGCGTGCCACGCACCGCACCACGCCCCCAGGGAATGGATCGAGAAATACAAGGGCCGCTTCGACATGGGCTACGAGGCGATCCGCGAACAGACCCTGGCCCGGCAGAAGAAACTGGGCCTCGTCCCGGCTGGTACCGAGCTTCCGCCGCTCAACCCGATCGGGACGCCAGAAACCCGGAAGGGCCCTGAAGGCCAGCCATTCCCCGAACTCGACTACACCCGCCCCTGGAATTCCCTCAACGACGACGAGAAGCACCTCTTCGCGCGCATGGCTGAGGTCTACGCGGGCTTCCTCGCGCACGCCGACTACCACATCGGGCGCTTGCTCGACTACCTGGAGCAAACTGATCAACGGGAGAACACCCTCGTCGTCGTGGTTTCGGACAACGGTGCGAGCGGCGAGGGCGGCCCGAATGGCTCGGTCAACGAGATGAAATTCGCCAACGGCGTCGCAGACGACCTTGCCGAGAATCTCGCAAAGCTCGACGATCTCGGCGGCCCCAGGACCTACAACCACTACGCGAACGGCTGGGCGATGGCGTTCAACGCGCCGTTCAAGATGTGGAAGCGCTATGAATTCAACGGCGGCACCTGCGATCCGTGCATCATCTCCTGGCCCGCAGGCACGAAGGCACGAGGCGAGATCCGCGAGCAGTACCACCACGCCATCGACATCGTGCCCACCATCCTGGACGTCCTCGGCGTCGAGGTTCCTGAGACAATCAAGGGCCACGTGCAGAGCCCGTTCGACGGCGTGAGCATGCGTGGCAGCATCGATGACCCTTCCGCGTCGTCGGCGAGGAAGACCCAGTTCTACGCGATGCTCGGCTCCCGGTCGATCTGGCATGAGGGCTGGAAGGCCGTCACGACACATCCGACCGTCGCCGGGTGGGGTCACTACGACGACGACCAATGGGAGCTGTACCACACCGACGTTGACCGGGCCGAGCTGAACGATCTCGCCGCACAGCAACCAGACAAGCTTCGACAGCTCGTGAGCATCTGGTTCTCGGAGGCAGGCGCAAATGGGGCGTTTCCGTTGGATGACCGGTCGCCGGTGGAGATCCTCAACACGCCTCGCCCCCAGCTCACCGCGCAGCGGACCCGCTACGTATACTACTCTGGCACCGCCGCGGTCCCCGAGGGGCAGTCGGTCAACACCCGCAACAGATCCTTCGTGATTGGGGCGCTCGTCGACATCCCAGCACCGGGAGCCGTGGGCGTGCTCTTCGCTCTGGGCTCGCGCTTCGGAGGTCATGCCCTCTACGTGAAGGACAACCGGCTGCACTACGTCAACAGCTTCGTCGGCAGCGTGGAACAGAAGATCGTCGCCTCCGAAGACATCCCAACCGGCGAGAACGTGCTCCTTTCTGCATCATTCGACAAGGACGGCCAGGAGCCTGACAGCGCCACAGGAATCCTGTCGCTCTATCACGCAGACCGCAAGGTAGGAGAAGGACAGATCAAGACCCAGCTGGGAGCGTTCGCCATCGCGGGCGCGGGCCTGTACGTGGGCCGAGACCCGGGCGAGGCCATCACCGAGGATTACCCGGGCGAGTCACCCTACCCGTTCACCGGCGGCACGATCAGCCGGGTCGCGATCGACGTCAGCGGCCAGCCGTATCTGGACCTCGAACGCGAAGCCGCCCTCATGCTCATGCGCGAGTGACTGCGGGCTCATGCGCGAGTGACTGGGAGCCGGCCGCGAGGGCACGGGAAGGAGATGTTCATCGGTGAACGAGACGCCGACTCCCGCGCACCCGGCACCGCTCCGCGTGCTTGCGAAGAACATGGCCTGGGTGCCGGGAGGCAGCTTCCTGATGGGGTCGGAGAACTTCTACCCCGAGGAGCGTCCGGTGCGTCACGTCGAGGTCGACGGGTTCTGGATGGACGACCACCTGGTGACCGTCGCCGAATTCCGCAGGTTCGTGAAGGCGACCGGATATGTGACCGTCGCCGAACGCCCGCTCGATCCCGGGCAGTATCCCGATGCGGATCCGGGCCTGCTGTACCCAGGGTCACTCGTCTTCCACCCAGCAAGCGGTCCGGTGGACCTGCGCGACGCCACACAGTGGTGGCGCTATACCCCCGGTGCCGACTGGCGCCATCCGCGTGGGCCAGGCAGCACCCTGAACGGCTTGGACCGGCATCCCGTCACCCACGTTGCCGCCGAGGACGCCGACGCCTACGCGGCCTGGGCGGGCAAGGAGCTGCCCACCGAGGCCGAATGGGAGTTCGCCGCCCGCGGCGGCCTGCAGGGGGCCGTTTTCACCTGGGGTGACGACGCGGCGCCCAACGGCAAGGCGATGGCTAATACCTGGCAGGGCGAGTTCCCGTGGCAAAACCTCAAGCCTCGCCGATGGCATGGCACCTCTCCCGTCAAGAGCTTCCCTCCGAACGGCTTCGGGCTTTACGACATGGCGGGCAATGTCTGGGAGTGGACCAGCGACTACTTTGTCACCAGCCCCTTTGTCACCAGCCCCGCCGAGCACGCCGAGCACGCGTGCTGCACATCCCGGAACCCGCGAGTCACCTCGGCCGGGGACAGCCTGGTGCCCGGCCAGCCTGGGGCGCACATCCCGCGCCGCGTGATCAAAGGCGGCTCCCACCTCTGCGCCCCGAACTACTGCCTGCGCTACCGCCCGGCTGCACGCCAGGGCGAGGCAGTCGACACCTCGACCGCGCACCTAGGGTTCCGCTGCATCCTGCGCGACGCCGCGATCGCGCCCTAACGGCTGCGCTAACTGGCCCGCCACCCGGCCCGGGTTCTCACTACCGCGGGATCCGCCGACCCGGACGGCAGGGCTACTCGACGACGTCGCCGGCTGCTGGGCCGAAGACCGCCAGGTGGTCGATGACCTGGGCCGGGTCACCGGACCAGGCAAGAGCGGCGAGTTGTGCCCGGCTGCGGCGGCCCATCCGCCAACGGAAGGCCTCGAATCGGCTGGTGGTGAGCCTGAGTTCTGTGCCGCCGCCGGGTCCGAGCCGGAACTGGGCATCCTCCACCACCACCCGCAGCGGAACGGGCGGCCGCAGCCGGCTGAGCAACCATTGAGAACTCTGCCAAACTGCCTCGGCGCCCTTGGCGCCGGGGCGGCCGATAGCTCCCCGGATGTCGTGCTCGTGGCTAGCGACATCGATCACCGCAGCCCGCACCCGGAAGGTGCCAATGACGTGTTCGAACTCCGTAGCGATCGCGGCCCACTTGGCGAGGATCTCGGCTACCTCCCGGCCTTCAAAGCGGGCCACCTGGGCGGCCGCCTCCTCGGCCGATGGCGCGCCGGTTAGGCGCCCGGCCACCGCATCTTCGGCGACCGCCGTCAGATGCGCCACCACGCCCCGCACCGACCAGCCCGGACACGCCGGAACCCCAGCGCCCAACGCAGCGTCACTCAGGGCGGACACCAGCGAAACCACGCGCGTTCGTGTGTCCCGATACAGCCGGGGTAGATCCCGATCTGCTGCGTCAGCGGGCACGACGGCACTTTACATTCCTGCACGCCCGGTAAAAGTCGCGGCCCTGATGGTAAATGTCAGCCGGAATGCGGTTTATTTCCTGGCCAATGCATCGCACATGCGTTAACGTCCGGCCACCCCCCACACGCACAGCGCCACCGCCACCACAACAGGCACCGAGCCGGCCAGGTACAGCGCGCCCAGCGCGAGGACCAGCAGCATGTTGGCAACATCGTTACCGCTGGTAACACTGTGTCACAACGCGTTACCGGCCTGCTGGCTGCAGGTGGTGTTTGGCTTCTTCGTAGAGGTGCGTTGGCAGGGGCCCCTTCCTGGCGACGTCCAGGTTGGCGCGAAGATGATCCATCCTGGAGGTGCCGACGATGGTGCTCGACAGGCCTGGGTGGCTGAGCGTGAAGCGCAGCACGAACTCGAGGCGGGTCATGTCCGCAAGCAGGTCCTCCACGCCAGATGACTCCCAGCGGCGCTGACCTTCGCCCTCGGGGAGCCCGATCGGCCCCTGCCGCCAGTCCTTGTCCTTGGCTGGGGCACCGCGGGCCGCGCCGCCCCGGATGAGCGTGCCGGCACCCGCCGCGGCCGCTGCGGTGATGAGATCCTCGTGCTCGCGCTGGATCGCCGAGTAGGGGATCTGGAAGACATCGAAGACGCCCATGGCGATGTGGCCGGGCAGATTGGGAACGGTTCCCGACATCCCGAGGAAGCGGACCTTCCCAGCGTCGCGGAGAGACAACAGCGTCTCGACAGTCCCGTCCGCCTCCATCTGCGCACGGCTGGGCGACATGTGGACCTGCACGAGGTCGAGCCGGTCCGTGCTGAGCCTGCGGAGGCTTTGGTCCACCCCAGCGCGGATGTTGCTGGCGCGGTAGTCGTGCCGGAACGGCGGCCTGGCACCGGCCGGCGGATCGCCGAGCAGGCATCCGCATTTCGACGCCAGGAAGTACTCGTCCCGGCGATGGGCGAGATACCGTCCGATGAGCTCCTCGCTCCGGCCGTAGTCGATCGACGTATCGATCAGGTTGATCCCCCCGTCCAGTACCGCGTTGAGGAGCCCGCCCGCTTCCTCGTCGCCCATCTCCGGTCCCCAGGGCTGGCCCCGCAGTTCCATGGCCCCGTAGCCGAGGACGGTCACGTTTTCTCCGGTCCGCCCCAACGGGCGGGTCTCGAGCCTCATGACCGCACGCTATCCCCGCAGCCACCGCCCCGGGCCGCACCATGCGCGGGACCTTGCCAGTCGGCCAGCTTGATCCCTTACGTCGGAGACTATTCAGCAGATGCAGCTGAGAAGTCTCCGTTCCAGTGGATCATGGGCAACTTCGCAGCAGGGGTCGGGCGCCCCACACGTTTGGTGACCAGGTCGTGGACGACCGTTATCGGGGTGTATCAAGTGGTGGGGCATGACATGGGGTGGCGCGCTCACCTGGGAGAATCGGTGTCACGGCGCGCGGATACGGCGGGCGTGGGGTGAGGAGCGCAGCTGATGGTTGAGGATCAGCGGTCCGGCAGCTTGCTATCGGTGAACGTTGGCGTGCCGCAGGATTTGGTCTGGCACGGCAGGACAGTGCACACAGCGGTGTGGAAGAGGCCCGTCGCCGGGCCGCGGATGGTGCGGCGGCTGAACATCGACGGTGATCGGCAGGGGGATCTGGCCGGGCACGGCGGCGAGCACCGGGCGGTATTTGTGTACCAGATCGAGTCCCACCGGTACTGGCAGGACCAGCTGGGCCGCGACGACTTCACCTACGGGCAGTTCGGGGAGAACTTCACCGTGCAGGGCCTGGCCGACGACCAGGTATGCATCGGGGATCGCTACCGGATTGGCACAGCCGTCTTCGAGGTGACCCAGCCGCGGGTCACCTGCTACCGGGTGGGCATCAGGATGGACGACCCGCGAATTCCCGCCCTGCTGGTCTCCCATCACCGGCCCGGGTTCTACCTGCGGGTGCTGGCCGAGGGCCTGGTCCAATCCGGGGATGACATCGTCAAGGTCGGCTCCGGGCCCGAGGGCATGACGGTTGCGGAGATCGACGCACTGCTGTACTTGCCCGGGCATCCCCGCCGGCAGGTGCTGCGCGCGCTGCGGATCCCGGCGCTGCCGGAGGGCTGGAGAGCCTCGTTCCAGGCGATGCTCGACCAGCCGGAGGTGCCCGGCGCCATGGGTAACGCCGGCTTGGCGGCGGTGAGCCCGCCGCCGGCCTGGCCCGGGTTCCGCCCGCTGACTGTGACCGCGGTCGAACGGGAGAGCAACACCGTGGCCTCGGTGCACCTGGCTGACCCCGACGGGGACGCGGTGCCGCCCGCTCTGCCGGGACAGTTCCTGACCCTGCGGCTGCATGCTGGCCCCAGCGCGCAGCCGCTGCTGCGCAGCTACTCGCTGTCCGGATCCCCGGGCACCGATACCTACCGGATCAGCGTCAAACGCGAGCCGCACGGGGCGGGCAGCGAGTTCGTGCACGCGCGGGTGCGGGCAGGCGACCTGCTGGAGGTGGCCGCGCCGCGCGGCACCTTCACCCTCCAGCCGGGGGATGCCCCGGCCTTGCTGATCAGCGCGGGCGTCGGCGCGACCCCGGTGATGGCCATGCTGCATGCCCTGGCCGCCGCCGGGTCCGGCCGCGATATCTGGTGGCTGCATGGCGCCCGCAACCGGGCCGAGGAGCCATTCGCCGCGGAGGCCCGCTCGCTGCTAGCGACGCTGACCAACAGGCACCGGCACATCTGCTACAGCCGCCCAGGACCCGACGATGCCCAGGGACGCGACTACCAGACGGCGGGCCGCCTCTCGGCATCCGTCCTGGCCGCCCTGGACCTGCCGCGCGACGCCGACGCCTACATCTGCGGCCCGGCCGCGTTCATGGCGGAAGCGGCCGCCGCCTTGGCCGCAATGGGGGTCGATCGTGGCCGCATCCGCACCGAGATCTTCGGCGCCGCGCCAGGCCTGGCGCCAGGCATCGCGCCCGCTCCCGTCCGCCCGCCGCACCCGCCAGCAGGTGAGCCGGCTGACGGCCACATTGTCGCGTTCGCCCGCAGCAGCCTGGCGGTTCGCTGGGATCCCGGCTATGCCAGCTTGCTGGAGCTGGCCGAAGCCTGTGACGTGCCGGTGCGCTGGTCATGCCGCACCGGTGTGTGCCACACATGTGAAACCGGCCTGCTGACCGGAGCGGTCAGCTATGCACCTGACCCGGTCGATGACCCCGCCGATGGCAGCGCCCTGATCTGCTGCTCCCAGCCGCGCGGCGACCTGGTGCTCGACCTGTGACGCCGGGCACCGCCCCCGATCGGGACGCCGAGCACGTTTGTCGGGGTGTGCCACGCCCGCGCAGCCGTTCGGCATGGTCCCCGATCTCACCGGCCAGCTCATCGTCGTGCTCCCCTCTCCGAATCGAGCAGCTCATGCCGCCCGTTCGCGGGCGAGGTCTAGTGCCGGAAGGGGGCGAGGTCGATGGCGGCGGCCATGGCTTGGTAACCGGCGTCGTTGGGGTGGAGGTGGTCACCGCTGTCGTAGGCGGGCAGCAGTTGCCGCGGGCTGGCCGGGTCCCGGACGGCGGCGTCGAAGTCGATGACGCCGTCAAAAGCCCTGCTGGTGCGGATCCACTGGTTCACCGCCTCACGCTTGGCCTCCGCTGCGGCGGAGTAGTAGAAGGCTCCCTGGAAGGGGGCGAGGGTTCCGCCGAAGATCTTCAGCCCGGCCGCGTGCGCGGCGGCGATGAGGTGCGTATAGCCCGCGATGATCTGGCCCGCTGACACATCGGTGTTGGGGGCCGTACAACCACTGTTGGGGGTTTGGCTGAAGCCGATGTCGTTGATGCCTTCCAGCAGCACCACGTAGCGGGCTCCCGTCCGGGCGGCGACGTCGCGGGTGAACCTGGCCTGGGCGTTCACGCCGAAACAGACCGAGTCGTTGAGGACCCGGTTGCCGCTGATGCCCTCGTCGACGACCGGGTGGACCTGTCCAGGGGGTCCGGCCAGAATCCGCCGCGCCAGGTCGTTCGGCCAGCGGGCGTTGGCGTTGACCGTGGACGCGAAGCCGTCGGTGATGGAATCGCCGAAGGCGACGATCGTGCCCCGTGTCCGCGGGCCGACCTGGACGTCCGCATCGTCGAGGAAATACCACGATTGGCTGGTGGTGGTAAACGCGGTACCGGACTCGCTGGCCGCGTAGTCCCCCCGTGTGGAGACGTAGTTGATCTGTTGGGCGTCGGCGTGATAGGTCGCTGGCCCCGTGGCTGCCTGGGTGAACAGGCTGACAACGAGATCCCTTTCGGCGGGAACGCGCATCCTTACCGGATCGCTGATCACTTCCGCGCCGGGCGCGATGGTGACCGACTTACTCCCGCCGAACGTAACCAGGTGATTCGTGCCCGCCACGACGGCCGCGCCGCCCGCAGATACACCGGCATCGACCTGGTTGAAGGTGACCGCCTGCGTGCCGAAGGTGTTGGACAGGCGCACCCGTGCGGCCTGCCCCCCAACGCTGTTCCACACGACGTTTCGGACGGTCTGGTCGGTGAAGCCCACCGAGGACAGGTCGCCCGGGAACAAAGCCAGGTTGGCCGGTGTCGCCGCCATCGGGCTGGCAGCCCAGGTGGACACCCACTTCGCGGCAGCGCCATGACCAGCGTCGGCCGCCGCAGCGGACGCGGCCGGAACCGATAACGCGCTGGCCAGGGCGGCGGCGACCGCTGCGGCAGCGAGGACCTGAGATCGGATTCGAAGTCTGGTGGCCATCACGTTCCCTTCTCGACGTGTATTGGCTTTTCAGATGCGCGCTTCGGCCAGATCGGCATCACCGGCTTGGGCGTCTGCGCCGCCCGCCCAGCCGAGTGCCCAGCCGAGTGCCCAAGAAGATGAGATCCGCGACGGCGAGGACCACACCAATGATGAGCAAGTAGAACACGCCCTTCAGGGCGACGCCGACAATGCCCAGCGCGATTGCCACAATGACCAGCAGCAGAAAAAGAACCATTTCGGCGCCTTCCCATAGTTCCGCGCATCAGCGCCGTGCGAGACGCCGTTCGCCACCCTGACCAGGCTCGTAGCTCAGGTCGTAGTGCTTAAAGACGGCCTCTTCAGAACCGGCCAGCAGTTCGCCGTCCGTGCCGATCGACGGAGCGTCCTTCACCTTCCGCTTGGCGTAGGCAACCTTCAAATATCCCGGGCCCACAGTCGCTCCAGCCAGCGGCACGAACACAAGCCGGCGCCTGGTCGGCAGGCCAACCGTAACCGTTGCGAAGGCAGGCTCGTCCGTGCCGGTGTCGACATATATCGATTCCAGGGTCCCGATCTTGCTGCCGCCGCTGTCGACCACATCGTGGCTGCGCCACTCGCGGATGTCACCCGCCTCGAACATCGCCATCCTCCACCCCTGCGTACGTGCCGGCCCTTACCCCCAAACCCTCTCATTCCAATCATCAGCTCGCCCAATGCCTGCAGACACTGAGCTTCATGCTTATGACGGCTGGCCCGGCCGGAAAACGGCGGGCTGGCAGCCGCGGCAGCCCGCAGACTGGTGAATACACCATCCGATCCCCAGCGTTTGCCACGAAACGCGCCGCCTCCCTGTTGGAAATCGCCTCCTTGAGACGTGCGTGGGGGATGCTACGGCTGGGAAAGCTGAGGAGACAAGTCAGGGGAGGCAAAGTTGGACGTACCGACGATGTTTCGGCGCAGTGTGGACGAGTTCGGCGCCCGTGTCAGCGGGATTCGTGACGAGCAGTGGGGAGCGGACACGCCGGACCGGGGCTGGACCGTTCACGATCTTGTTAACCACGTGGTGTCCGAGGATCTGTGGGCTCCACCGCTGTTTGCTGGCTCGACCATCAGCGAGGTCGGTGACCGCTTTGACGGTGACGTTCTCGGGACGGAGCCGAAAGGATCGTGGCGTGCGGCATCTGCCCAGGCGGTACGTGCTGCCGGGGAAGCAGGTGCGATGGCTCGCACGGTCCATCTGTCGTTCGGCGACTTGCCCGGCCGTGAGTACGCGATGCAGTTGTTCGCCGATCACCTGATTCACGCCTGGGACCTGGCCCGGGCGATCGGTGCGGACGAGCGACTGGATGCCGAACTTGTCGATGCGTGCACGACCTGGTTCGCAGGCGTGGAGGACGGTTACCGCAGCGCGGGCGCGATAGCCGAGCGGCCGCCAATCCCGCAAAGCGCCAGCGGGCAGACCCGGTTGCTCGCCATGTTCGGCCGCCGCGCGTGAGCGTCCGGTCGGTGGGCCACCTACAGGCCTGGGTGCGGTCCGTGGGCCATCCACTGTCTAGGGATGCGGTTCCGTTGGCCATCCACTGTGGAGGGATGCGGTCCGTTGGCCACCCAGCGTGCTGGAGGGGAAACGATCGGGCCACGCAGGCCGCTCAGGCCACCACCCGAGGGGCCACGGTGGGCCACTCTGGCCACTCAAGACCTGCACCCGAGGGGGCCACGGTGGGCCACTCTGGCCATCGCGTAGGGCAATGATGGGCACGCGGCCAGCTTGATCCCTTACGTCGGAGACTTCTCGGCAGATGCGGCTGAAAAATCTCCGTTCCAGCGGATCATGGACAGCCGGGCGGCCCAACTTGCGGGCGCGAGATCGGCAGCATAAATCGGCGGCATAATAGGGCATGCGGATGATCGTGGTCGTTGCGGCCCTCCTGGTAGCAGCGTGCTCCGCGAGTGGCCCGGCGGGGCGTTCGCCGACGGCGTCCGCCCCGGCTACGGGCTCGCGGCAGTCGGCAGCACCGAGGACTGTGGGCCAAGTATGTCCTGTTACCGCGCCCAACAACCTGACCCCGCCCGGAGAAGCGCCAGATAAAGGGTCCCTCGAGCGGGGTGGGAATCTCGGGAACGGGCGGTTGTGGACAGTCCTGTGGCCGCGCGGCCTCGTACTGGTTCCGCGGGACGACATCGGACCTGACGGCTCGCTGGAAATGAAATTCCCGTGGTGGCGCGGTCCCCGAGTCCATGGCGCCCTGCACATCCACGGGTACGAAACCGCTAGTGGGCTTCCCGTTCGAGCCAGCATCCCCGGCAGTTATGGCGACACCGGTTTCCAGGCGAGCGGCATCGTGTTTCCTAGCGCTGGCTGTTATGAGATCACGGGCGAAGCAGCCGGAGCCACGTTGACGTTCGTGACGCTGGTTCGGCCCTGCTCGGCACTGGCGGACCTGCCGCGCGCCGAGCGCATGTCCTATGCGATCTGCCAGCGTTGACGGGCCGCCAGCTGAGCTGTCCGCCGGTGGCCGGAGACCGGCAGGCCGGGGACCGGCAGGCGGCAGGCCGGGGGCCGTACGGCCGTGTGCAGTCCGGGTGACTACGGTCCGCGCAGGAGCCCGAGGATTGCGAGCGCGGCGGCGTGCGCGGTCAGCAGCGCCTGTTCCGCGTTGGCCGCCTGGCCAAGCTGCGCAGCTTGCGCGGCGTGGCGGCGTTCGAGCTCGGCCGCCCGCCGTTCGTCCTCGACATCGGCTGGCGCCTGGCGGATTTGAGCGGCGGGCGCGGTGCTGCGGGGCGCGTTCACAACCTTGTTAAGCGCCGCAACGCGCGCAGTTGTCACGTGTCCCGCATCTCGGCTTCATGCTCACGAGGACCGACGCGCATTTTGCCCGTCGGCGGCCGCGATGCCCCGCACGCTGAACCGGGGCGGTCGGGAGCGCCAGAGGTACTTGTGGTCAATTCGTCGGCGGTTGGTGTCGATTGACGTCCTGGCCCACTCGCTCATGCGCCAGGATCTCATCGACGCCCACCGCCTGATTGTCTTCCCCGTGGTCCTAGGCCGCGGCCAGCGCCTTTGCCGACGGCGTCCCGCCGACCGCGATGCGCCTGGTAGACACGCGGACCACCAGGCGTGGCGTGGTCATGCACACCTACGAAGCCGCAGGACGGCCGACGTTCGGCTCGGTCGCGGCCGAGGATGCCCCTACTTCATGAGGCCGCACCCGGCTGCTTATCCCGGGCTGCAATGCCACGACGATGGGTGACGTCATCGCGGTGGACACCAGTGCCATGATCACGAGTATGGTGAACAGCGTCGGGCTCAACACACCGAGGTCGAGACCGATGTTGAGTACCACGAGTTCGGTGAGGCCACGGCAGTTCATCAGTGCGCCAAGCTGCAACGACCTCCGCCAGTCCGTCCCGACCGCCCGCGCGGCGACGGCCGAGCCTCCAAATTTGCCGATGATCGCCACGGCGAGAATCAGCAAGCACCACAGCCAGAGGTCAAAATTCAATCCGAGTAAGCCGATTTGGGTGCGTAGGCCGCTGTAGGCAAAGAACAATGGCAACAGCAGCGTGGTCGTAAGCACACTCATGTGCTCACGAATCCACGTGAACACCGGAAGATCGCGGGGACAGATCATGCCGAAGATGAGGGCGCCAAAAATTGGGTGAATGCCGATTCGGTCTGTGACGTACGAGGAGAGCAGCAGACCAGCGAGCGTCAGCGACAGGAAGACTTGACGCATGTCGGCCAAACCCGTTGACGCGATCGCGCGCATGAGCGGCCGGGCCACTACGACCATGAAAACGCCGAAGCAGATGGCCAGCGCGACAGTCAGCACAACGCCGGCGAACGAAGACGCAGTGGCGAATGCCACGACGACGGCGAGGAGGGACCAAGCGGTCGCGTCATCCACAAGCGCGCAGGTCAATGCGACCGTGCCGACTTCGGAACGGAGCAGGCCTTTATCCATGAGGATGCGGGCCATGACCGGCAGGGCCGTGACACTCATGGAAACGCCCATGAAGAGTGCGAAGGGCTCGAAGCCGACGCCGGGGGGCGCGAATCGCTCATGCACGACGATCGCGAGCACAACCCCAAGCACGAAAGGCAACGCGATGCTTACGTGGCTTACCACGACGGCAGTGCCACTTCGGCCGCGGAGCAGGCTCGTGTCCATCTCCATCCCCGCGACGAACAAGAACAGGATCGCGCCAAGCTGGGCGAGAGTTCCCAGCTGAGGCGTAATCACTGTAGGCAGTACCCAATGGAACCCTTGCGGCCATAAGGCGCCAAATACTGAGGGCCCAAGCAGGACGCCGGTCAGGATCTCGCCGATGACGGCTGGCTGTCCGAGACGCCGTAACACCGCACCGACGGCCGCGCATCCAACGACAATAATCACGACGGCGAGGAGCAGCTTCGTGAAGACGGCAGGGTTGGAACTCGCGGACGTGCTCGCAGTCACCGGCGGCACCTGCCGCCCTTTTCCGCGATGGGCGTCGAGAAATGCGAAGGCGCCGAGGGATGGCACGATTACCAGGCCGACGTAGACTGCCGCGACCTTCAAAATCCCGCGGCGCGGCGGCCAGGAGGCGGATCGAATCCGGCCGCGGTGGTCCTGGCTGTCGCGTTCCAGTCGGTCCCTCATCAATGCTCCTCCTGCCTGGGTCACCGGAGACATATGTCATGCACGTCTGAACTCGTTGAGGGTCGGTGTGGGGACGCGAGCCGGATCGGGGTTCTCAAACCGGCTCTAAGGGTACAGCGAAGATCGGCGCCGCACCGTCTCGTCGCGAACCTGTATAGATCAGGCCCGTCAGCCCGCGCAACCCCAACAATGATCCATAACGGCTGCCGCCACGTGTCGCACTAGCCTGAGCGAGGTTCGTGTCCGCCGTAGCGGCTGCATGCGGCTTTGCCAAGGCGGTGAGGTGCTGCAGACGATCGACCTTGACCGCGGTTGCTTCGCCTGCATGCTCGGGGGGACGAACGGAAAGACCCTGTTCATGCTGGCGGCCGAGTGGCGACCCGCAGAGGCCCTCCATTGGTCCTTGGCGACCCGCAGAGGGCCTCCACCGGTCATGGGCGCGGTCCCGGGCGACCCGCAGAGGGCCTCCACCGGTCATGGGTGACCCGCGGCACGCCATCGGGCGCCAACTACGCGCGGAATCTTCTCGGCGAACTCTGGCGCTAACGAGATCGGCAAAATTGGCAAAGCCGCATGCGCGGATTTCGAACGTGATCGGCTCACATGAAAGTCGCCAAAACACCTCAATGAAGCACAGGCGTCGGCGGGCTTTGTAGATTCTGCCGGTCTTTTTGCCGGTGAAACTGCCTTGGCGGTACCCGCCAGCCATGTCAGACTGAACCGCGCGCCGGATCATATCTTCGCGCATACAACGGCGGTGCTCGAAAGGCTGGGCGCCGGAGCGTCGATGACCCGCTCACTGATCGAACCGGGGTTCTCAAGCAGACTCTTAGAAAGGTTGTGGACGCATGGTTGGAAAGCGGTCGCGAGCTCGAGTCGGCCGGACGTCTTCCATCCGCCGTGGTGTGATAGCCGCGAGCCTGGCGCTGGCCACAGGTTCGGTGACCGCGCAGTGGCTCGCCTTCGCCCTGCCCGCGCAGGCCGCAGGAGGTGGCCCGAGTTCATCTTACTGCCACAGTTAATGGTTCAGTTGATTACAACATGATGTTGGTCAAGTACTATAATGGCCATGCGTACCAGTTCTGTGTGGCCAACTACTACCACACCGGCGAGATTAGCATTGAA
>WNGB01002092.1_pt1 | contig 42042 bp, 42 predicted proteins | sample 5400681 | NCBI WGS metagenome assembly WNGB01 (sample SAMN13153367, study PRJNA577476) | soil metagenome | isolation source: 115 cm soil or saprolite under grassland replicate 2 | place: USA:California | collected 2016-06-15 | reverse complement strand
GTCGGCGCGGCGCTGGGCGCGACGGTGCTGGTGTGGGTGGTCGGCGAGGTCGCCGCGGTGCTGTTCGGCGCTCACCACTGGCTGCCGGTCAGCCTGGCCGAGGTGGCCAGGGTGCCGTTCCACCTCGCCAAGCATCCCGGCGACCCCCGCCTGGCCTGGCCGCCAAGCGTCCGCGGGATGCTGCCCGGCCCGGTCGGCATGTACGCCACCCTGGTCCTGGTCCTCGTCATCCCCGCCGCGCTCGCCAGCGCCGTGCTGGGCCGGCGATTCCGCTGGGACCGGCGCCTCCAGGAGCGGGGAGCGCAGTGGGCCAGCCGCTGGCGGCTGCGCCGCCTGATCGTCCTCAGCCCGCGGCCGGGGCGGATCACGCTGGGCCGCCGGGGCGGCTGGTGGGGTCGGCTCCTATTGGCCGTCGAAAGCTGCCATTCGGTGTTGTGCTTCGGCCCGGCCGGCTCGTTCAAGACCGCCGGCCTGGTGATCCCCGCCGTCCTCGAATGGCACGGCCCGGTGATCACCACCTCGATCAAACCCGACGTGCTGCGCGCGACCCTGCGCCGCCGGCTGGCGCTGGGCGAGGTGTGGGTCTACGACCCCCTCGGCCTCTCTAGCGTGCCCGGGGCGCAGTGGACCCCGCTGGCCCACTGCGGCACCTACACCGCCGCCCGGAAGGTGGCCCGCACCCTGGCCGAGGCCGCCGACGTCTCCGGGCTGCGGGAGCAGGACGCCAACTACTGGACGCTGCTGGGCGCCAAGCTGCTCGGCGTTCTCCTCTTCGCTGCGGCACGTAGCGACCGGATGATGGCCGACGTCGCTCGCTGGGTCGACATCCAAGAGCAGGACGAGGTCACCGAGGCGCTGGAGCAGGCCGGCGATGCGATGGCGCTGGACGCCTGGTCAGCCTGCCGCGCCCGCCCCGACAACACCCTCGGCTCGGTCTACGGCACCGCCGAGACGCTGCTGGACGTGTTCGCCGACCCCATCATCGCCGCCTCGGCGGACGGGTGCGACCTGGACGTCGACGCGCTGCTGTCGGGCGCCAACACCTTGTACCTGTACGCGCCCGCCAACGAGCAAGGCCGCCTGCGCCCGCTGTTCGAACTGCTCGTCAGCACGATCATCACCCGCGCGGAGGAGCTGGCCGCCCGGCAGGCCGACGGGATGCTGTCGCCGCGGCTGTTGGTGTGCCTGGACGAGGCCGGTAACTGTGCGGCGCTGGCCAAGCTCCCAGAGCTCGCGACGACCGCCCGCGGTCAGGGCATCCAGTTGGTGACCATCTGGCACGACCTGGGCCAGTTGCAGCACCGCTACGGCCGGCGCGCCACCACGGTGCTCAACGGCCACCGCGCCAAGCTGTTCCTCTCCGGCCAGGCCGACGTCGACTCGCTGGAGCTGGCCTCCAAGCTGATCGGCGACCAGGCCGTCACCCACACCAGCCACACGGCCGCCGCGGACGGCCGCGCCTCCACTACCGCCTCGGTGAGTTGGCGGCGGCTGGTGCCGATGGAGGTGCTGCGGCAGCTCCGTCCCCGCGAAGGCGTCCTGCTGTACGGGCATCTGCCGCCGGCGCGGGTGCGGCTGCGCGCCTGGTTCCGCAACCCCCGCCTGCGCCGCCTCGCGCTGCGGGCCGCACCGGCCCGGCCGCCGATCCCCCAGCACGCCCACACCGGCTACCCGCCGCTGGAGCCGGTGCCGGTGCCGGCCTCGGAGGCTGACACGCGGGAGGTGGCCTGAGATGGGCCAGACCCGCGAGTGGGCCAAGTTGGGCCAGAGCACCTACCAGGCCGAGATCCGCTACGACGACGGCACCGACCCCCACGTCCACCATCCCCGGCTGCCCGAGGGCCGCGAGTTCACCCGCCAGGGGCTGGCCAAGGCGTGGGTCGCCCACCAGCTCCGCCAGCTCGGCTGGCCCGAGTCTGGAGCGGGGTGCTTCTACGGGCTCGTCCAGCGCGGCACCTACCAGGACGCCAGCCGCGACGATCGCGGCCAGCCCAGCGGCCTCCAGCACGCCACCTGGCAGCCCGACCAGGAACCCCACCACTACCAGGGGCTGGCCTACCTCACCCAGACCCGCAGCGGGCTTGCGGTCACCTGGGATGAGGACCGCGGGGAGGTGGCCCGATGACCACCACCCCACCCCCAGGCCCCGACGCCACCCCCGCGGCGGATCGGACGCTGTACTGCGCTGCGGCGTGTGACCTCAACCACGCGGCCGTCCCGCACCCGCCGTGGGACTGCAACGCCCCCGACGACGCGCCCACCCTGACCGCCGCCCAGCGCGGCGCCATGCCGGACGGCGAGCTGCCGTGGGTGAGGTACGCGACCCCGCTGGTGCTCAGCGCCGGCGAGGTCGGGCGGCTGCGCTCCCCGATCGGCAGCGCCATGCACGCCCTGGAGGTCGACGAGCTCGACCGGGGCGTCACCGAGGACGAGCGGTTCAGTCCGCGGCTGGAGGCGGTCGAGCTTCGGCTGAGCCGCGCCAAGCTGGACGCCGAGCGGGCCTCCACCCGCCTGGACGTGCCGGCGCGGTTCTCCTGCGCCGACGCCAACCAGCTCCGCCAGGTCATGGACGAGGCGGCCGGGCGGCTGGGCGACCTGATCGGTCGCCGCGACGCCGCCACCCCCGGCTACCTGCTGGGCAGCAAGTTCTTCGGCAAGGCGGCGGAGGGGCTGCGCGGCTGGGCGCAGGCCACCCTGGAGCGGCAGCAGCGCCCCAACGCCCGCACGGAGCGGGCGGTCACCGCCAGCCTCCAGCTCACCGAGCGCGACCGCGAGCACCTGCGGGAAGAGGCCGACCGCCGCCGCCAGACCATCACGGAGGCCGTGCGGCAGTGGCCGATGGGACGGGGAGGCCGCGGTGAGCGCTGAGGCCCTCTCCCCCACCCCTGGCGGGGTCCCGTCCAGCGCGCCGGCGCCGGCGAGCCAGGGGCCGGCGGCCAACGGGAATGCTCCGCGGGGGACGGTGTACCTGCTGCACTTCGACCAGCGCTACGAGCACGCCGGCCACTACACCGGCTGGGCCGACGACCTTGACCAGCGGCTCGCCCAACATCAGCGTGGCGCCGGCGCGCGGCTGGTGGAGGTGATCACCCAAGCCGGGATCGGCTTTCGGGTGGCCAGGTTGTGGCCTGGCGCCTCGCGGGCCCGGGAGCGGTCGTTGAAGAACAGCGGTGGCGCCAGCCGCTACTGCCCGATCTGCCAGGAGGAACGCAACGCCCGCGGCGAGTCCCGCCGCCCACCCCGTGGCCGTGGCCGTGGCGACCGCCACACCGACCGGGCGGTCGACGGCGCGGCGCCCCGCCGTGCGCGCAACCGCGGTCGGGAGGCTGCCGGCGGGGCGGTGCCGACCCGTGGGATGCGTCCCGGGCAGGCACGCGAGTTCATGGCGCTCAACCCGAAATTCGCGCGGCCGGTCAGCGCCTCGCTGGCCCAGCAGTGGGGCCGGGTCCGCGGCCGGGAAGAGATCGAGGCGCTCACACCCAGGGTGACCGGCGCCCGCTTCGAGGAAAACCAGCAGCTCTCCCAGCAACGCGCCGCCGCCGTCACCCGCCGCGCCGTCCAGGCCCGCGTCCAGGCGCGCCAGCGCCAACTCGCCGACCACGCGGAGCAGACCAGAACCCGCACGGTGGCCGTCCGCACCCACCAGCGCCCGGCCACCGGCCAGGCCGAGCGGGGCACCCGGCGGCCAGCCCAGCGCGACCGCAACCAGCCAACCAGCAACCCACGGGAGGGCGGCCATGAGCGCTGACCACCACCAGCACGACACCCCCAACCCCGAGCCCCACCCCGACCAGCAGGGGCAGGAGCTGCCAAGGCACCCGTTCACCACGGCGTGGGAGACCTGGGATGCCTGGTCGATGGCCAACACGATGCGCCACGCGCTCCAGCACGCCCGCGAGCACGGCAACCAGGAAGCCCTCGCGCGGTTCGAGCGCTACCCCGAGTGGACCAAGGGGCCAGGACCCCTGGAGGCCCTGGCGGCCAACCGCGAGCTGGTCGATGACCTGACCGGCTGGCGCTGGCAGGCGATGCGCGATGCCCGCGAACAGGGTCACGGGTGGGGGGAGATCGGCCGGACGCTATGGCAGTCCGGGGAGCAGGCCAGGGTGTTCTACCTGGATAAGGTCGACGCGCAGCGCCGGCTCGCCCAGAAGATCCCCCAGCTTGGCTACGACGCCCGCTGGCTGGAGCTGGCCGAGCCCAACGACGCCGACCGCGCCGCCGACCGTCCCTCGCCCGCACCGGGAAGGGAGGGTGGCCATGAGCGCTGCTGAGGCAGAGCGCTGCAACTCCACCCTCGGCGGCCGGGAAGCGCTCCAGCACGCCTGCACCCTGGAGCGTGGCCACCAGGGACGCTGCTCCTGGTGGGACTGGCACCAAGAGCAGGTCGCCCGATACGAGCACGCGCGCCGCTGGCGTGGCTACCTGACGCCACCCGCGTTCCGCCTGGCCGACTACCAGGACTTGCTCGCCAACCGTCTCGCGCGCCGGCAGAGCGCCCCACCCGCGCCGGCAAGGGAGGCAGGCCATGAGCGCTACTGACCAGCGGCCGTCCACCCCCAACCTCGGCGACGTCGACGGCGAGTCGCCATGCCCGCGCGACATTCGTCGCCTGCACCGCACCCCTCGTGACCAAGGGAGGACCACCATGCTGCAACCCCGCGAGCCCCGGCCGGTCGAGATCCACTACGTCCGTGAGGCCGAGCCCGCCCGCGTGCCGGCGTCGGTGCTGGCGCTGGAGGCCCTGGGGCGGATGCACCCGGCCACCGCCATCACCCTGGTGCTCACCATCGCCGGCATGACCGCCGGCACGGTGGTGGCCATCGTCGCGCTGGTCGCCACCGTGCTGGCCACCGTGGCCGCCATCGTCGGCACCGTCGCCATCGCCATCGCCGCCCTGGGCCTGGCCATCGCCGCCATCGTGCTCGGCGGCCGCGCCCCCACGACGCCGACCCGCTGAGCCCAGGAGTGCCAGCCCGATGCCCAACACCCACACCGCCGCGCCGCCGGCGGCCCAACCCGGCGGAAGGCCGACGATGAACGCCAATCCGCAGCAGATGCCGAGCATCGGCGACCCCAGCGTCCAAGCCGCGGATGCCTGGCTGCGGCGCTTCCAAGCCGCGGTGGTCACCATCATGGCCGCCGCCGCGGTCGGGGTCGGCGCGGTGGCGTTCTTCACCAGCTTCGAGGCCATCCGCGCCTACGCCAAGACCTCCGGCGGGATCACCCCCGCGCACGCCTGGGCGATCCCGCTACTGGTCGACTCCTTCATCGTCATCGCCACCGGCGCCGAGCTGTGGCTTGGCGTCCACCCCGCCCGGCGGGCCTGGTGGGAGCTGGCCTGGCCAAGAGCCCTCCTTGCTGGGGCGGCGGCGGTCAGCTTCGTGCTCAACGTCGCCCACGCCAAGGCCGGCGACTGGCCCGCCCGCGGCGTGGCCGCGATCCCACCGGCGGCGCTGGTGCTCAGCGTGGAGCTGCTGGTGATGATCGCCCGCCGCGCCGCGATCGCCCGCACCCACCGGCTCACCACCGCCAGCCGCTCCAGCGCTGCCGAGGCGACCGTGGTCGTCCGCAACGGCTACCCGACCACGAGCATGGTCGCCCCGGCTGGCGACCGGCCGGCGCTCGAAGCGACCGCCAGCAGCGCCGACCGCCGCACCGCGCGGGCGAACGACCACCAAGGCGCGACCAGCAGCACAGGCGACCATCAGGCCGACGCGACCGGCGACCAGCCGCCGCCGAGCTCGCCGGCCAAGGCGACCTCGGGCACGGCGAACAGTGGGGCGACCTACCAGCGCGTCCGCGACCTGTACCTGGGCGGCATGACCGTGGCCGCCGAGATCGCCCGCGAGCTGGGCGTCTCCCCAAGCTACGCCCAGCGCACCCTGCGGCGCGTCAAGGCCGACCTCGCCCGCCAGCAGCAGGCGGCGGCAACTGCTCCCGGTCGTGCGGCCACGCCGGAGCGCACCACGGAGGCGACCAGCGACCACCAGCACCCAGACGACCGCCAGCCGCCGACGGTGGAACGGTCGTCCGACCAGCCGACCACCCCCGACCACGACGTCCGGCAGGCGACCAGTCGGGCCGAGGCGACCAGGGACGGCGATGGTCGCACGACCACCAGCCGCGATCGGCACTTGGCGTTGGTCGCCCCCAATCGCGACCCCGACCACGGGAAGGCGGAGCGGTGACCGCGCCCTGGTCGGCCGACCTGCCAGAGCGAGCGCTGGAGTATGCCGAGCGGGGCATCCCGGTGCTGCCCTTGCATGGCAAGCTGCCCTGCATCCCCGCCGCCCACTCCCCAGGTGATCCGCTCTACCAGCAGTGCAAGGGCCAGTGCGGCCAGCAAGGCCACGGCGTCCACGACGCCACCTGTGACCCCGACCAGGTCCGAGGGTGGTGGCGGCGCTGGTCGCACGCCAACATCGGACTGCGGACCGGGGTGGTGTTCGACGTGATCGACGTCGACGGCACCCAAGGCCGCCGCAGCCTCCAGCGGTTCCTCACCGAGCACGCCGGCGCCGTGCCGATCGGTGGGCCAAGGGTCCGGACCGGCTCGGGTGCCGGCTGGCACCTATACGTGGCCCCGACCGGGCTGCCCGACCACATCGGCGTCCTCGAGGGCGTTGACTACCGCGCCGCCGACCGCTACGTCGTGGCGCCACCCTCGCGCCACTCCGCCACCGGCCGTCCCTACGTGTGGTACTCAGGCCGCGGGCTGGACACCCGGCTCGGCGAGGTCCCCCCGGCGCTCCGCGAGCGGCTCACCCCCCGCCCTCCCGACCGCCACCACCAGCCGGCACCGACCCGCCCGGCCGAGCCAGGCCACCCCTACGGCCTGGCGGCGCTCCAGGCCGAGACCGTCCGCATCGCCGGCGCTCGCGGGCCGGGCCAGGGCAGGGGCGGGGAGCGCAACCAGGTGCTGTGGGAGGCCGCCCGCAACCTCTACAACCTGGTCGCCGGCGGCGTCCTGGACGAGGCCACCGTCGCCGGCGAGCTGGAGCGCGCCGCCGGCGCCTGCGGGCTACTGCGCGACGAGTCCCGCCAGACCCAACGGACCCTGGCGTCGGCCCGGCAGGTCGGCATGGCCCACCCCCGCGGCATCCCCCAACGAGCGCCCACAGGTCGTGCGCGCGGCCAGGACCGCCCCCCCACGGATGCTTCGCACCACCCGCCGCTCCACCCCCACCGCAGCCCCGACCCCGCCGGCGAGCGCTGACCGGCCGGCGCCACAAAGGAGGTGATCGCCAACCACAGATCAGATCAGGCAGGCGGGGCGGTGGCGCCCGATCCCGCCAGGAACCGCGCCACCGCCCCCGACCCCACAGCCCGTACCCGTCCGGAAGAGGAGGCAGAACCGTGGGACCAACCCCAACCCTACCGCCCCACCAGCAACCCACCGCGACCAATCGCGACCGCCGCAGCCGGCGGCCCGAGCTGCCCGGCGACCAGGACCTGGTCCTCGACGTCGACCAGCCACCCACCCACGCGGCGCCGGCGGCCGAGCTCGAGCGCGACGGCGACCAGGCGCTGGAGGAGGCCGCCGTGCGGCTGTACCACGAGCTGACGCAGGTCGACTCCACCAGCCGCCCGGCGGAGGAGCCGGAGCCGCTGGGCCGGCGCCTGCCCGCGCCGCTGGACGCCGCTCGTGAGGGGGTGGAGCGGTGACCAGCCAGCAGGAGCTGCGCGACTTCCTGGCGCTCAACCCCGACTTCGGCCAGGGGCGGCGTGACCCGGAGACCAGCGTGCGCGAGTGGGAGGTGCTGCGGTCGCAGGGCCGGCGGGTGTTCTTCGACCTGTTGGACGAAAACGACGAGCATCCAGCGCAGTCCCAGGCGCGTATCGCCCGTCGTGCCGAGGTGGCTCGGCAGGGCGGTGAGGCCCGTGAGGTGCGGCTGGAGGGGCGGTTCGCCGGGCTCAACCCCGAGTTCGGGGTGCTGCCAAGCCGCACCGACCCCCAGCAGCACCGCTTCGCCCAAGGCCGCGAGCGCGCTTTGGCGCTGGGCGGTCGGGTCCATCTGGCCGAGGCGCGGGAGAACAGCGGCAGCCCCGAGCTGGCCGCCTGGATGATCCGCGAACGCGCCCTGCGCGCTCGGCGGCTGGCCCAACCCGAGCGGCCGGTCCAGCCACGCACCGTCGAGCGGGCACGGGCGGGGGCCGAGCGCTGACCATGCCCAAGGGCAAGGCCACCACGAAGCGTCGCCGGGGCGGCGGCCGGCGGGTGCCGGTGGACCGGCGCCGGCTCCCGGCCGCGCCGCTGGCGGAGGCCGTCGACGCCTATGCGGAGCGGCGCCGGCGGCCGGTGGAGGAGCTGCTGGGCGACACCCTGCTGCGGGTGCTCCGCGACGCCGAACGGTCGGGAACCGTGACCGTTGGCTCTGGGGAGCGCTGCTGCGACGCGTTGGGCTGGCACCCCCGGATGGTCTGGGGGGACGCCTACGACCAGGCCATCGCCGACGACACGCCCCACACCGCCACCGCCCAGCCGGGCACGGCGACCGCGTGGCGGCAGGGGTGCCGCTGCCTTGACTGCCGCGACGCCAACACCCGCCGCCGCAGCACCGGCCGCCGCGGCCGTGGGCACCAGCGTGACCCGCCCGGCTGAGCACCGCACCCCGAACCGCCGCAACGCAGGACTGGAGGAACACACCGATGGCAAGTGATAACTTCACCGTCCAGGTCGGCAACCTGACCGATGATCCTGAGCTGCGCTACACCCAAAACGGCACGCCGGTGACCAACTTCCGCCTGGCCGTCAACCAGCGCATCCGCCAGGCCGACGGGTCCTGGCGGGACGGGGACGCCTCCTACTTCCGGGTCAACGCCTGGCGTGACCAGGCCGAAAACGTGGCCGAGTCGCTGGCCAAGGGCAACCGCGCCGTGGTGTTGGGGCGGCTCCGCTCCCGCTCGTGGGAGACCCCCGAGGGCGACAAGCGGTCGGTGACCGAGATCGACGCCGACGAGGTCGCCCCCAGCCTGAAATGGGCGATCGCCCGCCCGGAGCGGGCCGAGCGCAGCCGCAACGGCGAGCGCGGCGCCGAGCGGGGCCAGTTCAACGACGACCCGCCTTTCTGAGCCGCACCCCTCAGCGAGGTCATCGTGAAGATCCGAATGGAAGGCACCGCGGAGGAGTGCCAGCAGGCCACGCCGCGGCTAGCGGAGCTGTTCGACGTCGTCTCCATCAGCGACCCCTACCCCAACCGGGGGCAGAGCCGGCTGGTCCGCGTCTACCTGGAGATCCGCCTCGCCGACCAGCGCCACGTCGACCACGGCGGCCAGCCGCAGGCATAGCCGACCGCCACACCGCGGCTTGGCAGGCAACGCACCAGGCCCCGCTCAACCGACAAGCGCCCTCGGCGAGCGACCGGGGGCGCTTCGTCGTCCTCGCCTTACCCCCATCGATCATCAATACCACCGGGCCATCTATTGACTCGTACGAGTAAAGTATGGGACAATCAGGGCATCGGAAGTCCCTCCCCGCCGCAGGAGCACCCATGACCACCACCCAGCAGAGAGGTGGTGTTCATCACCGGCACCGGCCTGCGCAGCGCGTCGGCCGCAAGCGTCGATGCCCGCTGGGGCCACTTCGGCGCGCAACGCTGGGTCGCAGGCCACCCCCAGCCCGCCACCCCACCCACCCCCGAGCCGGGGCAGGACGCCAAGCTCCAGGTCCCGCCCGACCGCAAGCCGGAGCTGTTTGTGGCCGGGGAGTGCTTCGCCGAGGGCGCCGAGCATACGTTCACGACGATGCTGCACGAGGCCGCCCACGCCCTGGCCCACGTCCGCGGGGTCAAGGAGACCAGCCGACAGGGCAAGTACCACAACCGCCGCTACCTGGAGCTGGCCGGCGAGCTGGGCCTGGAATGGCCCACCGACACGCGAGCCCACCCCGTCAACGGCTTCTCCGAGGTCCAGCTCACCCAGCCGGTCCGCGAGGCCTACGCCGCCACGATCGGCGACCTCGACGCCGCGATCACCCTGCACCTGGACACCTTCCGCCGCCTCGGCGTGGCCGGCCAGGGCCAGCCCGACCCCAGCGCCGAAGGTGAGGACCAGGGCGACGGCGAGGCCGAGGGCGCCGGCGACAAGACCTTCAACCGCTCCAAGCTGGTCTGCGACTGCTACCCCGAGCGGTCCATCCGGGTCTCCCCCAGGCAGGCCGAGCGTGGGCCGATCCTGTGCGGGATCTGCGACGGCGAGTTCCACCCCGGCGACGACGGCGAGGGCTAGCTCGCCTGGCCACGCGCGGGGCTAAAGGCACCCGGAGACGCGTCACTCCAGGGTGGCCAATGCCTGGTCGGAGCGGAGTGGAGTTGGCGGCGTGATCGTGGCAGAGTCCGCGATATGAGCGAGAAGAGCAACGACCGCGCCTTCGTCGTCATGCAGGTAGGGGAGGAGGGAGGCCCCGAACGCCGGCGCGCCGACGACGTGTACAACTACATCATCGTCCCGGCCCTCACAGAGGTCGGCCTGGAACCCTACCGGTCCGATCTGGACCCAACCCCCGGGCCGATCACCCCGCAGATGCTGCGCCAACTCCTTGAGGCGAGACTCGTCATTGCCGACCTGACGGGCCGTAACCCCAATGTGTTCTATGAGCTGGGCATCGTTCACTCATTTGCTCGTCGGGTCATCGCGCTCGCGGAGAACCCTGGACGACTTCCCTTCGACGCCAAGGACGAGCGGGTGGTCCCGCTCGGTGAGATTGGTGAGCACCTCGGCGCGGCGCAGGCCGACCGGGCAAGAGGCGAGCTGCTACGGCGGCTGCAAATCGTGCTTGCTCCCGACTACGTTCCGGCCTCACCGTTGCGGGATGTGGCGGCAAGTCGACGCCTCGATGAGCTGGCTCCCGACGACCCGATTGCCGCCGAGTTGGCAACCGTCAGGGGCTCGCTCTCGCAGCTACAGGCGACCGTGGCCGAGCACCTCCCGGGTAGACCGACGTTTGTCTACCTCTCCTCCGATCGGATTGACCAGCTAGCACGTGCTCTGGAGAACACATACGTTGAGTCGCAAGGGCTCCCAGACATCGTCGCCCCAGGGCAACGGCCCCCTGCACAGGCGGTACTGAATGCGATGGCGCGCCGTGCCAGGTACACCAGCGTGCCGCCAGAGCCCCCCAACGAGGACTCTGGTCACAGCAACGAGGAGAACGCCCGGGAGGACCAAGCCGAGACCTCGGGGTCGTAGCGCCCGGCTGGTTCTATTTCCTCCGACTGGTCAACTCGTCGATGATCTGCCGCATATCCCGCGACCAGGCACGGACCGGCGGCTTCGGCTTGTCCCTGCACGTTTCGAGGATGCCGACCAGGAGGTCAACCGCCCTGGTGGCGTTCTCGGACGAGTAGGTCACCTGCGCCACAGCCACACTCATCCCGACCGGATGGGCCTGCGGGGGCTCGTCGACGCCCCGGTAGTGGACGGCGCCGCCGCGGACTTCGAACAGCCAGGCCAGTTCCCGGGTCCACGCGGCAACCAGCCCCCTGGGATCAACAGCGAGCTTCAGCACCTCCAGGACCTGCTTGTCGGCCGAAGGAGGCTTCTGCCGCCAGGCCTGAAGGGTCGCCGCGGGGATGGCGACCAACTCGTCAAGCTCCCTGGTGATCGCCTCCAGGGCGAACGCCGCGGCGGTGATGGCGACCAACGCCGCGTCGGCCTCGTTCTCTAGCATGACACCGCTTCTGGCCTCCGGCGTGGCTTGTTGGAGCTCCTGCCGGGCTGCCTTGGCCATCGTCTCGTGCTGGAGCGCGACCCGGGTCCAGAACATCCACAGGTGGCTTCGTAGGCGAATCTCTGCCGGCAGCGCCTCCACCCTCGCGGTGGCCGGCGGCGGATTCACCGTGGCGTCCCCGCCGCTCATGGCTGCGGATCGGCCGGCGGTTGACGCCTGGCGGCGCCGTGGCCCCGGTGCTCGCTCAGCGGCTCGTCGACCTCTTGGACGACGTTGCCAGCCGCGTCGACGATCCGTTCGGTGTACCGGTCGTGCTCCCGGTCGATAACCCTGGAGACCTGGCGCCACTCCCTGCTGTCGCGGTGGTAGTCGTCCCCGCTGGTCTGCTCGAGGTACGGCTTGACCTTGCCGACTTCGCCACGCCGCGCCTTGAGGCCGATACGCTCGTGCGCCTGGGCGCTGTCGGCGAGCGCCAACTCCACCGTACGGGCCAGCGACTCACACGACGGGCACGGCTCTCGGTCCTCGATCCGTGCTGGCTCCTCGACCAGTTCGCCGCAGCCGCTGCACCGTGCCGTCCTGTTCGGCGCCTGCTTCACCACGCCACCTCCTTCGGTCGCATGATAGCGGTCGCTCCCAAGCGGACCCGGCCGGCTTGCATTGGACGGCTCGGCGCGTCCATGAGGAGCAACAACTGGCCGGAAATCGAATGGCGCCTCCCGGCGGGGAAGTACCGGGGGCGCCTTGCCGTACCCGGGGAGTCCCTCAGAAGGATGCTCGGCTCAGGTGGCGGGGTGGAGCTGGTGGCGGGCGTGCTCGGCCAGCAGCATGACCCCGACGTCGTTCATGTGCGCCGGCAACGCTCGCAGGGTGGCCACCAGCCTGCCGGGGGTGAGCACCGGGACGCCGTCCACGAACAGCTCCCCCCAGGGGATCTGGACGTCGTGGACGCACAGCATCGGGATCACCGGCGCACCGAGCGCGCCGGCGAGCTGCTGGGCTTCCCAGCGGACGGTGGCCAGCGCACCGGCGAGAGGGTGGCCGTTGTGCCACGCGGACCCGTCGATGCCGAGGGTGATGCGGCCGTGCCAGGCTTTGGAGTCGACCAGGAAGACCCCGGGCGGGCCGATCAGCAGGTGGTCGCCGTTGGCGCGACTGGCGGGGATGGACAGGTCGTGTAGCACCGTCCAACCGGCCCGCACCAGCGGGCGCAAGCTGCGGGCGGTGCGCCGCTCCCCACGGGCGCCACGTCGCCACGCGGCCGTCTCGGCAGAGACGCGGAAGCGAAGCCGCCAGCCCAGCGAGGCGGCGGCCAGCGCGGCGGCCGGGCCGGCCAGTCGCGGGCCGGCGGTGTGGGCGAGGGTGCCGGCGATGCCGCCGGCGGCGACCACTGCGGCCAGCCGCCAGGGCAGAGTGCGCACGAATCCGGTCCACTCGGTGGCGCGGGCGCGCTGGTAGTAAGCCGTTGCGGAGGTGCCGGGGGTGCCGTAGGAGCCGCCCTGCCCGGCAGCCGCCGCAGCGAACACTGGGACGGTCGGGCCAGTCGGGCTGGGGAGCTGGCCGAGGTCCGGAAGGTGGTGGAGGGGACGGATGGTGACGCCGACCGGCGGGTCCTCGGGGTCGTCATGGTGGGCGGGCTGGTGGGCCATCGGGCCTCCCTGCGGGGTTAGCCGGCGGCCCGCTCCGCACCCTGGACCGGGTCGGGGTCGCGGGTGGCGGCATGCCGGCTGGTGGACTGGTCGCCGTGCTGATCGGTGATGCTTCTAACGGAACCCGGTGACGGGGTTCGGTCAATCTGGCGCTGCTGGCGGACCTGCATGCGCTCGATCTCGCTGTTGGCCGCGCGCCATGCTTGCTGCCGTTCGGCGTCGTCGCGGTCATGGGGTCGCTCGCCGAGGGGCCGGTCGGTGTCGCTGATCTGGTAGCGCTGGCGGTAGTCCTCGACCAGCCGGGCGGTCTGCCGCCAGGCGCGCCGGCCACGGACCGACTCGGGGACCGGGCCGAGCGTGGTGGTGAGGTAGGCGGGCTGCTCCAGCTCGGCGAACGCCACGCGCTGGCGGGACCGCAACGCCAGCTCCCCGGTGACGTCGCGGTAGTTGCCGCCGAGGTCGTGGTGGTCCTCCATCCATGCCTCGCGCTGCTGCTGCGCCGCCCGGGTCGCTACCTCCGCCTGGGCGGCCCGCTCGGCCTGTTGGACCGCCAGCGCTCGCGCGCCCGGGTCCTGCTCCTGCCCGGCGTCGCGGCGGCGATGGAACAGGCCACGCACGCCCCCGCCAGGATGCTTGGCGTCGACCGCGGCGAGCTGCTGCTCTGCCTGGTGGCGCCGCTGGGTGGCGCGTTTGAGTAGCCGGGCGCGGTCGGGTGGTGCCTGGTCGAGCTGGCCGCGGAGCCGGTCGCGTTCGGCGCGTAGCTCGCCGGTGGGCGTGGCGCGCACGTCCAGCGCGCCCGGGGTGTCGATTGCCAGCGCCTGGCCGCCCGGGCGGGCCAGCGCGGCGGCGAGCTGCTGGTAGGCGTCGGGTGGTTCGCGGTCAGGCAGGTCCAGCTCGCCGGCGCCCGGGTGGGGTTCTGGGGTGACGATGGTGTGCAGGCGGGTGTCCTCCTTGGCGCGGGAGAGTTGCACGTACAGCCAGTTGGCGTCCTCCTGCCCGGTGATGCGGACCAGCGCCCGCCACCTGGTGAGCCCCTGCGCCTTGTGCCCGGTGGTCGCATACGCCAAGTCGATGACCCGTCGCCCCGGCGGGACCGGGCCGTCCAGGTAGTCGGCCGAAAGGGTGACCTGGCGGCCCTGCTCGGTCCGCAGCGTCAACGTGTGGTCCTCGACATTCAGGCCGGTGACGGTCCCGCGGGTGCCGTTGGCCACCCCCAGGCCGCGGAGGTCGTTGCGGCCGCAGACCACCCGATCACCCACATGCACCTCGCGGTCACCGACGTCGAGCGCTTCGGCGCCGAGGCGGCCGTTCAGGTTCATGACCTGCTGGCAGGTGGTGTTGAGCCGGTCGACCTCGTCGCGGCGGTAGGCCAGGATCACCGCCTCCCCACACGACGCCCCGTTCGCCTCGCCGGCGCGCTCGGCGGTTTCGCTGTCTTGGTGGGCCTGCCACCAGTCCCGCACCAAGTTCAGGGTCAGCTCGGTCTTGGAGGTCGCCGGCACCATCCGCTCGTGCTCGCGATAGGCGGCGACGGCTTGGTCGACCTGCCCGTCGCGGACCAGCTCCAAGGCGTCTCGCTCCCACGCTTGGCGCTGCCGGCGGTTCTCTGACAGCACGCTGGCCCCCAAGCGCAACCGCAGCCCACGGAACCCGCCACCGGCGTCGATCGCGGCGAGCTGGCGGTCGTCGCCGACCAGCACGACCTTCGCGCCGGCCTGGTGGGCGTGGCCCAGCAGGCGGGCCAGCTTGCGGGAGCCGACCATGCCGGCCTCGTCCACCACCAGCACCGACCTGGCGTCCAACACCGCGGCCTCGAGCTGGCCGCCACGCCGAGCATGGTTACGGCGGTCGAGGGCGGTCTGGTCGAGTTCGTGGAGGAGCCGGTCGACGGTGGCGACCTCCTCGAACGCCTCCGCCTCCAAGCTGGTCGCCGCGATCCCGGTCGGTGCGGCCCCCAGCACGCGGTAGCCGTCCAGGCTGAAGGCGTGGCGGGCGACCCCCAGCGCGTAGGTCTTGCCGGTGCCGGCCTTGCCGACCACCACCCGCACGCCATCACCCGACAGCGTGAGGTCGCGGACCATGCCGGCCTGGTCCTCCCCAACCGTCGGATGCTCCTCGAGGGCCGCCCGGACGGTCTCGGGCGAGCACACCCCGGTCTGCTCGCCCCGGCGCTCCAGCGCGCTGGCGACCAGGGCGTGCTCCGTGTCCAGGAGCTCCGGGGTCGACCAGCGCCGCTCCTCGACCGTCCGGTCGGCGACCACGCTGACCGCCCGCTCGGCAAGGAACCGGTCCGCCAGGCTCTCCAGCCGCTGGCGGTCGGCGCCGGCGATCTGGCCGCCAAGCGCGGCGAGCACCTCCTGCCGGGCGAACGTGGACGCTCGGGCCGTCAACCCGGCCGGGCCGGCGAGCCGGTCGAACACCAAAGCGACGGTCGCCTGGCCCTGCTCCAGGTCGTCCTCGCCGTGCGGGTCGCCGCCGCTGTCGTGGTCCGGGCTGGTGGTGGTCGCCCCGGCCGGGTCGGTGTCGCGGCGGCGACCAACCACGTCGCGAAGCATCGTCGGCGCGTCCACACCATGCTCGGCCGCCTCGGCCCGCCACCGCTCCAACAGCGTGGCGGGCGTCTCGTGCTGCTTGGCCTGCCGGGTCGCATGCACCACCCACTTGACCAGCTTCGGCGTCCGAACCCGCCCTTGGGCCTCCAGCCGTTCGACCTCCAGGTCGATCGCATCCGCCCGCTTGGAGAACGCCCGCAGCAGCTCCGCGGGGACGCCGGCGACCTCGCGGTTACCCCACCGGTCCGCATCGGTCCACGCCACCCCCAACGACCGCGACAGCGCCCGCTGGTAGGCGCCCCGGTAGATCGCATCCGCCGCCAGCCGGTGGTCCCACAGGTCGCGACCATCCAACGCCGTCCAGCGACCATCCGGACCCTGGACCCGGTTCGCCACGATCACGTGGGTGTGCAGCAGCGGATCGCCGGCGCGGCTGGTCCGGTGGTCGAACCCGACCGCCAGCAGCCCCCGGCCATCGACCTTGCGGGCACCGGCGTGGCCACGGCGACCACCGACGTGGTCCTCCAGATAGCCCAGCGCCTCCACCACCGCCTGCTGGTGTGCCGCGGCGACCGCGCCGCCAATCCGGGTGTCACCCAGCCCGTACAGGACCGAGACGCTCTTGACCGGCCGGAACACCACGTCAAACGCCGGCAGTCCCCGCTGGCCATGCGGCCGGCCGAGCAGTTCCCCGGTGTCGGGGTGGCGGCCGTGGAAGATGCGCCGGAACGCCTCGCTGGACGCGGTGCCCTGCTGGCCGAGCGCTTCGGCGCCCTTCCCGAGCCAGCGGCCTGGTGACTCTCCGTGGCCGGACAGGTACTCTTCGCGGTTCTCGGCGACCTCGCGGACGTAGTAGTCCTCCCGCCCAACCGACAGCTTCCCGATATCCGCGACCACGCCTGAGACCACCTCACGCCCACCCGGCGGGCGCCATTGCGGCACCCTGGTGCATTGCTCTCCTGCCTTAAATTCGATGGTACTCAGGAGGCGACGACAGAAAAGCGAATGTGAGTGCTGTCAAGGTCCGGTCAGGGCGTATAGAGTCATGGCTGGTGTTACGGTCATCAGTGCTGGTAACTGGGCCTGTAAGCGCACGATGGCGTCTAGGTGGCTCATGGGTCGTGAGCTGTTTCAGGGGCAGGTTCCTGACGCGATGACGACACGATAACTTGACGGTTTTCGTTCGCCGTTAACCAGCATCTTCGCAGCTCGGCACAGCGTAAAAACCCAGCCAACTCTTAATCAGCGGGTTCGGGGTTCGAGTCCCTGGCGGCGCACCGACCCTCCCATTGTCCGAACACCCGCGCTGGGTGCCGGGGGCTGGCCCCCTGGCACCCGGAACACCGGGATGATCATGTCGCGGCCGTGGACCTGGACCTCGTGGATCAGGGCGTGCAGGAGCCGCTTGCGGGCCGGGGTTGGCCCCTCTGCTACGGCGATCCGGACCTGCTCGGCAAGGTCGGCCAGCTCGTCGCGGGTCGGCGCTTGGATGTTGGCGGCGTCCAGGGCGGCGTGTAGCTCGGTTTGGCGGACCCGCAGCTCTGCGATCTTGGCACCCTGGCGTTGGACCCGCTGGCCGCAGGTCTCATCCGACATGGTGCCGGCCTCGAAGGCGTCCAGGTAGCGTTCGATGGTGGCCTCGGCCTTGGCGATCTGGCCGGTGACGGTGGCCAGCTCGGCCTGGTGTTGGTCGTGGAGTTGGGCGGCCTGGGCGCGGGAGGCGGCGATGGCCTGCTCGAACAGGTCAGATTGTTGGAAGGTTTCGAGTAGGGCGTCGATGACGGCTTGGTCGAGCAGGTCGGCGCGCAGCCGTTCGGCGGGGCAGGTTTGGGTGCCGTAGCGCTGGCGGGAGAAGCACACGTAGTAGGGGTAGCGGTGGCGCTTGCCGTGCGCGGCGGCGCCAACGAACGCCTTACCGCAGCGCTGGCAGCGGACCCGGCTGACCAGTAGGTAGTCGGAGGCGTTGCTGGCTCGCTTGGAGTGCGCTTCGCCGCGTTCGGTCAGCAGGGCGGTGGCGGCGTTGAGGGTGGCCTGGTCGACCAGGGGCAGGTGGCGGCCGGGGTGCCAGGTGTCGCGGAAGAAGACCTCGCCGAGGTAGACGCGGTTGCGCAGGATGGTGAGCACGGCCCGGTGGTTCCAGGGCTTTCCGGCCTTGGTGCGGTGGCCTTTGTCGGTGAGCCAGTTGCCGATGGCGTGGGTGCCCAGGCGCTGGTTGGAGTACAGGTCGAAGATGATCCGCACCAGGGGCGCCTCGATGGGGTGCGGGACCAGGATGTGGGTCTTGTCGGCGGTCTTCTTCACGTCATAGCCGTAGGGCCGGAACCCGCCGCACCACTCCCCGCGGGCGGCCTTGCGTTCCATCCCGCCGATGACCCGGTCGATGATGGTGGCGCGCTCGAACTCGGCGATCACGCCCAGCATCTGGACCAGCATCCGCCCGGCGGCGGTGGAGGTGTCGAACGGCTCGGTCGCACTGCGGAAGGCGACGCCGGCGGCGTCCAGCTCGTCGAGGATCTGCGCCAGGCCGCGGACGGTGCGCGATAGCCGGTCGACCTTGTAGACCAGCAGGATGTCGTACAGGCCCGCGCGGGCGTCAGCGAGGGCGCGTTGGAGGCCGTCGCGGTCGAGGGTGGCGCCGCTTTTGTTGTCGGTGTATTTGCGGACCAGGGTCCAGTCGTCTTGGCTTTTGATGTAGGAGCCGAGCTTGGTGTCTTGCAGCTCGATCGAAAATGGCTGGTGCTGTTCGTCGGTGGAGCGGCGGGTCAGGGTTCCCACACGGGTCGGCATTTGCGGGTCCTTTGTTAGCGGTCGGGGTGGGAGAAGTTGGCGAGCCGGCGCAGGTGCGCGGCCAATTGGCCGCGCGTGAGGGTCTCGGGCGGCTCGTGGGGGCTGAGCGACCGGATCGTGATGTGGGTGGGTTCCAGGGCTGCCAGGATCTCCAGCAGCACGCTGGGGCTGCGGCCGAGCCGCTCAAGGCTGTGGACCAGCAGCAGGTCGAAGGTGTGGGTGCGGGCGTCGGCGAGCAGGCGCTGCAAGGCGGGGCGCTGCTGGACGTGGGCGTTGCCGGAGATGTCGCGGTCGAGGTAGGCGCGCACGTACACAAGGCCGCCCGGGTGCTCGGCGATCCAGGCTTTCAGCGCTCGCCGTCGTTGTGCCAGCGCGGCGAGGACGGCTTGGTCGTTGTTGGGGATGCGGTCGTAGGTGGCGACCCGATTCGCCATGACAGGTCCTTTCCCGCGAAAATCCATATCGGATTCCCGCGAATACAGGGGGTATTTCGATCTTGTTTTCGCTCGACCCCGGGAATTTGTCAAGCCCGGCATGCGGTGTGTATTTAAATGGCCCGGTCATCGCGCTATTTCGGTTCCGCGATGACCGGGCCGGGACCAAGAGGGTCAGGATTCAGGGGTTGGGTCGGGGTCGTGCTCGTCTTGGTCGCGTTCGCGGACAAGGGCCAGCAGCCGGGCGAGCGCGGTGATCGCTTCGCGTTCCTGCTCGGGGGTGAGCGCGACGTAGCGGGCAGGCTGCAGCCGCAGCCCGGGTCCGACCGGACGGCGGCCAGCGGCGGGCTTGGGCGGTGGGGTGGGCTTGGCGGTCACGACCGCAACGCCCCGGCCAGTGGGGTGAAGACGAGCACGTCCTCGTGCGCGATGACCTGCACGGGCAGCCCGGCGGCGCGGGCCTTGCGGGTGTTGTCGAGCGCGAAGAACGAGGCGCGGGGGATCGGCCGCTGGTCGCGCAGGCCGGCCAGCAGCGCCACGGCCCGCTCGACCAGCACCAGCCCGGCCTGCTCAGCGGCAGCTTCCAGCGCGCCGGGGAAGTCGAACAGGATGCCGCCGCGCCGCCACGGCCGAGCGGTCAGTGCCACCAGTCCGCCGGGGCGCAGCACCTTGGTGCAGGCGGCCAGGATCTCGACCATGCCATCCAGCAGCGCGGCCTCTCCGGCGGTGGCGAGGTTGGCGTGGCTGGGGCCGCTGGTGTACTTGGCGTTCCACTTCCGGACCTTGCCCGCAGGGTTGCCGTCTTCGCGCCGGGTGCGGACCCGGCCGTGCGCCCAGGACCCGTAGGGCGGGGAGGTGAGCACCAGCGCCGCCCGCTGGTCGAGCTGCCCGGCCAGCAGCCGGGGAAGCTGCCGGGCGTCACCGGCGGTCACCGTGCCGATGCCGGAGGCACCGTCACCCATCGCACGGGCGAGGTTGCGCTCGGCCAGCTCCACCCACCTGGGTTCCAGCTCCACCCCGACCGCATGCCGGCCAAGGTGGACGGCCTCGACCAGGGTGGTGCCGATGCCGCACATCGGGTCGATGACCAGCTCACCCGGGGCGGAGTAGCGCTCGATGGCGTGGCGGGCCAGGGCGGGCAGCATGCGGGCGGGGTGGGCGGCCGAGCAGGGTAGGTAGCGGCCGATGCGTTGGGCGCGGTGGGAGGTCTGGGCGACCGGCCACACCGATAGTGGCACCGGGACGCCTGGCCTGCGGCGAGGGGAGGTGGGCGGCAGCTCAGGCATCGGCGGCCTCCGGGGTGGCAAACACCAGCACGTCGGCATGGACGGGGTGCTGCGCGTGCTCGCCGCGGGCCAAGCGGGCGCGCAGGGTGCGCCGCTGCCAGCCGGTCAGGGTCGGCTTGAGCTGCCCGGCCTGGACCGGGGCCAGCAGCGCGATGACGTGCTGGAGGTAGGCAAGTCCAGCCTGCTCGGCGGCGCGGACCGTTCGGGCGGCCAGGTCGACGAGCCGGCCCGCATGCTGCTGGTTGCGGCTGACGGTGATCAGCAGTCCGCCGGGGCGCAGCAGCGCGGCGCAGGCGGCCAGGCTGGCAGGGTCGAGGGTGGCGGGGTCGGCGTGGCCGTCGAAGTTGACAGTGACCAGGGCGTGCGCGTGCCCGGCCAGGTCGGCGAGGGTCTCGGGGTCGGTGAGACTGCCGCCGCGGACCTGGGCGAGCGGGCGGCGCTCGGCCGGCACGGTCACGTCCAGCGCCGTGCTGGCCTGGCGGGCGGTGGCAGGATCGGGGCACAGCGCGACGGCGCGACGGCCCAGCCGGGCGGCCTGGTGCAGGAGCGACGGGCAGGCGGGGCCGACCAGCAGCGCGCCGGGCGGGGTGTACTCGGTCACGATCCGCCTGGCGAGCTGGGCGGGCAGCAGTGCGCGGGCAGCGCCGGGCAGGAGGGTGGTGGGCTGGGTGGCGTCGGGCTGGGCGCAGGGCCACAGCGCAAGCGGCACGTCGGATCGCGCGGGCGGGGATGCCGGGGCTGGGGGCATGCGGGTCTCCCCCGGCCGTTGATTGCGCCGTCACTGGAAACTTCCGCGCAACCCCCCGTTTGGGGACATCCAAGGCGGCATCCGCGCGCTCGGGCCGCCTACCGGATTCCTGACCGGCCCCCTGACCAGCAGCGATGTGCTCTGGTCGTTCGTCGCCTTCCCACTACTACCGCGCCACCCTGGGCCACCCGTGAAGGGAAGCAGCTCCCGCTCCCTACCTGACGGCCGATCCGGGAACGGACCGCCCAACAGCCTGACCCGGCCTGCGCTCGAAGCAGGACGCGCAATCGGCGAATCGGGTGTCGCAGACAATCAAGAGAATCCATGCGGTACGAGCAGGCTGAATCATAGGGCCGAACTGGGTACTACGCGAACCGCCCGGATGCGGAGCCGGTTGCGCCGCCGCTCACGCTCTGGGGTAAGGATGCTCGTGCATATAGACGTTTTATTCCTTGAGCGCCGTGCTGGCTAGGAGTGGTAGAGCGCGAGCAGCGCGATCTAGGCTACGGTTCGTCAACCGGGCAGAAAGGCACCAGCAGTGACAGCGGCGGGCGACGGCCAGCGCGACTTCTTCATCTCCTACACCGTCGCCGACCGGGCGTGGGCGGAGTGGATCGCGGTGCAACTGGAAGCCGCCGGGTACACCACCGTGCTGCAAGCCTGGGATTTCCGGCCGGGCAGTGACTTCGTCCACCAGATGCAGCAGGCCACCGCCACCGCCGCCCGCACGATCGTGGTGCTGTCGCCGGCCTACTTCGGCTCGGCGTTTGGGGAGGCGGAGTGGCGGGCGGCGTTCGTCAACGATCCCAGCGGGGAGCGGGGCCTGCTGGTCCCGGTGCGGGTGGAGGCCTGCCGCCCGCCGGGGCTGCTGGCCAGCCGCGTGTACATCGACCTGGTCGAGGTCGCGGAGGAGGAGGCGCAGCGGCGACTGCTTGCCGGAGTCGACCTGTCTGGCGCGCGGCCGACCACCGCGCCATTCCCCGGCGCGGCCAAAGCAGCCAAGCGGTTTCCCGGGCAGGGGCCGGCGGTCAGCAACCTGCCGGCGCGCAACCCGCACTTCACCGGCCGGAGCGAACTGTTGGAACGGCTGCGGGCACAGTTGGGCGGCGAGCCGGCTGCGGTGGTCACCCAGACTGGGGCGATCCATGGCTTGGGTGGGGTGGGCAAGACCGAGCTGGCGTTGGAATTCGCTCACCGCTACCAAGCCGACTACGACATCGTCTGGTGGATCACCGCAGAGCAGCCCACCAGCGTCACCGCCGACCTTGCCGCCTTGGCCGAGGAACTGGACATCGAGCGGGCCGCCGATCAGGCCGAGATGGTCAAGCGGCTGTTCCGGGAGCTGCGGCGTCGGGAGCGGTGGCTGCTGATCTACGACAACGCCGAGCGGCCCGAGACACTGGAGGGCCTGCTGCCACCCGGTGGGGATGGACGCGTGCTGGTGACCTCCCGCTACGGCGCCTGGGGAAAGCTCGGCGCCTCTCTGCGGCTGGACGTGCTGGGGCGTGACGAGGCGGTCGTGTTCCTTGCCAGGCGCACCGGCGCCAGCGACAAGGCCGTGCTGGACGGGCTGGCGAGGGAACTTGGGGATCTGCCGTTGGCGTTGGAGGAGGCCGCCGCCTACCTGGAGGAGACGCACGCCGACCCCGGCGAGTACCTCAAGCTGGTGCGTGGGCGGGCCAGGGAGCTGTTCGGCCTGGACCAGCCCCCTGACGAATTGGCGGATCAGCGGCGGGTCGCCACGGTCTGGTCGCTGTCGTTGGAGCGGGTCCACCAGGAGGCGCCGGAGGCGGAGGCGCTGCTGCGGCTGTGCGCTTTCCTGGCCCCAGACGAAATTCCCCGCGAGCTGCCGCGGGAGCATCCCCAAGTGCTGCCCGACGAGCTGGCCGCAGTGGTCGGCGATGTGCTGAGATACAACCGGCTGCTGGCAGCAGCGAGCCGGTTCTCGCTGGCCGCGGTCACGCCCACCTCGCTGGGGTTGCATCGGCTGGTCCAGGCGGTCCTCCAGGCGCGGCTCGGCGCAGACAGCGAGCAAGGCTGGGCTGCGGCCGCCGTGGAACTGCTGCATGAGAGCTTCCCGAATCGGAGCTGGGAGGTGGCCACCTGGCAGCGATGCGGGCGGCTGCTGCCGCATGTGCTGACCGTGGCCGGGCATGCGCAGCGGCTGGGGGTGGCGAGGGAGCAGGCGGGCTGTCTGCTGTACCAGGCGTCGACCTACCTGCGGCAGTGGGGCTTGTACCGGCAGGCCCGGCCGGTCGCCGAGCAGGCGCTGGCGCTCACCGAGGCCGCCCTTGGCCCACAGGATGCGCAGGTGGCGTGGCGCTGCGATGAGCTGGGCCGGCTGCTGCAGAAGCTTGGGGACCTGGCCGGCGCCAAGGCCCAGTATGAGCGGGCGCTGGCGATCGGGGAGGCGGCGCTCGGCCTCGACCACCCGGACGTGGCTATCTGGTGTGGCGGCCTCGGCAATGTGCTGCAGGGGCTTGGGGACCTGGTCGGTGCCAGGGCGCAGTATGAGCGGGCGCTGGCGATCGGGGAGGCGACGCTTAACCCAAATGACCCGGAGATAGCCGCCCGGCGCAGCAACCTCGGCAATGTGCTGCAGGGGCTTGGGGACCTGGTCGGTGCCAGGGCGCAGTATGAGCGGGCGCTGGCGATCAGCGAGGCGACCCTTGGCCGCGACCACCCGACCATAGCCATCCGGCGCAACAACCTCGGCAGGGTCCTGCAGGGCCTTGGGGACCTGGTCGGCGCCAGGGCGCAGTTTGAGCGGGCGCTTGAGATCAGCGAGGCGGCGCTCGACCCCGACCACCCGCATGTGGCCGCCGGGCGCAACAACCTCGGCATTGTCCTGCAGCAGCTTGGGGACCTGGATGGTGCCAGGGCGCAGTATGGGCGGGCGCTGGCGATCAGCGAGGCGATCCTTGGCCCCGACCACCCCGACGTTGCCGTTTACCGCGGCAATCTGGCTCGAGTTGCCGCGGAGCTTGACGAGCCGGCTGAGGGTCTCTAGGAACATTCCTTGACTCTGGCCCAGGGCTTCGGCAAAGTGCGGGCTTGTCTCGTTGGTGATGGTCGGCTGAGTGAGGGTGTCGGTGATGCTCGGTGCGTCGGATGTGAGGAGGCCGGACCATGGGAGGGCGTCCAAGCTTCCAAGATCGAGCTTCGCCTCCGTGCCTTGGCGTCGCTGGTGAGGCAGGGTAACGGACGGCGGGATCAGCTTCGCCCAGCCGCTGCCGGTCCGCTGCACAGCCGCGCGATCCGCTCCCGTGCCAACGCCGGCACGGGTGGCCACACAAGCCGACCATCTCGTCGCCGCCTGCCGGACCGCTTCAGCGACGGGTACGGCCGGCTCGCTCCCCGAACCAGGCGACCGTGGTGGCAACGGCCTGGTGGTGCGGTGTGGGCTGGAAGGGGCCGAAGGCGCGCTGGAACTTGGAGGCGTCAAGCACGAATGGGCGCTCCCACTGGTACAGCATCTCGGTGGTCTCCCGGGCCCGGGGATCGAAGACGCCAGCGATCCGCAGCGCGAGCCGGGAGGTCGCCGTGACCTTGACGGGTCGGCCGAGCGCGGCGGCGATCAGCTCGACGAACGCTCGGCCGGTCAGGGGTTCGGCGGCGGGCAGGTGCCAGACCTCGCCAGGCGCTTGGGGTCGCGCTCCCAGGGTGATCAGCGCCCTGGCCACGTCGGGGAGGTAGTTCAGGCTGTGCGGCACGTCCAGGCGGCCCAGCCAGCGGGCTCGGTTGCCCTTGGCGGCGGCTCCGAACAGGATGTCGCCGACGAAGCTGTTGGCCCCGCCGGGTCCGTAGTAGTCCGACGAGCGTGCGATGGCCACCTGGAGGGTTCCTGAGCGGTGGGCGGCCAGCAGCCGCTCGGCCATGAGCGTGCGGATCCGGCCCTTCTTGGTGGTCGCCAGCGCGGGCAGGTCCTCGGTGATGGGCCCGTGCACCGGCCCGTAGGTGTAGGGGTTGTCGGCGTAGACGAGCCTGGCCCCGGCGCCGGCGGCCGCTTCGGCGATGCTTTGGGTCAGCGGGGGGAATTCCGCCGCCCAGCGCTGGTAGGGCGGCTGCACGCAGTGGTAGACGACCGTGGCGCCCTGGCAGGCCTTGCGGGTCTGGGCCGGGTCGGCGGCGTCGGCGGCCAGCGGCTCCACTCCCTCGGGCAGGTCCGCGGCCGGCTTGCGGCTGACCGCCCGGACCCGATGGCCGCGGCCGGCCAACTCTTGGACAAGGGCACCCCCCGCGCCGCCGGTCGCGCCGAGGACCACCTGCAGCTGGTCATGAACGCTCATGGAGACTCCTCCGGTCTGCCCACCGTGAACGGGTTCACGGCACTCGCCGGAACCGCACCCGTTCTCGTCACCTGCCCATCAATCGGGTGTCCGTGAGGTGACAATGCGACCGGACCTCCTTGGAAGCTTGGACACCCTCCGATGGTCCGGTTTCCTCATGTCCGACGCACCAAGCATCACCGACACCCTCAGTGTGCCGCGTGGATGAGCAGACAGGCACGGCTCCCCGGGATCATGTGGGTATCCAAGCCCATGACCCCTCCGGACCGCCGTGCCTGCCTGCTCATCATCCCCTATTCCTGCGGTTGCTCAGCGGCTGGCTCCGCCCGCTGCGCTGGCGCCCGACCAGTGCCGTAGCCTGCTCGAGGACCTCGCCCAGATCGCCGACCCACGCCACCGGCGTGGCCGACGGCACGCGCTGGGCTCGGTGCTGGCCGTCGCGGTCGCCGCCGTGCTGGCCGGCGCCAGATCCCTGGCCGCGATCGGTGAGTGGGCCGCGGACGCGCCCGGGCCGGTCCTGGCCGCGCTCGGGGCACGCCCAGACCCGCTACGCCGGTCTGTCGCGCCCCAGCCGAGGCCACCGTGCGCCGCGTCCTGGCCCGCGTCGACCCTGACGCCCTCGACCGCGCCATCGGTGCCTGGCTGACCGACCAGCCCCCACCCCACCAACTAGCCGGCCGCCACCGCCACCGCCACCCCGGCCGGCCCGGCGGGCGGTCGCGGTCGACGGGAAGACCCTGCGCGGCAGCGGCCACCACCCCAAGCCCCAAGTGCACCTGCTCGCCGTAATGGACCACACCACCGGTGCGGTCCTCGCCCAAGCCGACGTGCAGGCCACCACGAACGAGATCGCACGGTTCCGGCCGCTGCTGGACCGTCTGGACCTCACCGACACCGTGGTCACCGCCGACGCGCTGCACACCCAGCGTGAGCACGCCGACTGGCTGGTCACCCAAAAGCACGCCGCCTACCTGCTCATCGCCAAGCACAACCAGCCCACCCTGCACCACCAGCTGGCCACCCTGCCCTGCCGTGGCCAGACATCCCCGTCGCGGACCGCACCCGCGATCGCGGCCACGGCCGCGTGGAGCTCCGCCGCCTCCAGGTCACCACCGTGGCTGGCCTGGACTTCCCCCACGCCACCCAGGCGATCCGCGTCACCCGCCGGGTCCGGTCCCTGCACAGCCGGCGGTGGCGCACCGTGACGGTGGATGCGGTCACCAACCTGCACGCCGCCCAGGCAAGTCCCGCCCGCCTGGCCGACTGGATCCGCGGGCACTGGGGCATCGAGGCGCTGCACCACACCCTGTGACACCACCTTCGCCGAGGACGCCTCCCAGGTCCGCGCCGGCACCGCCCCACGGGCCATGGCCAGCCTGCGCAACCTCGCCATCGGCATCCTGCGCGCCCACGGTGACCGCAACATCGCCGCCGCGCTGCGCCGCAACGCCCGCGACGCCACCCCGGTCCTGCCACTGCTTGGCATCACAAGCCCGTGAACCAGACACTCCGGCACTTTGCCGAGGCCCTGGACTCTGGCCCAGGGCGCCCGCATCACGTCGGATGCCGCGTGTAAAGGTTTTCCACGTGCCACTTCGGTGTGGAAGGACCCACAAGAGTCGTCGCGAGAGCGGATCTTGCTGGTTCTCGAGGGTCATTCGCAGTCAGGACCGATGACGTCCATTTCGTTGAGACGCATCAAGCTCCGTCGTTCTGACAAATCACTGCGATCTACGCCTCGCTGTCATGCTCTGCACGCCTTCGAGAGCGGTCGAGGGTCTTGAGAAGGACCGAGAGGTCAACGCTTCCAGTCTCGAACGGTTCTCCTCGCCCGCGCGAGTTGTCTGTGAGCCAGCCGGGTGCAGCATCACTTGAGCCGACGCGAACGCCGTAGCGCGCCGCAAGATCCTCGGACGCGCGCACACGCTCGTCTGCGCTTGCGAAGGACTCCTCGGCAAGAGCGATCTGCACGACTAGGGCCTCCTCGCAGCGCAGACCGCGCGAATCCAGGAAAACACGACCGCTACAGGCGACCTCGGCGTAGGTCCAAGGATCGCCGTCGTAGGCAGTATCGAGCAGATACCCGGGGAGCGAGTCAAGCGTTCCTTCGATCGCGGCATAGATGCCGCAGCGACAGCCAGGCGCCGGCGCCGCGTGATCGTGCTCCAGGCACCGGGCGACTGTGAACCCGGAGTGCCAAGGCGGCGGCGCTGGGCTATGGATCATCGGCGCGCAAAGCGCATAGCCATCCGGGAGTCGGCGCACGCGAAAAAGACGCCACGCAAGCAGCGGCGCCCCGCGCGTGAACCTGAGTTCGCGCTCGTCGATCATGGAGACAAGCCAAAAGCCGGGCCCGGCCTGTCAGGGACCTTGACGTGCAGTGTACCTGGGCGAGGCGGACGGGTCGGCGACCTGATTGGATGTGCGAAAGCGCCGCACGGTCGTGGTGCCGACCGGGACGTTCGTGCTCTGCAAGCGGGCGCCGGACGACTTCAGCGGCGAGATCGCGCAGCCGCTGGTCTGCCCAAATGCCGCCAGAGCCACGCCATAGCGGCTGACGGTCCGGCCGAGCAGGTCTCGGCCGGGATTCCATCGTCGCGGGCAGGATGCGCCGGGCTGGTTCGGCCGACCAGCAGCGATCGCTCGGCGATGCCCACGCTGGTTGCCTACCGGATTCCTGACCGGCCCCTGTGAGCAGCGGCGATAGGTCATTGGCCAGCCGCCATCCGGACCTACCGGATTCCTCCCACCACCCCATCACGCCGGGTCGGGTTCCTACCGGTTTCCAACCACGCACCGCGCGGTTTCCTACCGCGCCGTGGCGAGCGGGCGGCTGATCGGAAAGTGGTAGGCCGCCGTGGCGTCCTGCGGCTCCCCGTCCTCGTGCTTGCCGAAGGGAGCCGCGATGCCCCGCCCCGAAGCGTTGCCGTTCGACCAGGTCGACACCGTGTTCCGGCTGCTGACCACCGGCCCGCAGCCATTGAGCCTTGACGGCCGCCAGGTCGGCTATGGGCTGCCCACCCGCCAGATCCCGCTGGATGAGCTACGCGCCCGGCTGCTGCACCCCTCGACCAGCTTCGCCGCCCGCGACGCCGCCATGGCCGTCCTGCTCGCCCAGGCCAAGGCCGAGGGTGGGGCAGCGGTGGTCGGGCTGGTCGGGGTGCTGCTGCCGGGCCTGCGCCATGCCGCCAGCCCGATGATCCGCGCCTGCCCCCGCAACCGCGCCGACCTCGAGGCCGAGATGCTCGCCGGCCTGCTGGAGGCGATCCGGGTCCTGCCGGCTGATGAGGACCGGGTGGCGGGGCGGCTGCTGCGCTGGGCGCTGTTTGCCGGGCTTCGCATGGTCGAACGCAACGCCGTCCAGAGCCGCCGTGAGGTGGCGGTGTGGACCTCGGCTGAGCCGCCCCGCCCCGCCAGCCATCCCGACCTCGTCCTGGCCGACGCGGTCGCCGATGGCGTGCTCACCGCGGTGGAGGCGGAGCTGGTCGGCGAGACCCGCCTTGGCGGGGTGCCGCTGGGCGAGCTGGCCGATCGGTGGGGCATCAGCTACCAGGCGGCCAAGAAGCGCCGCCAGCGCGCCGAGGCGCGGCTGGTGCGCTGGCTACGAGCCCGGATGTCCCCAAACGGGGGGTGATCCGGAAGTTTCCAGTGAGGGCACAGCACCCGCGACTCGGCCCGACACCGGTCTTGGTTGCGCCGCCGATACCGCCCACCGTGCCGGGCTGCGGGTGCCCGCCCGACCCCGTCTGCTGCTGGCTTCGCCTGAATGGAGCTGCCCCGTGCCCACCCTTGTTGTTCGCCGTCCCCGCCCGCGCCTCCCTGGGTGCCGGGTCGCCCCGATCGTCCGCGCGCTGCTGGCGAGCATCCTGCTGCTGGTCGTCGGAGCCCAGCCCGCCCTGGCCCAAGCCCATGTCGACCCGACCCTGTCGGGGGTCCTGGACCGCGCCCGTAACGTGCTGGTGGGGTTGCTGGTCGGGATCGCCACCTTCCAGCTCACCATCGCAGGGCTGCGCAACGTGATGGCCGCCGGCGAGCCCGAGCAGATCGAGAAGGCCAAGCGGGGCGTGCGGGCCGCCGCGATCGGCTACGGCCTGGCTGCGCTCGCGCCGCCGCTGGTCGGGCTGCTCAAGTGGATCATCGGAGCGTGAGCCCGATGCACTGCCTGCCACTGCGCTCGGGGACCGCGGCCGGTCTGGCGTTGGTCGCGCTGCTGCTGGCCGCCCCGGCGGCCAACGCCGCCGCACCCACCACCCAACCCGTAGCCCCAGCACCCTCCAGCACCCTGCGCCCGCCCGCAACCCCGACCACCACCATCACCACGCTGGCGCCGTCCGCCCCGCCGACCACCACCCCCTCCGGCAGTGGCGGCGCTCGTGACCGGCTGCGTGACCGGTTGCCGTTCCCGTTCGGCAACGGCCCCGGCTTCCCCGACATCGCCGGTCGCATCCGCGACGCGATCAACGGCTGGTTCCGCGACCTCGTGGCCAGTTCGCTCGGCCCGCTGCTGGACATGGTCGCCCGCACCATCCTGGCCACCCCGGACCTGACGACGGCCGACAGCCGCGTGCGCGAGCTGTGGTCGGTGAGCGCCGCCATCGCCAACTCCAGCATGGTGCTGCTCGCCACGGTCGGCGGCGTGCTGGTCATGACCCACGAGACCCTCCAGACCAGCTACGGCGTCAAGGAGATCGCCCCCCGCCTGCTCCTGGCGGGGCTGGCCGCCAACCTCAGCCTGGTGGTCACCGGCCAGGCGATCGAGCTGGCCAACGCGCTGGCCCGCGCGCTGCTGGCCGGGACCGACCCCGCCCACGTCCAAGCCTCCCTGCGGACCCTGGCGCTGGCCCCCGCGGATTCGAGCAGCGGCTTGCTCATCTTGATCGCGCTGGTGCTTGCCGTGCTGGCGCTGGGGCTGGTCGCCAGCTACGTGGTGCGGATCTCGCTGCTGATCGTGCTGGTGGCTGGGGCGCCGCTGGCGCTGGCCTGCCACGCGCTGCCCAAGATCGAGGGGCTGGCCAGGCTGTGGTGGCGCGCGTTCGCGGGCTGCTTTGCGATCCAGGTCGGCCAGGCGCTGGTGCTGGGCATGGCGGTGCGGGTGTTCTTCGAGGCCGACCGCGCCAACGTGCTCGGGCTGTCCGGCTCCGCGCATCTGGTCGACCTGATTGTGGTCGGCTGCCTGCTGTGGATGCTGCTGCGCATCCCGGTGTGGACCTCCCGGATGGTGTTCGGCCGGCAAGGCTCCACCCTGGTCCGCCTGGCTCGCTCGTACGTCATCTATCGCGGCATCCGCTCGTTTGGGGGGCGAGGCTGATGCCGCGCATCCCGGCCGACGTGGAGCGCGAGGACCGGATCGCGTTCAACCTGACCGCCCGGCAGCTCGCCATCCTGGCCGCCTCTGTCGTGGTGGCGTGGCTGCTGGCCAGCGCCGCCCGCCTCCTCGTGCCCCTGCCGGTCGCCATGGGGCTGGTGGTCCCTGTGCTCGCGGTCGGGGTCGTGGTGGCGCTCGGCCAGCGCGACGGGCTGTCACTGGACCGGCTCGCGCTGGCTGCGCTGCGGCAGGCTCGCACCCCGCGGCGTCAAGTCCCCGCCCCCGAAGGCATCCAGGAACCTCCCGCTATCCTCGCCCACATCTCGGCGGGGCCACGCCCGGCAGCCATGGCCGTTCCGGTTGGTGGCATCGGCCCCGACGGGCTCGTCGATCTTGGCCGCGACGGCGCGGCGCTAGTGTGCCAGGCCAGCACGGTCAACTTCGCGTTGCGGACCCAGGCCGAGCAGGAGGCGCTCGTCGCCGCGTTCGCGCGGGTGCTGCACGCGCTGGTCGGCCCGGTCCAGCTCGTGGTCCGCGCCGACCGGGTCGACGTGGCAGGGCTGGTCGCCGAACTTGACCAGGCAGCGGGCGGGCTGCCGCATCCGGCGTTGGAGCGGTGCGCCCGCGACCACGCCCGGTTCCTTGGTGAACTGGCTCGCCGCCGTGACGTGCTGCGCCGGACCTGGCTGCTGGTCTTCCGCGACCCGATCGGCGCCGGAGCCGGGGTTCGGCTGGCTCGGCGTGCTGAGGAGGCCGCCGCGTTGTTGGCCAAGGCTAGCGTCACCCTCACCGTCCTGGACCAGCCCACCGCCCACGCGGTGCTGGATGGCGCCCTCGACCCCAACGCCCCCCACGCGCCTCGGCCCGCCGCTACGCCGCGTGCCTCCACCGACGAGCCGATCACCCGCGCCTCAAGGAGCCCGGCATGCTGAACCTGGACCTGGGTGGCCGGCTGCGCCGCCGCGCCCGTCCCGACCGCCCGACCGCCAAGGCGGGGCTGCTCGTCCCCGACGCGATCCAGGTCGGGCCGCGCTGGCTCCAGGTGGGCGGCATCTGGTGCCGCACCCTGGCGGTCACCGACTACCCCCGCGAGGTCGGCTTGGGCTGGCTCGAGCCGGTCCTTGCCGCGCCAGGCACCCTGGACGTCGCCCTGCACGTGGAGCCGATCCCGCCCTTGGTCGCGGCCGACAGGTTGCGCAAGCAGCTCGCCCGCTTGGAGTCCACCCGCCGCCTGGATACCGACAAGGGCCGCCTGGCCGACTTCGACGCGGAGGCCGCCGCCGATGACGCTGCCGAGCTTGCGCGCCGCCTGGCCCGTGGGGAGGGACGGCTGTTCCGCGTCGGCCTGTATGTGACCATCCGCGCCCGCACCCAGCAGGAGCTGGACGAGCAGACCGATGCCATCCGCGCCCTGCTCGGGTCGCTGCTGCTCATCGCCCATCCGGCGACCTTCCGCACCTTGCAAGGCTGGACGACTACCTTGCCCATCGGGGTGGACGTGCTGAAGCTGCGCCGCACGTTCGACACCAGCGCCCTGGCAGCCGCTTTCCCGTTCGCCTCTCCCGAGCTGCCCCAGACCGGCGGGGTCCTGTACGGCCGCAATTTGAACAGCCAAGGGCTGGTGTTCTGGGACCGCTTCGCGCAGCGCAACTACAACGCCGTGCTGCTCGCCCCCTCCGGATCGGGCAAGAGCTACCTCGCCAAGCTGGAAGCCCTGCGGTGGCTGTACCGCGGGGTCGAGGTCTTCGTTGTCGATCCCGAACGCGAATACCAGCGCCTGGCTGAGGCGGTCGGCGGCACCTATCTGCGCCTCGGCGCCCCCGGCGTGCGCCTCAACCCCTTCGATCTGCCGCAGCCCACAGGCACCGAGGCTGACCGGGAGGCGCTCACCCGCCGCGTCCTGTTCCTGCACACCCTCATCAGCCTGCTGCTGGGCGGGCAGCCCGCCCCCCAGGAGGCCGCTGCGCTGGACCGCGCGATCCTTGCCGCCTACAAGGCCAAGGGGATCAGCGCCGACCCCCGCACCCACGCCCGCCCCGCGCCCCTGCTCGCCGACCTGGCCAGCGCGCTCAACGACGACCCGCACTCGGCCGCCGACACCCTCGCCGCCCGGCTGGAGCCCTACACCAGCGGCTCGCACCGCGGCCTGTTCGACGGGCCAACCACCGCCCGGCCCGAGGGGCACCTGGTCGTCTTCTCGCTGCGGGAGCTGCCCGACGAGCTGGCCGGCGTCGGCACCCTGCTCACCCTCGACGCCATCTGGCGGCAGGTCACCAACCCCACCCGGCGCAGGCGGCGGCTGGTGCTGGTCGACGAGGCATGGCTGCTGATGCGCGACCCCGTCGGCGCCCGCTACCTGCACCGGCTGGCCAAGTCCGCCCGCAAGCACTGGTGCGGCCTCACCGTCGCCACCCAAGACCCCGCCGACCTACTCGCCACCGACCTCGGCCAAGCCGTCGTCGCCAACGCCACCACCCAAATCCTGCTCGGCCAAGCGCCGCAGACGATCGAGCAGGTCGCCCGCGCCTTCGGGCTCTCGGGTGGGGAGCGGGAATTCCTCCTGGCCGCCCAGCCGGGCGAGGGGCTGCTGCTGGCCGGGCCGCATCGGGTGGCGTTCAAGAGCCTGGCGAGCCCCTCTGAACGGCCCGAGGTCACCAGCGACCCGGCTGAGCTCGCAGAACTGGACGACGACCAGGACGACGACGAGGGGCCGGCGCGGTGAAGCGCCTCCTGGTCGCGGTGGCGGCCTTCGTGTTGCTGCCGGTGGTGCTGCTGGCCGCCGCAGTCGGCGCTGTCTTCGGCGGCGGCAACGCCGGGCTGCTGCCGAGCCCTGTGGCCACTGCGAGCATCCCAGCCGACTACCTGGCCTGGTACCAGCAGGCCGCCCAAGGCTGCCCCGGCCTGCCCTGGACCGTGCTCGCCGGGATCGGGCAGGTCGAGTCCGACCATGGCCGCTCCACCGCCCAGGGCGTCCACTCCGGCGCCAACACCGCAGGGGCGGAGGGGCCGATGCAGTTCCTGCCCGCCACCTTCATTCAGTACGCCGACCCGGTCCCGCCGGGCGGTGCCACGCCCGCCTCGCCGTATGACCCGGCCGACGCGATCGTCGCCGCGGCGCGGCTGCTGTGCGCCAACGGCGCCCGAGGCACCATGGATCTTCCCGGCGCGGTGTTCGCCTACAACCACTCGGCCGCCTACGTCAACCACGTGCTCACCATCGCGGCGAGCTACACCGCCGCCAGCGGCAGCGCCGCCGCCACGCAGGCCGTGACCTTCGCGTTGGCGCAGCTCGGCACCCCCTACCGGTGGGGCGGCGACGGTCCCCAGGAAGGCGGGTTCGACTGCTCTGGGCTGGTGCAGGCCGCCTACGCCACGGCGGGTGTCCAGCTTCCCCGGGTCGCCCAAGCCCAATATGCCGCCGGCCCTCATCTGCCCGCCGACGCAGAGTTGCTGCCGGGCGATCTGGTCTTCTTCGGTACCTCCCCGACCCACGTGACCCATGTGGGGCTCGTGGTCGGTCCCGGGCAGATGGTCGACGCGCCCCATTCCGGCGCGGTCGTCCGCGTCGAGTCGTACCAGCGGCGGCCTACCTACCTGGGCGCCACTCGTCCCAGCCAGTGACCCCGAGACGAAAGGAGCCAGGTGTGCGGTTGCCCCACGGCCCGCTCGTCACCCTGACCCCCAGCCCGCCCAACCCTGGAGACAACCCGTTCGGCCGCTACCTCCAAGACCCCTGGGGCACCCTGGGCCGCGCCGCCCGTCACCTGCTGGACCTGGCCACCACGACCGGCTCCCGTCTGGTGCTGCCGGTGGCCGCGGTGCTGCTGCTCGGGGTGGTGGGCCGGGTGGCGCTTGGCCGCTGGCGCACCGCCCGCCTCCACCAAGGCGCGCGGCTGGTGGAGATCCTGCCACCACCCCAGGTCGACCCCGACAGCGCGGTGGCGTTCTGGCGCAACCTGCGCGGCCTGCTGCACCAACGCCGCCTGCTTCAGGGCCGCCCCCACATCGGGTTCGAGCTGCGCTGGAGCCCCGAGTGCCTCTCTATAGGAATCTGGGTGCCGGGCATGCTCGCGCCCCGGCTGGTGGAGCGGGCGGTCCAGGCGGCCTGGCCGGGCGCGCGCACCCGCACCCACACGCCCGCGCCCCAAGCCCTGCCCGTGGTGCGCGGTAGGAAAGTGGTAGGTGGCCGGCTGCGGCTGGCCGCCGCCGAGTGGTACCCGTTGCGCGCCGACCACGACCACGATCCGCTGCGCGCCCTGCTCGGCGCTGCCGAGGAGTTGGGCGCCGGCGAGGCCAGCATCGTCCAAGTCCTCGTCTCGCGTGCGCCGGGGAGGCGGCTGGCGGCCTGCCGCCGTGCCGCCCGTGCGCTGCGCCGTGGGCAGGCCCCCTCCCGGTGGGGCCGGCTGCTGGACTTCTGCAACCCGCTGGTCAATGACGCCGGGAGCCGCCGCGCCTACACCGAGGACCCCGCCCGGCAGGCTGACGTGCGCGCGATCACCGCCAAGACCTCGGAGCCCGGCTTCCGGGTCGTCATCCGCTACGGGGTGGCCACCTGCGTCGATGAGGACTGGCGCGGGCGGCTCCACGGCCGCGCCCATGCGCTGGCGGCAGCGTTCGCAGCCTTCGCCGACCGCAACCAGCTCACCCGCCGCAGGCTTCCTCGCCCAGCCGTGGCGCTGGAGGCGCGGCGGCTTGGCCGCGGGATGCTGCTGTCGCTGTCGGAGCTGGCTGCGGTGGCGCACCTGCCCTGGGACCGCGCCGTGCCGGGCCTGGAACGCGCCGGGGCCAAGTCGGTCGCTCCCGCCCCCAACATTCCTCGCCAGGGCAAGGTGCTCGGCGACGCCGACGCGGGAGCCGCCCGCCCGATCGCCCTCGCTGTCACCGACACGCGGCAGCACACCCACGTCATGGGCGGCACCGGCACCGGGAAGTCCACCCTGCTGGCCAACCTCATCCTCCAAGACGTCCACGCCGGTCGCGGCGTGGTCGTCGTCGACCCCGCCAAGGGCGACCTTGTCCGTGAGCTGCTCGACCGGCTGCCCGCCTCGGCGGCGGGGCGGCTGGTGCTGCTGGACCCCGACGAGCAGACCGCCCCGCCGACGTTGAACATGCTGGAAGGCGCCGACCCAGACCTGGCCGTCGACCACCTGCTGGCGACCTTCCGTCGCGTGTTCGCCTCCGCGTGGGGACCAAGAACCGACGATGTCCTGCGCTCGGCGTGTCTGACCCTGCTCGCCAACGGACCGGCCACCCTGATCGACGTGCCACGGCTGCTCACCAAGCCGGGCTACCGCCACCGGATCACCGCCGGGCTGAACGACGAGCTGCTTCAGGGGTTCTGGAGCGAGTACGACAAGCTGCCGACCGGGGTGCAGACCCAGCTCGTCGGCCCCGCCCTGTCCAGGCTGCGGGCATTCCTGCTGCGCCCGTTCGTCCGCGACGTCGTCGGCTCGACCAGCTCCAGCTTCGACCTCTCCAGCGACGTGCTGGACGGTGGCATCCTGCTGGCCCGACTCCCCAAAGGCCAGCTCGGCGACGACACCGCCCGGCTGCTCGGCAGCTTCGTGGTCGCCAAGGTCTGGCAGGCCGCCAGCCAACGCGCCCGCACCGGCGAGGCCGCCCGCACCGACGCGGCGCTCTATGTGGACGAGTTCCACAATGTGCTGCACCTGCCCCAGACCTACGAGGAACTGCTCGCCGAGGCGCGCGGCTACCGGCTCAGCCTGACCCTGGCCCACCACAACCTCGCGCAGCTTCCCCGCGAGCTACGGGAGGCGATCAGCGCCAACGCCCGCTCCAAGGTCTACTTCGCCTGCTCCCCCGAAGACGCCCACACCCTGGAGCGCCACGTCGCCCCGGAACTCTCCGCACATGACCTGTCGCACCTCGGCGGCTTCCAGGCCGCCACCCGCCTGGTGAGCGGCGGGGTCGAGACGCCAGCGTGCACCCTGGTCACCCGCCCGCTGCCGCCACCGATCAGCGGCCGGGCGGAGCGACTACGTGCAGCCGCCCGTGCCAGCTATGGCCGAACCCCAGCGCAACGCCGTCAGGAGCGCAACCGCCGCCAACTCCACGACCAGCCGATCGAGCCCAACCACAGCGGCAAGCCGTCAGGCGATCGCGGGACCCGGCCTGCGCTGTCCCGACAGCCGTCCCGATCCGCAGAGGTCGGCGGATCGTCCTACGGGTCGTCCTACGAGTCGGGCTACGGATCGTCCTACGGGCTTAGACCCGTAGGGGCTGGGGAGCCGAGCGTCGCAGGTCAGCACGGCTCCGCGCCGCCGCCGCGTGGCGCCGACTCCGGAACGGAGCCGGCATCGTCCCCCCCACGATCCCCAGACGGGGAGCGGGGTGGCCGATGACCGGCCCCGGTCCCGGCCGCGCGCCAGCGGGCGCGGACGCCCGCGCCCCGGCGCGTGGCACGCGACCTGGCGGCTCGGGTGGCTCGCCCGCGCCGAGCAGGCCCCGCACGCCCGCGACCGCCGATCTTGCCGCGCTGGCCGCTCGGCTCAACCCGCGCGACGGGCAGCTCTGCCGGCTGTTGTTGGAACACCGGGTGCTGACCACCGACCAGGTGACCGGGCTACTGTTCCCGTCCGCCAACACCGCGCAGCATCGGCTGTTGACGCTGGCCGAGCTGGGGGTGGTGGACCGGTTCCGACCGCTGCGGGCCATCGGGCAGGGATCGGCGCCCTGGCACTACGTACTCGGCCCCGCAGGGGCCGCGATCCTGGCCGCCGAACAGGCCACCACCCCCGACCGGGTGGGCTGGCGCCGTGACCGCATGCTCGCCATCGCGCATTCGCAGCGGCTGGGCCACCTGGTGGGCGTCAACGGCTTCTTTGCCGCGCTGGCCGGCTACGCGCGCCGCCGCACCGATGCCGCCCTGTCGCTGTGGCTGTCGGAGCGCCAGTGCGCCGACCGGTGGGGCCACGTGGTCCGCCCCGACGGCTACGGCCGCTGGCAGCACGGCCCCGCATCGGTTGACTTCTACCTCGAATACGACAACGGCACCGAACCGCTGGACCGGGTGCTTGCCAAGCTGGAAGCCTACGCGGAACTTGCCGCCGCGATCGGCCCCGCCACCCTGGCGCCCGTGCTGCTGTGGCTGCCCGGCCCAGGGCGGGAAGCGGCCCTGCGCGCGGCCATGGACCGCCCCCCGGTCGCGGTCGCCACCGCCACCGCCCGGGGCGGCAGCCATCCAGCCGCCGCCGTGTGGCTGCCCGCCCCTGGGGGTGGCCCCCGCCGTCTGCTGGCCGCCCTGGGCGGCCCGTAGGCGCCCCCGGTGCCGCTGCCACCCTGGGGGCCGCCCCCCCGCGCGCCCGCGTGGGCGTTCCCTGGCGGCCCTGGTCAGACGGCCCCAGGGGCAGGGCGGGATGGCCACCCCTGGGGCCGTCCGGGGTGGCCGACCGCACGCCCCACGGCCCCCACTTTTTCAAAATCGCAGGTCAGAGGGGTTGACGGCGGCCCAGGATGGAGGTACGACATTGCTCGTAATCCAGTCGTTCCCTACGAAAGGGGGATCGCATGCTAGACCTCGCTAACCTCGCAACCAGTACCCTGCTGGGGCTGCTGGTTGCCATCCTGGCCGCTCTGCTGGCGGTCAGCCGTGCCCGCACGGGCACCCCGGCCCTGGCCGGAACCCCGCTGGTGGCCCTGGCCGCCCCGCGCGGCAACACCGGACGGGGCGGCACCCGCCGGACCGGCCGCACCAGCGGCGGGCGCGGCAACGGCGGCAAGGCCAACGGCACCGGGCGCGGCAGCTCCGCGACCGGAACCGGCCGCAGCACCACCGGCAACAGCGGCAGGGCCAACGGCAACGGCGAGAACGGCAAGGGCCACAAGGCCAACGGCAACGGCGGCAAGGCCACCCAGCCGGCCCCCGCCCCCCGCGCGGCCACGCCCGCCAACGCCGGAACCGTCAACCCCGTCGGCGGCCTTGCCCGTCTGGTCCCGGGCGGGCTGCGTGACCAGGTGCTCGCCTACCTGCAACAGCACCCGGGCGAGGACTTCTCGCCCACCCAGGTCGCCAACGCCCTCGGTGGGCGGTCAAGCGGCGCGGTCGGCAACGCCCTGGAGACGCTGGCCAAGCACGGCCAGGTCATCAAGACCAGCGACACGCCACGCCGGTTCTCCGTCCCGGCCCAGGGCAAGCCACGCAACGGCCGCACCCGCAAGGCCAACGACACGAAGGCCGCGCCCACGGCCGCCCAGGGCGGCAAGCGCCAGCCGGGCCGCACCACCAGGGCCGCCGCCAACGGAACGGGACGCACCACCAGCCCGCCCGCCAGCAAGGCGCCCGCCAAGGCCAACGGCAACGGCCGCAACGGCAACGGCACCCGCAAGGGCCGCCGCACCACCCGCTAGCCCCCAAACCCAACAACCAGCCCTCGCGTCCGGGGCGGACACCACCGCCCCGGACGCCCGCACCAGGAGGGATAGCTCCGTGCGATCCGTTGACACTGACCACTACCGCCGCGCCTTCCCCAACCCCAACCGGCCCGTCCGCTGGCCGGGCGAAGAGGACCACTTCCGTAGCAGCTTCCAGATTGGCGACGTGGTGCGCGTGCGGCAGTCGCGCGTGCTGGGCCGGATCACCGCCTACAACAACACCTGGTCCCACATCCGTGGGGGCCGCATCGTGCATCTTGAGCCGATCCTGGCCAACCAGGCACCAGAACCGGCCAACGTCCGCATGTACCACGGAGGACAGGTCGGGTGCTGGGAAGACGATCTTGCCCCAGCCCAGCCGGGCGACGTGTCGGAGCATCTCGTGCTACGCGACGGCTGCCAGCCGTGGGACCACGCCAACGGCTGGCAGTGGGTGCCCGCGACCTGGGAGCGACCGCCCACCCCGCCAGGCCCCGGCGCGGACGCCACGGCCGCGACCGCTGGCCGCCCCGATGGCCGGACGGCCGACCACGGCCGCCGCGCAGACAGCCACGGCGACGGCCAACCCCGGTAGCCCCCTGATCCCCAGCAACCGCGCGTCCGGGGTAGACACCACCGCCCCGGACCACCAGCACCCGAAAGGAGGTGAACACCAATGGCGACGATCCACGTGGACCCCGAGGTCAATATCGCTCTGGCGACGCATCGGGACGACCTGTCCCGCACCCGGAACCGCGAGGTCAGCTTCGACGAGGTGGTCCTTGACCTGCTGGACCGCTTCCGATCCGGCACCCGCCCCACGGCATCCGACGATCACTCGGCGCACCCGCCGCCCGACGACACGACCGGACGCCCCAAGGGCAACGGCAACCACCGCCGTGACCACTAGGGCCACGGCGGCGGCCACCCGCTAGCCCCCGAATCCAACAACGAGGGCCGTGTCCGGGGCGGACACCACCGCCCCGGACACGCCGCACCAGGAGGGAATAGCTCCCGTGCGACACCAAAATCCTAACCAATGGCGCGAGCTTGGCAACCGCGTAGCCTCGATCGCCCGCGCCGTCGCCCAAGCCACCGCCGACGCCATCGCGCTCGGCGGCACCCCACCCGCCGCCATCTACTTCGCCGAGCGCGACTTGTGGCGCTGGGCCGACACCCTGCACTACACCACCCAGCCCGCCGCCACGCGGACCACCGACCGCTACGCCGCCGTGATCCTGCTGGTCGAGCTGCCCAACGGGCCGCGCGACCTCGGCTGGCTCGGCAAGGCGATCATCGGCACCGCCGGACCGATAGGCGACGGCTGGGCGATCCGGCACACCTCGGCCTACCCCGACTTCGGCACCGCGTTCGAGGACCCCGCAGCGCTGCTCACCGGCAGCGAAAAGGCCACGCGCAACGGCAACGGCACGCGCAAGCGTGGGGGTGGGGCCAGGTGAGCCGCTACCCCGAAGCCTTCGTGGATACCCCGCGCGGGCGGCTGCGTGTGTGGACGATGGACGGCGTCGGTGTCGAGGCCGCCACCATGGACCCAGACGACAAGGCCGCCGCCGACTACCGCCACAACCCCGCCGCGCAGGACTGCGCCGAGCACCTCAGCATCAACCGCGTCGCCTACACCCTCGGGCTGTTCCTGCTGCCCGACGACCATCCCAACCTTGGCCGCTGGGGCGTCGCTGCCAACCACCAGGGCTGGGCGCTGCCCGCGGGCGCGATCATGCTCCGCCGCCCAGACAGCCCCTGGCTGCCCCCGACCCAGGGCGCCCACAACCTGGTGCGCCGACTGGTGTTCCCCGCGCTTGCCGAATGGGCCAACACCCCGCACGGGGTGGCGCTGCGCATCCGCCGCGAGTTGCTGGTCGTGCGGACCAAGCTCGACGACGCCGACCGCCTGGGCATCAGCCGGCAGGACTACGACCGGCTCACGCACCGCTACCGCGACCTGGCCGCCCGCCTGGACGAGGTGACCGCCAGCACGGGCACGAGTGGGGGTGGTGGCGCATGAGCACCCCCACCCCGAGCCGCCATGATCTTCCCGCGCTGCCCGAGCGGCTCTGGAACACCGGCTACGACTGGATCGCGGCGCTGTCCAACGGCTGGTACGCGGTGCCCGGCTGGGGCCGTAGCGGCTGGGATCTCGGTTCCTGGCCGCTGATTATCATCGCTCACTACGACCGGCCCGGCTGCTACGGGCTGGCCGTCTACGTCGAGAGCGACCTCGACGTGACCGCCTATCCGACCCGGCAAGCGCGCGACGAGGCCACCGACCACCACGCCGCCATCTGGTGGCGCCAACTCGAACACGGACCCGACGACCTACCCGCCAGCGACGACGAGCTCCAGCCGCACCACCGGGGGCCGTTCTCCTGGAGCCGGCTGGACGCAACCTAGCCACCCTCGAACGTTCGGCCCGGCCCGGCCCGGTCGGGCCGGGCCGGGCCGAACGTCATTGCCACCAACTCTCCACCTACCGGCCCCGTACGAGACAATTCGCCTGGAAGGCCCCCAGCGCCCCCAGCGCCCCGGGCACCACCAGGGCCACCCCCACCCGCCACGGCCCCCCAGCGCCCCCCAGCGCCCCGGGCACCAGTCCCGAGTCATGAGCTGAATCACAACGCGCTCAAGGCGCTGCTGGTAACCGCGCCTGCAGCGCTACGCGAGCAGTTGCGGGGCCGGTCGGCCGCCATGCTCGTGCGCCAAGCGGCCGCGCTGGAGCCGGGCCCGCTCGACACCCCTACGGCAGCGGCGAAGTTCGCGTTGCGCTGCCTGGCCCGCCGCTACCAGGCCCTGCACGCCGAGGTCGCCACGCTCGACACCGAACTGAAGCGGCTCACGGCCAAGGCCGCCCCCGGGCTGGTCGCCCGGTTCGGCGTCGGCCCCGACTCGGCCGGCGCGCTGCTGGTCGCCGCCGGGGACAACCCGGGCCGGCT
>WNGB01001259.1_pt1 | contig 42050 bp, 55 predicted proteins | sample 5400681 | NCBI WGS metagenome assembly WNGB01 (sample SAMN13153367, study PRJNA577476) | soil metagenome | isolation source: 115 cm soil or saprolite under grassland replicate 2 | place: USA:California | collected 2016-06-15 | reverse complement strand
TCCTGGCAGGTGCCGGAACGGATGGTCTTGGGCATCGAGTCGGCCAGGCGCTTGAGCTTGCCGAGGCCTTTCACCTTCTCGACGAGGCCCTGGGGAGGCTGCATCTCGAGGACGTCCTCGAGCTTCCGGGCGACGGCGTCCAGGCTCGGCTCGTCGAAGGCGAGCGACATGCGCCGCTCGGTCCCGAACTGGTTGATGAGAACGGCGTGCTCGGAGCCCTTGACGTTGCTGAACAGGAGAGCCGGCCCGCCCGACTTCACCGTGCGGTCGACGATCTCCGTGATCTCGAGATAGGGGTCGACCTCGGCCTCGACCTCGACGAGCTCACCCTCGCGGCGCAGCAGGTCGATCCAGGAGCGCAGGTCGCTCACGGCCACGGTGGTGAGTCTAACGGCGCGCTCGTAACCGACTCGTTACTAACGGCGCGCTCGTAACCGACTCGTTACCCAACCGCAAGACGATAGTCGTGCGAGCAGAGGAGGATCCTGCGCATGAAGCGCTACGTCGCAGTTGTCGCCGCAGTCACTCTCCCGATCGTCGCGACCGCTCTCATCTTTGCCTTCTTGGGCGGCCATGACGGTGCTTCGTCGGCCGGTGACGTTCCACGCGTCGACGTGACCACGACCTCCCCGCTAAGCAAGCCTACGACGAGCGCTGCGCCCGCCGCACCTGCGCCTTCGAGCCCGAAGCTTGATGACGGACGGCATTTCGGCTTCATCAGATCGCTCGACCTGAGGACGTCCCTGAAGACGATCAGCTTCGATCTGGCCTACCGCCTGGACGGTGAGCAGGCCAACCAGGCCGCCGCCGAGCGCGGCTACCCGACCCCCATCGACAACGACTACTTCGTCGTCAACGACAACCCGAAGGTGCGCACGGTCCCGCTGTCCGCGGACGCCGAGATCCTGCTGGTCGACTGGAACCGGTGCTGCGACGACTTCGTCACGGTCGACCCCGAAAGCTTCCAGGCTTCCTTCGGCCACCCGGAGTACTCGAGCCTCCACCCCCAGGGCGAGTTCTCCCAGTACTGGGTGAAGGTCGCGGGCGGCATCGTCGTCAAGATCGAAGAGCAATACCGGCCGTAAGGGCTCGCCGCCGCTAGTAGACCCCGCGCTGCGCCCGTCGCGCCTGGCGCCTGTGCCCGAGATAGCGGGCAGTCTGGCCGAGCAGGATGACGCCCAGGAAGAGCAGTCCGACCACCAGCATCACGAGGATCACGTCGCGGCCCTCCTGGGCGGGCGTCTTCTCGGCGGCGAGGAGGAACGCGAGCACGCTCATCGGCGGCGTAGCCTAATCGACCCGCTCGGAGTGGAGCGCAAGAGCGTGGTTTCGGACTTCATCCGCCGGGTGCTCGTCCGCGAGGGAGCCGACCGTCGAGGCCCAGGCCTCACCGTCTTCCACCCCTCTTCCCTCGGCGCGCAGATGGGCACACAGGGACAGGAGCTCGGCCAGCCGCTCGACCGCTTCGACGTCCCCGACGGAGGTGACGCGAACGAGACCGTGGGCGTAGAGGTAGTCCCCGAGCAGGATGGCCGCGTCCCTGTCGTCCGGTGAGAAGAGCCGCGGGCGGCCGTAATGGAGGAGGTAGCCCTCGTAGATGGACTCGACGCCGAGGGCGAAGCGCTCGTCGGCGAGCTCCGAGAAGACGGCAACTTCCTCACGCTCGTTCTCGGGCAGTAAGGCCGCGGCCCAGAGCGGGCTCTCACGCTCCGCTTCGAGCGCGATCGTCTGCCAGATCGTCGCGACACTGGCGCTCTTAGCCTGCAAGGAACTCCTGGGTCGCCTCGACGGTACGCTCGACCTCGCTCGGGCCATGAGCGGTCGAGACGAACAGCGCCTCGAACTGGGAGGGCGCGACGTAGACGCCGTGGGCGAGCAGATGCCGGAAGAAGGCGCCGTAGCGATCGAGGTCGCTTGCCCTCGCGTCCTCGACGTTTCGCACGGGTGCGCTCCGGAAGAAGACGGTCAGCATGGATCCGACCCGCTGCGCGGTCACATCCTCGTGCCGGAGCCCGGCCTCGAGCGCCGCGCCTGTCTCCTCCAACTGCCGGTAGATGTCGGGATCCCGCAGGCGTCGCAGAACGGCCAGCGCCGCGGCGGTGGCCAGCGGATTTCCCGACAGCGTGCCCGCCTGGTAGACGGGCCCCTCCGGCGCGAGCTCGTCCATGACCTCGCCGCGCCCGCCGAAGGCGGCTAGCGGCAGCCCTCCTCCGGCGATCTTTCCGAGCACGGTCAGGTCGGGCCGGATCCCGTAGCGCTCCTGGGCACCTCCGCGCGCGACGCGGAACCCCGTGATCACCTCGTCGAAAACAAGCAGGGCGCCGGATGCGTCGCAGAGGTCCCGCAGCGCTTCCAGGAACCCCGGCGCCGGTGGGACGACGCCCATATTCCCGGCCACCGGCTCGACAATGATCCCGGCGAGCTCCTCTCCTTGGCGCTCGACGGCGGCTGAGACCGCGTCTGCGTCGTTGAATTGGCAGACGACTGCGTCCGTGTCCGTAAGCAGCGTGTCGGCGTGGCCGTGGTAGCAACCGGCGAACTTGAGGATCCAACCGCGGCCGGTAAAGCCGCGGGCCAGCCGCACCGCACTCATTGCCGCTTCCGTCCCCGAGCTGACGAGCCGAACCTTCTCTACCGACGGAACGGCGGCGCAGATCTCCTCGGCCAGCTCGACCTCTCGCTCCGTGGGAGCGCCGAAGGTCGTTCCGTCGGCGGCGGCCTCCTGCACCGCCTCCACCACCTCGGGGTCAGAGTGCCCGAAGATGAGGGGCCCCCACGACTGCACCCAGTCCACGTAGCGCTTCCCGTCGGTGTCCTCGAGATACGCGCCTTCGCCCCGGCGGACGAAGAAGGGCTCGCCGGCGCCGACCGTGCCCCAGGCGCGCACGGGAGAGTTGACGCCACCCGGGATGACCGCCCGCGCGCGGCGCCAGAGTGAAGTGGCTATAGCCACCGCGCGGCTTCCTTCGCCCAGTAGGTGACGATCACGTCGGCGCCGGCGCGCTTGATGGCCGTCAGGCTCTCGACCGCGGCCTGGCGCTCGTCGAGCCAGCCACGCGCGGCGGCCGCCTTCACCATCGCGTACTCGCCGCTGACGTTATAGGCGAAGATCGGGACGTCGAAGCGCGCCCGCGCTGCGGCAAGCACGTCCAGCGAGGGCAGCGCCGGCTTGATCATGAGCGCGTCGGCTCCTTCGGCCAAGTCAAGCTCGCACTCCCGCAGGGCCTCGCGCGCATTGCCCGGATCCAGCTGGTAGCCGCGCCGGTCCCCGAACGCCGGAGCGGAGTCGGCCGCCTCGCGGAACGGCCCGTAGAAGGCGGAGGCGTACTTCGCGGCGTAGGAAACGATCGGAACGTGCTCGAAGCCTTCGCTGTCGAGCGCGCCACGGATCGCGCCGACGCGCCCGTCCATCATGTCGCTCGGACACACGGCATCCGCGCCGGCCTCGGCGTGGCTGACGGCCGTCCGCGCGAGCAGCTCGAGCGAAAGGTCGTTGACGACCTCCCCCTCGTCGACCACGCCGCAGTGGCCGTGGGACGTGTACTCGCAGAGACAGACATCCGTGAGGAGCACGAACTCGGGCACCCGCTCGCGCACAGCGCGAAGCGCCTGCTGGACGATGCCGTCATCGTCATATGCGCCGGTGGCAGCTTCGTCCTTCTCCTCCGGGATGCCGAAGAGGAGGACAGCGCCGACGCCGAGCGCATGGACTTCCTCCGCCTCGTCACAGAGCCGGTCGACGGACCGCTGGGCGATGCCGTCGAGACCCTCGAGCGGGCCCTCCACTCCCGAGCCGGGACAAGCAAAGAGCGGGAAGACGAGGTCACGAACGTCGACGCGGGTCTCGCGCACGAGGTCGCGCAGTGCAGCCGTACGACGAAAGCGCCGCAAACGGGTCACGGGGAACACTCCGCTCACTCCAGCAATCTTCGCACGGCGAGACGGGCCGCCGCGCTGAACGCCAGTCCGAGTCCGAGGAGCCACGCGGCCTCGCGCGCCAGGGTGCCCCACGGGTTCGCGTCGTACAGCGCTGCCTGGAAGAAGTCCACGGAGTGGCTGAACGGGAACGCCCGGGCAGCCCACCAGGCGGCCAGGGCGGCTCCCTCTGGAACGAGCCCGACGAGCACTAGCGGAAGAGTGGCCAAAAAAGCCACGAGCACGGCTGTGCGCGAGTCGCGTGAAAGCGCACCGATGAGCGCGCCGAAGGCGCCGAAGGCCGCGCCGGCCAGCGCCAGGCCGACGACGAGCAGTGGCAAACGTTGCCACGGCTCGCCCCCCGAGACATCAAGGATCTCAGCAAGCGCCCCGAACAGGAGGGCGATTGCGAAGCCGAGCCCGACGGCGACGAGAGCTGCCAGGAGCACTTTGACCAGGACGAGGTCGACCAGGCGGATCAGGCCGCGCAACAAACGCCCGATTACGTTCTCGTCCCGCTCTGCGGCCAACGCGGCCGCTGCCAGCAGTACGCAGATGAACGCGAGTGTCAGCCCGAGCGCATAGGCCTGCAGCTGGGCCGAGAGGAGCCAGGTCCGCCCAGCCTTCTTGTCGATTTCCAGCTCGATCGGATTGGCGGTGGCTCGGAGCGACTGGTCCGACGCCCCGAGAGCGAGGCGCGCCTCCCGGACGAAGGTGGCGAGCTCGCGGGCCCGCTCGCGGATCTCCGGGTCGTCGGAGGTGCGCTCGATCTCGTCGAGCATCTCCCCCGCTCGGTCGAGCCCGACGATGTCGAACTCGTCCCCGAGGAAGCTCCCCTGCCCGCCTTCCACGATGAGCTTCACGTAAGCGAGGTTGGCCTTGATGTACGCGGTCTGAAGTCGCTGGTTGAGTGCGTAGACGAGAGCCTGGGTCTGTTGCTCGACCCGGCCTGAGAGGCCGCCGCGGGCGGTCCTCAAGACCAGCTTCGGACTCTCGACCATGCCGCGCAGCTTCGAGGCGAAGCCCGGGGGCACGACGATCTCGGCCACGATCCCGCCCGTCGCGAGCTGGCGGTCCGCTTTCTCCTCGTCCATCGGCACGAGGTCGACGGAGCCTTGCACCTCCGAAATCACGCGCGGAACGTTGAAACGCTGGCCGCCCACGGTCAGCGTTTCCGGCAGTCGGTCAAGGTCGACGAACGCGACGCGCGGTCGGTCGCTCGCGTAGCGGACGACCAACCCGACGAGAACGGCGAAGACGAGCGGGTAGAGGATGAGCGCCGCCAGGAGGGCAGGCGAGCGACCGAGGATCCTCAGGTCTTTCGCCAGCAGCAGCCAGATCTTTCTCATGTTCCTCGGGTGTCACTCGCAAAGGATGCGAGCGAGCGGCGCGCAGGACAGCACGTCATGGTGCGGACAAGCGCCGCGAGTACGCATCCGCGTCGAGAGTGACGCGAGTGGCACCAGCCGAGGGAGGAGCCGGGCTTCGCCCGGCTGGGGCCGTCGGCGGCGAGAAACCTGAGACTCATGCGAAGACGTCTGCCTCGGGAGCGCGACGAAAGTCCTCGAGCGAGCCCTCGAAGACGACGGTGCCGTCGAGGAGGACCACGACGCGGGTGGCGAACTGCTCGAGCTCCTCGAGGTTCTGCGTGGCGAAAACCACTGCCCCGTTCCGTTCCCGCACCTGGCTCGCCACGTTCCAGAGCCGGCGCCTCTGTCGTGGATCGAGGGAGGCCGTCGGCTCGTCGAGGAGGAGAACGTCAGGCCGCGAGAGGAGAGCAATCGCGAGGTTGAGGCGCTGTTGGTTTCCCGCGGAGAGGTGAGCGGTCAGGCGGCCGTCGTCGGGCAGCTCGAGTATGCGGACGAAGCGGTCGGCCCTCTCCGCGGGGTCGTCGACGTCTTCCAGGCGGGCGAAGAGCTCGAGGTTCTCTCGCGGCGTGAGCCTCGCGTAATGGGCGGGTCGCTGCGGAACCCAGCCGACCTGCAGGCTCGCGCTGCTGCCCGCGGTCATTTCCCCCTCGCTCGGCTCGAGCCCGCCGGCGAGGATCGCGAGCAGCGTGGACTTCCCCGCCCCGTTCGGCCCGATCAGGGCGACGGCCTCGCCGGCGTGGACGTCCAGGGTCGTCGGTGCGAGCGCAACGACGCGCCCGTAGCGGCGGGCGACGCCGCGAACGCTCAGGAGCACGGCGGTCAGCGTCCGCCGCCCCTGGCAAGCTCAGCGAGCACGACGCGGATTATGACCCCCGCGCCCCAGCCCTACGATTACGAATGGGAAACGCCCGCAAATGGGGGTCGCGTGGTCCCGTTACGGCCACCTGCCTGGGACTGGTCCTTCGAGACGGACGGCGCGCTTGCGCTCGCGCCCGACGTCGCCACGAATTTGAAAGCGCAGGGAACCTCCGTTACCGTGCCGCGGATGGCTCGGCCCGAAGCCCAGGGGCTCGCCTATCGTGCAGCGGAACGAGAGGAGACGCGCGCGAGGGTGCGCAGGGCGCGGCGGTCGGCAGCTTTGCTCGTCGCCGCCTGCGTCTCGCTCGTCCTCCTGCTCCTCACGGCCTTCGGCACGGGCGGTGTCGCCGCGCGCGTGACACGCGGGCCTGCACCCGCGGACCGGCTCTTGCCCGCCGGGCCTCCACGGGCCCAGGTCGTCGCCCTGCAGGACACGCTGCGGATTCAGATGCCGATCAACCAAACTCGGGTCACGGCGATCGGCTACCACGCCTCCGGCACCGACGTTCTTCCGCTGCAACCGGTGGGATCGCAGGCAAACGCTGGCCTCGTGAAGCGGCTCTTCCACCGTCTGTTCGGAGACAGCGGCTCGGGCATCAGCTACTACCGGCTCGGAGGCGGCGCCGGACCACAGACGGGCGGACTCGACGTCGGCGCGCCCGTGGACACCGATGTGTATGCGCCCGTGGACGGAAGCGTGATGGCGATCTCGGACATGATCGTCAACGGCAAGCCCTACGGCGTGCGCATCGACATTCAGCCCTCCGGCAGCCCGGGCGTGGTCGTGACGCTCGAGAACCTCAAGCCGGACCCGGCGCTGACGGTGGGCTCGGCCGTCTCGGCCGGCCGCACGAAGATCGGACGCGTCATCGACCTCTCGCGGGTCGAGCGGGCGGCGCTCGCCCGAGTCACGCAGGACAAAGGCCAGCACGTCCACATCGAAGTGCGAGCAGCCAGCGGGCTCGCGTCGCCCTAGAGCTGACCCCGCTGAGGATCCTTTTCATTGGAGACGTGTTCGGCCCGCCGGGCCGGCGCGCGATAGAGGCTCGGCTTCCCGGCCTCAAGGAGGAGCTCGGCGCAGACTTCTGCATCGTCAACGGCGAGAACGCCGCCGACGGGACCGGGCTCACGGCGAAGCTTGCGGAGAAGCTCCTGGCCTCGGGCGCCGACGTGATCACGCTCGGAAACCACGTCTGGAGACAGCGCGACCTCGTGCCCGTCTTGGCGCAGAACGGCCGGGTGATCCGCCCCGCCAACCTGCGGGGCCCCGGGACCGGGCTCGCCGTCGCGGCAGCCGCGGACGGCACCCCGGTCGCCGTGATCAACCTCCAGGGCGCGCTCTTCCTCGAAGTCGCTGTCCACCCGTTCGTCGTGGTCGACGACCTTGTCGAGGAGGCGCGAAGCCGGGCCAAGGTCGTCGTCATCGACTTCCACGCCGAGGCGACGAGCGAGAAGGTCGCGCTCGCCCGTCACCTGGACGGCCGCGTCACCGCGGTTATCGGCACGCATACGCACGTGCAGACGAACGACGCGCGAGTCCAGCCGCGAGGCACCGCCGCGATCACGGACGCCGGGATGACCGGGCCGCACGACTCCGTAATCGGCGTGCGCGCCGACCTCGCGATCGAGCGCATGCGCACCGGGATGCCGGTGCGCTTCCATCCGGCGGAGGGGGGCGTCCGCATCGAAGGCGTCCTCGTCGAGTGCGACAAGGAGGGCCGCGCTACGAAGTGCGAGGCGCTTCGGATCCCGGTCGAATAGCGGCGACCAGGACGGCCAGGAGCGCGACCAGGAGCAGGTCGCGGATGAGGACCAGCCAACTTACGGACTCGAGGGCGACGACATCCCAGTAGCGATGGGGAAACCAGAGCTGCGTGGTGACGAGGGCGCCTGCGAACACCCAGCACGCCGCGATGCCGGCGCTTCCACCGACGAGCGGGACGAGGGGAAGCAGCCAGATGAGGAACTGCGGGGAGAGCACCTTGCCGAAGGCGATGAAGGCGACCACCGCGGCAGCCGAAGCGACGAGCAGGCGCTCGCGGTCCGGGCGCCCACGCGCGAACACGAGCCAGACCCCGACGAGAGCGACGAGCAGCAGGGCCGTCTCCACCGCAGCCAGGGCGCCCGGCAGCGAGCCCGAGAGGTTCTGCGAGCCGTGGGTGGAGACGACGGTCGGGTCGTAGAGCCCGAGCTGGTGCGCCGCCAGCAGGATGGCCGCGCCGAGACTCTCGATCTGGAGCGGCCGACCCAGCTGCGTGGTCAGGCTGTCAACCACGCCGCCGGGAGAGAGGATCGCAAACGGCAGCACGATGGCGACAATCACCGCGGCGAACACGCCGAGCCCGAGCGCCGCCTCCCGTGGACCCCGCCGGCGCGCCACCCAGACCAGCGCGATGGGAAGAAGCACGGCCGGGTAGAGCTTCGCGGCGGTGGCCAGCCCGAGCACACCCAGCCCCAGTCGGTCTCGCCCAGACACGAGGGCGGCCAGCGCGCCGGCCGCGAGCGCGGCTGGCCAAAGATCGAAGCGCGTGAGGATCACCGATCCCAGCAGGAGCGGCACTACCGCCGCGAATGCCGTCGCGGCGTAGAGTCGCCCCCTGCCTGCACCTGCCGCGGAGAGAGTCGCCGCCAGGAGAACGATCGTGGCGACGGCACAGACCCACATGAGCAGCTCGAACGCCGATCCGTAATCGTCGTCGTCGGCGAGGGCGGGCAGCACGAAGACGGGCAGTGCCGCGGGCGGGTACTCGACGGGGAAGTCCCGATAGGGGACCTTGCCATCGACGACCTTCTCCCCGTAGCCCTGGTAGACGGGCGTGTCGATGATCGGGTTCCGGTTCCAGAACCCGACGTGCAGGAGGCCCCATGAGATGGTGAGAAGGACGAGCCCGAGCGCGATCGCCGGGCCCGCCCCGCCAGCCTCAGCTGGCCGGGACGAGCTCTCGGACCTCGCGCTCATGCTCGGGCCCGCTGGGCGCGGGCTCGGCCTCCACGACGCTCCGGACGGCCGGCGCGAGGACGGCGAAGGCGACGAAGGGGAAGAACCAGGGGATGTAGAGATAGAACCAATGCGTGAGGACAAGCTCGAAGCCGATGAGGATCGCCGCAGTGAGAGCGCCGAGCTGGATCACGTTCTTCCTCCGTGGCACGAAGTAGACGACCAGGGCGCCGAGAAGGACTGCGACCTTGAGCACCGTCTGAAGACGATGCAGGTCGGGGAAGCCCGGGTACTGGTCCCAGTCCCAGATCGAGAACGGCGAGGAGCGTGAGAGCTGCCAGCCGAACGTCCGGTCCCAGAACACGTGTGCGGCATGCAGGGGGTTGGGTTCGAGGAGCAGAATCCAGAAGGAGAGCGCCGTTCCAAGCAGGAGACCGCCGAGGTAGGTCAGCTTCTGGCGGCCAGAACCGCGCCAGTGGGGATAGGACGCCCAGAGCGGCAGCAGGAGAAGCGCCGCGAACTTCGTCCAGGCGGCGAGAGCAACGAAGAGCCCTCTCGCCGGCGCCGAGGTGACCAGCAGTAGGCCCCAGATCAGCAGCGCGGGCATGATCGCGTCGTTGGAGTTCGAGCTCGACACGTACTGCGTAAACGGGTAGGCGGCCCAGGCGAAGGCCAGGGTCGCCCCGAGGACGCGACCACCGAAGCGCAGGCCGAGTAGGCCGAGACCGACCACCGCGAGCGCGTCCCAGAGGATCGACGTCAGATGCGCCGCGGGGAGGCCCGCCCACGTGCTCGATCCGCCGTTCCATTTGCCGTCGAAGCCGACCGCGGCGTAGGCGGGAATGTAGCCCAGATAGGCAACGGGGCCGTAGGTGTCTCCCCGCTCGTTGGCGGACTCGCAGCGACCGTTCGTCTGGATGTGCTCCCGGGCGTAGCCGTCCGAGTCCTTGGGCCCACAGGCCTTGCCCGTGTCGTCCGGCATGTGGCCGTACGGCATCTGCCCGTCGGCGGCGATCCTCTGAGCGCCGTTGACGCTCGCGAGCCCCACGTCGATGACGTTGGAAGACTCGACATTGAGACCTACGCGGAAACCCATGAGGAAGACAGTCGCCGCGAGGAGCAGCCACGCCGGCCAAATCGGGCTGGTCGCGCTCCCCCGCCCCCGCGCGCCGATCCAGACCATGCGCCCGAGCAGGTAGAGGAGCGGCGGATAAACGATCGGCATGGCCGTGAAGACACGCCCCTCGTTGAAGTAGTAGAGGGAGAGGCTGAAGGAGAGCAAGGCCGCCAGGTCGAGGTTCCGCACCGACAGGGGTCGCCGGAAGTCGGCGAGCCCGAGTAGGAAGACCGCGCAGAAGGAGAGCCAGACCCACGAGTCGTTGATCGAGCGGCCGAAGGCGCCCTTGTACCCGCGCGCCATCTTCCATGCGACCTGCGGGCCGGTCCAAGCCTCCGTCACCCGCGCCGTCGAGTCCTCCACCTTCGCATCGACGATTTGACCGGCGTCCGGCCGCGACGACCACACGTTGACGTCCCACACGCCGCTCTCGTCGTCGAGGGTGGCCTCCTTCGTCAGAGATTTGGCCGGGTAGCGGCCGACCCAGTCGGCCACCTTCGGGAAGCGCATGACGGCCTGGATCGCCTGTTCCTCGGTGAGGGTGGCGGGCGTGGGCTTGTCTTGCGGGACGAAGGGGATCTCGATGGGGTTCCCCTTCGAGTCGTAGACGGGCGTGGTCGGAGCCGCGAGAGCGGCGGGCGCGGCGATGAGAAGAGCCGCCGCTGCGGCGGCTACCAGGACGGCATGGCGAAACATTGTCTGCGGCGCCCCGCCAAGCCCTCCTAGCGCGGAGCGCGCCGTCGGAAGCTCCAGAGCTTGTTGGCGAGAAAGTTCCACGGTGTGACGAGCGCTATCGCCGCCGCCTGTGCGGGCACCTTGGGAAGACCGAGGGCGACGAGGCCGCTCAAGAACGCAAGGTTGCCGGCGAGCGCCACCGTCGAGACGAGCAGAAACCGGAGGCCCTGGTAGGCAATGTGGCCCCGTTCATGCCGGAACGTCCACAGACGGTTCCAGACGTAGTTGCTCGTTACGGCGACAAGGAAGGAACACACAGCCGCGATGAGATAGTGGATGTCGAAGCCGTGGACGAGGAGGGCGAAGACGGCCAGGTTGACGGCGTAGCCGGTCGCTCCGACGATGCAGAACTTCGCCAGCTGCACCCAGTTGTGGGGGCGACGCAACGCCGCGCCGGCCGCCTCTCCGAGCGCGGTGGCACGGCCGGCGACGGTATCCGAGCGAAGTGCCAAGGCAGGAAAGGTTAGACGGCGCGGCGCAGGGCGTCCGAGCCAACTTGAGAGGGCTTGGCCCCTCCTAGAACCCCTCCGCGCCCAGGAGGGGAACGAAACGGCAGGGAACCGAGCGTGTCACCGCCGGCCCTTCGGGACTGGCGACTATCACTTCGAGCCGCTGCCCTTCCGGCCCGCCCACCGGGACGACGAGGCGACCGCGCGGCACGAGCTGCTCGTAGAGAGACGCCGGCATGTCCGGCGCGGCGGCGGCGACCACGATCGCATCGAAGGGGGCGTGCTCGGGCAAGCCGAGCGAGCCGTCGCCCACGTGCACGTGCACGGAGCCGTACCCAGCCCTCTCGAGGCGCTCGCGCGCCTGCTCCGCGAGCTCGGGGATCCGCTCGACGGTGTGCACGTCGGCTCCCAGCTCCGCGAGAACCGCAGCCTGATAGCCCGAGCCGGTCCCGATGTCGAGGACGCGGTCGCCCTCCCGTACGTCGGCGGTCTCGCAGATGATCGCGACCATGTAGGGCTGCGAGATCGTCTGGCCGTAGCCGATCCGCAGTGGCATGTCGAGATACGCGCGCTTGCGGTCGTTCTCCCCGACGAAGGCCTCGCGTGGGACGCGGGCCATCGCGTCGAGAACACGGCGATCGGTGATTCCGCGCCCTGCGAGCTGTTCGACGATCATCCTGTTTCGCTCGGCGTCGAGGTCAGACACTGCTGCGAACGCGCGCGCGCATGGAAGCGGGCGCCTCGACTCCGAAATGCGAGAGCGCGAGGGGCGCGAGATCGGTCACGCTCGGATCCTCCGGCAACTGCACTTCCTCGTCGAAGCCTGCCGCCACGATCGGGATTGTCGAGTCGCCGGCGAGGAGCGAGCCGTGGCTGCCGCCGCCGACGTGGTGGCGATGCCCGAGGTCTTCGAACTCCCAGCCGGCCGCCGCCGAGACGATGACCTCGCCCGCGTTCGGGCAGGCGAGCGCGGACCAGGCCCGTTCGAACCCGTTCGGATACGTAGCCGCGTCGAGCAGCTGCTCGTCCCCGGACAGACGCCAGCCTCCGTTGTCGGGAGCGAAGCGAAGCTCCTCCCTGTCGCGGCGCACGACCGCCTCCTCGTCTTCGCGGAAGAGAACGAGGTCGACACCCGGGGACCCGTCGAGCCTCTCCGCAAGCTCGCGCGGCGGCGGGCCGCCGAGCGCGTAGACCATTCCGGAGCGGTTGGAGGCCGTCACGACGACGTCCGCCCCGGTCGGATCCGTGCCGCGCCGGCCCGTGAAGACAGCTAGGTCTGCGAACGCTTCGGAAAGGCGCGCGATGCGTTCTACAGCCGTCTGGCCGTGATCGGAGCAAACGACGATCGCGTAGCGGTCGAGGAAATCCTCAGGCCCGCCGGCCGCTGCCATCAGCTCACCGATGCTCGCGTCGGCGCGTTCGAGGGCGGCCAGAGCGCCCTCGGGTCCCACGAGGTGCGACGCGTAGTCGTAGTCGGGGAGGTAGAAAACCAGGAAGTCGAAGCCGTCGCGCGTGACGAGCCAGCGTCCGATGCTGGCCGCGTACGCGTCGATCGACCCTTCCGGCCTCGACCGGATGGCCAGCGGCGCCCCGGTCGGATCCGACTCGTAGAGGTTGAAGAAGAAGAAGCGACGCGGCCCCCAGGCCGCCTCGTACCAGCGGTTGCGGCCGGCCGGCACGGGCAGCTTGAGCGCATGCCTCGTCCGGCCGCGGTAGCACGTGAAGTTGATCGCACCGCACTCGAGGCCCTCGTCCTCGAGAGCCTCGAACACGGTCAACGCATCCCGCGAGACGTGCTCGTGGGCCATGGCGAAGATGGAATCCCTCATCGAGCGCCGGGTGCCCGCCGCCCGGACGGCCGCGAAGGAGGAGCCGTACTCCACGACCCGACGTTCATAGCGGTGGTACCAGACGAGGTGCGGCACTCCGTGGACGTCCGGATGCGCGCCGGTCGCGATCGAAGTGAGGCAGACGGGGGTGACCGAAGGGAACGTGGTCGTCCCCTGGACATACATTCCTGCCTCGTGGAGAAGACCGAGCGCCGGTAAGCGTGCTTGGTCGAGGCCGTGCTCGAGCATTGTGGGCGTAAGCCCGTCGATGATCGCGAGAATCAGGCCCTTGCGCGCGACGGCCCGTCAGTCCTTGGCGAGCACTCTGAGCCCCGCGAAACGAGAGCTCGCTCGGCGGCCGAGCCGTACGCCGGCGATCGGGGCGCCGACCGCGAGCGCGTAACCCAGTGCGGGAACGAACGCGATGGCTGCGGCAGCGAGCGCCGCGACGAGCCGCGCGGCAGGGGACAGGCGACGGAGGGCGAGCCAGCTCACGAGCGCGGCCGCGACGAAGGCGAGGAACGCCCACCATTCGAGGGCGAGGAACGCGATTACGATCGAAGCGGCAAAGAGAGCGAGCGATGCCGTCCCAAGCAGAGGCCGCCGCGCCTCCCTTCCGATGACGCCGTCGGCGACGCCGAGACCCAGCAGGACCCCGAGCCAGTACCAGTCGAGGAATCCGTCCACGGACTGAGTTTAGCCACGCCCTTCCGGTATACCCTGCGGCCAGCATGGACCTGGGCAGTCTCTTCTCGGTCCTTTTCGTCCTCTTCTTCCTGCTGCCGCCCCTTCAGCAATGGGCCCTGACCGCGAGGCGGGCCCGGGCCCTGGCAGCCCTCCAGCGCATCAGGAAGAGCAGAGTGATTGCGATGATCCACCGCCAGGAGACGGTGGGCTTTCTCGGCGTGCCCCTCTACCGCTTCATCGACATCGACGACTCGGAGGCAGTCCTGCGGGCGATCCGGATGACGCCCGACGACACGCCGATCGATCTCGTCCTCCACACGCCCGGAGGCCTGGTGCTCGCCGCCGAGCAGATCGCGTACGCCCTGCACGCCCACCCCGGAAAGGTGACCGTGCTCGTGCCTCACTACGCGATGTCGGGAGGGACCCTCCTCGCGCTTGCCGCGGACGAGATCAGGATGGATGCGGCTGCCGTGCTCGGGCCGGTGGATCCGCAGCTCGGGGATCTGCCTGCGGCCTCGCTCGTCCGCGTCACCGAGCGAAAGCCCGCGGAAAGGATCGACGACCGCACTCTGATCATGGCCGACGTCGCGGAGAAGGCCCTCCGGCACATGAAGGAGGTCGTCCGCGGCCTCCTCACCCCGCGGCTGGACGAGAAGAAAGCCGATTCATTGGCAGAGGAGCTGGCCGGCGGCCATTACACGCACGACGATCCGATCACGGTCGAGGAGGCCAAGGAACTCGAGCTACCCGTCGAAGTAGGGCTTCCGGACGAGGTCTACGAGCTCATGGAGCTCTTCCCGCAGGCTGGGCGCCGGCGGCCGAGCGTCCAATACGTGCCGCTCCCCGTACCTGCGAACGAGCGGCCTTCGAAGCCCCGCGTGCCCTCCTAGAGCGCCTAGTACCCACTGAAATACCCCTTCCAGTAGTTTCCAGAATTTTGGAAGCGGGAATATTTGGAGCATGGCACGTTCCCTCCAAGCCCCTCTACTGCTGTTCTTCACCAGCTCACGCTCCGGCCCAGCGAGGCGCATGGAAAGCCTGCTCGCGCACCTCGCGCGCAAGGAGCGCTCCCGGCTGCGAATCGCCCGCATCGACGCCGAAGCGCAGCCGGCCTGGACAGAGCGTCTGCAGATCACCCAGATCCCGACGCTCGTCCTCATCAAAGACCGTCGCCCCGTCGGCCGGCTCGAGGGGCGCGTGAGCGCGCCGCAGATCGAGCGAATGATCACACCCCACCTCGCCCCGGCCGAGGCTGAGGCCGCGGTCGCCTGACGAACCACGACAGGTCGGGCTCCCCCCGCCCGCCCTGCGAACACCGTGGCTTAGCCGGCTCCGTTCTCCCTGATCTGACCGCGAATTTCCCCGGCCGGGAAGTCCCCGGGTCCCTCGTTCAGAACGAGGTCGCCGTCGTCGGTGTGCACGTTCGTGTACGCCCCGCCGTTGCGTAGCAGGTCGACCAATGCCGACAGCGGCTGACCCGCAAGCGGGCCAGTGAGGTCCGCGGCCGTGATCGTCCCCTGCGCGATGACGCCGTCGATGCGACCGCCACCCTTCGGCGCCTGCACGCCTGGCGCAGTCGACGGATAGAGCCACACGACGATGGGCCCGGCGGTGCCGGGTGGCCCCTGATGGATGTGGGCCATGAAGACGTTCTCGATGTTGGCCACCATCAGCATGTACTCAATCGCGCTCTCGTCACTGTTCAGCATGTAGATCGCGTTCCCCCGCGCCTTCGTGTCGCGCGGAATCGGGGCCTCCTGAGCGCCCTCCAGCGGCGAGTTGAAGTTGAACGACACCGCCGCGAAGGCCGCGCCGGCGGCGCTGAGACCCGCGAGTGTTGCGACGATGGTGAGTCGTGTCCGTCTCCCCATGATGCGTGCTCCCCTTTCCCCCTACCTGCGGACCAAGGATGTGCCCGGACCTACGGGGGCGAGCCCGAAACGGATTCAGACCGCCTCGAGGCGGGCGATGACGCCCAAGAGGAACTCGCTAGCCCTGGCGCCGTCAACGACTCGGTGGTCGAAGGTGCACGAGAGCCACCCGATCTCGCGGGCGACAACCTGGCCGTCACGTACGGCCGCACGCAGCCCGATGCGGTGCAGGCCGAGAATCGCCACCTCCGGGTGGTTGACAAGCGGTGTGGCGAAGAGGCCCCCGAGCCGACCGGCGCTCGTGACCGTAAACGTGGAGCCGCGTAGTTCCTCCGGCTTCAGCTTCCCCGCGCGCGCACCCTCGGCCAGACGCGTGGCTTCGGCATCCAGCTCCTCGAGCGACTTCTCGTCGGCGGCGCGCAGCACCGGCACGACGAGCCCTTCCTCGGTTTGCACGGCGACCCCGATGTCGTAGCGCTCCCAGAAGACGATCTCCTCACCGGCGAGAGTCGCGTTGAGCTCCGGGACCTCCTTCAGGCCCGGGACGCCGGCTTCGATCAAGTACGCCAGATAGGAATGCTCGCCGCGCTTCGCTGCGAGGTCCGTGAAGTCGCATTCCTCCACCACCGTCACGGCCGGAACCTCTCGGTGTGCGCGCGTCAAGTGCTCTGCAATCTGCCGCCGCGTTCCGCGCAAAGGCTCTCTTCGCTCACCCTCCCGCCGGGGAGCCGCCGACCTGACGTCGCCTTCCGTGATCCTCCCCTCGGGCCCCGTCCCCTTCAGACCGTCGAGCTCGACGCCCAGGTCGGCTGCGAGGCGGCGAACGAGCGGGGTGACCTGAACCTTCTTCGGTCCGGGGGCGGCACCGCCAGCGCCGATCAACACGAGCAGTGTTCCGACCGGAACCACTTCTCCCTCGGCGACGAGGATTTCGCCGACCCGGCCGCCGGCGGGCGAGGGAATCTCGACCGTGGTCTTGTCCGTCTGGATCTCGACGAGCGGGTCGTCTTCTGCGATCTCCTGGCCGACCTCGACGAGCCAGCGGGCAATCTCGCCTTCGCGCACGCCCTCGCCGAGATCCGGAAGCTTGAACTCGTAGGCCATCAGAAGCCAAGGACCCTCTCGACGGCCTCGACCACGCGCGGCGGGGTGGGCAGGTATTCGTCCTCGAGCGACCAGAACGGGAACGGCGCGTCGTAGCCGGTGACCCGCAGGACCGGGCCACGGAGGTCGAGAATCGCCTTCTCCGCGAGAATGGCGGCGATCTCGGCGCCGAAGCCCGCCACGCGCGGGGCTTCCTGGACGATGACGGCCCGGCCGGTCTTGGCCACGGACCCGAGGAGCGTCTCCTCGTCGAGCGGCTTCAAGGTGCGGACATCGATAACCTCAACGCTGGCGTCGACCTCCTCGGCCGCGGCCAGGGCAACCGACACCATCCCGCCGTAGGCGATCAACGTCACGTCGTTGCCCTCGCGCGCGACGCGTGCCTTCCCGAGCGGAACGACGTGGTCGCCGTCGGGGATCTCCGCGCGGGGGCTGCGGTAGAGGACCTTCGGCTCGAAGACGACCACCGGGTCGGGCGAGCGGATCGCTGCGGCCAGAAGCCCCTTCGCGTCGGCCGGCGTGGAGGGAATCGCCACCTTCACGCCGGGCGTGTGGACGTAGTAGGCCTCGGGAGAGTCCTCATGGAGCTCGGGCGCCTTGACGCCTCCCCCCGTGGGCATGCGGATCGTGATCGGAAACTCCATGGCGCCGTTCGTCCGCCAGTGATAGCGCCCGACATGGCAGATCAGCTGGTCCAGGCACGGGTAGCTGAAGGACTCGTACTGCATCTCGCAGACCGGCCGCCACCCAGCCATGGCAAGGCCCACCGCGGTGCCGAGGATGCCGGCTTCGGCAAGCGGCGTGTCCACGCAGCGGTGGGGCCCGAAGCGGTCGAGGAGCCCCGCGGTCGCGCGAAAGACCCCGCCGGCCCGACCGACGTCCTCGCCCATGACCATCACGGTGTCGTCGCGCTCCATCTCGCCGTGGAGAGCCTCGTTGACCGCTTCGACGAGGGTGAGGGTCTTACTCGGCATAGACATGCTTCGTGACGAGGTCGGGATCGGGATCGGGTAAGGCCTCAGCGGCGGCGATGCCCGCTCGCATCGCTTCGAGAGCTTCGGCGCGGGCTGCTTCGGCCAGCTCGTCGTTGAGGACGCCGATTCGACGGAGGTAACGCTCGTACCGGTCGAAACACTCGTTCTCCCGCTCGCGCTCGACGCGGTCGGCGTCGACGTACGCGCTCGGGTCGTCGGCCGTCGCGTGTGGCGCGCAACGGTAGGTGACTGCCTCGACGAAAGTCGGGCCCTCGCCGGCACGGGCACGCGCGAGGGCTTCTCTGGTCGCTTCGTAGACAGCGAGCACGTCGCCGCCGTCGACCCGTACCCCGGGCATCCCGTAGCCGACGGCCTTGGCCGCCAAGGTCTCGGCCCTGGTCTGCGCTGGGAGCGGCGTCGATATCGCCCAGTAGTTGTTGTTGCAGAGCAGGACGACCGGGGCCTGCATGACTGCTGCGAAGTTGGCCCCTTCGTGAAAGGCGCCCTCGGAGGTGGCACCGTCACCGAAGAAGGCGAGCGCGCAGGTGTCCTCGCCGCGCAGGCGCTTTCCCCACGCGAAGCCGACGGCGTGCGGTACATGGGTCGCGATCGGGACGGCGATCGAGGCGAGCCGGTATTCACGCGGATCCCACCAGCCGGCGGGATGACCGCGCCACCAGGAGAGGACGGTCTCGACGGGCATGCCTCGCAGGAGCCCGACGGCGGACTCGCGGTACGAGGGAAAGATCCAGTCCTGCTCGGCGAGCGCGCGGACGGCGCCGACCTGCATCGCTTCGTGCCCCCAGAAGATCGCGTAGGTGCCGATCCGTCCCTGCCGGTGGTAGACGAGCGAGCGCTCGTCGTAGGTTCTGAGCAGGACCATGTCTCGGTAGAGAGAGAGGAGGTCGGCCTCCGCGAGCCCTTCGACCTCGCCGTCGGGCAGCGCGTCCCCGTCCCCGATCACCCTGCGCAGGTCCCGCTCGGCGGGCGCCACCTGGGCCATGGCTGAAAATCTATCCGGGCGTAAGGACCTGAAGCGCATCCCGCTCGGCCTCGAAGTGCGCCCCGCTCACGTCGCCGAGGTCTTCGCCGTCGGCCTGAAGCGGTAACGGCGCGTCGCACACGATCCGCAGGTCGTCCGCGTCGTGCACGTAGAGGAGGTGACGCGACCGATCCTGCCCACGTCCCGCGACCACCCACCACGCCACCCGTGGGAGGACTCGGGCGCGAAGGCTCCGTGGCGCGACGAGGTCGAGCCCGAGCTCGAAGCGGGCCCTCGGCGCGACACGGAGGGGGAACCGGCCCACGTAGCTGTAGGGATCGCAGTTCGCGACGAGCGCGAGCGCAACCCGCCCGACACCAACTACCTCCATCGCCGGGTCGAAGCGTCCCCGCCGCTCCGCGAAGATGCCGAGCAATATGCGGGCGAAGGCGACGTCGCCCGCTCGGCGGCCGCTCTCGCGTCCCAGCGCGTCGACGCGGCGAACGAGCTCGGCGTCGAGGCCGAGCCCCGCGCTGAACGTGAAGCGCCGCCCGTTCACGCGGCCGAGGGAGATCCGCCTGGGCCTCGCAGCATGAGCGAGGAGCCGGGCCGCCGCCACAGGATCTCGCGGCAGCCCGAGGGCCCTGGGGAGCACGCTCGTGTTGCCGCCGGGGATGAACCCGATCGGGACGTCGACGACGAGCCCGTTGACCGCCTCGTTGTAGCCGCCGTCGCCGGCGAACACGTAGATGCGCTCGCAGGTCCTGCAGAGTTCCTCCGCCAGCTCGGCGGCCTGCATGGGACGCTCGGTCAGCACTGTCTCGACCGGCCCGGCGGCGGCGAGCTCGCGCTCGACGGCCAGGGTCAACTCAGGCGTCACCCGGCTCGCCTGTGGGTTGACGATCAGCGCGGCGCTCAAGCGGGCGAGGAGTAACCGCGCATCCCGTCCATGAGCAGCGCGTAGAAGCGGTCGGCGAGCGCGTCGGTGTCGACACCCGCTTTGAGCCACGTGTAGGCCCAATTGGCGGCCGAGAGGAAGAGGAGAGCGGCCACGTTCTCGTCCAGGTCGGTCCGCAGCTCGCTCTGCTCGCGCCCCTCCCGAAAGAGCTCCCGGATGCGCCCCTCGTAGCGGCGCCGCTCGGCAACGATCTCCTCGCGGCGCTCGCCCTCCAGGTACTTCCACTCCTGGACGAAGACCGTGGCGACCTCGAGCTGGTCGGCGACGAGCTGCAGGTGAGCGCGCAGGGCAAGGCGGATCTTCTCCGTCGCCTTGAGCTGCTCCGGGATCGCGTCCAGGCCGGCGTGGAACGCGCTTGCGCCGTCGCGCATGGTCTCGTAGAGCAGGTCTTCTTTGCCCTGGATATGGGCGTAGAGCGAGCCCTTCTGGACGCCAAGCGCCTCGGCGAGGTCGCCGATCGACGTCCCGTGGTAGCCCTTCTGGGCGAAGAGGCGCGCCGCTTGACGGGAAAGCTCCTGACGCCTGGTCATGGTAGATTCTTACCTAACGATCGTTTGGTTGCCATGAACGACACCGAATTCCAAGCGTACGTCCAGGAGGGCGGGCAGGTCGAGACCGGCGACGCCATGCCGGACGACTACCGCAAGGCGCTCATCAAGTTCATCGAGATGCACGGGAACTCGGAACTCATGGGCGTCCTGCCCGAGCGCGAGTGGATCCTCCGGGCGCCGACGCTCCAGCGGAAGCTCGCCCTCACCGCCAAGGTACAGGACGAGGTGGGCCACTCGCAGCTCATCTACCGGGTCGTCGAAGACCTGGGGAAGCCGCGCGAGGCCTGCCTCGACGACCTCGTGGCAGGCAAGACGAAGTTCCACAACGTCTTCCATTACCCGACGAAGACCTGGGGGGACGTAGCCGTGATCGCCTGGCTCGTCGACGCCGCGGCGATCATCTCGCAGAAGGCGCTCCTCAAATGCTCCTACGCGCCGTACGCGCGGATCATGAAGAAGATCTGCTGGGAGGAGTCGTTCCACATCCTCCACGGGCGTGACTGCATTCTCGCGCTCATGACGGGGACGGACGAGCAGCGGGAGCTCGTTCAGGAGGCGGTGACCCGGTGGTGGGGCCCGTTGATGCAGTTCCACGGAAACCCGATCGCGGCGGAGGACGATCCGATGTACCGCTGGCGGATCAAGAGCCAGGCCAACGAGGACGCACGCCAGCAGTTCCTCGACGGTTATGTCCCGCAGATCTGGGAGCTCGGGCTGACGGTGCCCGACCCGAAGCTTCGCAAGGGCGATGACGGCGTCTGGAAGTATTCCGAGCCCGACTGGGACGAGCTCAAGCACGTCGTGACGGGCCACGGCCCGAAGACGGAGGAGCGGCTGGGCTTCCGGCGCTGGTCGCGCGAGGAGACGGCCTGGGTACGGAGTGCCGTCCTCGCTGACGCCGCGTGATCTGGGAGATCTTTCGCCAGGAACGGGAGGGGCAGCCGTTCCAGCACGGCGGCTCGCTTGACGCGCCGAACCTCGCGTTCGCCGAGGCGTATGCGCGGGAGCTGTACGGGCGACGCGACGAGTCGTTCGCGCTCTGGATCGTCCCGCGCGAGGCGGTGGACGAGGTGCGCGACCCCTACGTCGCGGACGTTTTCGATCGTGACTACCGCCGCGTCGACGGCTACTCGCTGAAGGTCAAGCTGAAGGAGGCGCGTGAACGCGCAGGAACTGCTGAGTCTGGCTGACGATGAGCTGATCCTCGGCTGGCGCAACTCGGAGTGGACGGGGATCGCGCCCTTCCTCGAGGAGGACGTCGCCTTTTCGTCGATCGCCCAGACCGAGATCGGGCACGCCCGAGCGTGGTACGAGCTCGCGGCGCGTCAAACTGAACGCGGACGCGTTGATGCCGATGCGCTCGCCTTCGACCGGGATCCGGGCGAGTACCGCTGCGCACCCCTTGTCGAGGCTCGCCTGATCCCCGACTGGGCTCAGACCATCGCCCGCCACTGGCTCTACGAAACGGCGGACGCGATCCGGATCGAGGCGCTGAAGGCCTCGAGCGATCCCGAGATCGCAGGTCTCGCCGAGAAGATCGACCGCGAGGAGGCCTATCACCGAATGCACGCCGACATGTGGGCGGATCGACTGCGCGATGAAGCTCGGTTCCGTAGCGCTGTCGACGAGCTTTGGCCTTCTGCGCTGGGCTTGCTCGAACCCGGGCAGCGCGATCGTCTCTGCGAAACGCTCAGTCGTGAGCCGGTCGATCCGATCGAGCGAGGAGAGCACACGGAAGAGCTGCGACCCCTCTGGGAGGAGATGACCATGGTGCGGCGCTCCGTGCCGGGGGCGTCATGGTGACCGTTGAGCGCGTTTGGGAGGCACTCGGCGAGATCCCTGACCCCGAGATCCCCGCTGTCTCGCTCGTCGACCTCGGCGTCGTGCGAGCCGTGACCCTCGAGGGCGCCAAGGTACGCGTGGAGTTCACGCCAACGTTCCTCGGCTGCCCGGCCGTCGAGGTCATGCGCGAAGAGATGGCCAGGCGGATCAACGAGCTTGGAGCAGAAGCCGAGATCGAGATCGCCGCGGAAGGCTGGTCGTCCGACCGGATCACCCCCGAAGGAAGGCGGAAGCTCGAGGAGTCCGGCTTCGCGCCTCCGGCTCCCGGCGCGGCTCCGACAATCCTTCTTCAACTCCAGGAGATCGTCTCCCGCTGCCCCTACTGCGGCTCGGAAGACACCCGGCTCGAGAACCTCTTCGGCCCGACCCCGTGCCGCTCGATTCGGTACTGCGCGAGCTGCCGTCAGCCCTTCGAGCAGTTCAAGACGCTCTAATGGCCCCCGGCCATCAAGAGCGCCGTCAGCGCACAGGCCAGGACGACGGGAGCCGTCAGGATAAGGCCTGCGCGCGGCCGAGCGTGCGTAAGCACGGCCGCGGCCAGCGCGGCCAAAACGAGAACGGCGACAAGAGGCGGTGAGACGAGCCCGCTGTCTGACATCCGGCGCAGCGTCGGGGCGTAGTAGGGGTCGAAGGTGAAGAACCTGGCGACTAGGAACGCGGCCGCGGCCGGCGCGAGTAGCTCTGCAGTCGACGCCGGCCCCCGGAACCCGCCCATCCCCAATGCGAGAGCCGCGCCGACCAGCATGGCGACAAGCGCCGCGGCGAGCACGATCCCCGCTCCAGGCGGCCCGTCGCCAGGCAGCGAACCGAGTTCGATCACCCCAAGCGCAACGAGCGCCTCGTAGACCGTCGCCGCGGTGATGACGGCAACGACGGCGCCGGCTAGAAGGCCGCTCTTGCTCATGTGCATATTCCGGCTCGCCTAATCCTCGCGGCAGCCTTGCGCGCGCCGACACCGAGGGCGACGAGCGTCACAGCCGCCGGCCAGACGAGCAGCAGCCCCAGCCAGATCGGGGGCGGCTCGCCTCGGTTGGCCGACGGATAGCCGAGCGGCGCGGCGAGAATTACCGGCACCAGCGGCAGCAGCACTGCCCACCACCGGGCAACGACAAATCCCAGGGCGAGGTGCAAGAGGATGAGCGTGCCTAGCACGACGACTGCCGCCGCGTCGCTGCCGAAGAAAAGTTGGCGGTCGAGCAACCAATAGACCCAGACCGCCGAGACGACAACATACGACGCGATCGCTATGCTTTGGCTGTATCGCACTACTGCTATATATATAGCATATCTGAGATATGACTCAACCTCTTGAACGAATGCGTGCTCGCCTTGCAGGGGCCGAGGACGGCTGGCTCTTCGGCCAGATCGCCGGTCAGGTGGCCGATCGGCGCCGCTCGCGCGGCCTTTCCCAGGCGGATCTCGCAGCGCTGGTAGGCACGACGCAGTCCGCCATCGCTCGACTCGAGAGCGGCGGGCGGCCCCCGCGCATAGACACTTTGCTTCGGATCGCCGAGGCCCTCGACTGCGATCTCCAGGTCGAGCTTCGCCCCCGCTAGACTCCCCGGCCGACGGCGCTTGAACTGGCGACAAAAGGGGGGCGGGTGGGCATCATTGCGTGGATCATTCTCGGGCTCGTGGCCGGTCTGATTGCGAAGGCGATCTTGAAGGGGCCTAACCCCGGCGGACTGATCGTTACGACGCTGCTCGGGGTTGCCGGCGCCCTTCTCGGCGGCTTCCTCGCCAGAGCGCTCGACATCGGCGACATCCGGGATTTCTGGGACCTCGAGACCTGGCTGATCGCAATAGGGGGCTCCATTCTCGTACTCGTCATCTGGCGCGCGCTGACTGGCGGTCGGCGTCGGCGGCTTCTCTAATGCGGTACGGCCTCGGTCTCGCAGTGTTCTTTGCCTGCTTCGCCGCCGGCTGCGGTGGCGAAGGGGGAGACCGCCTTTCGCAGAAGGAGTTCCAGCAACAGGCAAACGCGATCTGCGAGAAGTACGACAAGAAGATCCAGGCCCTCGGGAGTCCGCAGTCGCCGGCAGACATCCCGGCGTTCGTGGAGAAGGGCATTCCTCTCCTCCGGCAAGGGATCGCCGAGCTCCGCGCCCTGAAGCCGCCCGCCGACGTCGAGGAGGACTACAACCGGATGCTGGACGAGACCGCCAAAGCGATCCCGGCTGCCGAGAAGCTCGCGGACGCCGCAGAGAAGAGCGACGCCGCGGCCGTACAGGAAGCCATCCAGGAAGGTCAGCAGGCCGACGACGCCTCTGACGAGCTCGCTGCCAAGCTCAAACTGGACGGATGCGCAGCGGAATAGCGATCGTGGCGGGCGCCGCAGCCCTCTTCCTCGCCGCCTGCGGCGGAGGAGGAGGCGGGGGCGGTGGCCAAAGTCTGAGCGCGGAGGAGTTCCGCCAGCAGGCCGACGCCATCTGCAAGCAGTACGAGGACAAGCTCAACGAGCTCGACTCGCCCAGCTCGCTGGACGACCTCGCCGACTTCGTCGACAAGGCGGTTCCGATCATCGAGGAGGGCAACAACAAGCTTGCGGAGCTCGAGGCTCCTGATGACCTTTCAGGCGACTGGGACCGCGCGATGGAGCTCCAGGACGAGAATCTCCAGGTGACGCGCGACCTCCAGAAGGCGATCCACGACAACGACACGGCGCGCGTCCAGGAGCTCGTCTCCAAGCTCGACGCCACCGACGCCGAAAGCACTCGCCTGGCCCGCAAGGTCGGCCTCGCGAGCTGCGGGCAACAGAACCAATAAGGCTCTAGTAGGAGGGCTCGACGAAACATCATTTGTGCCGACGAGCGACGTTCCGCCAAACCCTCCTAGCGCCCGGTGAAGCGCGGCTCGCGCTTCTCGAGGAACGCGTTCACGCCCTCGCGAAAATCCTCGCTCCGCGAGGCTTCGGCCTGGAGCTCCGCCTCGAGCTCGAGCTGCTCGTCCAAGCTCGAAAGCGCCGCGCGCTCGAGTAGCCGCTTCGTGATCCCGAGCGCCCGCGTCGGCAACGCGGCCAGGGTCGAGGCGAGCTCCGCGGCACGGGCGCTCAAGCGGCCGTCGGCGACGACCTCGGCCACGAGTCCCCAAGCGTGGGCGTCGGCGGCGGACAGGCGGCGGCCCGAGCAAAGCCACTCGAATGCACGTGAATAGCCGAGCAGGCGCTCGACGAAGTAGGTCGCGCCGGTGTCGGGAACGAGGCCGATGCCGATGAACGCAGGGACGAAGGTTGCAGAAGACGCCGCGAGCCGAAGGTCGCAAGCGCAGGCGAGCGAGAGGCCGGCGCCGGCCGCTACCCCGTTGACCGCGGCGATGACGGGCTTCTCGAGCCCCCGCAGGGCAAGGACGTTCGGGTTGTACGTGCTGCGAAGGCGCTCACCGATGTCGCCGGCGGCTTCCTTGAACTCGTTCAGGTCCTGGCCGACGCAGAAACCACGACCGGCACCGGTGAGGACGACAGCGCGAACGTCCGGCTCCTGCGCCTCGTCGAGCGCGGCGCGAAAAGCTTCGTGCATCGAGCTGTCGAAGGCATTCAGGACCTCGGGACGATTGAGCGTGATCGTCATCACGCTGCCGTCACTTTGGGTCTCGACCTCTGCCACTCGGTAGGCCTTGCCGCCGCTGCTAGCGTGGAACGCGGTGGCTGATCTTACGTTCATCTCGTCCGGGGAGGTCGCCGACGAGGAGGCCTTGGACGCCTACTCGCGTGCAGTGATCGGCGTTGCCGAGCGGCTCACGCCGTCGGTCGCCAACCTGCGCATTTCCCGCCGGGTGCGCGGCGGCCGCGTCGTCGCGGGCGGGGGCAGCGGGGTCGTCGTGACTCCGGACGGCTTCATGCTCACCTCGGCCCACGTGGTGGCAGCGTCGGACGGCACGGTTCGCGCCTCCTTTGTCGACGGCAGCGAGGTCGAGGCGAAGGTGGTCGGGACGGATCCGCTCTCCGACCTCGCGGTCCTGCGGGCGGAGGACGGCGGTCTCGCCGCAGCAGACCTGGGGGACGCCGAGGCTCTCCGTGTCGGACAGCTCGTGGTGGCCATCGGGAACCCGAACGGGTTTGCCGGATCCGTGACGGCTGGAGTCGTCTCGGCCCTCGGGCGCTCCCTGCCGGTGCGCTCCCGCGCCGCAGGGAGGATCGTCGAGAACGTGATTCAGACCGACGCGGCCCTGAACCCCGGCAATTCCGGCGGAGCGCTCGCCGACGGCAAGGGCTGCGTGATCGGGATCAACACGGCCGTCGCCGGCGTCGGACTCGGCTTGGCCGTCCCGATCAACGCGACGACCCGCAAGATCATCGGGGCGCTGATGAGCGAGGGGCGGTTTCGCCGCTCCTACCTCGGCATCGCGGGCGGCTCGCGGCCGCTGCCCCCGCGCCTCGCCCGCCAGCTCGGCCGCGCCGAGTGCGTCGAGGTGGTCGAGGTCGTGGAAGGCAGCCCCGCGGCTAAGGCGGGTCTCCGCGCAGAGGATCTCATCGTCGACCTGAACGGCCAGGTCGTTGAAGGCGTCGACGACCTCCAGCGCCTGATGGCCGGCGAGTTGATCGGGATCAAGGTGGTCGTCAACACGGTGCGCGAGGGCCGCCTGCAGTCCGTCGAGCTCGTGCCCGTCGAGCTCGCCGTCTAAGGCTCGTTTCAGAATGGGGCCTCGTCGCCGGGGTGCGATGGGCGGTGCGAGGCGCGGACGCAGGGAGCGCTCGTATCGAATGAGATACGGGCGCGACCGAGGACAACGCATCGCGCCGATCTAGCGCGGCCCGGCGGCTCAGGTCCTCATTTTGAGACGAGCTCTAAGGCCTAGCGCCCCTTGAAGTTGGGCTCGCGCTTCTCGGTGAACGCCTTCAAGCCCTCCTGAGCATCCTCGGAGGAAAGGGCGAGGTGGAACGCCTTCCGCTCCGCATCGAGGCCGGCCGCGAGTGGCGTCTCGAAGACGTTCAAGACGGCCTCCTTCGCCAGCCGGACTCCCACGGGGCTCTTGGCCGCGATCGTCCGCGCGACGCCCTTGGCTTCCTCAAGCCAATCCTCCTTAGAGGCGACCCGGGCGACGAGCCCCGCCTGCTCGGCCTCGCCCGCGGAGAGGAAGCGGCCCGCGAGGATCACGTCCATCGCTTTCGACTTGCCTATCGCCCGGGTGAGCCGCTGCGTTCCCCCCGCTCCCGGGAGGACGCCGAGGTTCGTCTCGGGCTGCCCGAACTGGGCACTCTCGGAGGCGACGATCAGGTCGCAAGCCATGGCCAGCTCGCAGCCGCCGCCCAGGCAGTAACCCGACACCGCGGCGACGATCGGCGTCCTGATCTTCCTGATCGCATCCCATTTGTCGATCCGTCCGCCGAAGTAGAGCTCGAGGTGAGTGGCTTCGGAAAGCTCGTTGATGTCGGCGCCGGCGGCGAAGGCCTTGTCGTTCCCCGCGAGGACGATGCACCGGATCGACTCGTCGTCGTCGAGGTTCTCCAACGCCCCCACGAGCTCTCCCATGAGCTGGTTCGAGAGTGCATTCAGCTGTTCCGGGCGATTCAGTCGCACGACGGCAATCGGTTCGTCCCGCTCGATCAGAACGCTCACTTTTTCTCCAGGAACTTCTTGATCGCCTCCTGCGGCTCCTCGGTCGCCATGGAGAGAGCCAGCCAGTCACGCGCGTGGTTGATCGTCTGGTGCCAGGCGAAATCGCGCCAGAAGTTGAGGTGCTGGCGTGCGTAGCGCGTCGTCTGGGGAAGCTTGCGCGCCAGGTTCTCGACGAAGCGGTCGACCTCGGCGTCGAGCTCACCCGCCGGAACGGCGCGGTTGACGAGCCCCCACTCCTCGGCCTTGCGAGCGGGGATCTCCTCGCAGAGGAGGACGATCTCGCGGGCGCGCCGCTCGCCCACCATGATCGGCAGCCACTGCGTCGCCCCGCCCGCCGGAACGGAGCCGTGTTCGGGTCCGACATGACGGATGAACGTGTCCTCGACCATGACGGCGAGGTCGCACGCCATCTGGAATTCGTTGCCGCCCCCGACGCAGATCCCGTTGATCCGCGCGAGCGTCGGCTTCCCGATCTCGCGCAGGCGGTCATGCGCGTCCTTGAAGGCGCCGAACCATTTCCAGTACTCGCCGGGATTGCCGAGGTAACCCTCGCTCCACGACTTGAGGTCGGCGCCGACGGAGAATGCACGACCCGCGCCAGTCAGTACGACCACGCGGATGGAGTCGTCCCAGGAAGCATCCTCGCACGCCCGCGCCAGCTCTCGGAGCATCCGGAAATCGAACGCGTTCAGCACCTCCGGCCGGTTGAGCGTGATCGTGGCGCGGGGCGGCGTCTTCTCGTAGACGATTCGCTCGAAGCCAAGCTCGCTCGGAGCGACGGGCGCCGGGCGGTCCGGCTCGGTCATGCGAGCTCGGCGAAATGGACGTGGAAGGGGATGCCCATCTCGGTAGCGTCCTTTCCGGTGGCGGCGAACTCGTCCGTGCGGGCAGCCGCCTTGAAGGCGTCCATGTCGGGGAACTCCCACTCCGCGTAGTAAGCGAACTTCTGTCCCGTCGGAGCGCCGAAGACGCTCCCGTGGCGGAACGTCCCTCCCTCCACCGCGCGGCACAGCGCAGCATGCTCCTCGAAGCGCGCAGCGTCGGGTTCCTGCTCGTAGAGAACGAACACCTTGATCATCGGCCCCGAAGGATTCCCGATTCTTGCGTCAGGCGCAGGGCCACGTAGACCCAGCTGGGTCGAAAGGCGAACTCGATCTCGTCAGTCCGTTCTTTGGACCGCGTCGACAAGGGCTTCTTCGAGGATTTCGAGGCCTCGGTCGAGGTCCTCGTCGCTGATGACGAGGGGAACGAGAATTCGGACGACGTTCCCGTAGAGACCGCAGGAGAGGAGGATGAGCCCGCGGTCGCGAGCTGCGACGGTCGTCTTCGTGGCCAGTGTCGCGGCGGGCTCCTTCGTCTCCCGGCTCTCGACCAACTCGAGGGCGAGCATGGGGCCGAGGCCCCGCACCTCGCCGACGGCGTCGACGCGGCCGGCTATGCCGTCGAGCGCAGCGCGCAGGCGCCCGCCGATCGCTTCAGTTCGGAGGCGGAAGCCTTCCGTCGCCACCTCGTCGAGGACGGCGAGAGCTGCGGCGCACGCCACCGGATTTCCGCCGAAGGTGCCGCCCAGCCCGCCCGCGGCGACCGAGTCGACGATCTCCGCCGGTCCCGTCACCGCTGCCAGCGGCAGCCCACCGCCGAGGGACTTGCCGGACACGACCAGGTCGGGCTCCACCCCATAGCGCTCGATCGCCCACACCGGCCCGGTGCGCCCGATCCCCGATTGCACCTCGTCGTCGACGTAGAGGATCCCGTGGCGGTCGCAGAGCTCCTTCAGTCGCCGCGGGAAGTCCTCCGGCATCGGAATGAAGCCGCCCTCGCCCTGTACTGGCTCGAGGACGACGCAGGCGACCGACTGCGGGTCGACATCGCCCTTGAACACACTCTCGAGGCCGTGTATCGCGTCGTCCGAGGTGACGCCCCGGTACGGGTAGGGGGCCGGCGCGCGGTAGACCTCGGGCGCGAAGGGGCCGAAGCCGCGCTTGTACGGGACGACCTTGCTCGTCATGGTCATCGAGAGCAGCGTGCGTCCGTGGAAGGCGCGGTCGAAGACGACGACAGCGGGGCGACCGGTCGCGACGCGCGCGATCTTGACCGCGTTCTCGATCGCTTCGGCGCCCGAGTTGACGAGCAGGCTCTTCTGTTCCTCCCCGCGGCAGGGCGAGAGCTCGGCGAGCCGGCGGCAGACCTCCACGTAAGGCTCGTACATCCCGACCATGAAGCACTGATGGAGGTAACGGTCCACCTGCTCGTGGATCGCCGCTACGGCAGTGGGGAGGCCGTGACCGGTGTTCTGACACCCGAGGCCGCCCGCGAAGTCGATGTACTCCCGGCCGTCGACGTCCCAGACGTGAGCGCCCACCGCGCGATCGACGACGAGCTCGGGAGTGGCCACTCCGGCGGCCACGTAACGCTCGCGCGCAGCCAGGACGCGGTCGGTCGCACTGCGCTCTCGAAGCGACATTCGCCGAGTCTACAACGGTGCGCGCGGCGGTTCCTTGGCAGTTGTGGCCGGATTCGTGCGGTTATGCTCGCCGCCGTGTCCGCGAGCTCGACGGCGATCTTCATTTCCCTCGTCGCCGGCGTTGCCGGGTCGGTGCAAGTCGCGGTCAGTGGCACTTTCGGCCGCCGGATCGGCGTGCTCGAGGCGACGGCGTTCGGCTCGCTCGGCGCCGCCATCATCGTCTGCTCTCTGGTGCTCGTCGCCCGCCAGGGCTTCGGCGGAGTGTTCGCCGGGGTCCGCGAGCCTCCCTGGCTCTGGCTCAACGCGGTCATGGGCGCAATCGTCGTCCTCTCGATCACATTCGCCGCGCCGCGGATCGGGACCTTCGCCACGATTGGTCTGCTCATCGCCGGTCAGCTCGCCATGGGCGTCCTCATCGACGCGTTCGGCCTCTTCGGCTTGGAGCGGATTCCGCTGAACGCCGCCCGCCTCACCGGCCTGCTCCTGCTGGCCGGCGGAGCGCTGCTCGTCCTGAAGCGCTGACCAAAGAAGTGATTTGTGTTTCACGCGCACAAAGTCGGATTCGTTTACGCACGGGCTTCCGGCTTACGAAGTCGCCCTTTACGTGGAACACAAACCCGGTCTAGCCGGAGAGGTCGAGCAGCGGCGCGAGCTTGTCCCAGCGGGAGATCTCGCAGCCGTTCGCGCGAGAGAAGGAGGCGTTGACCCCCGCGCCGGAGAGGGTCGCCACCTGGTCGCCGCCGTAGATCTGGGTGCAGGCGACGTCGCCCGCAACGGGCTCCAGCGCGTCCTCGTGCTCGAGGAGCGCGTCGCAGGCGCTGACCGGGTCGGGGTGGGAGCCACCGTCGGGATCGCACGTCAGTGTGGCCGTACGTGCTTCGCCGCCGCGACCCGTGGGCCAGTACGTGATCGTGAGGTCGTAGCGGGGAGGACGGTCGTCTCCGGCAGCTTCAGTGCCGCCGCAGCCTGACGCGAGGGCCAGCACTAGGAGGAACACGGCGCGGCCTACAAGCCCCACGGGTTGACGGGCTTGCCGCCCGTCGAGACGAAGACGGTCTTCGTCTCCAGGTACATCTCGATCGTCTCGAGCGAGCCTTCGCGGCCGAATCCGGATTGCTTGTAGCCGCCGAAGGGCAGTCCCGGGAAAGCGGTGTTCGGCAGGTTGATGCCGATCACTCCGGACTTGATCTGACGCGCGAGCCGGTGGCCCCGGCCGGGGTCCGACGTCCAGACGGTCGCCGTAAGCCCGTACTTGACATCGTTCGCGATCCGGACCGCCTCCGCCTCGTCCTCGAAGGGGGTGACGGTGACCACCGGGCCGAAGATCTCCTCCTGCGCGACCGCCATGCGGTTCTCCACCCCCGCAAGCACCGTGGGCGGATAGAAGGCGCCGTCGCCGTCGGTCGGCTCGCCGCCGGTGACCACTTCGGCCCCCTCCTTGCGCCCAGTCTCGACCAAGCCGTGCACCTTGTCGCGGTGGGCCCGCGAGATCAGCGAGCCCATCTGCGTCTCTGGGTCGAGAGGATCGCCGACCTTCATCTTCGAAGCGGTCTCCGAGAAGCGGTTGACAAATTCCTCGTAGAGCGGTCGCTCCACGAGGACGCGCGAACGGGCGTCGCAGCTCTGTCCGGCCGCGTAGTAAATCGCGTAGACGGAGGAAGGCACCGCGTCCTCGAGGTTCGCGTCCGCGAAGACGAGGTTCGGGCTCTTGCCGCCAAGCTCGAGAGAGAGGCGTTTCACGGGCTCGGCGCAGAGCCGCATGATCTCCGAGCCGGTGGCCGTCGACCCCGTGAACGCGACCTTGTCCACCCCAGGGTGCCGCACGAGGTAGGACCCGGTCGTCGGCCCGTCCCCGGGGATGATGTTGACGACGCCGGCAGGAATCCCCACCTCGGCGGCCAGCTGGGCCACACGTAGCACCGTCAGAGGAGTCGCGGGGTCCGGTTTGAGCACGACCGTGCAGCCGGCGGCGAGCGCGGGCGCCAGCTTCCACGCGGCCATCATGATCGGGTAGTTCCAGGGGACGATTTGCGCCGCCACGCCGACGGGCTCCTTGAGCGTGTACGCGAGGATGGACCCGCCGATGGGCGTCGTTCGCCCTGCGATGGACGCGATCGCCGACGCGTACCAGCGGAAGTTCTCTGCGGAGACCGCGACCTCGCCCTTGACGGAGGACACCGCCTTCCCCACGTTTCGCGCCTCGAGCTCAGTTAGCTCCTTGCGGTTCGCGACGATCGCGTCGGCAAGTGCGTGCAGGAGGCGTGAGCGCTCGTTCGGAGGGGTCTTCCCCCAGGGACCTTCGAGAGCAGTCCTCGCACCCTCGACCGCGCGGTCGACGTCGCCCTCCCCCGCCATCGCCGCCTTGGCAAGCGGCGCACCGGTCGCGGGCTCGGTGAGCTCGCGGACCTCACCTGATGCGGACTCGACAGCCTCTCCGTCGATGAAGAGCCCGAACTCGCGCTGCGTGACAACCGCCATGGGGGGCAAGATACCGGCATGACGCAGGCGCGAGTGCTCTTCTTCGGCCTATCCGTGCTCTACCTGCTCGGAGTGGTCGTTCAGTTCTTCCTCGCCGGCCTCTATATCTTCGGCGGGGCATCGATCGAGTCCCACCGTGTGCTCGGATTCATCCTTGCGGCGGGTGCGCTCTTGCTACTGATCCTGACTGTCGTCGGCCGGCTGCCTAGGAGGACAGCAGTGCTGACCGTCCTGTTGCTCGCGCTCAGCGTCCTGCAGAGCGTCCTCGTGAACGTCGATATCGACGAAGTGGCGGCGCTCCATCCCGTGAACGCGCTCATCATCGCGTTCGTCGCGTATGAGCTGATGCAGCGCTCGCGCGCTTACCTGGCTTCGAAGATGGCCGCCTGACCCTGGCCGACCCCGACGCAGAGCGTCGCGAGCCCGTAGCGCCCCTCCCGCCGCCGTAGCTCGTGGAGGAGGCTCACGACCAGCCGCGCGCCGCTCATCCCGAGCGGGTGGCCGATGGCGATCGCGCCTCCGTTGACGTTCACGCGCTCCGGATCGAGCCCCAGCTCGCGGATGACCTGGAGGCTCTGAGAGGCAAACGCCTCGTTGAGCTCGACGAGATCGAGGTCGTCCACGTCGAGGCCGACCCGCTCGAGCAGCTTGCGCACGGCAGGCACCGGACCGATGCCCATGACCCGTGGATCGACGCCGGCGACGGCACTGCCGACGAAACGGCCGAGCGGTTGGGAGCCGAGTTCCTCGGCCTTCTCCGCGCTGGCGACGACGAGCGCAGCGGCGCCGTCGTTGATCCCGCTCGAATTCCCGGCGGTGAGGCTGCCGCCTTCGCGGAATGCAGGCTTAAGGGCCGCGAGCTTCTCGGCGTTCGTGTCCGGCCGGGGGTGTTCGTCGCGCTCGACGTCGCCGACCGGGACGAGCTCCTCGACGAACCGGCCTGCTTCGTCAGCGGCCGCCCAGCGCCTTTGGCTCTCGAGCGCGAAGGCATCCTGCTCCTCGCGCGAGATCGACCATCGCTCCGCCACGTTCTCGCCCGTCTCGCCCATCGACTCCAGTGGAAACATGGACTCCATGCGTGGGTTCGGGAAGCGCCAGCCGAGCGTCGTGTCCCAGACCGTCTGGTCGCCGTTCTCGGGCTTGCCCATGACGAGCGGCGCGCGACTCATGGACTCCACGCCTCCGGCGACGAACAGCTCACCGTCCCCGGCCCGAATTGCGTGACACGCTCCGATCACCGCGCTGAGCCCTGAAGCACAGAGACGGTTGACCGTCACGCCGGCGACCTCTTCCGGCAGGCCCGCAAGGAGAGCAGCCATGCGGGCGACGTTGCGGTTGTCCTCCCCCGCCTGGTTCGCAGCGCCGAAATAGACGTCTTCGATCTGCGGGGCAGGGACGCCTGCGCGCTCGACGGCGGCCGAGATCGCCAGCGCAGCGAGATCGTCGGGACGAACGCCTGCGAGGGCGCCGCCGTAGCGCCCAACAGGGGTGCGGACCGCAGAGAGGATGACCGCCTCGGCCACGACTCAAGTCTAGCCCTGGGTTTGACGATCACTTTCGCGTGAGGGCCCTTCCGCTCCTCCTCACCGCCCTGTTGCTCGCCGGATGTGGATTCGGCGGCGAGAGCGCGCCCGAGGCCGTGGTCGGCGACGGGTTAACCCGCTACGAGATCTCCTCGGGCCGCTTCTCCATCGGCGTGCCGGAGACCTGGCACGCGACGACCTCGACGCAGATGCAGAAGGCGAGCTTCAAGAGGTTCGCCGACCAGAATCCGGCCTTTGCCGCCTACGCCGGCGCGGTGTCGAAGAAGAACTCGCCCTTCAAATTCTTCGCGTACGACCCGGTCGTGCGCAAGCGCTTCGCCACGAACCTAAACGTCGTAGTGACTCCCGTGCCCGAAGGCGTGACGCCCGAGAAGTACAAGCGCAGCGCTTTGGCGGAGGCGAAGGCGATCGCCGACTCGCGGCTCGACTCGAGCGAAGTCGACCTCCCGGCCGGAAAGGCTCTGCGAATCGAGTACCGCGCTCGCTTCCTCCTGAACGGCCGCAGGAAGGCGATCGCCACGACGCAATACGCGTTCCTGCTCGACAAGAAGAGCTACGTCCTCACGTACACCACTCTCCCGGCGTTCCGGAGCGACTACGCGGACTGGTTCAAGCTGTCGGCGGAGTCGTTCCAGCTCAACAGCCGCTAACAGCGCACCCTGGCCGCGACGGCTTCGACCGGGCGAAGTCCGGTGCCGTCCCAGGACGCGCTGATTGGTTCAGGAGACGAAGTCGACGCGGACGGGCCGCTCGAAGGCGCCGATCTGCTCGCCGCGGTGGAGGAGCTCGCTGACCGCCTCCCGGCCCTCGTCGCCGTAGTCCTCGGTCAGGCGGTTCACGTACATGCCCACAAAGCGGTCTGCGAGGCGCGGGTCGATGCCGCGCCCATACTGCAAGGCATAGGAAAGGGCCTCTTCGCGGGACTCGAGCCCGGCCCCGATCGATTCGCGCAGCACCTCGGAGAGCTCGTGGAGCGTCTCGTCGCCGAGGTCCCGCCGCGCGACGTTGATACCGAGGGGGAGCGGCAGGCCCGTCTCCAAGAGCCACCATTCGCCGAGGTCGACGACCGCGTGCAGCCCGTACTGCTCGTACGTGAGCTGGCCCTCGTGGATGAGCAGCCCGGCCTCGGCACGCCCCGACTTGACCTCCTCGATGATCTCGTCGAACGGAACCTCACGGAACCGGTACTCGCCGCCCAAGTACATGCGGAGGACGAGGAACGCAGTAGTCATGCTCCCGGGTACGGCGATCTCGATGTCGCACAGGTCCTTGCGGGTGAGGGGCTCGGAGGAGACGACCACCGGGCCGTAGCCAGAGCCCATGCTCGCTCCATGGGGAAGGATGGCGTAGGACTCCTGTACGAACGGGTATGCGTGCAGCGAGATGGCGCTCACCTCGAGCCGCGCTTCGAGCGCCCACTCGTTGAGCGTCTGGATGTCCTTGAGGACGTGCTCGAACTCGAAGCCGCGTGGATCGACAACTCCTACCGCCAGCCCCCAGAACATGAACGCATCGTCCGGATCGGGGCTATGTCCCAGTCGGATCTGCAGGCGCCGGACGCTAGCAACCTTGCGACCGGGCTGTTTCGAGAACCGCGGGTCTACAATTTGAGATGTGTCTAAACCTGACCTCTCGATCTCCATCCAGGACTACCTGAAGGAGATCTACAAGCTCCAGAGCTCGGGCCAGCGAGCCACGACCACGGCGATCGCGAGAGCGATGGGCGTCGCCCCTTCGTCGGCGACGTCGATGCTGAAGAAGCTCGCCGCCCTCGGCCTGGCAGAGCACGCGCCGTACCGAGGCGTCGAGCTCTCGGAGGCCGGGACCAAGATCGCCCTCGAGGTCATCCGGCACCACCGGTTGCTCGAGCAGTACCTGGCCGAGACGCTCGGGCTCGGGATCGATGCCGTGCACGCGGAGGCCGACCGGCTCGAGCACGTCATCTCCGAGGAACTCGAGGCGCGGATCGACGAGCAGCTCGGGTATCCGACGCACGACCCGCACGGCGATCCGATCCCCGACGCGGGCCTCAACGTCGACCGGACGGCCCTGCGCACCCTCGAAGCGCTCGAGCTCGGCGAGGAGGCGACCGTGCGGCGGATCCCCGACGGTGACGCAGGACTGCTCCGCTACCTCGCCGAGCTGACGCTCCTCCCGGGCCGGACGGTGACGATGCGCCGATCCGAGCCTTTCGGAGGCCCCCTCACCGTGGACGTTGACGGGAGCGAGCACGCCATCTCCCGCGAGCTGGCCGGCCAGATCGGAGTTTCCGGCTAAACGTTGGGAGAGTGGCCGAAAAACCAGCGCTCGAGCGGCTTCAAGAGCTCTTCCTCGCTGAAAGGCTGGACGTCCTCATTGACACCCTCCTCGGCAGAGACCTCGAGGTCGTCGGAGAGGGCTCTGTTGGCGGCCTCCAGCGCGTCTCCCATCTCGTAGCCCTCGAAGACGAAGTCGTCGGCCCGCGGCCCCGGGACTGCGCGGTTCCGTGGATTGATCGCCCGGCCCACGGCCCAGACGGCGCCCGGCCGTCGCTCGATCCAGATGACGATCTCGTCGCGCGTCCCGTCCTCCCCCACGGCGTGTACGACCCGTTCGGCGAAGCGGGTCTTCGCTGAATCGGGGAGCACGGCTCAAGGATACAATCGGCCCGGTGTCCAATCTCGGCGACCAAACACCACGCCAGGGCGGGTTCTTCTCGCGGCTGTTCGGGAAGCGCCAGAAGACGGATGCCGGCCGCGGCTCCATATCGAAAGAAGATTCTCTGGCCGCCTACGTCGTCCGCGAACACCGCAGCGGCCGCTCGCTGGAGGACATTCTCGACGACCCCTACTTGAAGAACAGGGCTACGGACGAGCAGCGCCTGCGCCTGCTCGAGCGGCCGGAGGTCATCCGCGCCGTTGGCGAGGACACTGCCGCCATGGCCGCGGAACACGTCCGGAGTACTTAGAGCTCGACGCCGATACCGCGCTCTCGGGCACGGTCGTAGACCAGCTTGGCGACCGCAAGATCTTCGGCGGCGATGCCGAGACTCTTGAAGAGGACGATGTCGTCCTCCTGCCCCCTGCCGACCGTCTCGCCGCTCACCACCTCCGCGAGCTCGTGAACCTCCAGCCAGTCGAGGACGCCTCGCTCAACCGGCTCGACCAGGTCTCCCGCCTCGAGACGAGCCTGCTCTTTGGAGTCGCAGCAGACAAAAGCCGCCCGCTCGAGGACGGTGTTGTCGAGCTCGCGCGACTCGATCCGGTTCGCGCCCATCGCGCACACGAGCGCACCGGGCTTGAGCCACTCGCCCCGGAGCACCGGATCCTTCGAGCTCGTAGCCGTAACGACCACGTCCTGCTCCGCCGCGTCGCGGTTGTACTCGCCCGGCTCGCAGTCGAAGCGTTCGCAAAAGGCCGCGAGGCGGTCGGCGTTCCGCGAGTAGGCGACCACCCGCTCGAGCTGCGGGAGGACTACCCGCATGCAGGCGAGCTGCGACTCGGCTTGCCACCCGGTTCCAATCAGGCCGAGCGTGGACGCTCCCGCCTTGGCGAGATGTCGAGCCGCGACTGCGCTCGCGGCGCCCGTCCGCCGCTGCCCCAGACGGTCGGCCTCGATCAGGGCCAGCGCTTCCGGCCGGTCTGCGGCGAAGAGGACGACTACGAACCGGGCGCCCTCCGCGAAACCGGCGTAGCTCTTCAGCCCGGCGACTCCCAGCTCGAGGTCGGCCGCTGCCATGACGTTCAAAAGCCCCCCTACGAGACCGATGCGAAAGCGTGGCCGGTTTTCCGCCCTGCCGGCGGCCAGGCGTGCGAAGCAACCCTCCACGGCCTCGACGGCGTCTTCTGGAGAGAGCAGCTCCTCGACCTCCGATTCCCTCAAGTAGAGCGGCATGGCGGGGTACTCTAGGCCGGTGGAATGGCTTCGGGTCCCGCTCGCCGATCTCGACACTGAGGGCCGTGCGGTCATCAACGGGAAGGGAGACGAGATCGCCGTGTTCCTCGTGGACGGCCGGGCCCATGCGGTTGCCAACACGTGTCCTCACGAGGGCAACCCGCTGGTGGAAGGCGAGATCCTGGGGCCGACGCTCACGTGCGCCTACCACAACTGGAAGTTCGACCTGGAAACAGGCGCTTGCCTCTTCGGCGACGAGCCCGTCCGACGCTATCCCGCCGAGCTTCGCGACGCGGAAATCTGGATTCAGCTGGATTCCCTCGCGCCCTGAGGCACCGCTCGGGTGCACAGGCCTAGAGCCTCACGCGGCTCCAGGGAATGCCCGGATCCGAGTACGCCTCGGGATGGAGCAGGTAGGCGAGCAGCTCCACGCCGTCGACGAGTCGTGGTCCGGGACGCGAGAAGTTGGCGTTCGCGTCGACGGCGAAGACGCGGCTTTCCTGGCGGGCGACCGTCCCGAGCAGGCCCGCGGAGAGATCCAGCGTCACGATCTCCGAAAGCGTCCTATCGAGGTCGAATCCGCACGGAGCGAGCACCACAACGTCCGGCTCCAGCGAGGCCACGTCCGTCCAGCGCATCCGGTGCGAGGGCTCGCCCGACATCCCAGCCACCTCGATTCCTCCGGCGACGGCGACCATGTCGGGAACCCAGTGCCCCGCTGCGAAAGGCGGGTCGAGCCACTCCGAGATGAAGACGCGCGGATGCGTCTCGACCTCGGCCAGCGCCGCCCGCACCCGATCGAGCCGGCTGCGCATGCCGCCGGTGAGCTCGTCAGCTGCGCCCTCGGCGCCGAAGCGGACTCCCAGTCCGGCGATGCAAGCGAGCACGTGGTCGAGTGTCGCAGGCGAGAAGTCCACGACCTCGACCTCGAGTGAGCGGGCGCTGACGATCTCGTCGAGCTGGTCGGTGGAGACCGCGCAGACCTCGCAGAGCTCCTGGGCGATGACGACCTCCGCGTCGATCTGCGCCCACACCTCGGCGTCCACCGCGTAGAGCGGCTTGCCGTTGGCGGCCGCATCGGCGACGGCCCGGTCGATCTCGGCGCTCGTGAGCTCGGCGTTCTCGACGAGGGCTGCCGTGACGGAGGGCCGTTCGGCGGCCTCCGGCGGCCAGTCGCATTCGTGTGTGACGCCCACGACCTGGTCTCCTAGGCCGAGCGCGAACAGGATCTCCGTCGCGGCCGGGACGAGCGAGCAGATTCTCACCCGGCGTACGCTAGCTGCCGCTCTTCGGGATGAAGCTGATCTCGCCGCTGGTCTCGAGGATCGCCCAGCGGATCTTCCTGAGTGAGTCGATCTGCTGGATGCGCGCCTGGGCGGCAATCTCCTCCACCGAGATGCGCTCTCGACGCAGGTTGTCGTCGATCGGCTTGCCGTCCTCGACCAGCACAACGGGATTACCGTCGAGGAGCGGCCGGGCGCGAGGAAACCGCCACGACACCCACGAGGTCGCGACGATCATGAGCGCAAACGTCCCGACCGCGAGCACCGCGCCGGTCACCGAGTAGTCCTGTTGGGTGACGCCCTGCTGCACGAAGTCGGCGATCACCACCAGGATCAGCAGGTCGAACGGCTGCATCTTCGAGAGCTCGCGGCGGCCCAGCAGCCGCATGACAACCATGACGAAAAGGAAGATGATCGCTGAGCGAAGGACGATGTCCATAGCTCAGGGGTAGATCGTCTGTGCGTGCTCGAGGGTGGCCAGGGCAGATTCGCCGTCCGCGAGCACAACGTTCTGCGTCCGGTGGCCCAGCACGGTCGGGTTGACCTGGTACTGAAACCTGAGCACGAAATGGTCTCCTGCAGCGATCGGCCCCAGGGCCACCGTGTTCCGTCCGTTCCGATGGCCCCAGCTGACTGAGTCGGGTTGGACGGTGTTGATGGTAAGCCCGTCGAACCACCCGGGTTCGAGCACGAGCGTTGGTTTCGCAAGGTCGCGGTGGGCGTCGACCCGGAAGATCGTCTGGTAGATGAGGCCGCCGCGGGCAGCGCGCGGAGTCTCCACGGTCAGCTTCGCAGCGGCTGCGTCCACCGACAGCACGCGCGTGTGCTGCCCGAAGAAGTTCGCGAGGCCCAATGCGCAGGCGGCGAGGAGCAGGACGAGGCCTACCCGCCGGAACCACGGCTCGAGGTTCCGGCCGTGCAGGTCCACGTGCGCCGAGCGATCGAGGTGATCGGGAAGCTCCGCCGTCACCAGGCCAAATTCGGCGCGAGCCCGGATGCCTCCTTCCACCCCGGTCGAGCAAGCCGCACGGGCGCTCGGCAGGGCCGACTACGAGCCGGCCGCTACACTCTCCTCGCGCGCCCGTAGCTCAGGGGATAGAGCGCTGCCCTGCGGAGGCAGAGGTCGCATGTTCGAATCATGCCGGGCGCATGATGGAAAACGCCCGCAAAGACGGGCCTTTTGAGTTCGCGGGGGAGGAGGCCGTCAGTCGGCGGTGTCCAAAAAATGTCCATCGGCTCGAGAAATGCGAGCGTCAAAGGCATTGAGGAGGCCGAGCTCGTACTCGTCGGCGTCCGGAGCCAGGTGTCCGTACGTCCGGTCGATCATCTCCAGCGAGGTGCCCATGCGCCGCGCGATCGCGAAGAGCGAGATGCCCGCGGCGATCGAGAACGTTGCGTAAGTGTGTCTGAGGTCGTAGGGCCGGCGGTACTCGAGGCCCGCCGCACGCAGGGCTGGTTTCCAGTGTCGCTCCCGGAAGTTGTGGAGGTCGAGATAGCCGCCGCGGGCGCCCGGGAAGAGGAGAGGTGTGTCGAGTCTCGGGGGCAGGACGCTCAGGGTCGCGACCACACGCCCGCGGAGCGGCACTCGCCGCCGCGAACGGTGTGTCTTCGGATACTCCTTGAGCTTCCCGTTCGCGAAAACCCGCTGGACGCTGACGATTCGCTGCTCGTGGTCGACATCCCGCCGCTCCAGTGCGATCCATTCCTCGGGCCTGAGACCCGTGCCTGCGGCGAACCCGGGGATCCCCCGGTAGAGCGGAAGGAGCTCGGTCGCAACTAGGTCGATCTCTGCCCAGGAGAAGATCCTCATCTCGCCCTGCTTCGGAGCAGGATTCGGGATCACGGTCGCTGCGTTCTCGCTGAGGTAGCGGCACCGGACGCCATAGCGAAGGACCTGGCGGAGCGCGCGGTGGATGTAGTGCGCCGAGCCTGGCGGAAGCCGCTTCCGCCAGGCTCCGATCTCCGCCGGCCGCAGCCTGTCGACGCGGGTCGCCCCGAAGGCTTCGACGGCATGCTGAAGGCGATATCGAAGCGTCTCGATCGTGATGTCCTCAGCGACGTGCTGGCCAAGGTACTCGCTGACGAGCGCAGCCATCGTAGGAGGGTCCGGGCGGCGAACATCACCCTGGGACAGGCGTTGAATCGCCTCGGTGAGCGCAGCCCTCGCCTCACCTTTGGTTCTGAATCCGCCCCTCTGGGGGCGCTTACCATCCGGACTCCGATACCGGTACGCCCAGCCTCGTTCGAGCCTGTAGACCTGTCCGCTCTGCATGCGGTTCACCCTTTCATGCTTGATGGAGCTGAGGTTCTACCCTAGGACCGACCCGACATCTCTGCAAGAAGGCCTCCCAATCCGACCAGAGGAAACGGACAGGGCCACCCTTGCGGCCGAAGCGGTAGCCAGGCACATCGCCGGCTTCGAATCGATCGAGCACCCAGTCGGCGGAGAAGCCGATCCGCTCGGCAATCTCACTCGCGGTGAGGAGGCGATCGTCAGTCACCGAAGACTCACAGGAAGCATGAGAAGCATATCTGCTTCACATGACGGCATCACGTCAGAGCGTTAGACTGCCTTCGATGCGAAGCGGTGCGCTCTTGCAGGAGGCGAGGCTGCGCGCGGGGCTGACCCAGTACGAGCTGGCCGCGCGCACGGGGCGCGACCGGGCCGTGATC
>WNGB01001234.1_pt1 | contig 42086 bp, 43 predicted proteins | sample 5400681 | NCBI WGS metagenome assembly WNGB01 (sample SAMN13153367, study PRJNA577476) | soil metagenome | isolation source: 115 cm soil or saprolite under grassland replicate 2 | place: USA:California | collected 2016-06-15 | reverse complement strand
CGGCTGACCGTTCGCAAGAGAGGACTCGGTAGGGAGCGTCGTGGAGATCACGAACTGCCACGTCCACACATTCACTCAGGCACACACGCCTGACCGCTTCTTGCCCTGGCCAGTGCCGCAGTTGGTCCGGATACCGCTTGTTCGGGGGCTGCTTAGCTGGGTGGCGCGGCGCATCGATTCGGAGCGGAAGACTGCTTTGGGGCGCTACGTGCAGATCATCGGGACGTCCTACAAGAAGACGCAGGGCGAGGTGTTCGAGATCGTGCGCGGCTTCTATCCCGAGAAGACGCGCTTCGTCCTCTTGCCGATGGATATGACCAAGATGAATGCCGGCGCCGTCGCAGTCGGGATCGACGAGCAGCATGCAGAGGTCGCGGTGCTGCGAAGCGCATACCCCGACTCGATTGTGATTCCTTTCGCGGCCGTCGATCCGCGCCACGAGGGCATCGTTGAGAAGACGATCGCTCTGATCGAGAATCACGGCTTTCGCGGATTGAAGCTGTATCCACCGACCGGTTATCACCCCTATGACCACCGACTCTGGCCGCTCTACGACTACGCCGAAGAGCACAATCTGCCTGTGCTCACGCACTGCTCGCGGCCTGCGAGTGTGCGGTATCGCGGCGCGCCAACGGTCGAGATGCTTACCGATCCGGTCAGCGGCGAGGTATTGAACATTGGTCGCCTCGAGCTGCTTACGCGATTCACCGATCCGGACGCCTATCGGCCATTGCTCGAGAAGTATCCGGGGCTACGGGTCAACCTCGCCCACTTCGGCGGCGCTGGCGACTGGACCCGCTACCTCGACCACCCCTGGGACACAGCGACAGACACGCCCAACATGAGCTGGCTCGCGAAGATCCTCGAGATGATCCGCTCCGGGAACTTCCCGAATCTCTGGACAGACATCAGCTATACGCTCTTCGCCAACGACGAACACGTCTACCTGCTCAAGGCGCTGCTCTCCAACCCCACCGTGAGCAGCCGTGTCCTGTTCGGCTCCGATTTCTACGTCGTCGAGAACGCAGAGCTGGAAGAACGCAGGCGCTCGGTGCGGATTCGCGCCGTGCTCGGCGAAGAACTCTTCAACGCGATTGCGCGGGAGAACCCGAGTCGATACTTGGGCGAGATTCCGATCTGAGCAACTACACCAGTTCCGAGCTCATATGCCCGCAAGGACCGTAGCCGGGAGGCGAGCCGAACGCCAAGGGCGGCCTAGTTCTCGGCGGCCTCCAACTCGAGCTCAGCCGCGCCGCCGGCCGCTCCTGCGGCGGCGCGTGAGGCGAAGACGAGCACGAAGAGCGCGGCGAAGCGCTTCAGTGTCATTCGCGGACCTCCTCGGATCATGGGAACCTGGACCGCAGTAACCGGACCCCCGGTCGTTACTGGACTGGCGGAGTGTAGGGAGAGAACGACGCGGCGGCAAGACCTCTCTCTCGCCGTGCGGCCGAGGTGGTTAACGGCGAACAACCTGACCAGGTCGTGGTATTTCTGCGCTTTTGGGGCGCGCCCGGATCGCGGTTGAGCCTCCGCCTCGCTAGACGCGACCGGTGGTACTGGGAGAATCGCACCCGTGACGACGGCGGACATCGCCTCACCTGCCCACGCCAGGAGCGCGAAGCTCGTCCTGCTCACCCTCGCAGCCGGCCAGTTCCTGATGACGCTGGACAGCTCGGTCATGAACGTCTCGATCGCGACGGTCGCGAAGGATGTCGGCACGACCGTGACCGGGATCCAGGGGGCGATCACCGCGTACACGCTCGTGATGGCGGCGCTGATGGTCACGGGCGCCAAGGTGGGGGCAATGATCGGGCGGAAGCGGGCGTTCGCGATCGGATGCGTCATCTACGGCTGCGGGTCGTTCACGACTGCGATCGCGCCCAACCTGCCGGTGCTGCTGTTCGGCTGGTCGTTCCTGGAAGGCGTGGGCGCGGCGCTCATCCTGCCGGCGATCGTGGCCCTCGTTGCCGGGAACTTCGCGACGGAACGGAGGCCCGCCGCGTACGGGCTGGTCGCGGCGGCGGGGGCGATCGCGGTCGCGGTCGGCCCGTTGATCGGGGGCTTCTGTACGACGTACTTCTCCTGGCGGTGGGTGTTCGCCGGCGAGGTCGTGATCGTCCTCGTCATCCTGCTCCTTGCCCGGCGAATTGCCGACGCGCCGGTGGAGAGGCATCCGCGCCTGGACGTGGTCGGCGCAGTGCTCTCGGCGCTCGGGCTTGGGCTCCTCGTCTTCGGTGTGCTCCGCTCAGGGGAGTGGGGCTGGATTCAGCCCAAGGCGGACGGGCCATCGTGGGCGGGCCTCTCGCCGACGGTGTGGCTGAGCCTGGCGGGCCTGTTCGTGATCTGGATCTTCTTCCGCTGGGAGACCCGCGTCGACGCGAGAGGCGAAGAGCCGCTCGTGCGGCCGGCGATGTTGCGAAACAGGCAGCTGACCGGCGGCCTGATCATGTTCTTCTTCCAGTACCTCGTTCAGGCGGGCTTCTTCTTCGTCGTGCCGCTGTTCCTGTCGATCTGCCTGGGGCTTTCGGCGCTCGCGACCGGCGTCCGGCTGCTGCCGCTCTCCATCACGCTGCTTGCCGCCGCGATCGGCATCCCCCGCCTCCTCCCGAACGTCTCGCCCCGGCTCGTCGTCCGCAGCGGCCTGCTCGCATTGCTCGCAGGTACGGTCGTCCTGCTCGGCGCGCTCGACAAGGATGCCGGGGCGGAGATCGTCTTCGTGCCGATGCTCCTGATCGGGCTCGGAATCGGCGCGCTCGCCTCCCAGCTCGGCGCCGTCACCGTCTCCGCGGTCCCCGACGAGGAGAGCCCCGAGGTCGGCGGCGTCCAGAACACGATGACCAACCTCGGCGCCTCGCTGGGCACCGCGCTCGCCGGCTCGATCCTGATCGCCACGCTCACCTCTGCCTTCCTGACGAACATCGAGCAGAGCTCGGCGATCCCGTCGCGGGTCACCTCCCAGGCCCAGGTCGAGCTCGCGGGCGGAGTCCCCTTCGTCTCGGACGCTGACCTCGAGGCCGCCCTCGACGAGGCACACGTCGGCTCGAACACAACCGACGCTGCGCTCGACGCCTACCGCGATGCGCGCATCGACGGTCTCAGGTCGGCGCTCGCGATCCTTGCCCTGCTCTCGATCGTCGCCCTGTTCCCGGCCCAGCGCATCCCGACCAGACAGCCGGGCGCAGGTCCGATCTGAGAGCCTCGGACTCAATAGGCATGGCCCGGACGCTCAACTGAAGATGGTGCAGAGCCAGCGTCAGCCGGAGACCGCCGCGCGACGTGCCTGCCAGCGCATCGCGGCGCTCGCACGGGCGAAGCTGCGCGTGGCGCTCTCGTCCACCGCGAGCACCACCGGCCCGTGCACGATCAACCCGGCCTCTGCGCGCTCCTTGAGCAGGTCGGAGAAGAAGCTGTCGACGAGCCACTCGCGCCCTGGTGCCGTCGTCGCGCGCACGGCGATGCGGATCATCGAGTCCGAGAACTCCTCGACGCCCTCGATCCAGGGCCTCCGGATGAGCGTCGTCGGCCCCTCGGGCAGCATCGCGGCGACCCAGGCGACCAGTTGCTCGGCGCGCTCGCGGTCGGAGACGAAGAGCTCGATGGCGAGCTCCTTCACGCCCCGCGGCAGCACTTTCACGGCGGGGATCTGCGAGTTGTGGATGTGGATCGCCTCGCCGTCGAGGGTGCGCAGCTTGGTGCGTCGCAACGAGACGTCCTCGACCACGCCCTGAACCTCGAGCCCCGAGACGGCCACCGTGTCGCCGACCGCGAACCAGCGCTCGGCGAACATGGCGAAGCCGGCGATGATGTCCGTCATCACGCGCTGGATCGCGAACCCGGCGAGGATCAGCAGGAACGAGGCGCCGGCGATCGCGGTCAGCCGGTCGACGCCGCCGATCAGCTCGGCCAGGGTCAACACCGCCGCGGCCGCGAAGCCGCAGTACCCGATCCCCGTTCGGATCAGCGCCACGAGCGTCTCCTGGCGCTTGATGTCCACCAGCTTCGCGGTCTCCCCAGGATCGCTGTCGCCGTGCTTCCGGTCGTGCCATACGAGCACGCGGCGGGCGACGGCTCCGCTCGCGCGGGCGAGTAGCCAGGCCGCGGCGAACGCGCCAACGACGATGGTGATTCGGTTGTCGGCGAGGGTGATCAGGGAGCTCTGCATCGGTCCTTCCGGGTCGCACAATCTCTGTTGTATCCAAGCTAGCGAGAAGGGTCGTGCTGTCACGAGCCGACCTGAAATATTTACGCGGCGTTAACCAACGAGCGAGACAGGTTCACCTTTCCGGGGGATCACGGTTTGCCGAAAAGCACGAGAGACTGGGTCCGTGCGGCACCTCTTCGCGGCTGTGGACCCTGCGCGAGCGCGGGACGCCGGTCTCTGCGACCCTGACGCCCCGCGCTCCGAGTCGCTGGTCCAGTCCTACCGGCAGCTCGCAGACGTCTTCCACGACATCCTCTCCGAGCAGAGCCTGGACAACCTGCTCGACCGGATCGCGGACACGCTCGCCGAGCTCGTCCCGCATGACACGCTCTCGATCTACCAGGCCGACGAGGCGCAGGGTCTCCTCACTCCGGTTCTCGCGCGGGACAAGTGGGCGGAGAAGATCATGGAGAGCCGCTCGCTGTTCGGTGAGGGGATCACAGGCTGGGCGGCGCTGCACCGCGCGCCGGTGCGCACGAACCAGGCTCACCTCGACCCGCGCACCAAGACGGTCCCGGGCACCCCGCCCGACGAGCCCGAGGCGCTGATCACGGTGCCGCTGATCGCCCGCGACCTGGTCAAGGGCGTGCTGAACATCTACCGGCTCGGCGAGCACGCCGCCTTCAGCGACGAGGAGTTCGAGCTGGCTACACGCTTCGCCGATGCCGCCGCGCTCGCACTCGACAATGCGCAGATCCGCGCGCGGCTCGAGTACCAGGCGCAGACCGACTCTCTGACCGGTCTCTACAACCACCGCTACTTCCACGACCACTTGCGCTCCGAGTTGACGCGCGCGAGCCGGTCGCGCGACTCGGTCGCGGTGCTGATGCTCGACATCGACGACTTCAAGCGGGTCAACGACGTCTACGGGCACGGCTCCGGGGACCAAGTGCTGACCGAGCTCGCCGTCCTGCTGCGCGACGCGCTGCGCGGCTCCGACGTGGTCTGCCGCCTCGGCGGCGAGGAGTTCGGCGTGATCATGGCTTCGGGCGACGCCGGCGATGCACTCAACCTCGCGCGCCGGCTGACGGACGCGCTCGCCGAGGTCGAATTCGGCGCAGCCGGCAAGATCACGATCTCGATCGGAATCTCCCAGGGGCCCCAGCACGCGATGAACCCGCGTGAGCTCGTCGCGTGCTCCGAGGCCGCGATGATGACCGCGAAGGCGCGCGGCAAGAACCAGATCGTGCTCTTCGACGAGCACACCGGTGAGCGGCCGGGGGGCTTGGGCGGGGGCGGCCGCGACGTCCGCTCGATCGCGCACCTGAAGATGCTGCAGAGCCTGGCCGGAAAGCTCAACCGGTTGAACGACGTGCGCCAGATCGGCGCCGTGATCGCCGACGAGCTCCGCCTCCTGATCGATTACCACAACTGTCGCGTGTCGGTGATCGACGGCGACGAGGTCGTCCCGATCGCCTTTCGCGGCGAGCTCGTCTCGCGAGACGGTGAGCATGTCGACCTGCCGCGCACCAAGGTCGGCGAGGGCATCACCGGCCGCGCGGCGGCCACCGCCGAGCCACAGCTCGTGGGCAACACCCTCGAATGTGACTACGCGGTGATGATCCCCGGGACGCACACGATCGAGGAGTCGCTCGTGGCGGTGCCGCTCTGCTACGGCGCCCGCGTGATCGGCGTGATCGTCATGTCGAAGCTCGGCGTCGATCAGTTCGACGAGGACGACGTGCGCCTGCTGGAGGTGCTCGCGGGGCACGCGTCGGTCGCGCTCGAGAACGCGCGCCTCTACGAGGCGCAGCGACGCGAGGCCGATCATCTAAAGGCGCTGCTCGAGTTCACGGGCGCGATCTCGCAGGCGGCGACCCCGGACGAGATCGGCAGCGAGACCGTGCGCGCCGCTTCGCAGATGCTCGGCGGGAAGAACTGCGCGCTCTGGCTGGCGCTCGAGAACGGCGACTTCCGGATCGCCGCCCACTCGGACTATGACGCCGACGAGACGCTGCGCCCGATGCTCGAAATGGTCATCCCGGCGGCTGCGCTGCGAGCGGTCGTCGCCGACCGAAGCAAGCCATTCGTGCTCAGCGCCGAGGAAGCCGAGCGCCACGCGCCGCCTCCCGAGGGAGTCAAGTGGCCCGATCTCGCCCTCGCGCCGCTCTGGAACGACGAATGTCTCGAAGGGTTCATCAGCGTGCGCGAGCTGGGCGTCCGCGGCGAGCACACGATCGAAGAGATCCTGCGCCTGCTCGCCGGGATCTCCTACCAGGCCGCGGTTGCGCTCGAGCGCGCGCGGAGCTTCGAGAACCTCGAGAACACGTTCGTCTCGACGGTCGAGTCCCTCGCCAACGCGCTGGAGGCTAACGACGAGTACACCTCGACGCACACGCGCTGGATCACCGACATGGCGGCGAAGGTCGGCTCGGCGCTGGGCTTTGACGCAGCGGCCCTGAAAAGAGTTGAGCTCAGCGCCCTCTTCCACGACATCGGCAAGATCGGCATCCCGACCAGCATCCTGCTCAAACCCGGCCCGCTCTCCCCGGAGGAACGAAAGATCCTCGAGATGCATCCCGAGCTCGGCGAGCGGATCCTGGAGCCGATCGAACGGCTGGCCGACGTGCGCACGGTCGTGCGCAGCTGCCACGAGCGCTGGGACGGCGGCGGCTACCCGGACGGCAAGGCCGGCGAGGAGATCCCGATCGAGGCTCGGATCGTTTTCGTTTGCGACGCCTTCCACGCGATGACCACCGACCGGCCATACCGCAAGCGCCTTCGGCTCGACGAGGCGTGCCGCCGCCTGCGCGAGAGCGCTGGCAGCCAGTTCGACCCGGCGGTCGTCGAGGTCTTTCTGAGCCTCCCGCAGGAGTCGCCGGTGCCCATCGAGCGCGCTGACGACGAGCGGCTCGCCTCCTAGAGCATCCCTCGAACCGGGCACGCTCTGGCTTGAGCGTGCTCGTGGATTTTCCGATGTACCCGGCGATGCGGCCCGTCACTCGATCCAGAGGTGTCGCCTTGCGTACTCGTTTTGTCCTGCTGGCGTGCGCCCTTGCCGGCGCGCTAGGGCTCGTCGCTCCCGCGAGCGCGTCACAGCTGATCGCGCGGAACGCGTCGAACATCAAGCTCGCGGTCAACGCGAAGGGCACCGCGATGGTCACCTACTCGGTGCGCGGCCAGGTCACGCACCTGCTGGCGTGGGGCGCGATCAACGCCCGGAAGCGCCCGGGGACCTCGAAGATTCCGCAGGTCCATTTCAAGCTCGACTACTCCGGCGGCTGGAAGCACCGCAGGCTCGTCTGGAAGAAGTTCAAGAACCGCTGTCAGCCCTACGACGGCCCTGAGCTCACGTGGTTCGTCGCGGCCTGCAAGGCGCCGAACGGCTCGTACTGGGCGCTCCAGACCTGGCAGACGGCCCTACCGAACCTCGGCATGGCCCCGTGGCTGGCAAGGCAGAGGACCTGGTGGCTGCACCTCTCCCACTGGACGGGCGGGCTCGCGCAACTCGAGGTCCACGCCGACTGGGTCTACAACGGCCGCTTCCAGGAGCTCTTCGGCCGGTACACGTACGACGGCGCCGGCGTCCGCGGCTTCGGCACAACCGAATACGGCAATCCGACTGACAAGTACGGTCGACTGCTCTACCTGGACACGTACAACTCCGGCTACGGCCAGGGCTGGCTGCGCGAGAACTCGTTCGTCTCGCACGGGCCGCCCGGGATGTTCTGCTACGGCTTCTTCCCTCACAACCCGCACCTGGGCGGATACGCGCACCCGCCCGGGATCCCGAACCGCAAACGCGGGCCGGGAACCGGCGAGCTGTACCGGATCACGGTCGAGGGTCCCGGCGTGACGCCCGACGTGATGTGGCAAGGCCCCGGGCTCCACCCGTACAACGCCGGCGATCCCGCCGACGTGTCGCTCGAGCACCAGATGAACGGAACGCTGGACGCGATCCGCGGCCACTGGCGTAAGTGCCGCAAACACTAGCGCTCGTATGATCGCCGCGTGGTCAGCGGCGACGAGCTTCGCGCGGTCATGGGCCGGTTTCCGGCCGGCGTCGCCGTCGTCACCGTCGATCTCGACGGCCAGCGCCTTGGACTGACGGTCGCCTCGCTCGTCTCGCTCTCGCTCGACCCGCCGCTCATCGGCGTCGCCGTTCGCCTTGATGCGGCACTGCACGAGCTCCTGCACGAGGCCGGCGAGTTCGCGGTGAGCATGCTCGCCGAAGGTCAGGAGTCGCTGGCGCAGCACTTCGCGCGCGGCGTCCCACCGATCGCGCTCTGGGAGCGCATCCCGTTGCGCGACGGCGAAGGCCCGCCGCGGCTCGAGGGCGCTGTCGGCTGGCTGCGCTGCCGAAGCGTCGAGCGGCACCCGACGGGCGACCACACCTTTTTCGTCGGCGAGGTGGACAGCGCTGAGCCTGGTCCCGGCCGGCGACCCCTCGTCTTCCACGGCCAGAGCTACGTGGCGCTGTGATCGAGGCCGTCGTCTTCGACCTCGATGGCGTCCTGCTCGACTCCGAGCAGGTCTGGGATGCAGCGCGGGAGGAACTGGCCCGCGTGCGGGGCGGGCGCTGGCACGAGCAAGCCCAGCTGGACATGATGGGCATGAGCTCGCGCGAGTGGTCGCAGTACATGCACGATGTGATCGAACTGCCCGAGCCGCCCGAGGAGATCAGCCGCGAGGTCGTCCGCCGACTCGCGCGCCTCTACCGCGAGCACCTGCCGGTCCTGCCCGGCGCGCGCGAGGCGGTCGAGCGGCTCGCGGCTCGCCGGCCGCTCGGGCTCGCGTCCTCGTCGAACCGGGAGCTGATCGACCTCGCTCTGGAGCTGCTGGATGTCGCGCACCTCTTCCGGGCGACCGTCTCTTCCGAGGAGGTGCCACGTGGCAAGCCGGCGCCCGACGTCTACCTCGAAGCGGCCCGCCGGCTCGACGTCGAGCCTACCCACGCCGCAGCGGTCGAGGACTCCGCCAACGGCATCCAGGCGGCCAAGGCAGCCGGGATGCGCGTGATCGCGATCCCGAACGAGCACTTCCCGCCCGGCCGGGGAGCCCTCGCGCAGGCCGACCTCGTCCTGCGCTCGCTCGAGGAGCTGACCCCGGAGGTCGTATCGCCCTAGGGCGCGCGTCCCACGAGAACGCAGGCGTTGTGCCCACCCAGGCCCATCGCATTCGAGAGCGCGACGTCGACCTCCGACGCGCGGGACTCGTTCGGTACGTAATCGAGGTCACACACCGGATCGGGGTTCGCGTAGTTGATCGTCGGCGGCAGCACGCCCTCGTGAACGGCGAGGACGCACATCATCGCCTCGATCGCTCCCGCCGCTCCGAAGCAATGGCCCATCACCGATTTCGTCGAGGAGACCGCGAGCTTGTAGGCGTGGTCGCCGAAGACGTCCTTGATCGCCTTCGTCTCCGCGGCATCGCCCAGCGGCGTCGAGGTGCCGTGGGCGTTGATGTAGCCGACCCGCTCCAGCTCGACGCCCGCCCGCTCGAGTGCAGTCCGCATCATGTCGCCCACGCCGATGGCCTCCGGCTCCGGCGCGGCCATGTGGTACGCGTCGTTGGAGGTGCCGTAGCCGAGCACCTCGGCGTAGATCGTGGCCCCTCGCGCCCGCGCGGCCTCGAGCTCCTCGAGCACGAGCACGCACGCTCCCTCTCCCATGACGAAGCCGGCGCGGGTGGCATCGAAGGGTCGCGAGGCCCTCGGCGGGTGCTCGTCCTCCACGGCCAGGCCCCGCATCGCCGTAAAGCCGGCCAGGATCAACGGGTGCATGCAGGCCTCGGTGCCGCCGGCGAGAATCGCGTCGGCGTCGCCGCGGCGAATGATCTCGGCACCCTCCCCGACGGCGTGTGACCCGGTCGCGCAAGCCGAGACGGGCGCGTAGTTCGGGCCTCGGATCCCGAGTGATATCGCCAGCTGGCCGCTCGCCGAGTCGACGAGCACGCTCGGGATGAAGTACGGCGAGATCCTGTCCGGACCTCGATCCCGCAGCGTCTCTGCCTGCTGCACGATCCCGATCAGGCCGCCGATCGCCGAGCCGAAGACGATCCCGACCCGCATCGGGTCGTAGCCGTTCAGGCCCGAGTCCGCGACCGCCTCCTTCGCCGCCCCGAGCGCCAGCGTGACGTTGCGGTCGAGCCGGCGCAGCTCCTTCGGCGGTGCGAGCCCGGTTGGGTCGAAATCCTTGACCTCGGCCGCGATCCGCACCGGCAAACCGTCGGCGTCGAAGGCGCGGATGAAGTCGATCCCACTCTCGCCGGCGACCGTGGCGTTCCAGGTCGAACGCGCGTCGTTCCCGACCGGCGTGATCGCCCCGAGCCCTGTGACCACTACGCGCCTCACGAGGAGAGCTTAGAGCGAAGACCTCAAGGCGCGGTAGCGTGTGACCCGTGCCGCCGAAAGCGCTCCCGTTCCCGCCGATGGAGGCCGAGCTCGTGGACGAGCTCCCAGCCGGCGACTGGCAGTACGAGCCCAAGTGGGACGGGTTCCGCGGCGTGCTCGAGAACCTCGGCGGCGGCCTGCGGCTCTGGAGCCGGAACGGGCGGCCGCTCTTACGCTACTTCCCCGAGCTCGAGGAGGTCGGAGCGCTGCTGCCGCCGGAGTCGGCCCTCGACGGCGAGATCATCATCGCCAAGAACGGGCGGCTCGAGTTCGACGCCCTCCAGCTTCGCCTCCATCCCGCGGAGAGCCGGATCCGGAAGCTCTCAGCGGAGATCCCGGCCGAGTTCGTCGCCTTCGACATCCTCGTCTGGAAGGGCGAGCCGCTGCACGAGCTCCCGTTGGCGAAGCGGCGGCGCGAGCTCGAGCGCAGGGCGAAGCGCTTCCGCCTCTCCCCCGCCGAGCGCGACCCGAAGCAGGCGAAGCGCTGGCTCGAGCGGCTCGACCAGGCCGGGCTCGACGGCGTTGTGGCGAAACGGCTCGAGCTGCCGTATCTGCCCGGCTCACGCGAGGGCGTGGTCAAGGTGAAGCCGTATCGAACCGCCGACTGCGTGATCGTTGGCTTCCGCTGGAGCGACAAGGCGGACGGCCGGATCTCGACACTTCTGCTCGGCCTCTATGACGACGGCGGCGGGCTCGATTTCGTCGGCCACTGCTCCGGCTTCCCGGCCCCCGTGCGGCGCGAGCTCGAGGAGGCGCTGCCGAAGCTGCAGGAGCCCGGCCACCTGAGCGACAAGCGGATCCCGGGCGGCCAGAGCCGCTGGTCGCAGGGCAAGGAGCTCGACTGGAACCCCGTGCGGCCCGAGCTCACCTGCGAGGTCCGCTACGACAAGGTCGAGAAGAACCGCTTCCGCCACGGCACCAAGTTCCTGCGCTTCCGGCCCGACAAGGATCCCGGCGAGTGCACCTGGAGCCAGGTGCGTGGCAAGCGGCGGCGCGGCGATCCGACCGTCGAGAGCCTGCTGGCAGCCCCCTAGATGGTCGATGCCACGATCTCGCGCGCTCGGCTGCGCGATCTGGCGTGTCTGGGCCGCTCCCGTCCGGCAGAGACCGGCGCAGCCGGCCTCCGCCGGTCGTCCGCTTCCCACCGCCGGGCCGGCACCGATGCTGCCAGCATCGCCACCGTCCCGTCGCCCTGCCCCAGAGCTGCCAGCTCGCGCCCCGAGTCGGACGATCTCATGGCATCACCCATCTAGGCACGGCGGCGCCAGGCCGACTGGTCGCTCTCCCAACGCCGGCCACGGCCGCTGCGCGGCAGTTCGACGATCGACGGGTCGCCGGGCTCCAGCTCGAGCTTCTCGAAGCGTGGGAGCAAGCTCGCTTTGCGGCGCCACATGCCGGCGGTCAAGTCGCCGACCTTGTCCAGGCGCTTGCGCATCGTCTTCAGCGTGAAGCGCGCCGGATCCGAGCGCGGCACCTCCTTCCACAGCAGCGGCGCCGAGGCGCGCGCATCCGGGGTCGGGCGGATCGAGTAGGCGGAGGCGATCGTGCGGTCGCGCGAGTTCTGGCCGTAGTCGACGAACACGCCGCGGCGATCGGCCACCTTCCAGGTCGTGGTCGCGACGTCCTGATCGCCGACCCGCCGCTCGACCTCCTGCGCGAGCGCCTTGGCGAGGCGCCGCACCTCGGGGAATCCGAGCTCCGGCTTGATCGGCGTGAGGATGTGCAGGCCCGTGGCGCCGGAGGTCTTCGGGAACGAGGCAAGCCCGAGCTCGTCCATCACCTCCTTGACGACCATCGCAATCTCGCGCACGTACGCCCAGGGGTTGCCCTCGCTCGGATCGAGGTCGATCAGCAGGTAGTCGGGCCGGTCGACGTCGTCCACGCGCGAGTGCCAGGTGTGGAGCTCGAGGCAGCCGAGGTTGGCGATCCAGGCGAGCGCGGCCGGCTCGTTCGCGACCGCGAAGTCGGCGCTGCGCCCGCTCGGGAACTTGATGTGCACCGTCTCGAGCCAGTCCGGGTGGGGCTCCGGAACCCGCTTCTGGTAGAAGAAAAACCCGTCCACCCCATCCGGGTAGCGCTTCATCTGCATCGGCCGGCGCTGCACGTGGTTCAGGACGGGCTCCGCGACGTCGAGGTAATAGGCGACGAGATCGCCCTTGGTCAGCCCCGGCTCGGGGAAGTAGATCTTGTCCGGGTTGGAGACCGCGACCTCCCGCCGACCGATCCGCATCTCGGGAGTTTGCCGCCTCTCGAGAAGCAACGCGCCGCCGCCGGAGGCCGGCTTAGCCGGCCGGGAGGCTCACCCAGCGCGCCGGAACACCACGGCGAAGAGGCGGCTCCTGGAACGACAGGAGACGCGTCGCCGCTGTGAAGGAGGGGGCTCACGGGGGAACCAGGGGGTTCCCCCGTGTTACGGAGAGGGCGGGATTTGAACCCGCGATGGACCTTTCAGCCCATACGCGATTTCCAGTCGCGCTCCTTAGACCGCTCGGACACCTCTCCAAGCGCGGTCAGGGTATCGCGCTCTTCGCTTCCATCGCTCAGGCGCCGGGGGAACCGGGGTTTCCCCGTGCTCAGGACAGCTCTCCAGGCGGAGCCCGGGGTTACCGCGCCGTAGGATCGCTTCCGGATGGCGACCGTCGTCTTCTTCCCCGAGGGTGCCTACGGGCCGACGAACAACTGCGTCGGGATCGGCGACGTGCTGCGGCGGCGCGGCCACCGCGTCGTGTTCGTGGTCGAGAAGTCGTTCGCGGGAACACTCGAGGAGAAGGGCTTCGAGGAGGCGGCGATGCTGCTCGGCCCGCCGCCCGAGCAGGAGGAAGAGCCGGGGCAGTTCTGGAAGGACTTCATCCGAGAGACGGCGCCCGTCTTCCGCAAACCGACGATCGAGCAGCTCGCAGGCTTCATCCAGCCGACCTGGCAGGCGCTCGTGGACGGGGCGAAGTACGTCGAGCCGCGGCTGCGCGAGCTCCTGGACGAGCTCCGGCCCGACGTCGTCGTCGAAGACAACGTCGTCGGGTTCGCCGCGCTCCCGGCGTATGGGATCCCCTGGGTGCGGATCGTCTCCTGCAACCCCTGCGAGCTGAAGGATGCGGCGATGCCGCCGACGTTCTCGGGTTACGCGGAGGCCGACCGCGCCGGCTGGGACGAGTTCCGCGCCGAGTACGAGCGCGCCCACCGGCCACTCTGGGAAGACTTCGACGCCTTCATGCGCGACCAGGGGGCTCCCCCGCTCCCCGAGCTCGAGTTCATCCATGAGTCGCCGTGGCTGAACCTCTACCTCTACCCGGAGGAGGCCGACTACGGGCGGTCGCAGCCGCTCGGGCAGAGCTGGCGGCGGCTGGACTCTTGTGTGCGCGGCACCGACGCAGAGTGGACGGAGCCGACCGGCTTCCGCGAGGCGGGTCAGAAGCTCGTCTACCTGAGCCTCGGGAGCCTCGGCTCGGCGGACGTCGACCTGATGCGCAGGCTGATCGAGGAGCTGTCCGAGAGCCCGCACCGCTATGTGGTCTCCAAGGGGCCCCAGCACGAGCTCTTCGAGCTTGCCGGCAACATGACCGGCGCCGAGTTCCTGCCGCAGGCGCGGATCCTGCCCGAGGTCGACCTGGTGATCACCCACGGCGGCAACAACACGGTCACCGAGAGCTTCTTCTTCGGCAGGCCGATGGTCGTGCTCCCGCTCTTCTGGGACCAGTACGACAACGCGCAGCGGGTGCACGAGCTCGGCTACGGCGTGCGGCTGGGGACGTACGACCACGAGCCGGACGAGCTGCGCGGCGCCGTCGACCTGCTGCTCGCGGACGAGGTCCTGCGGGAACGTATGCGCCGGATCTCGACTCGGCTTCAGGCAGACCCGGGGACGGTGAAGGCCGCCGACCTGATCGAGCGCGTCTCAGTCAGCGCCTGAGCTGGACCTCGGGGAAGGGCGACGGGGAGTCCAGGAGCGGAGCAGAAGCGCCAGCGAGATGGCGGCTGAAAAAGGCATCGAGGTAGGCCCGCTCGATCCTCAGAGCGCGGGCGCCGTTGATCGTCCCCACGACCGGAAGCGAAACGCGTGTCTTGTGGAGCCAGGGCACGAGCACGTTCCAGTCGGAGAAGTTGAGGTGACGCGTGCCGGCGATCCGGACGAGCAGTCTGGCTTCACGCAACTTCGGCCAGAAGCGCAGCATCGTGCCGTCGCCGTGCTCGGTCATGATCATGAACGGTCGCCCAAGTGGCCGGCCCACGCCCGGGCCGAAGATCGAGCCGTCCAGGTCGACGCCGACGCCTAGGGTTCGATCCGCCTCCAGAGCGGCGGCCGCTGTGAGGCCGCCGAGCGAGTGGCCAAAAACGCCGACACGACCGCGGTCGATGATCCGACCGACTCGCCGATCGACCATTGGCAGCCTTCGCCGCAGAAACCGCACGTCGGCCACACGCTGCCCGATGATCCGCAGGAGCAGCCGGTACGAGGCCGGGCTTGCTTGGCGGCCCGGCGCGGCCGGCAGGCTTCTCCGCACAAGCTCGCCACCGGGGAACTGCACTGCCTCGGTTTCGTAGGTGTGGTCGAGGGCGATCACGACGAAACCATGGCTCGCGAGATCCTCGAGCAGGGTCGTGTAGAGCGCGTGGGGAACTCCGTATCCAGGCGAGAACACGACCGCCGGGTAGCCGCCCGGATGTTCGAGAGGCCGTGCGTTCTCGTAGGCGTTCGTACGGACGCGGGCGAAGGTGGCGGCCGGGAGGCGGTGCTCGGCCGCGAGGACCCTGGCAACCCCCTGCGCCAGGTAGGCGGCGCGCGGCCCTCGCGGAGCCGCTGGATACCAGACCTGGATCATCAGCCGGCGAGGCCCGTGCCGAGGATCGAAGGGATCCACGTGCGAGTGGTCGACGAGCATCAGCGAGCGGGTCCCGACCGACGCCGGGCCGGTCGGAGCGGGCAGGTGCAGCGATCTGGTTACCGCGTTGGTAGCGCGATCCGCGGGCGTCGAGCGGACCCCGGAGACGAGGACGACGCTCGTGGCCGCTGCGAGAACGAGGCTCGCAAGGAGGACCTGCAGCAGGCCGAGCGTTCGCATCAGCGTGCGGGTCGGGCCAGCACAGCTTCGAGCAGTCGGCCCAGTTTGCCGAGCGCGCGCATGACGCGTATTCGCGCCGCAGTCTCGGAGCAGCCGAGCGTCACAGCGACCTCCTGGTAGGGAAGTTCGCCGACGATGCGCAACTCCAGGGCGTCTCGCTGCGCCTGTGGCAGCGAATCGAGCGCTGATTCGAGGTCTCCTTGAAGTTGGCTAGCCCGGATTCGCTCCTCGACGGCCTCGAAGTCCTGCTCGTATGAGTGGATGGGCAGCCCGAGCCGGCGGCGCCCGGTCTCCTCGATTCGGCCCCGCTCGTAGTACCGGCGCACCAAATTCTTGGCGATCCCGTAGAGCCAGGGCGCGGCAGAGCCGTCGGCCTCGTCGCGGAAGCGCTTGAGGCCGACGGCCACCTGCGCGAACAACTCGGCGGTCAGCTCGGACGCGGCAGCCTCGGGAAGCCTCAGGCGAAACCAGCTGTAGAGCCGTTCTCGGTAGCGCAGGTAGAGCTCGGCCAGCGCCTCGGGATCCTCGCGGGCACGGATGATCAGCTGCGCATCGGTCGCACCCATTCACAAGGAGATACACCGACCGCCTCCAGATGTTTCCCAAGAACAGGTGAAACACGACCACGGTCAGGCCGGATACCTAGACAGAAGGGAGCAACTGATGACTGTCACGACACTGCAACACGACCTCGAATCCGCCTACCGCAGCCTCCTCGACCGGCGCCAACGACGACGTCGGCTGGCACGGCTGACTTCTCTCGTCGGAGGAGCTGGGCTGCTGCTCGCGGGCGCCGCCGTGGGCGCTTCGGTACTGCTCGGATGGCCGGCGCCGGCTCACGTTCAGCAAGAGATTGCGGCGGTCGACACCGGCATGCCTGCCGATCTACGCCTGAACCCGGACGTCGCGCACGCGCGCGCTGTCGCCTCGATGGGAACGACGACGCTCTATGCGGCCGACCTTCGCGGCGGCGGGAGCTGCACCGAGCTCGTAACCGCAGCCGATCGCGGGCGGGGAGCTCGCTGCACGACCGGGGCAGAGCTGGCCGGGCGGCCGCTCGACCTGACGGTTCCCTCGGACGCGAACGCGGCGCTCGACACGCCGGTTGCTCTCGGCGGTCGGATCAACGCCTCGAACGGGACGAGCCTGCGGGCCGTCTATGCCGATGGATCGAGTGATTCGATCTCGCTTGGCGACGACCGCTACTTCGTCTTCGAGGTACCGGCGCAGCACCTCGCGACCGTGCACACCTCCGGCTTGGAGCTGGTCGCTCACAGCATGGATGGCTCGATTGTCGCCCGTGCCTCGCTACCGGCCGACTGGGATGATCCGCCCGTCTCGGACGACAGCGTCCCGATCTACGTGAACACTCGCTCGGACTCGACCGACTTCACGAAGGTCTACGGCCTGGAGGGTCATGTGGGCGTCGCAGGCGCAACGTCGCTCGAGCTCAAGTACGACGACGGTGCTTCGGTGGCGATACCGATCCTGGCAGACGGGCACTACACCTACATCGTTCCCGCTGAGCGAACCGGCGACTTCATGCACCCGCAGACGCTGATTGCCCGCAATGCAAACGGCGATGTCGTCGCCTCCGCAAGAGTGGCCGCCGTCGCCTACTGGCGCGCTGCTGGATCGTAGGAGGGCGCGCAGGCACGTAAAGCCCTCTCGGGTAACAGCCGACCGCGGAAGAACCGCTCCGCCTAAACGGCTCAGTCGAGCAGCCGTTTGACCGCGACCGCGGCGACCGAGGCTGCAGCGACCAGCGCCAGCAGGTCAAACGAGGTGGAGATTCGCTTGAACTCTGAGCTGCGGTCGCGCACCTCGATGTAGCCGATCGGGCTGACGGCCACACCGCCGCCTCCGCCTCCGCCCGAGCCTTCGTCGTCCTCATGTGCTCCGGAGCCGCCACCACCGCCAAATCCGAAGCGGGCCTTGGCAACCGGAATCACGGTCACGCCCTCTCGCTCGACGGGCTCGCCGAAGATGGTCGACACCTGTGCTCTCTGGCCAACCGTTTGGCCAATCCGCTCGAGTAGCTCGTTCACCAGATTCGAGCGCTCCTGTGCTGCCACCGCCATCACGGACTCCTTCCCTGGTTTACGCGTCGCCGGCCCCATCCGACCTCCCGGGGCCGAGCAACCACAGGATGGTCTCATGAGTGGCGTTCCACCGTCGCGACTCGCTGTTTGCGCCATGAAGGCGCCTCGCGAGAGTCCGGAGGTCGCACCGCCCGGCCGTCGGCGAGGCGCGGGACTGCTCGACGGAGTTCGCGCTTTGCTCTTTACAAACGAGCAAGTCAGACGATGATGAGAGGGAACGCAACGCTCGCCGCCTGCGGCCCACCGCATCGAAGGAGGGCCAATGAATCGTCTATCCAACGGTAAATCGCCATGAGCGCCTGGTCGTGGGCAATCGTGGCTACTGCCGCATTTCTGATGCTCTCGGTTGCGGTCTCGTTCGTGCTGGCCGCGATCCTGGGCCACATCGGTCGGGAAGTATCCGAACTTCTTGAGAAGCCGGACTTGTGGGCCACCGCTCCGCTCACGCGGGAAGAGATCCAAGCGCAGCAAGAGGCGCGGACTGAGCGGGCTGTCTCAGACCGCGTCGGCGCTCACGAGTCATATCGCTAGCCAGGGGGCCGGAGTCGTGGGAAGCGCCTAGGCGTTCGGCTCGCCACCCGGCCCCCCGGCAACCGAGCCGCGCACGGCCCCTTTCGGCGTCCTTGACCGCGACCTCCTGGGGCGGCGAGGATGCTTGGGATGGGTATCGGAGCCAGGAACGACGCTAGGGGAACGTGGTTCTTTCTGGTGGTCGGCGCGGTGATCGGGCTAGCACTCGGCACCGTTGTGAGCGTGACCGCCGACGTTCCTCTCGCACCCGAGGCCGGGTTGGCACTCGGTGCGCTCGTCGGGTGGCTCTCGCGTCGGGTCAGCACTTAGCCGCAGGGTCGCGCGCGGCCTCTCGAACGCCGAGATCGCCGCCGAGCTCGTCGTCGGCCACGGAACCGTGAAAACCCACGTCGCTCGCATCCTCCAGAAACTCGACCTGCGCGACCGCGTGCAGGCCGTCATCTTCGCCTACGAATCCGGTCTCGTCGAAATCGGAGTCATGGAACACGACACGTAAAGCGTCCGAACGACTACGGATTTCCGCCATGGTGGCTCGCGTCGCCGGAGCTCGGCGACGCGCGTCCGGATCTGCCCGAGCAGGCGTTCGGCTTGGTGTTCGGTAACCGAGGTCATCAGGCGGCCTCGTCCATTGCGGGTGCCGGCTGCGTCGCCGGTTCGATTGCGAGCCGCGGGAGTCGACGGTCGACCCAGCTCGGGAAGGCCCACGTGCGGCGGCCGAACAGCTCGAGCACGGCGGGCATGAGGATGCTGCGAATGACCATCGCGTCGAGGAAGACTGCGGTCGCCATCGCGATTCCGAAGAGCTTGAGCACGCGGTCGTCCCCTGCGGCGAAGGACGCGAAGACGGCGATCATGACGGCGGCGGCGGCAGTGATGACCCGGCCGGTGTTGGCGAGCCCTTCGCGCACGGCTGCGCTCGCGTCGCCGCGGTGTTGCCATTCCTCGTGGATGCGGGAGACGAGGAAGACCTCGTAGTCCATCGAGAGGCCGAACACGATCGCGAAGACCATCACGGGAATGAAGGCGTCGATCGGTCCCGGCTGGATGCCGATCACTCCGCCGAGCCAGCCGCGCTCGAAGATCGCCTGCACCACTCCGAGGGCCGCAGCGATCGAGAGCAGATTCATGAGCGCCGCCTGCAGCGGGATCAGCAGCGAGCGGAAGACGACGAGCAGGAGTAGCGCGGAGAGCATGACGACCAGGCCGATGAAGAGCGGTAGCTTGCCGGAGAGGACGTGCGCAAAGTCGACTTGGGTCGCGGTCGCGCCGCCCACGTAGACCGTCGTCCCGGTCGCTCTCGCCAGCGGCGGCAGGACATCGCTGCGGAGGTGCTTGACGAGGCTCGTTGTCTGGGCGCTCTGGGGTGATGTGGTCGGGTAGACGGCGATCGCGGCGGTGTCGCGGGCAGGGTTGAGCCGCGGCGCGGCGACGGAGGCGACCCCTGCTGTGGTCCGGAGCGTGGTCGTGAGTCGTCCGAGGCCGGCCGTATCGCCGCCAGCCGGCAGATGGACGGCGAGCTGCAGAGGCCCGTTGAAGCCGCTGCCGAAGCCCGCGGCGAGGAGATCGTAGGCATGGCGTGTCGTCTGGTTGGCAGGGTCGTTGCCGGAGTCGCTCGCTGCGAGCCGCAGGCCGAGTGCCGGCGCGGCCAGTGTGAGCAGAAGCGCGGTGGACGCGAGTGCGGCCCACGCGGGGCGGCGCTGGATGAGCCCGACCCACCGGATCCAGAAGCCCGCGCGGGGCTTGCGTGGGCGCGAGCGGCGGCTGCGGGTGCGGCCGACGCGCTTTCCCGTGAACATCAGCAACGCGGGCAGCAGCGTGAGCGAAGCAGCGAGTACGAGCAGCACGCCGAGCGAGGCGGCGATCGCGACGCCGTAGAGGAAGCTGACGCCGAGCGCGAACATGCCGAGCAGCGCGATTACCACTGTGGCGCCTGCGAAGAGGATCGCTCGACCGGCCGTATTCATCGCGAGCTCCAGCGCAGCCTGGACGTCGCCCCCATTCTCGCGGTAGGCGTCGCGGAAGCGCGTGACGATGAAGAGCGCGTAGTCGATGCCGACGCCGAGGCCGATCATCAGCGCCAGCTCGGAGGAGAAGTCGACCATGTCGACGACGTGGCTGCCGAGCCCGATCAGGCCCAGGCCGGCTCCAAGGCCGAACAGCGCCGTCACGATCGGCAGGCCCATCGCGAGCAACGAACCGAAGCTGAGCAGCAGCACGACCACGGCGGCCAAGAGGCCGACCCCCGTCGCGAAGCCGAGGCTCGTCTGCTGGGCCTGCTTGATCGCCTGGCCGCCGAGCTCGACCTGCAGCGTGGGCGAGCGCACGGCCTCGGCTGTGTTTATCACGCGTTCGATCGCCCCCTTTGGCAGCTCGTTCGCCCGCTGGTTGAACTCGACGGTCGCAAAGCCGATCGTGCCTGTCGTCGAGACGGCGTTCGCGCCGTCGGCATAGGGGCTCACGACGCCGGCGACGTGGGGGAGCCGGGCGATGCGCACCAGCAGCGGCGCGATCACGGCGCGCGCTGACGCGTCGGTGAGCTTGCCAGCGCGCGTTCGGAAGACGATCTGGTCGGCGTCGCCGGCCTGCGCCGGGAAGCGGCTCTGGAGCAGGTCGGTCGCGCGCTGCGAGTCGGTGTTCGGGAGCGAGAAGTTGTTCGCGTTCCGCTGCCCGACCGCCTGTGAGAAGGCGAGGACGCCGACGGCGAGGACGATCCAGGAGAAGACGACGATCCGGCGATGTGCGATCGTCCAACGAGTCAACTTCAACATCGGGAGCTCCAATCCGGGCGGGAACCTTCACGCTTCGCAAACTTGCACGAGACGCAGAGAGATTAACCGAAGTATGCATGTAACGCAAATATTCGCGAAGTGCAGGATTTATGCGTATACTGACCGCCGATGAACGCGCAACCCGGTCTACGCGAGCGCAAGAAGCAGCGGACACGCGAGGCGATTGCCCGCGCCGCGCATGAGCTCTTCGCCGAACGCGGTTACTACGCCACGACCCTGCCGGATATCGCGGAGGCGGCCGACGTCTCGACGCGAACGATCTTCGCCTACTTCCCGAGCAAGGAAGACATCCTCTTCAGCGAGTTCCCGGTGATGAAGGAGGCCCTCGCTCAGGCACTGGCAGAACGGCCAGAAGGCGAGGAGGCGCTCGAGACGGTGCGCCAGTTCATCCTCTCGTCGCACGGTCTCGAGAAGAGTGAGCTCGAGGAGCAACTCAGTCGTTGCGTTGAAAGCGATGAGACACTGCGCAGCCACTTGCGAGCGCGGCTCGCCCAGCTCGAGGACGTGATTGCCGCCGCAATCGCCAAAGACCTCGGCGCTTCGGAGAACGACCTTCGTCCGCAGGTCGTCGCCGCCTCCCTCACAGCCGCCTTCATCGTCCTGTCCGAGCGCGGCGGCGGCTCCAGCCCCAAACCGAAGAGCGCCAACGACGTTGCGGCGCAAATCGACCCGGTGATCACGTTCCTTCGCGGTGGCCTCGAGGCGCTCAAGGAACCCCGGCGCTGAGGCGTCTCGGGAGAAGGAGGAATGGCCAGCAGGTGAGGAGGGGGCCGGCCGAAAGCCGGCCCCCTCGCCGCCTTCTAGGAGGGGACGCAGTAGGCGTATACAGTGAGGCTGACGCTCTGCTGAGCGTTCCCCTGTGTCTTCGCCTTCGCCACCCAGCCGGCGAAGCCCGGCGTCGCGTGGCTCTCGAGAACGCTCGGCGACGTTGCGCCGGCTTCGAGGAACCCGCCCGAGATGGCGATGTGGTCCGCGGGGCAAGTCGCCGTCGCGGTCACGACGGCGTTCGCGTCAACCACCGTCGAGGTGTCGGTGGCCGTGACCACCGAGGAGCCGTTCAGTCCGTCGGCACCAGCCGGGCCCTGAGGGCCGGCGGGTCCGGCCGGGCCTGCTGGGCCAGCCGGGCCTTGAGCGCCGTCAGAGCCGGCTACTCCCGCATCGCCTTTCGGGCCTTGCGGTCCAGCGATCCCCTGCTCGCCCTGAGGGCCGGCGAGGCCGGTCAGGCCGGTCGCGCCGTCCTGGCCGTTGAGGCCGTCGGCACCGGCGAGGCCGGTCGTGCCGTCCTGGCCGTTGAGGCCGTCCTCACCATCGACGCCGTTCTGACCGGGCGCTCCCTGCTCGCCCTGCGGGCCCATCGGACCCATCGGGCCGATGTTGCCCTGCGGGCCGGACGGGCCGATCAGGCCCTGGAGGCCCATGAGGCCCTGGAGGCCGATGAGGCCGCGCTCGCCCTGAGGGCCGGTGGCACCCGTAGCTCCGGGAGTGCCGGCGAGTCCGGCAGGTCCCTGCGGCCCTGGAGCACCAGGTGCGCCGCGAGTGCCCTTTCTCCCCTTGCCGAAGAGGTCGGAGACCTTGTACCGCTTCCAACCTGCCGAGCAGCGGTTGTGCTGCCGCCGTGAGATGACCTTGATCAGTCCGTTGTGGATGTTCACGCACACGTAGGAGTTCTGAAAGCGTCGCTTCTCCGCGACCGAACCTGCGAGTGCGCTGGAGCTGATCAGCAGAACCAGAACGCCTACTACGATCGCCCACCAGTTGCGCTTTACCTTCATGTTTCTCCCCCTTCAGGAGTGGCGGCATTGCTCTTCCTGCCGCATCGAGTCGGTATAGAGCGATCGAAACGGGCCCTTCGTTGGGCAGCTCGATGCTCGTCACCGTTACCCAGCAGCGTGGCTCTGACCGGCGTATGGGGATCACCCCAGGACGGCTAGGTCGGGCAGGTCGATCGTCTCGATCTCATCCCGATTGCTCACCGCTCTCGGCCATACGCCAATGCGGGATGCGGACTTAGACGAGCACGCCGCTCGAACCGATTCTTCCTGCGGTAGCCGGCTCGACGCTTCCGCTCGCCCTCGTCGTCGCGGTCTTCGGCGTCGCCCTGCCGGCGCTGACGTACATGTTTCTCGCAGGCGCCTGGCTGCTCCGTGTCGCGGCGAGACCGGGACGCTAGCCCGCACCGTTCGGGGTCCCGATCCCGCGACGCCGCCCGCTCGCCTGCCACCAGAACTCGGCCACGAGCTGCTCGACTTTCGCATCGTGCGACTCGCCTCGGAACGATCCGAGGAGCGAAACCTCGATCTCGGCGTCGTCAACCTGCGCGGCGACGCAGTCCGCCTGCTCGTCGAAGTACTCGAGGAACTGCGGCACGAGCTCGGGATTGCCGATATGAATGCGCAAGAGCTTGCCTCCCCTCTCTGAGTCGCGCAGGTCGGCCTGACACTGGTGGAGCCGCGCCGGAGGCGCACCACCCGAACGTCCGGCCCGCCACGGCCGCGGGTCGAGACCGCTACGCGACGTATGAGAGTGGCCGCTCGACGAGGCCGTTCTCGTACGCGTAGTGCACGGCCTCGGTGCGGGTCGAGACGCCGAGCTTCCGGTAGATGTTCGTCAGGTGGAACTTGACCGTCTGCTCGGCGAGGAAGAGCCGCTTCGCGATCTCCTGGTTCGAGCCGCCCGACTGAAGCGCCTCGAGGATCGAGAGCTCGCGCTTGCTCAGCCCGGCCTGCTCGAGCGCACTCCCTTTTGCAGTCGCGACCAGGTCGAGCGGACGGAAGATCGAGCCCGCGACCGCCTGCCTCAGCGCGGAGGCGAGATCCCGAGGGGCGACGTGCTTGAGGACGAATGCCGCCGCGCCGCGCTCGAGGGCTGCCCTGACCAGGGCTGGGTCGTCGATCCCCGAGAGCATGATCACGGCGACGCTGGGGTAGCGCTCCCGGATGTGCTCCAGCACCGCTAGCCCGTCCATGCCGGGCATGCGCACGTCGAGCAGGACTGCGTCGGGTCCGGTCTGCCCGACCAGTGGGAAGACCTTCTCGCCCGAGTCCGCTTCGCCGACCACCTCGATGTCGTCGTCGCGCTCGAGTGACGCCCGAATCGCATCCAACATCAGTCGATGATCATCGACGATGAGCACCTTGAGCCGCCGCATAGCCCACTCCCCTCAAGTTTTCGGAGCCGTTAAGCCCCCTCCCTGCGACACAACGTAGGGACGTCATCGCCTCGGGACAAGGCCTGCCCGCGCAAACTAGTCTTTCCGGTGGGCCCCACCCTCGATGGTCCTGCGAGTCCAACTGTCATGCTTGCCGATATGCGTCCCGAGCCTCGTGTGAGAGCTGATTCATGTCGATAGCGAGCTTTGTCCTACTCTTGTGCGTCGGCGCGGCGCTGCTTGCGCTCTGGCTCGTCGTGCGCTTTCCGGACCTGGGGCCGAGCGACGTCACCTGGGCGCTGCTCCACGTCGCGCTCTCGATCGCGCTCGGGCAGTTGATGCTCGCCTCGATCGGCGTCGTCGGCCGCTCCGGCGTCCCTGCGGCCCAGTTCGTCGCCGCGTTCGGGATCGTACTGCCGGGCCTCATCTACATGTTCGTCGCCGCCGCGTGGCTGATCCGGGCCGCGGCCGGCCGCTTGCACGGCCCGCACTTCTAGTACTAGGAGATCGCCGAGGGCGCCGTGAGCAGGATCGCGGCGATCGCACCGCCGGCCAGGAATGGCCCGAGCGGCATCTCCTGCCGGAACGCAGAGCGGCCACGGCTGAGCACGAGCAGGAGCGCGAAGCCGCCGGCGGCGCAGAGCCCGATCACGAGTGCGGCCGCGACCAGGTATCCGAGCGCGGCCCCGAGGAGCAGCGCGAGCTTGACGTCGCCCATTCCGATCGCTCCCGGCCTGATCAGCGACGGTAGGAACAGGAAGGCGGCGGCAGCCGTGGCCGAGACGAGCGACTCGACGTAGCGCGAAGGGTCGAGTGCGAGCCACGCCGCGAGCACGAGCAGGATCGCCGGCAGCACGATCTTGTTCGGGAGGATCCGGCGCTCGAGGTCGATCGCAGCGAGCTCCACCAGGATCGCCGCGACCGCGCCAAAGAGCAGGCCCCGGGCGCCGAGCCCGACGTGAAGGGCGACAGCCAGCGCGAAGCAGCCGGCGACCGAACGGTCGAGCGCGAGCCGCCGCGGGCGGTGGACATCGGCATTCAGGACGGCTTCGGACGCGAGCGAGGTCATGCGTGCTCCCTCGGCGTACGCGGCGCGAGAACGAGCCGTTCGCCGGCCGCGAGCCCGGCACTGGCGCACACGCCGTCTGCGAGCTCGAGCGTTCGCTTTGCCCGCCGGGCGGCGGCCAATCGCCACCGCTGAAGGCCCGGCACGACCTTCAACACCGCGTCCTCGCGGTCGAGGAAAACGACGTCGATCCGGAAGCGCATGAAGAAGGAGTGAACCGATCCGGCAGGCTGGATCAGAAGCCCTTCGTCCTCGGTTAGGTACCTGCGGCCGAGCAGGCCGCGGAACCGCGTCCAGAACGTGTCGGCGACAAGGCAGTGCTCGCAGAGGATCTCGCCGTTCTGCCGTTCCACGGTGATCGTGCTTCGGGCCACGTCACCAGGATCACCTCGCGGCGGCTCTCGCCACCCCACCCAAAGGGCCGGATGCATCCAAACCTTCGGGCGTTCAGGGCGATCGGGCGCTGGTCTAAACCATCAGACACAAGGCATCCGCGGCCGGCAAAGGGCCGCTGCGGACGCTACCGACGAAACAATGGAGGGGAGGTAGTCGCATGCTCGAGCGGCTTACGCATTGGGCGATGAAGAGCTTCACGAACCTCGAGGAGCTTCGCTCCGAGGAGGGCCAGGCGCTCGTCGAGTACGGCCTGATCCTGGCACTCGTCGCTGTCGTCTGCATCGCCGCACTGACGGCTCTCGGCCTCAACGTCGCCTCGCAGATTCAGGCGATCGCTGACGCCATCGGCGCCGCGTAGACCACGAAACCGCTGCCCGGGGAAGCCGCCCTCCCGGTGGCTTACCCGGGCAGCAGCGCTTCCCGTACCACTCAGACCAATGGGCGATACCCACCTCAACACACCAGACGAGAAGAGCCCGACCCTCCGCGAGGCGGGCCAGGCGCTGGCCGAGTACGCCCTGATCCTGGCGTTCGTCTCGATCACGGCGGTCGCGCTCACCCCGGTCGGCCAATGGGTCTCGGTCCGGCTGGCAGACCTCGCGGCTGCGATCTAGGTGGCCCTCATGCGTCTTCAAACCGCCACGACCGACGAGACGGGCACCTCGCTCGTCGAGTTCGCTCTCATCCTCCCGGTCCTGCTGCTGATCCTCTTCGGGCTACTCGACTTGGGGAAGGCCTTCAACTACTGGAACGACGAGACGCACCTTGCCGCCGAAGGCGCGAGGTGGGCCGTCGTCAACACGAATCCCGGCGGAGGGAGCCTGCAGGAGTACATCCAGCAGCAGGCCGACTCCAGCGAGCTGCGCAGCCTCGCGCGCGTCTGCATCTCGTTCCCGACGAACCCGGACACCGGCTCGAGCGGCCAGGTGGGCGATCCCGTCACGGTGACGGTGAAGAGCGCCTACACCTGGATGCCGTTCGTGTCCTCTCGCGCCGGACTCGCGCCGACGACGTCGATCAACGGTAGCGCCACCATGCGGATCGAGGCGCCTCCGACCAACTACTCCGCCGGCTCCGGCGGCACAGGGTCGTGCACATGAGCCCGATCGAGAAGATCTCGGACGCCAGCGGCGCGACACTCGTGATCTTTGCGATCTGGCTGCCCGTCCTGGCGCTCTTCGCCGTCTTCGTGCTCGACGTCGGCAATTGGTTCGAGCACAAGCGGCACCTCCAGACGCAGGCCGACGCCGGCGCCTTTGCCGCGGGAGGCTCCTTCAACGCATGCTTCGGCGACCTCGTGAGCGGAGGCACTGCCGGGAGCACGCAGGTGGAGAACATCGCACGGAAGTACGCCGGCGACCCGGGCGCGGCATCGGCCTTCAATCCCCAGGTCGGTGGCTCGAATCGCGGCGCGGTGACGGTACGCATCAACAGCAAGACGTTCGCCGTCGGCGGCCCCGCCCCAGACGACACCGTCGAGGCACCGGCCTGCCAGGCGAAGATGGTCGACGTCAAAGCGACCGAGGCGGACCTGCCGCTGTTCTTCGGGGTCCTCCCGATGAGGCTGCTCCCGGCGATCAACGCGCATGCACGCGTGGAGATCCGCAGCCAGACCAGCTCCCGCGGAGCGCTGCCAGTGGGTGTTCCCGACGTCAACCCGAAGATCGGCCGCGTCCAGTTCCTCGACGAGAGCAACGGGAACGCCGTTCTCGGCTCGGCGCCGCTCGTGAACACCGGCTCGGCAGGCGGGCTGGGCATCTGGGACAACTCCGCCGCACCGGTTCCGCTCACGGTCAACACCGACAAGATCGGCGTGCGCGTCATCTTCGGAGGCGCGGCCTCCACCACCTGCGGCGATGTGCTCGTCTCCTGCTTCGACAAGGTGCTCTTTGTCCAGGGGTGGTCGAGTGCGGGCAACGCTGCGCAGCCGAACCCGCCGCTCGTCCGCAGCGTCTCGCTCTTCAACGACACCTGCACCGACCCGTACTTCTCCGCGCCGACCGCCGCCTGCACGATCGGCGTCCGCGCGAATGTCGACTTCGGCACGGGCGGGAACGATCCGACGCAGGGAACCGCGCCGGGAGTCGGCGCGACCCTGAACGCGACGATCAACGGCGCCACCCACGTGCTGACCTACAGCGCGGCGACCCACGACTGGAGCTCCGCCGCAGACGCGATGTTCAGCCTCGCGCCGCAGGCGGGGCCGCTCCAGGTCGACCTCGACTGGGCGGAGACGCGCGGCACGGTGGGCGGCGATACGTGCCGAACCAACGGGTCGAACAGGTGCACCGGGACGTTCGCGTCGGTGCAGCGCACCTTCACCGCGTCCGAAGGCGCCTCGGGGCCGATCAAGCTCGCTCAGGTCTGGGAGGGCGGCGGCTTCTGGGTTAGCTCGCTCCAGCGCACGACGAGTCACGACCTCGTCGTCAAGGTTGGGATCAAGGCGAGCCTCGGCAACGCCGCCTCGGTCGCCGACCCGGTGGTTTCGCTGCGCGTGGTCGGCGGGAGCCAGAACCAGTCGCTCGACTGCGATCCGGGCTACTCGAACCTCAAGGACGAGCTCGCCCTCGGCTGCCGGCCGACCTATACGACGAACGCCGGCACGGCGTGCCCGGGCAACCCGAGCGCGCTCTGGGGCACCCCGCAGCCGTGGCCGTGCGTCGCGCTGCAAACCGGCAGTGCGACGAACCAGGTCCCCGAAGGGCTCAACACGCGCGTGCTGGGCGATCCCAAGCCGAAGACCTGCCCGGCGGCCGGTCAGCCCGGCCACAACAACTGGAGCATGTTCCCGAACTTCCTGCCCGGCGATCCGCGCATTGTGCAGGTATTCCTTACTCCCTTCGGGAGCTTCAGCGGCAACGGCTCGGACACCGTCCCGGTGACCGGGTTCGCCACGTTCTACGTCACCGGCTGGACCGCCCAGGGTGGCGGCTTCGCCAACCCGTGCCAGGGGAACGGGGACGACCCCGTTCCGAACAACGACGCCGGCTACATCGTCGGCCACTTCATCAAGTACATCGACACGCTCAACAGCGGCGGCGGAGGCCCTGACCTCTGCGACTTCAACGCGTTCGGCAACTGCGTCGCGGTGCTGACCAAGTAGAGGAGGTTCGACCATGGAGTTCGCACAGCGCGTCATTTCCACGAGGGCCGGAACGATTGCGGTCGCAGCAGGGGCCGCCATGCTCGCCGGGATCTCGATCCTCATGTACCTGAACCGTTACCGGCACAGCGTCTCGGCGCAGGGTGCGCCGGTCACGGTGCTCGTCGCCAAGCGGGCGATCGCCAAGGGCACGTCGGGCGACATCGTTGCGGCGCAAGGCATCTTCACGACCGCAACTCTGCGGGAGAGCCAGCTTCGCGACGGGGCGTTCAGCGATCCCGCGGCGATCCGCGGGCGCGTTGCCGTCCGCGACGTCTACCGTGGCCAGCAGCTGACGGCCACCGACTTCGTCGCCGGCGCGGCTTCGCTCCCGAGCACGCTGACCGGGACGCAGCGCATCGTCACGATCCCGCTCGACACGGCGCACGGCTTGATCGGTCAGCTGCAGCCGGGCGACCACGTCGACGTCTACGCCGGCTTCAACATCACGCCGGTCGGGACGGTCACAAGCGGCGTCCAGGCCTTTCCGGTCGTACGGCGCCTGCTCGACAACGTCCCCGTGGTCGATGTCAGCGGCAACGGGCGCGGGGCCGTGGGTCAGCAGGGCTCGACGAACGTCAGCCTGCGGATGAGCGACGGCGCGGCAGCGAAGGTGACCTTCGCGTCCGACAACGGCAAGGTCTGGCTCGCCTTGCGGCCGGCCGTCAACGCCCGCTCGACCCGGCCAGGCGTCGTCACGGTGGAGACGGAGGTCTTCGGACTGCCCCCGCTGCCGGTCTCGAGGAAGGTTGTCTCGGCCTACCTCAAGCAGTTCAAGGTGGGCTCACGATGAGCGCCGGGACGATCAGAACGCTCGTCGCCGTCGACTACGGGTTCGAGGCACACGCCGTCGAGCACGCGTTCCCCGCCGGTTCGCCGGTCCACGTGGTCGGCGTCATCGAAGGGCTGGAGCGAGGCTGGACGGTGCTCGAGGAGAGCTCGCCGGACCTGCTCGTGGTCGCCTGCTCGAGCTACTCCGAGCGGGCGCTCTACCTGATCGAGGCGGCGGTGAAGCAGCGGCCCGACCGGCCGATCGTCGTCTTCTACTACGGCGCCCCGGACGGTTTTCTCCAGCGCGCGTTCGAGATGGGGGCAGACGACCTGCTGACGCTGCCCGCGCCGCCCGAGCAGATCGAGTTCGCGCTCGAGAAGGTGATGGCGCGCCGCCGCGGCTCGTCGCTCGGGGGCTCGCCCAATCCGATGATCTGCATCATCGGCCCCAAGGGCGGGACCGGGAAGACGCTCGCCGCGTGCAACCTCGCCGTTGCTCTCGCGCAGGAAGGGAAGCGACCGGTCGTGGTGGATCTCGACCTGCAGTTCGGCGACGTTGGCATTGCGATGGGGCTCTCGCCCGATCGGACGATCTACGACCTCGCCCGCGTGGGCAGCTCGCTCGATCCCGACAAGGTCGACGATTACCTCACCGACCATCCCTCTGGGGTGCGCGTCCTGCTCGCTCCGAGCCGGCCGGACCAGGCGACGACGATCACGGTCGAGTTCCTGCGGGAGCTGTACGCCGCCCTGCGTGCCCGACACGACTACGTGATCGTGGACACGCCGCCCGGGTTCACGCCCGAGGTGATCGCGTCCATCGATCTGGCCTCGCAGCTGCTCGTCGTCGGGATGCTCGACGCGCTCTCGCTGAAGGATACGAAGCTGGGTCTGGAGACGCTCGCGTTGATGGGCTGCGAACCGGAGCGAATCCGGCTCGTCCTCAACCGAGCCGATTCGAGCGTGGGAATCACGCGCGGCGAAGCCGAGACGATCCTCGGGCGCAAGCCCGACATCTTCGTGCCGAGCGACCGCGAGATTCCGCGTGCCACCACGGACGGCCAGCCGATCGTGGTCGCGAACGGGCGCTCGGAGGCCGCGCGCTCGTTCTGCGCTCTCGCCGCCCTCTTCCTCCGGGACGAGGTGGTGCCGGAGGTCCTCGCGAACGGCGGCGCCAACGGCAACGGCAACGGTCGCCGCGAGCGGCGTCCGCTGGCGCTGCTGCGGCGGAGGAGGAGCTGACGATGGAGCTGCACGAGCGCATCCAGAACGCGCGCCCGTTCACCGGCTCGGATGGGCGCGACCCGTTCTCCGAGGTCAAGAACCGGCTCCATCTCGCGCTCATCAACGACCTCGGGCCGCAGCTGTTCAGCGTCGGTGCGGATCCCGGGCAGATCCGGACTCGGGTCGAGAGCGATCTCCAGGACCGGCTGCAGCAGGAGCCCGGGCTGTCGCGGGAGGACCGCGAGGGACTCCTCGCCGAGATCACGGACGACGTCGTCGGCTACGGCCCGCTCGAGCGGCTCCTGGCCGACGAATCGATCACCGAGATCATGGTCAACGGCCCGCATGAGATCTGGGTGGAGCGCCAAGGTCGGCTGTACGAGACCTCCCTGCGCTTCACAGACGACTCCCATCTGCGCCGGATCATCAACAAGATGGTCGCGCAGGTCGGCCGGCGGATCGACGAGTCGTCGCCCATGGTCGACGCGCGTCTCCCGGACGGGTCGCGCGTCAACGCCGTCATCGCGCCACTCTCGCTCTCGGGCCCACTCCTGACGATCAGGAAGTTCGCTCAGAAGCGGTTCAACCTCGAGGAGCTCGTCCGGATCGGGACGCTCTCCCGCGAGACGGTCGAGTTCCTGCAGCGGGCCATCGAGGCGGAGCTGAACATCCTGATCTCGGGTGGGACCGGCGCGGGGAAGACGACGCTCCTGAACGCGCTTTCGGCCGCCGTCCCGAACAGCGACCGGATCGTCACCATCGAGGACGCGGCCGAGCTCCAGCTCGTGCAGGAGCACGTGCTCCGGCTCGAGGCGCGGCCGAAGAACATCGAGGGCGAGGGTGAGATCGCGATCCGCGACCTGGTGCGCAACTCGTTGCGAATGCGCCCCGACCGGATCATTGTCGGCGAGGTCCGCGGCGCGGAGGCTCTCGACATGCTGCAGGCGATGAACACGGGCCACGAGGGCTCGCTCTCGACAGTCCATGCCAACTCGCCGCGGGATGCGCTCTCGCGGATCGAGACGATGGTGATGATGGCCGGCTTCGATCTGCCGGTGCAAGCGATCCGGCAGCAGGTGGCCTCTGCGCTCGACCTGATCATCCAGCTCGAGCGGCTCGAGGACGGCTCGCGGCGCGTGGTCGCGATGACCGAGGTCCAGCGGATGGAATCGGAGATCATCACCCTCCAGGACCTCTACGAGTTCAAGATCGAGCAGGTCTTGCCAGACCGAACCGTGCTCGGCAAGCTCGAGCCGACCGGACTGCGGCCGAACTTCGTGCACAAGTTCCTGAAGCGCGGCGTCGAGCTGCCGGCGAGCATGTTCGGGGCGAACGGCCGGGAGCCGGTGGGCGAGGGGACGCAGCGGTGAGGCGGCTGTTCATACCTCTCGCCGCCTGCGCGGTCGCCGCCACGCTTGCCACCTCGGCCCAGGCGGACACGAGCGGCTTCACGCACCTCACGCAGATCGGGCGGGTGCGCGCTCCCGAGCGCGGCTTCCTGCTCGACCTGCCGCCTGCAACGCGGGTCACGAGAGAGCGCATCGCGGTGCTCGAGAACGGCCGGTCGATCTCCGGTTTCTCGTTCGCGCCGATCCAGGCCGTCAGCGGCCGTTTCGGCGTCGTCCTGGTGATCGACGCCAGCGACAGCATGCGCGGCGCGGCCTCTAAGGGTGCACTCGAGGCTGCACGCGCCTTCGTCCGGCGGGCAGGCGCCAGCGAGCGCATCGGCCTGGTCGCGTTCAACCAGAAGGCGACCGTCCTCGTGAGGCCCGCGCAGGGAGAGGAAGCTCTACGGGCGGCACTCTCGACTCCTGTCGGGCTCGCTCGCGGCACCCACATCTACGACGCGATCGACACGGCGCTGCAGCAGCTGCGCGAGACGGATCTCTCCTCAGGCTCGGTCGTCCTGCTCTCTGACGGGGCGGACACCGGCAGCCGCCTGGACGAGCAGCGGCTCGAGGAACGTGCCCGGGCTGCGCACGCCCGCGTGTTCACCGTCGGGCTGCGTTCGCCGTCCTTCGACGCCGCGACACTTCGGAGGATTGCGCGGGGGACGGGCGGCTCCTACTCGGAAGCGGCCTCGGCCGCAGATCTCGCTTCGATCTACGACACCTTGGGGCGTCAGCTGAGCACCGAGTACGTCATCCGCTACCGCTCCGAGACCGCACCCGGGACCCACGTCACGGTCTCGGTTCGCGTGGCGGGCGTCGGCGCCGTGTCGACTAGCTACGTCACGCCGCGTCCGGCCCCGATCGCGCCCTTCCACCGCTCGCTGTTCGAGCGGTTCTGGTCGTCGCCGGTGTCGATGATCCTGATCGCGCTCATGATCGCCGCGCTTGCCGCGGGCGGCGCCTTGCTCCTGTCCCGAGCGTCCGGCGGAACGTTCATGAAACGGATCGGCGAGTTCGTCACGCTCGCCGCTCCCGAGCACGAGCGGGCAAACCGCTCTGCGCTGACCACGAAGGTGTTCACCGGCGCCGAGGAATCGCTCGCGAAGACGCAGTGGTGGGCCCAGTTCAACGAAGAGCTCGAGATCGCGCGCATCTCGATTCCCGCGGTCCACATCCTCTTCGGCGCCATCTTCGGCACCGTGCTGGCGGCGATCGTGCTCTACCTGATCGCGCCGATATTCATGGTCTTCGCGTTGGGCGTCCCGTTCATCGTGCGCGAGCTCGTGCGTCGCAAGCTGAAGAAGGTCCGGGACGACTTCGCCGAGCAGCTCCCCGACAACCTCCAGGTGCTGGCCTCTGCGCTGCGCGCGGGGCACAGCTTCGTCGGCGCACTGGCCGTCGTGGCCCAGGACGCCCCGGACCCGGCGCAGCGGGAGTTCCAGCGAGTCGTCGCGGACGATCAGCTCGGAGTTCCGATCGAGGAGTCGCTGCGAGACGTCGCTGTACGGATGGAGAGCACCGAGCTCGAGCAGGTCGGCCTGCTCGCCGAGCTCCAGCGGGAGAGCGGGGGCAACATGGCGGAGGTGCTCGAGACCGTCGTCGAGACGATCCGCGAGCGCTTCGACCTCCGCCGCCTGGTCAAGACGCTGACCGCCCAGGGACGGCTGGCGCGCTGGATCCTGACGCTCCTGCCCGTCTTCCTCGCCCTCGCGATCAGCCTGCTCAACCCCAGCTACATGCGCCCGCTCTTCGCGACGACCCCCGGACAGGTACTGGTCGCCATAGCCATGGCGATGCTCGTCACGGGCTCACTTGTGATCAAGCGAATCGTCAACATCAAGGTGTAAGGAGGTCGCCGTGCTACTTCTCCTCTTGCTCGGGCTCGTGCTGACGGCGATCTCGGTCGCCATGGTCGCCCGACTATTCGCGAGCGGACGGCCGCCACCCGCACGCGCTCTCAAACAGATCGAGGCATACGGATTCGACGCGGCCGGCGCTGCGCCGGGGACGGCCTCGCGTCCGCTCACCGGGCGCATCGATGCGCTGGCCGCGAACGTCGGCGCCTTCGTCACGAGCCGAATGAAAGGCTTCCACGAGGACGTCCTGCGGAAGGAGCTCCAGGCCGCCGGGCTCTACACCATGAGCCCGCGGAAGTTCATGGGTTACCGGCTGCTCGCGACGATGCTCTTGCCGGCGATCTGGCTGTGGCTCGGCTCCGCCACCGGAGCGGGAGCGCTCCGCTTCCTCGTCGGGTTCGCTTTCGCTCTCGCATTTGGATGGCAAGGCCCGATGCTCCTCGTCCGAAGGCGATCGCGGAAGCGGCTGGAGGAGATCGACGCCGAGATGCCCGAGCTGATCGACCTGCTGGTGACCACGGTCGAGGCCGGCGTCGCCTTCAGCGGCTCTCTCCGGCTCGCAGCCACGCGCTTCCACGGACCGTTGGGCGAGGAGCTGAGGCTCGCCATCCAGGAGCAGGAGATGGGCCTCTCCGCGAACGAGGCGCTCGCAAACATGCTCGCCCGCGCCGACACCGCCGCGATGCGCTCCTTCGTGCGCTCGATCCTCCAGGGCGAAACCCTCGGCGTCTCGATCGGCAAGATCATGCGCGACCTGGCGATCGAGATGCGTAAGCGGCGCCGCCAGTTCGCGGAGGAGCGAGTGCAGAAGGCGCCGACGAAGATGATCTTCCCGCTCGTCTTCCTGATCTTCCCGGGGATGTTCGTCGTGCTGCTCGGCCCTGCGGCCCTGCAGATCCTCGAGACCATCGGGGGAGGGAAGTGACCGGAGTCCGACAGCGATCGCGGCTGCTGAACGCGCTGCTTGTCACCCTTTTCCTCGCCTTCGCCTACGCGAACCTCTCCCGCTGGCACGAGACCGGAAGGCCCGTCGGCCTCGGCGCTGTCCTCCTCGAAGGCTTCACCGCCTTCCTGTTCCTTGTGCGGCGTTCTCCGCAGGCGACCAGCGGCCGGCCCGTCGCCTGGATCGCCGCGTCGCTGGGGGCGTTCACGATGCTCGGCGCCCGGCCTGTTGCCAGCCCGGACGCGGGGCCGCTCGCGGTCCTGGAGCTCGTGCAGCTCGTCGGCTTCGGCGTCGTGATCCTCGCGCTCGGCTCTCTCGGTCGCTCGTTCGGGATCGTCGCGGCGAACCGCGGCGTCAAGACGCGGGGCCTGTACGCCTTCGTCCGTCATCCGGCTTATACGGGGTACCTCATCAGCTACCTCGGCTACGTCGCGGAGAGCCCATCGGCGCGCAACGTGACCTTGCTCGTCGTCTCGACCGGCGCGCAGCTTGTCCGGATGTCGGAGGAGGAGCGGATGCTCGGCGGTGACCTGGTCTACCGCGGTTACCTCGACAGAGTCCGCCGCCGTTTGATCCCGTACGTCTATTAGCAAATAGCAAATACCTCGTTCCAGGGATTTCCCTGCGCCCCGCAGTGCCTAAGGCTGTGTCCGAACGTTGCGGTTGGCGTAGTTTCTATACACAGGGAGAAAAGCATGCGGCGGCTGAAGCTCCTGCTCGCGGACGACCACAGCCTCATGATCGAGGCGGTCACCCTCGCGCTGCAGGACGAACCGGACCTCGAGATCGTGGGGGCGGCCGAGACGGGAAGCCAGGTGCTCCCGCTCGTCCAACGCACGAACCCCGACATCGTCGTCCTCGACCTGTTGATGCCGGGCATCGACGGGCTCACGTGCATCAAGCTCCTGCGGGAACGGTTTCCGCAGGTGGGGATCGCGGTGCTGTCGGGCGTGGACTCGGACGAGACGGTCGAGTCGGTGCTGAACTTCGGCGCGAGCGTGTTCATCTCGAAGAGCGTCGACCCGCACGAGCTCGCGCCCGCGCTCCGGCAGGCGGCCGACGGAGCGGTCCGGGAGCCGGTCGGACGAGCGAAGAGCCGTTCGAATCCGGCCGCGGAGCACAAGGGGCTGACGGAGCGCGAGCTGGGTGTGCTCCGGGCACTCGGCGAAGGGCGCTCGAACAAAGAAATCGCCCGGTCGTTGTGGCTGGCCGAGCAGACGGTGAAGTTCCACTTGACGAACATCTACCGCAAGCTCGAGGTGCGTAGCCGCACCGAGGCCGTCCACTGGGCTTACCGCCACGGCCTCCTCGATACACAGATCGTCAACCTGGCGTCGCAGGCCGGCTGACGGGGCTCAGGAGACGAGCGACGCCTCGGCTTGCGGATGGCGGTCCTGCCACACCCGGAGGAAGAACGCGACCTCGATTCGCGCCTCGTTTTCGTCGCGCGCGGCGATGTGCACCACCCGGCAGCCGCGGTTCCCGACGCGGCGGGCCGCACAGCCGCTCTTCCGGAAGGACGAGACGAGCTCGTCGACCAGGTCGGCACGGTTCAGCTGCACGGTGAGGGCGATCATCTGAGCTCCCATTATCGACGACGGCGAGAACCTGTTCCTCAGTCCATTGGATGAGCGGCGCTGGACCACCGGCTAGTTGACCTTCAGCCACGAAGGCTCGGGCATACGCTGAATTTCGCTGAGTGGAGCGACATCGCCGGAATGGGTGGACCGACCTAGACCATCAGGCGATCCGAGCGCGCCGCCTACCACGCATAGTCGAAGCCGAGGAACGTGCGCAGTCTCTGGACCCAATTTTTCCGAGGGATCTGCCGCCGGCGGTGCGGCCGAGTCGGCTTCGTCGTCGCCGCGCCGCTTGTTGCGCTGCTCGTCGCGGGCGCCGCGGCCGGTCGGCTCAGCACTCCGGTGCCGACGGCGCCGAACGACGGCGTCGGGGTCGGCGGCATGCCCGCCTTCGCATGGACTCCCGTCGCCGGTGCCGAGGAATACGAGTTCGAGATCGCGGCCGACCGGGGCTTCAACTCGCCGGTGCTCGGCCAGGGGAAGGACGACTTCCGGACGAAGAACACGCGGGCAACCCTGCCGGAGACGGCGCCGAACGGTACGTACTGGTGGCGCGTGCGCGCGATCGGCAAGAGCGGAGGAACCTCAGCGTGGTCGCGCGGCCGCTCGTTCAACAAGAACTGGGCCTCCACGACCGTGCTCACATCGCCGGTTGGAGGAGCCACGGTCGTCTATCCCACGACTCCGCTGAAACTGAGCTGGTCGCCCGTCGCGGGCGCACGCAAGTACCTCGTCTCGGTCGCGACCGATCCGCGCCTCGGCTCGCTCGTCACGCTCAACGGCGCCGCACGGCCGGCCGAGACGTCGGCGACGACGCTCACGCCGGCCGCCGCACTCGCGCCGGGAACGTACTACTGGGGCGTGACGCCTCTAGACGCCGAAGGGAACCGCGGAGTGCCCTCGGCCGTCGCGTCGTTCACCTGGGCGTGGCCATCGGCGACCAGCCCGCAGGTGACGGACCTCGTCCCCGCGCCGGAGCTCTTTGATCCGCAGTTCAGCTGGACGGCCGTCGCGGGCGCGGCGCGTTACGAGGTTGAGATCAACTCCTCGGTCGACTTCGCGCCGGGCTCCAAGGTCTGCTGCACCGGGACGACGATCAACACCTCGCGCTCGCCGACGGTGGTCTTCAAGGACAACACGTACTACTGGCGAGTGCGTGCGATCGACATGGACGATCACGCCGGCGTGTGGAACCTCGGGCCGAGCTTCACGAAGACCTTCGACAACGTTCCGCCGGTGGTCGGGACGAGCATCCAGCACCTCCGCATGCGCGACAACCTCAGCGATCCAGGCAGCGACATCGATGCGGGAACCCCCGGGCACCAGACGCAGGTCCCGATCGTCACGTGGGACCCGGTGCCCGGCGCCTCTAGCTACCAGGTCGACGTCGCGCCGTTCGACGGCGCCGGCTGCGTTTGGTCGGCGACGGCGACGGAGCACCACTGGACCAGCACGGTCGCGCTCACGTCCTGGACCCCGCTCGGAACGAACTGGAATCACAAGCAGCCGTATCCCGACCCGCACACGGTCGCTACTGACTCGGTCTCGCTCGCCGCCGGTCAGTACTGCGTGCGCGTCCGCGCGCGCAGCGACCGGGCGTCCGGGCAGGAGGTCTACGGGGACTACACCTACCTCAACCCAGTCGGCTTCTCGTTCGAGTGGACGGGATACCCGAGTGGTGGAGCCTGTTCACCCGGGTGCACCGCGGGCTACCTCGGCGCGAGTGACTACGCGCTTCCGCAGACCGGCACGACGACCGGCGAGACCCCGCTCTTCGCCTGGAAGCCGCTCGCCGGGGCCGTCAGCTACTTCGTCATCGTCGCCAAGGATCCGAGCTTCACGAACATCGTCGACTACGCCTTCACGCAGATCCCGGCATATGCGCCGCGCTCCTCGTTCGCTCCCACGACGTACCCGGACGAGACGACGCTCTACTACTGGGCCGTCCTGCCTGAAGCCTCTGTCGACGGGACGGGAACTGCCGGCGACCCGCTCGTCGCCGCACCCCGGAGCTTCCAGAAGCAGTCCGCGCCGCCGCTGAGGCTGTTCCCCGAGGACGGGCACGTCTTCCTTGACCAGCCCCGGTTCCAGTGGACGCCGGTTCCGGGCGCCCGCACCTACCGGCTGCAGGTGTCGCAGGATCCGAGCTTCGGGAGCCCGATCGACGACATCACGACTGACTCGACCTCGTACTCGAGCACCACGACCTACCCGGCTGACACGATTCTCTATTGGCGCGTCCGCGCGAACGACGAGAATGGGATCGGCCTCACCTGGTCGAACGCGCTCGCGGCCGCCGGATCATTCCAGAAGAAGCTGGCGTCGCCTGTCGGAAGCGTTGCGAACCTCACACAAGGGGACGCGATCCCGAGTTGGTCGTGGAACGTCGTCCCCGGGGCCGTCTCCTACGACGTCTCGGTCGACCTCCCGGACGGGACGCACAGGGACTTCAGTGGTTTCCGAACCCCCGAGGTGACGCCCACGCTCATGTACGGCACCGGCATCTTCCACTGGCGCGTGCGCGCCGAGTTCCCACGCTCGCCGTTCGGCCTCACGCCCGGGCCCTACTCGGTTACCTACCCGTTCACGCGGACGATCCGGGAGCCGACCGGAGCCCGCGCCGACTTCAACCGCGACCACGTCCTGCTGAGCTGGGACGCGAAGCCCGGCGCTAAGCGCTACCGCGTCCAGATCTCGGGCACGCCGGGCTTCGGAAAGCTGGTGGAGAACATCGTCACCGACAACACCTCGTACGCGCCGCGGTTGAAGTACTTCGGCTTCCGGACGCTCAATACCGGCCGTCTCTACTGGCGCGTCGCCGCCCTGGACGAGGGCGACGACCTCGGGGACTTCACGCAGCCGCAGCTGATTACCCGGATCCGGCGGATGGAGATCGGCATCCGTGGCACCGTCAAACGTGGCAAGAAGACGACGCTCACGGTCACCGTCACGGACTTCGAGACCGCGGGAGGCGTGATCGGCGCGACGGTGCGTGCGGCGGGCGCGGGGGTGGGTCGGGCCCGCGCGCGCACGAACGTCTTCGGCGGTGTTCGGCTCGTCGTCCGGCCGAAGCGGCGAGGCGTTCTCGTGATCTCGGCTTCCAAGCGCGGCTATCGGCCGGCCTCGGCGCGCGTCGCCGTCCGCTGACGCGACCAAGACGATCCGCCTACGAGACCAAGCCGTTCCGGGGTGCCATTCGCGGCAGGTTCACGTCACGCTCTGCACAGCGATGATGACGGCCGAGCTGCAGAAGAAGCGCATGACCGACGAGGAAGTCGTCGCGTGGCGCGTACACCAGCTCAAGCGGGCAGGTTGCGACCCCGCGGACGCCGAGATCCTAGCCCGGCGCTGGCACGTCGACCTGCACAAGGCAGTCGAGCTGCTCGAGCGCGGCTGCCCGTCGCACTTCGCGCTCGAGATCCTGCTGTAGGCGTTCCGTACAGCGTGAGCGGGTGCGTGTCCCGCGACACCGCGCGCGCGAGGCCGCATAATCCCGCGCGTGAAGCGCGTCAACCTCCATACGCAGCCGGTCGAGTACGACGCGGACGATCCGGAGGGCTGTAAGGCCGGGATGTCCCGCTTCGGTCCCTCGATCGGGGCCTCGATGCTCGGCGCCAGCATCTACGAGCTTCCGCCCGGCCAGTCGAACTGCCCGTACCACTACGAGTACGGCAACGAGGAGTGGCTGCTCGTGCTCGAGGGCGCTGTGACCGTGCGCCATCCGGAGGGCGAGGAGCAGCTCGAGCGGGGCGAGGTCGTCTGCTTCGCCGAAGGCCCCGGAGGTGCGCACAAGGTGACGAACGCGGGCGAGAGTACGGCGCGTGTGCTGATGCTCTCGACGATGATCGAGCCATCGGTCGCGATCTACCCCGACAGCAACAAGCTCGGCGTCTGGCCCGGCGACAAGCGCGACAATTTGATGGTTCGCCGCAGCAGCGCCGTCGACTACTGGGACGGCGAGAGCTAGACCAGAGGCGATTGCTCCCGGCCAGCGGAGAGGCCATGAGAACTGTGACGCTGCGCGCGGGCTGACCGTTTACGCCCTGAAACTACGAAGGCGTGTGCCGAGACGTCCTCGACCAGGCCCTCGCGGTACGCGAACGCGACAGCTTCTGCACGACTGTGGAGGTGGAGCTTGGCCAGCATCCGCTGAACGTGCGTCGAGACCGTCTTCGGACTGATGTAGAGCTGCTCGGCGATCTGTTCCGTTCCTAGCCCTTGGGCAAGCAGGGTCAGCACGCCTCGCTCGCGCGGTGTCAGACCTGTTCCATTGCCGTTGGAACTCCGGCCGTTGGAACTCCGGTCCTCCGACGACGTGGAGCGCGTGACGGCGCGTTGCACGCGAGCGAGCAGCTCATCGGGCTCGATCGGCTTCGTGACGTAGTCGTCGGCGCCGAGCAGGAGGCCGGCGACCCGGTCATGGGCGTCCGCCCTTTCGCCGGACAGGAAGATGATCGGCAGCTGCTCGCCGAATGCGCTCCGGAGCTCGCGGCACACCTGCAAGCCACTCGTCTCGCCCAGCATCACATCGAGGAGCACGGCGTCGGGACGCGCGCGATTGGCCTCAGTGAGCGCCTCCTCCCGCGACCCGGCCTCGACGCATGCGTAGCCGGCACGTGCGCACAGGACCGAAACGAGTTCCCGGAAGCCGGGATCGTCGTCCACGATGAGGATGGAGCCGCAGGTGTTGTCCACAGTTTGAGCCGAACGCCAGTCGGGTTGTATCCCGAAGCGGCGTTATTTGCAAGTCCCCCGCGCTCGCCCTACGGCGCGCGACGTAGCGCAAATACTGCGTTTGCCCTCTGGTATCTCGCTCGATTCCGAGCCTACGCTTTCGCCTGCGGAACTCCGAGGGGGTTCCGGGGGAGATTTTCTTGCGGTATCTGCGGCCATCAAACGGAAGGATTTGAGATGCGGTTTTCTGCGCGCGCACGGACCGAGGCTGGTCCCTCGACAGATGGAGGCGAGCCCCGGCGAAGACGCCACGCAAAAATCGGCATAGGCCTCTCGGCGATCCTCGTCCTCGTCGCCTGTGGCCTGCTCCTCGCCGTGACATCCGGGGCGGCCATCCTGGGCACCGACGGCGGCGCTCCTTCGATCACCAGCGATCTGCCGGACTACAACCCCGGCGGCACGGTGACGCTCACCGGCTCGAGCTGGGACACCGGCGGCACAAAGGTGCACATCGTCGTCAACGACGACGTCGGCCAGACCTGGCAGCACGTCGCCGACGTCACGCCTGACTCGAACGGGACGGTCACCGACGTCTTCCAGCTCCCGAACTACTTCGTCGCCCAGTACTCGGTACAGGCGACCCAGCAGACGGACTCGGGAACGCTGGCGGCATCGTCGAGCTTCACGGACGGGAACCCGGCGGCGGATCTCGACCAGTGCGCGAATTTCGACAATCCTGGGCCGTCCGCAAGCGGCTGTGACCCTACAAACTGGGTGAACGGCAACCTCGGAAGTAGTAAGGCCCACTACCTTGAGGGCGACTCGGTTCCGTACCGGATGCGGTTCGACAACCTCTCGCTCGCGACACACAACGTGACGATCAA
>WNGB01001232.1_pt1 | contig 42093 bp, 28 predicted proteins | sample 5400681 | NCBI WGS metagenome assembly WNGB01 (sample SAMN13153367, study PRJNA577476) | soil metagenome | isolation source: 115 cm soil or saprolite under grassland replicate 2 | place: USA:California | collected 2016-06-15 | reverse complement strand
CCCGGTTCCACTCCAATAGCACTTGCCGCCGCTCCGCCTCAACCAGCAACTCTACTTCCCCGATCCTCCGATCCGGGTCGGCCACCATCTGCTCCAGGATCACTTCCAGGCCCCGCAACATCCGCTCTACCGTCTCGCCACGAAATATATCCGTCGCGTACTCGAGGACGGCTACGAGTTCACCACTGCTCTCCCGGATCAAGAGGTTGAGGTCGAACTTGGAAGTGGTTCGAACGATGTCATCTTCAAGTGGCGAGATCACAGCTCCGGGTAGTTCGAGCACAGGATCGGGAATGTTATGAAAGCCAAAACTTACTTGAAAAAGCGGATTCTGGCTGAGAGTGCGCTCTGGATGTATCTCATCCACCAGTTTCTCGAAGGGAAGATCCTGATGTTCATACGCCTCCAGGCAAGTCTCGCGCACGCGCTTCAGAAGTTGACGGAAGCTAGGATTCCCCTCTAGGTTGGCGCGAAGCACCAACGTGTTGACGAAGCATGCAATAAGACTTTCTGTCTCGACGCTGCGACGGTTAGCAATCGGAGTGCCAATTATGATGTCCCTCTGACCAGTATATCTTGCAAGCAGCACTTGAAAAGAGGCAAGCAGCGTCATGAATGGTGTGACGCTCTCGTCCTGACCGAGATTCACTATTTGTTTGCTCAGCTCTGCGCCGAAGCCCCTCCGGCGCACCCCGCCGCGGTGTTCCCGCTGCGCCGGACGCGGCAGGTCGGTGGTAAGCTGAAGAGCCTCGCCACCCTCTAGTTTCGCTCTCCAGTACTGCAGTAGCATCTCAAGCCGAGGGCCCTCTATGTGCTCCCGCTGCCATAAGGCAAAATCTGCATATTGGATTGATAGCTCTGGTAAATGTGGCTCTCTACCTAGAATCAATGCGGTGTATATTTCCTTCAGCTCCTGAACAAATATCGAGAGCGCCCAATAATCGCCAATGATATGGTGAGCCATCAAGGACAAGAGGCTCTCGTCTTCCGAAAGACGAATCACTCTGGCGCGGAGAATGGGAGCCAGAGTCAAATCAAACGGGCGCTTCGTCTCGGCAGCAATCAAATTCAGTGCGATCCCCCGCTGATGTCCCTGCTCCAGGCCAGAAAGATCTATCACGCTTAAGCCAATGTGCGCGGAAGCAGCGATCACTTGGACCGGTTTTCCGTCCCTGAATATAAAAGAAGTGCGCAGAGCTTCGTGCCGACTGATAATTTTCTCGATGCTCCGTCTAAGTGCGCTTATCTCCAGCCGTCCGCAAACCTGGAACGCCATTGCTTGGTTGTAGAAGGGATTATCAGGCTCGAGTTGACTCAGGAACCAGAGGCGCTCCTGGGCAAAGGAGCAGGGGATAACGTTTTCCTCCATTGCTCTAGTCAGAGCCGGTATCGAGGGCGGCAGAGTCAGCTCCCTCTTATGCCTGTTTCGCATAAAAAGGCTAAAAAGAGCGCGGTCATCCCCAGAAAGTTGATTCAACATGGCGGTGTTACTGGAAAAAAATCCCAGGTTAAGCGTTCATCAGTTGGGCGGTGTGGAAGCTTACCGTGAGTTCTGCTGGATCAACACGAAGCGAGTCCAACTCAGGGACATGGCCGAAGTGCGCTTTGACCCAGGTGTCGGAGTAGATTGTATCCAGATAACGTTCGCCGCGGTCAGCCAGGATCAGGACGCAAGTCGCGCCTGAGGCGATCTCATGCTGCATTTGCGCCACAGCTGTGAGAACCCCGCCGGACGAGCCCCCTAGCAATATCGCTTCATGCGTCAACAGTCTTCGGCATCCGATTACACAATCCAAGTCGGAAACATGAATGCAACGCTCAATCAGTTCCTCCCGGCACAGTGACGGTTTTATCCCTGCCCCATGTCCAGGGATAAGACGCTTTGCCTTTGGTCCGCCGAAGATTACGCTCCCCACAGCATCCACTGCGATGACTTTTGTCTTTAGCCCTTGCTCATGTACATACTCGGCGCATCCGGTCACTGTGCCGCATGTGCCGGTGGCGCAGAACAGGTAATCGATGTCTTGTCCGAGCGCGTTGACGATCTCAGGCATGGTACCGTGGCGATGAGCGCTCGCGTTCCACTGGTTGGCATACTGGTTGGGCCAGAAACTGTTCCGAATAGACTTCAGCAACCATTGAACGCGCGCGAGCCTGGCGGGCAAGTACTCTCCAGTAGCAGGGTCCGGTTCGGAGACCAGGTCCATCTCCGCCCCATAGGCCTGAAGGATTTTAAGGTTCTGCGCCGTTGTCTTGCGATCTACCACACAGATGAATCGGAGATTAAGGTATCTGCAGGCTTGGGCTAGGCCGATAGCCATGTTGCCGGAGCTGGATTCAATAATCACGGTGTCTGGCCGAATTGCTCCAGTCTCCAAGCCGCGGCGGATCATCTCCCAGGCTGGCCTGTCCTTCACACTGCCGCCTGGATTTAGCGCCTCCAATTTGCCGAAGAGGCGCAGACCTGTTCTGTTGAGCGCGTGACGTAGGCGGACCAGCGGCGTATTTCCTATGGTAGATAATATCCCCTCGTGGATTGTAGCTCCCAAACCAATTTGGCTAGTCATAACAGTATCAGAACTGATCGAGTAGTCTGTCATAATTGAAGATGGTGAATGACTGGAGCTCAACATACCTTCAGGTTGCGGCTTGCGGGAAAAGGCTAGCCCAAGCTTGAATTCCAAACCTCAAAGCCGTCTTGGCGAACTAGCCGACAACTGACCGAGCCAAGGGGCGGCCCTCTTTACGCAGCTTTTTGGCCACAGATACTAACTCCGGCCACCAGCGAAGAATGTGCGCGAAATTGACCACAAGACGCCGCGCTAACCATCTAGCTTCTTCCGGAGTCCGCCCATAGAGCAGATCAAGTGGAATCACGGAATACTCACCAACCACGTTTTCGCGCAAGCCCGCGGCGTAAGCCCGTACGTCTTTTGCCCAGTATGGCCGGTCTGACTCATATTGTTGCAGACGGCGCTCTAGCTCAGCGATCACAAGCGCGGTCTGCTGCGCCAGCTCATACCGCAGGTGGACTTCAAATTCCTCCGCAGGCAACTGGCCGATCTCCTCCAAGTATTCGCCGAGTTGGCGCATCCGCTCTCCTGGCGTCGCCGCAGGTTGGGCTTGAAATGATCTGATGAGGAGTGACATCATCTCAGCTATATCGATGCCGGAAGCGCTCCTCAGCACTTCTCCAGGCCAAAAGCGGCGCGATTCAACAGGTGTGTGCAGTATTGCCGAGGGCAAGTGGGCGAAGCATGCGTTGTTAGCGCACTTCGACAGTATCATCGCAAATACGTAATCGGAGCCACGGCCTACTGGCATGAAAGGTGGAAGGATGTCTCGGTTGTCCAGTCCAAAGCAGGTTGACATCATCGCCTTAGCGGTATCCGTTACGGTGAACTCCGCCGCCACCCGGACTATCTCCCGACTTGCAGTCGTTTGCTGATACGCCGTTTCAGACTGCGTCAACCGCCGGAAAGATTCGCCCCGGAGAAACAGATAATTTGACGGTGAACCCCATCCGCAATCTCCGGCGACGCCGTTCAATGTCACTCGCACACGCGCGTCTGGCATTGCGGCTTTGCGCAGTAGCTCCTGATCGACCCCGTCCAGATTCACACCCGAACCACGATGCGCGGTGGAGAGGCAGGCGCGCACCGACCGACCGAGCATAGCTTCGTGGGCGGCGACAAAATCGGAGTCCCCAAAACGAACTTCGCGCAGGAGATTCTCTCGATCCTGAAAGACCCAAATCTCGGTCGGCTCCCCCTGCAATCGGCGCTCTGAAGCTAAGGCTACGCCACCCCTTTGGTCTGGGGGGCACACTGCCCGAATTTCAACATCATCGTCCACACTCAGAATGGCGGCGCCTGCAGTCTCGAGCAGGAAAGCGTTGCGGTTGGCGCCGTAAGTGCCGAGGCCGCATTGCTCTACGTCGAACAACACAGCGTTTGTTATCTCTCGAGGCAGACCGTGCTTGCTCAATTCCTCCACGAATCTGAGTTTCTCATCTAAGCCGGCGTAAAGAATAGAGACGCCGCGCTCTCGCCCGAACTGAGACAACATTTCTTTACAGGCCACACGGGATTCCGAACCCCTCGAGTCGTCAACGACAAGAATTTCGTTTTCGCGGCGGTAATGTTCGCGGTTCTTGATATAACTGGTCAAGCATCTTGCTAGAGCGCCGACACGGTCGCAGGTCGTGAATCCAACTGTCGTAATTGGAACTGAGTCGTCAAGACTTGCCTCTCCCAGAAATGTTCGCATAACCTCTTCATAAGAATTCAGCAGACCTGCCTGGCGTAATTCTGCGAGCCTTGCCCGCGCCTCTGCGGCGGCGCCTCCCGGACCAGCCGCCGCCGCGTGCTCGTCCAAAGTGCGGAAGCGCTTGCAAGCGGTTAGCAGCCGGACAGAGCTCGCATCGAGCAGATGCATCGCTCTCTGTCCGCGCAAATAAACTAATTCCCAGCCCTCTCCGGCATTGAGTCTTGAGATGTCACCGCAGCGAAAGCGTTCGAGAGTTGGATCGCTAATCTGGAGCGCGTCTGTGACGTGATCCCGCGAATCCGGCCGCCACTGTGCGACGGGGTCTTCCCGACTTATTGATGCGCATTCTTCCTCATTAGAGATGCTGGGAGCGCGCGTTGTTATGCTACTTGACTCATACTCGGAGAACTCTGCTACCGCCTGGCGGGTAAGGAACCGAGCTAGACCTGCCACTGTGGGAGAGGCGAAAAAATCAGCAAAGTGGATTTCGTCGCTGAATTCTGCGCGAATACGGGCGGCAATTTGCGTCATCTGCAAGGAATTGCCACCTAGCTTAAAGAAGTTGTCGTTAATTCCGACTTGATCAAGGCAGAGCGCATCACACCAGATAGCGACAAGAGCTTCTTCTAGTTCGTGCCGCGGGGCGACGTATGGCTCTTCAAGCTGGGGGCGTGACCTGAGCTTCCAGGCTTTGATCCGGCTCAGAAGCTGTTCGGGACGGAGAAGCGTGGTTGTCATCTCTACCAGCTTGCTTGTATCTGAATTCACGCCGTCGCAGGGCTGCTTCTGTACACTATCGCTTCCAATGTGGCGTTCAATACTGACAGACTCACGTGACATAGGAACACCTCATAAAAAAATTGCATTCACAGATGGCGGCTTAGCCTGATTGAGGTAAGACACAAACAGAAAGACCTGGAACCTGCCCCTCGACGCAAAACGCTGACTGAATGTCTCTTCTCTAAAAGTATGGGGTACCAGTCAGCGATAAAATTGGCCGAGAGGTTAAGCGGCCAAACAAAGCGCGGGGAATATTAAAGACGCCGGTTTCGGAAAATAATTCACCTGACATTTAAGCCCGCGCCCAGGTTTGCTGAGGTCCTACTGAAGTTGCTTTTAGAGGGCATTGCAGCGCCTGCGCCACGAGCAGCAAACGAGTTTTGGTTCTGGCTTACTGCGACTTCGGCGGGACACAAAAACACCTCCTGTCCAGCGACCTCCTGACGGAACTCGGTCCCAATTCCATTAAGGAACTCGAGCGCAGGCTTGTTCTTAGCGGTCGGAAAGATCGGGATCTCGATACAGGCTAGTCCATGTTCTTGAGCGATTGTCCCTAAGTGTTCGAGCATCTGGCGCTCAATTCGCCTTCCCAGGGCGCGGCAACTTAGCAGAAATGTGTCAACCTGAAGGGATCGGGGGCCTGAGGAATAAATTATCACTCCGATCAACCCATAGTCGCCAAAGCGGTCTTTCGCCTCTACTACTAAGCAGGTCCTCTCTCTAGAGCGGCAAAGCGCCGCTACCTCGCTTTCTGAGCGTCGGATTCCAGTCATATTGAACTGATTCGTTCTCTGCGTGAGTTGCGCAACACGGGGAAAATCAACGGTAGTCGCCGTGCGAATCCCGACGACTAGCTCCAAACGCGCCAGGAACTCTGTGAGGTCGAGGGACCCCGTTTGCAAACGAGATCGCTCCAACCGCTGCTGGTAAAAGAGAGTCCGGCTTTGATCTTCACTGGTCACTTGAAGGTGATCAAACTCCCAGACATTCTTCAGGAATTCGGGGATCTCGTTAGGGTCAGCGGGAAGTTGAATGGCCAGCACTCCTGGGCACTCAAACCGCACTTCTTCGATTTCGACGGGATCATCGTCAACGAAAATGAAACTGTCCAAGCTGAGATCGAGTTCCTTGGCCAGGTTTTTCAGGTTCTCTGACTTGCGGAGCCAGTTGACCTTCCAGGCAACCAGGTGTTGACGCTTAAGTATCATCCCGGGGTGATAGTCAAATACCTCAAAGACATCCTGTTCTTCATTCTTGCTGCAAAGGCACAGCAGCATGCCCGCTTGTTGCTGGTCGAGCATAAATTCCTGGAGGGCGCGGTGGGAGGGGTCAATTTCCACTCCGAGCGCTCCCTCTTCACCGCATACGCCTGTCCAAAGAGTCTGGTCGCAATCCAGTACTATCACCTTGCGCCGAGGGGCCCGTAACCTATAGATGCGCCGCGCGATCGTGGTGCCGAGCGCAGCGAAGAATTCGGGCGTGTAGGGAATATGGGCTAATTCGGCGCCATGAGCATTCTGCCATTGGTCAATCTGAAAGGCGGAGCGCAATTCTGAAGCTGTCACGACCACGACGCTCCGCATCCTATTGAGTTCATGCTTGAGTAGCGCTTCAACTGAATCGGTTGATTGCGCTTCGACTTGCTCAGAGACGGAGGGGCAGACACACACAATGAAATCAGCCCTGGAGCTACGGTCTACCGCCACGCGAAGAGCCTCGGTGAAGTCGCGAAGATTCCGCGCGAGTTCCTGACCTCCATTCACGCGGCCGCCTAGCCAGTCATCAAAGCAAAGCAGAATTACGTTCACGCCACCTTCGTTCTTGGACACAAGGCTTTCTGGATCGAGCAGTTGTTGGAAGACCTGTCCATAAGGAGCAAACCGAATTGCCGAAGGGAGTCCAATCTCTTGTAGCCAGAATTCAAGGATGTCTCGCAGGTTCTCAGCGGTAAATGTTGCTGTCACCGTAATTGTCAGAAGATGATCCGACGACCGGCAAGGCAAGCCGTCAGGCCAGGGAAATTCGGAGAGGCGAGTCTCCACATTGCCGCTGAGCGTCTCAATCGCGCTTGAATAGGCGGACATCAGAAGGCGCACGGTTCCTTCGTCAAATAGGTCGGTGTTGAAAATTAGAGAGCCCTGCACGTCTTCACGGCGCTCCTCCATGCATAGGAACAGGTCGAAATTCGTCACATCGGGTTCGATTGGTTCGCAACTGATCTGGAGCCCAGGCATAATGATTGGCTCCATTGGCTTCAGGAGTTGAAATAGCACCTGAGATAGAGGGTCCACCCCTCGCTGATTGCCGCCTGCATGAGGCAATGCGTCGGTGATCATTCCAAAGGGAACATCTTGGTGGGCATAGACTTTAAGAACCTCATCGCGCACCCTGGCAAGCAGGGAACGAAACGTCAGGTCTTCGGAAACTTCGGTTCGCATGACCAACCGGTTAGCGAAGCACCCGATCGCTTCACGGAACTCATCGCGGTTCCGGTAGGCTATAGGGCAACTGATCAGAATGTCATGTTGCCCGGTGTACCGCCACAGCGCCGCCTTAAATGCAGTCAGCAGCGCCATGTAGAGGGTGACCCTTTCTTTCCGACATACCTCCCTCAATTCGGTGAGGAGACCCGGTCGCAAGGTGAACTTGCCCGTCGCGCCACGTCGCGTTGGCGCTTGCGGTCTTGGGCGCGCGCCAGGGAACTCTAACGGAGTAGCGTTCTGTAATTGCTCCTTCCAATAAGAAAGCTGGGCATCAAGACGCCCATCCTCAAGGTGGCGCCGCTGCCACCGTGTAAAGCTCTGATAAGGAAACGCGGCGCCAGGACGTGAGTGAGTTACTACCCCGTCGTGCGCTGTTTCAATCCGCGCTAAGTAGGTCGAAGCAAAGTCGCGGACAAACACATCCAGTGAGGCTGCGTCCGAGATTAGGTGTGACATAGAGACAATTAAAACACTTTCAGCGCCGCTCGCTGTTAGTAACGCCGCGCGCCAAAGTGGCGACTGTTCCGGTGTAAAACTCGCCCGGCCAATTTCGTAAGCGAGCTTACGCGCCACCTTAGGCCGATCCACCTCGGCCAGTTCCTGTCCGTCCACAATGGCAAGGGGGGCTTCGAGTCTTTCTGCAATCAACGCAACGGGCCGCCCCCCTTGCGTCGAGATGCTCGTCCGCAGACTCTCATGACGAGCAGTTACCTCTGCTATAGCTTGTCGTATCGCACTGACGCTCGCGGAGCCTTTGAGGCCAATCAAGCGACTCAGATTCAACGCCGAGCTATTCGGCGCCAACTGGTGAATGAACAAGACGCGCTCCTGGAAATAGGAGAGAGGAGCCACGGCCTCTCTAGAGGCATTGTCCAAGTCCTTTCGCTCAGAGTTACAGACTGACGCGCGCTGGATATAATCCACTAACTGTTCCAGTGTCGCGCTTCCGAGAAGCCAATCAAATGGGATTTCAACTCTAAATTCCTTCTCAATCGCGCTCTTGAGTTCTGACGCCATCAAAGAGTCCAGCCCGAGGCTAATAAGCGGCTGCTGGAGGATGGAGGCTTGATCCACTCTTAACAAAGAAGCAATCCGCGCCCGGAGATAGGCCCTGATCATGGCCCCCCTCCGGGCCGACTCTTCTGTACTGACGGCGCCCAGTCCGACGAGGTCTTCCGGTGACTGTGCGTTACCATCTTCAGCGGTACTGATCGCCATAGGATCTAACATCCCGGAAAGAAATTTCCGCCGGCAATCACGGCGCCGAATTTTACCGCTCGAGGTTTTCGGGATCCCGCCTATTTTGACCAGCGCAACCGAGTATGCGTGAATCCCGTGCACTCGTGCGACCGAATGCCTGATCGCCGCTATGGCGTCAGTGGCTTTGGCAGTGTAATGTCGGTCGATCTCATGAATGATCACCAGCCGCTCTTGACCGCTTGCTTCCACAGAGAAGGCAGCGCCAGAATAGGAAGCAAGCGCGGGGTGGCTTGCGCGGGCGGTGTATTCAATGTCTTCGGGGTAATAGTTGCTTCCGCGAATTATAATCAGATCCTTCAATCTCCCGGTGATGTAGAGTTGGCCATCATCTAAAAAGCCCAAGTCTCCCGTACGTAAGAATCCAGATTCACCAGTATCGTAGAGAGACGCTTCGAATGTTAGCGCAGTTTCCTCCGGGCGATTCCAGTACCCATTTGCTACTCCCGGACCGCGAACCCACAACTCTCCGATTTCGTTCGACGAGCACCTGCGGAACGTGGTTGGATTGACAACCACGATTTGGGTATCCATCTGGGCGCCGCCACAGGAGACAAAAGCGCGAGCGCCCTCAGCCGCGCCATCCACCGCCCGGACGGTGTTTGATTCGAGGCTTGCGGCCTCCAGGAACCGGCATTGTGGCGGTCTCTCGTTTATGCGACTGGTCACCTTCAGCGTGGCCTCCGCAAGTCCGTAAGCTGGATAAAACGACTCGTAGCGGAACCCGCAAGGACCGAAAGCCTTACTGAAGGCGTCAAGAGTATCCTTGCGGACAAACTCTGCGCCGTTAAAGGCAACCCGCCACCTGCTTAAATCAAGCTTCGACTCACGTTCCAGTAAAACTTTTCTGACACATAGATCGTAGGCAAAATTTGGCCCGCCTGAATGTGTCGCCTGAAACCGTGAAATAGCGCGCAGCCATCGAACGGGCTGTTGAATGAATGCCAAGGGCGGCATCAAAACGCCGCGAAACCCGCTAAACAATGGCTGAAGTATCCCGTAGATGAGCCCCATGTCATGAAAATGCGGCAACCAGGAAACCGAGACGCTGTCGCTGCCATGCTTGAAACCAAGGTCGATGTACCGCAAGTTACTTATCACATTACCGTGACTTATCATGACCCCTTTCGGCGCCGCAGTGGAACCGGAGGTGTATTGCAAATACGCGAGGTCGCGCATCTCCACTGGCGGGGGCCGCCAAGCGCACGGCGGCTCGTCCGGAAATACGTCAGTCGCCACGAAAATAATTTCGTGAAACTGTCTGGTGATAGAATGCTTCAACCGCGGGATCAATGAGGAGGTAGTCAGTACGAACTTCACCTGAGCGTCCGAGAGGATCGACCGTAATCTTGAGTCGTCACGATTCGGGCGCGGCAAATCCGAGGGTACCGCGACGACCCGCGCGTACATACATCCCCAAAATCCCGTGATAAATTCAAGTCCAGGAGGATACAACAACAATGCGCGCTCACCGGCTGCGCCCAGTGACGCGAGTCTAATTGCGATCGCGCGGGCCTGGGTTTCCAGTTGACCATAGGTGAGGTCTACTTGTTCGTCGTCTCCATCCGGCAAAAAACTGTATGCTACCTTTTGCGGATCTCGTAGGGTCTGTAGGCGCAATATGTCAATTAGATTTGTGCATTCCATTACATCGGTATCCCGTATCGCTGACAAGCGATGTACTGAAGGATGAGTTTGTAGGCGTTCTTAGCTCAGTGGCCGTTACAGATCAGAGACCACTGCCATAGAGAGACAGCGCGCGTGGGCCAAGCCGGAGGTTGCGCAAAGCGTCGAGTTTAGGAGTCATTGTTTTCGCCCGAAGTGGCCGCCGCCTCCGCCCGTAAATCCGGCGGGAGTTCGAATCCCAAGGCGTCATGGCAAAATTCTTTCCACTCATTTGTTACCGAGTCAAAGACGACCTTTTCATCTAGAAAAATGCCGTCGGTTACGGTGTAGTCTTCCTGTAGGAAAAAATAGCCTACAGACGCAGTTTCAGACTGAGGATCGGCGGAAGCGCCTTCCTGCCGCTGCTTGCATGCCTGAACTGCGTCGTTCCACTTATGATACCCCTCAAACCTGCTCACCGGATATGCTTTGCAATATCTACCTGTTCTTGCCATGTGTTGTGCTCCTTATGATGGTTTTATGCTAAAACGTTCGTCGAAGATGGATTCAGCCCCCGCGCGGCGTGACTCCCTATCCGCTGTGTACCCCACCACCCGCTACAAGGCCGGCTGTCGCTTGGACCATTGCCGCCGCCTTCGTCTCATCCCGCCGACTGACCACGACGTGCCCATCTTCATCTTCATTGTCTAAACTCGTGGCTAATGCTCCAGCAGGATCTCCTTTTCACCGAATAGTCTCTCGGCATAAATCCCTCGTGACCTGCATTCTTCTACCAGACGGTTTGAATCGACAATGGGGCGGGACTCTTCCGTGTACTTAATACTCATTACGTAATTCAGCCAAGGCTCTTGCCCCATCGCGTAGACATAGACATGTTTACACCCGAATTCATTCACAATTTTGATCGCCTGATCGTAGTTAGATCCGTTCAGTCTTCTCGACTCATCCACAGCGCGCTCCGGCCTCTGAAATAGGAGAGGCCCATACAGCCAAGTCATCGGGGCGCCGTCACACTCCATGCCTAGAAAGAGCACGGTGACGTCTCCGATTTCGCGGTGGAGATGCTGATATAGCCTGGGCTCGATATTGCAAGAGTCGGCGGCAAAGAGTATCGACTGGCGTCGGAGTCGAACGAGGTAGGCGAGTTTGCTACTTACAGCCAAATCTGAATGCTCACCGAGGAATGGTATCCCGACGATTTCATAGTCTTCATCTAACGGAAAGGTTTCAAACTCACCTAACTCGTGAACATTGGTGAACCCGGTGTTTTCGAACATCAACTTAAGCGACGGATCGATAATTGTTCCAGCGCCATTTCTCGGAACAATAATATTTTTGACCTTATGCCGTAGCTGTAGCAGCGTTTCAAAGAGAACGTGATCCTGGTGGTCGTGAGTGATGAGGACATAATCAATAGAATCCGGTAAGTCGGCATAAGTATAACGAGAGATACTACTCTCATAAGTATAACTCAACACGGGATCGCAAAGTATGTTGAACTGTTCTGTTTCGACCAGTATGCAAGCATGGCCGAAATAGCGCCAGCGAATCCCAGGTCCACGGTACGGCTCGTAGGCATGAGGCGGTTCCGGCGTTAGGAATTCTCGGAAAATGGTCTCTTCCTCCTCCGAAAGACCAAGCGCCTGCCGGATCGAGTCCCACGAATCGGGAACCCTCTTTAGATTAAACAGTCGGTCGATTCTCTCATCCCTAAACGCCCACTGCAGATTAAGATAATTCGATTCGTCCAGCCGAGGAGTGCTCAACATGAATGGGCGGTCATCGCTGGTAATAAGCGAGAGCATTAGGCTTTGGGCAGTAGTATCATAATAGTGGCTACGGTAAAGAAGCGGTTCGATAAGCCGGAAGGATGGATTGTTGTTCGTGTCGTAGAAGAGTTCCACGTAGCCTCGGAGCATGTCCGGGACACTGGGATATAAGCCTTGGAGGGAGAGTCCTTTTGCATTTGTCCTGAGCAAAGCGTCCAACTCGCTCAGCGCAAGGGAGAGCTCGATAAGATCGCGCCTGGTCTTTTTTGTCCGGTCGCGCAAGGCCCTAATTTCATCTACTCGCTTGCCGTCGTAGTCGATAAACGGCCCTCCCATCATTTTCGGATTCTTCACAGCGTTGGCGTGAATTTGGGGGGCGCTGATGTACGAGTCCATAATTTTAAGGTGTCTCTCCGTGAGGTTCCGCGCCGCAGTTGCCGGTGGGATTAGATGTGACCAAGCGTACCACCGATCAAACAGTGGCTCAACTTGAACGTTTTGTTTTAAGAACAACGGTTGATTACTTATGCTATGGCTCATCTGACCTCGGACCTCCTACCGAAAGTGACTAAATCGAACCAAGCAACATTGGTACGGTACCGGGAGCGGTAGCGACCGGGTTCCATCGGAAGCGCCCTGTGGCGATAGGCGCCCGGTCGCTACCGCTCCCGGTACCGTACCGCTGCGTGTGCCATTGTTGCTTGGTTCGATTTAGATTAATGGACAAGATTCAAGAGTGATTCGCTCAGATTGTGAGCAATAGTTTCCAGAATCTGGCTTGGAGATATCAAGACGGAAAAATGGTCTCCGCATCCCATGGTCAGCGCAAAGTGATTGGTCGTATGCTCCCGCCAGGGAGTGAGTTGTTCGGGAGTGGCGCTGTCATCCTCCAGTCCACCAAAAGCCCGAATCGGACAGTTGAGCATGGGACCGGGCGTGTAGGAATAGTTCTGGACAATCCCAAAGTCGGCACGTAACATTGGGAGCAATAAATTCATAGTTTCAGGGTCTGAAAGAACTTCCTCTGGCGTGCCCTTTAAGCGACGTAATTCGGAGAGGAACTCTGCGCCCGAAAGATTATAGGTGACCTGTTTCTCGCGTACTAAGTGAGGCGCCCGCCTACCAGACACAAATAGATATTCTGGCTCGAAGTTGCAAGTTTGCAGCCGGCGAGCTAACTCAAAAACAATGATCGCTCCCAGGCTATGGCCGAACAAGGCAAATGGCCTGTCTAGAAATGAGAGCAAGGATTCCGCCGCTGCTTCAACTAGGTGGTTGAGACATGTATAAGGCTGCTCATGCAAACGCCGTCCTCGCCCTGGTAACTGTACGCCATAGACCTCGATCCAGTCCGGCAAATATCTTTGCCAAGATCGGAATACGATCGCCCCGCCTCCTGCATAAGGAAAGCAGAATAAGCGCAACCGAGCCTTTGGTCGTGGTTTCTGACACTCAAACCAAGGCGAGGGCTTAGCCAAGTAGCAATTGCTTGGATCGTCCTTGATCATAGCGATTCACTTACTCACTTTACACCCACGCCGAAATGCGTCACATCACGCTGAGTACCGCGCGTTGATTCGATGTCACGCCTGATTTCGCGTTCAGTAATCTCGACGTTCAGGACTCTGCATCCTGACATACCCCCTGACATACTTTAGATGAGGTATGGGTCAGCCTGACCGTCTCACGGTGGCAAAACAATGCGACGCTGCAGGAATTTCGCGCGCCTGTGCTTGTACCTGGGTATCCAAGCGACCCTCATTCCGCTGGCGGGGCCCAAGCCCCAGAGACCGGTCCAGGGTATCCGCAGGCCTGTGAGCGCGTAGCTTTTGGGGGCGGGATGATTTCACTGCGCGTGCGGGAGTCGTCCGCGAGAGCCGGAAATTCACCGGGCGGTATGCGCGCCGAAATGCTCCGCCATGCTCGCCAGGGCGCCCCAGCGCAAGCGCAACGCGCGGTCCGGCGTTAGCGCTTGATCACTGTATAGTTCTCGCCACAGTTGCCCCTCACGGATGGCCGTTTGCCCTTTATTCGTCGCGCCTCGGCTGAAGGTCAGATCGGCTTTCCGGGCGAGAGTCGGCTAGTGAGCAAACGTTTGGCTCACCAATCTGGCTCTCGGCCCATCATTTTAGCTCTGCCCGGCAGACTCCATTCGCTGACGAAGTGAAAGCGGTCTCATGTCGGTCCAAACTTCCTTGATATAATCCAGGCATTCCTGCTTCGTTCCGACTTTCCCCGCATCACTCCATCCGAGTGGGGCCTCCCGGTCAACTGGCCAGATCGAGTATTGTTCCTCATGATTCACAACCGCTCTGTAGATTCTATTATCTTCTTCTTGTCCAGCCATGGTAAACTCCTTGCTTATGACTCGTTATTTCTTAACTACTTCCCGACCTAATTGTCGAGTCTCAAAACATCGTGGCCAATCATATCCACGAAATGTGGTTCTTAAGCCTGAAGAGAGTAACTACAAGGTTTTCCAAATGGACAACTCTGGCGTAGCTACACTTGCGCCGATGCCGTGATGAAACCAATCAGCCACGGGAGGCTGACTCCGGCGGCGCAGCAGGGTCGCAACCAATAATCAATTTTTGATTTCTACTGTAGCCCACGACCTGGCAAGCCGCCTTCCATGATCAGTTAAGCATTGGGCGTTCATAGATTCCGCGCTATCAAGTCGCCAACTAATGAGTTGAATCGAACGGGGTCGGGGAGTCCCGAGCCTTCGGCCAGCAAAGCATGACCAAAAAGGAGATCCGCATAGTCACCAAGCGCATAATCATCTGTATTCGATTGAAATCGCGCTTGCATCTTGGTGAAGATCTCATGTTGCGGGTTGAGTTCCATGATTCGGCGTTGCTTCGGGCGAGTACCCTTGCCCATTTGTAGTAGGCGCTCCAACTGCGGGCTGTAGTCAAGCTCGGCGCCGACCAAGCAAACGGGCGAGGTCGTGAGCCGGTTCGTCAGCCGTACATCTTTGACGTACTTGTCAAGGCGCTTCTGTAAGAACTGGAGCAGATCAGCGGCGGCCTCTGTCTTCTGCTTCAGCTCTTGTTCAATCTGCTCACTCTCTTCCTTATCGCCTAGCTTTACGGCGCCTTTCCCGACCGATTTGAGTTTGTGGCCGTCGTACTCGGTCACTGATTGGACGAGTAATTCGTCCACCGAATCGACCAAATAAAGCACCTCATAACCCTTTGCAATAAAAGCTTCGAGCTGCGGTGAATTTTCCACCACGCTGCGTGTCTCGCCGGTCAGGTAAAATATCTCTTGCTGGCCCTCTCTCATGCGCGCGACGTAGTCCTTTAGCGTGGTCAACTTTTTCGGATCGTACGAGGAGGCGAAGAGCAAGAGAGAAACAATCCGGTCTTTATGATCATAATCCGAGCCGGTCCCCTCCTTGAGCGCGCGGCCAAACTGTTCCCAAAAGCGCAGGTACTTGTCCGGCTCACCATCCTGCATGTTCTGCAGCACGTCGAGGATCTTCTTCGTCAGCCATTTGCAAATTTGCCTGAGATGCCGGTCCTGTTGCAGCGTCTGACGGGAGATATTGAGCGGGAGGTCAGCCGAGTCAACCACGCCCTTGACAAATCTCAGGTACCGAGGCGGCAGCGCCTCGCACTGCTCCATTACCAATACTCCTTTAGCATAAAGACGCAAGCCCACTTCAGCAGCGTGGTAGTAGAGATCATATGGGGCTCGGGTGGGAATGAACATGAGCGCCAGACATTCCAAGAGCCCTTCAGCTTTTACTGAAATGGTCTCCAAGGGCTCTTCTAGATCGTGAGAGATATGTTTGTAAAACTCTGAATACTCGCCCTCGCTCACCCCGCATTGCGGACGCGTCCAGATGGGCTTCATAGAGTTAAGAATCTTATCTTCGACGATGACCGAGGCGCGGCCGTCCTTGGCGGGTTTGCCCTCTGCATCCCTCTCGATCTCCTCACGCTCGTCCTCAAAAATGATTGGGTAGCTCACAAAATCAGAGTAGCGTTTGACAATGCGAGCCAGAATCCACTTGTCGGTAAAATCCTCGATACCGTTTTCGGGATCGACCGGCTTGAGGCGCAAAGTGACGGCTGTGCCAGGCTGTGCCTTCTCGGCGGAGGTGAGGGTATATTGTCCGTCGCCGGTCGATTCCCAGCGAACGGCGGTTTCTTCTCCTGCTCGCCGAGTGACGAGCGAAACCTGATCGGCAACCATGAAAGAAGAGTAAAATCCGACGCCGAACTGACCGATGAATTCAGATATACTTTCATTCGAGGCGCCTCCCTTGATCTTGTTGTGGAGTTCCCGAGTCCCCGATTTGGCGATCGTCCCGATGTTGGTTATCACCTCCTCCCGGCTCATGCCGATACCGTTATCACTGATCGTCAAAGTCCGCAGCTCGTGATCGACTTCTAAACGAATTTCTGATTTGTCACTGTCGCGCGCCAACTCCGGTCGGGTGAGAGCCTCGTATCGCAATCGATCAAGCGCATCCGAGGCGTTTGAAATCAATTCGCGGAGGAAAATCTCTTTGTTAGTGTAAAGCGAGTAAATCATTAGGTCGAGAAGTTGCTTGGTTTCGGCTTGAAATTCAAATGTCTGTGAGTTTGCAGCCATATATTTTTCCTCTAGCAAGCTTAGCGTTCCAATCGTTAGTTGATGTTGATGTGTAACTGCGCGTCTGCCTGGCGGATGGCGCCTCCTAGAATTCGAGCCGCAGACCGAGTTGCACATTGCGGCCCGGCGCGGCGCTCTGAATCGTGCCGAAGGCGTTGCTCGAGACATTTTAAAGAGAGACCGGTGAAAGCTACTCGCATAACGACCTCCATTAGAAACAAAATGAACTGGGTGGACTCCACTCTGACCACTTGAGAAGTGGCAAATCCCACAGACGCCTCGTGGAATAGAGTGACTCTGCACGGAGTGGAATCTACGATCTTTCAAGAACAGAAGATGGATATTGCGCAAACAGGTAGATAGACTTGATCTGCGGATTTACACCACGGCGCCATTAAACTTTCCGACCAAGGGCATTCCAGGTCCTTTGGTCGCTCATCGAAGCATCTCTTTTGCGTGTCTTCTAGGTAGGCTGCCGCATGTTGCGCCAAGCGTGTTTCCCAGCGTCGCTTGTGAATAACCAAGGCTGATCAGCAGGCAAATGCGGCCAGCGGGCTACTTTTCCGAGAAGCGCACAGACTGGCTTTCCAGTTAAAGGCTTCCGGGCAGTGGCAACTATCAGAATGGCACTGCCATCTCTCATCTTTACCCGATGGGGCCTATGTTGCATTTCCGGAAGCGATTTGCTTCCGTCCATGCGCCGATGCATGGAATTATCACTTACTCACAGTTGACTTACAGGCTGCGAGTGAAATGTCTCTTGTTTATTGCCGGCCCCTTTGTAGCAGGGTGGAGATGAGGCCGTCATTGACCTGGGTTAAGTCTCTCAATAAAAAATGGACGGAGTACCGAGAAGCTGGAACTGGTAGGCGGGACACACTGTGCAGCAGATCAACTCTGGAGCCAAGTGACTCGTCCGATAACAACCAAGTATAGTCGAACTGGCTGGGCGCCACGAATCGACGATGGCCCTCGAGTATCAGCAAACACGGCATAGTTTGGGGGGCTTTGTTTCGACCAGAGATTGATCGATCATCGCGCTGACTTCACCTGGTATGTGCTGGTCAGCCATCATAAAAAGATCCGCCAACGCCTACGTCATTAAGCGCTATTACCAGGCCAAAAAGATTTTTTGATAGCATGTGATCGTGGGAAAATCAGCGCCATGAAATATTGAATCGATCTTCGTCAGTAATTATTGAAAGAGTGCGCATTACAATAGCGCAGGCGGAAATGGCCTCCCGCCGAGCCCATTCCCGCCTGCTGGCGGGATTGGAGTAAATAGTTACGTAATTGTGCCAAAGCGGTTCGGCGATACTGCTGGTGACTTCAGGAAAGAGTTGTTTTTTTCAGCCCTTAATGGTCTTTTGCGGTTTCATGTTTCATCGGGCTGTACTTACCCAATTCGACAATAATCACCTACTACAGTCGCGATATCGTTCCTCGCCTATCAAGAGGCTCGATTGTAATCATCTCCTTCCTTTTTTTTCGGAATTCGCTCTTTCGGCTCAAGACACAGCGGAGGAGTTCGCAACATCAAGTGCGCGAACTGACTCACTGGTTTTCTTGACCATATCCTTTTCGATCTCAACGTGGGCCTGGTAGCTCACAGTCTGAAGGAGAATTCTTATCCGATCAGCGCCTTTCATCTCTCGTTCAAATATCCCGGCGAAGTTTCTAAGGGGGCCGTCTTTTATTATTACCTCGTCGCCTGGCTTGAGGTCCTCATATGTCCTGGCAAAACCATCTTCCTTTATTTTGGACTGAATCATAGTGATAATCTCTTCATCAATTACGGTCGGGTAGTCGCCGAAGCTGACTAATTGGCGGATTCCTCGCGTATATCGAACCTTATGGTACAGGTCGTTGACTCTAAACCTGGCAAAGACATAACTGGGGAATAGAGGCTTTGTGTAATGGGCTACCGCTCCAGTGTAGAAATTGCATCGGCGCTCTTTAAATCTGGGTGCGAGAGTCTCTATGCCTAAGGATTTCAGATTGCCCTCTGACCGGTCCTCCTGCCTGGGATAGGTTTGCACCAGATACCAGCAGAGTTCATTCCAAGCTCTTTGATCGCCCATCGAAGCACCTCCATCGCAGGGTTGCTGGTAGGCTGCCGCATGTTGCGCCAAGCGTGTTTCCCAGCGTCGCTTGTGAATAACCAAGGCTGATCAGCAGGCAAATGCGGCAAGCGGGCCACTCTTTTGCGAAGCGCCCAGCCTGGCTTTCCGGGTAAAGACTCCCGGGCGGTGGCTATCAAAATGGCGCTGCTGCCTCTGACTCCCCAACCGCTTGAGGCTCTTTTGACCGGGTCGGCAAGAGCGCATTTGCTTGCCTGCCTAAAGCGCCATGAGAATCGCGTGGACTGCCCCACCTTTCCTGTCTGGTCTGTCGCCTTCTCTGGGCGTTACAGAGCCAAGCTAGAAGAGGTGAAAGGGAAAATGCCTACAATGTTGTTCCGAGTTTTTCATAGCGCAAGTATTTGTACATCTGGCAGCGATCTGCATCCGCCCGCGCGGATACATTGAATCATCGCCCACTCACAATCGACTTACAGGTTGTGAGTGAATGATCTCTATTAATTGCCAGCTCCTTTATATGGCGGTTGGGACGATGTATCATTGATTTGGATCAAGTTTCTCAATAAAAATCGGACGGATTGAATGAGCGGCTGGAACTGGTGGGCGGGCACACGCGATGCGGTAGATCAACCCCTGAGTTATTTATCCGACAGTGGCTCGGCGGTCACACATTGACCGCCAAAATCTGCAAGAAGCGAAGTAGAGAGAGCCTCTCTACTCGCGCAGAATCAAGGGGTCTGATTGGATGGAAGAACCGCTAATGGCAACTAGTATCGCACGGCGGGCATATTTGCCGGCGGCTTCAACTACCGATACCGGTGTCAGCAAGCATTAGTCAAGCCATCTCTGAGCCGTCGCCTCGACCGACAAGGAGGCATCGCCATGACCAAAGGAAAATGGCTGCTGGTGGCTTTCTGTTTGCTGGCCACCACGCGAGCCAATGCGCAGTACACTGGCACGGTCAAAGGACAGGTGGTAGACCCGCAAGGGGCACTTGTTCCCGGCGTCATACTGACGGTGACTGGCCCAGAGCTCCCGGGACGAAGGACTACCGTTTCGGGTGAGACGGGCAACTATGTGTTTCTCGGATTGCCCCCGGGCGTCTATCAACTGGAAGCCAAGCAGACTGGGTTTCAGACCTTCATGCAGCCAGGGATCATACTGCGCGCGGGATTGACTCTCACTCTGGACGTGAGATTGACAGTGATGGAAATGGCGCAAACGGTTGACGTCACAGCTCGGGGCGGAGGCGAGAAGATCCCCATTATTGATATCAGCAATCCAGAGCAAAAATTCAATGTCAGCGGTGAATTTATCAACCGACTCCCGCTCAGCTCGCGGCAAAATTGGGAAAGCGTCTGGTTTCTCATCCCTGGCGCCGTAACAATCGGGCGCAACGGGCCAGATGGAGTCAAATTCGATCCGCAGATTCATGGCGCGTCCGAGCGCTCCAATATTTACAAACTGGATGGGTTCGAGATCGGCAATGCGTTTAACAATCAGGGTTGGACGACGCAATTCAGCACCGAAGCGATTCAAGATGTGCAGATCAAGACCTCCGGCCCCGACGCTTCCACACCCCTAGGGCAAGGCGGCTATATCAATATCATCACCAAGTCCGGCGGCGACAAATTTCATGGGTCAGCCTCATTCTTTTCCCAGCCACGCAGCTTCAATGGGAACAATGTGCCGGGTGGCGCTTCGCTCGACCAGGGGCTTCACCAACCCGATCTCTCACTCGGCGGCCCGCTGATCAAAGACAAGACTTGGTTTTTCGCCTCCTACCGCCGCGTGTTTCTCAATCAAGGAGTGCCACGCACACCCGCGGTGTTGCAGATCTTTACCGACAACGGATTCGAGCGTCCGAACTATGACCTGCAGGAACGCAACCATCGTTTCCTCGGCAAAATCACACACAAACTCACAAACAATAATATACTGACTTTAAATTATCTAAATGATGTGGGATTGACATTGAATTCAGATTCACGCGATCTGGGAACGCAAGAGACAACAATCAACCTTCACAATGGTGGTCCGACTTATCAAATTGCCTGGATTTCGACCCTCACACCACGTCTGCTGCTCAATATGCAGTATGGTTACCGCTCTATTAACAGCGATGTTGATCTAAATGGTGGCGATAAGCCGGCAGTCAACCGTTACGCTGCTACGACGATCAGCGCCGGCAACCTCGCCGGACAAACATTGATCTTGCAGTATGGCAACCGCGCCGGGGCAGCCAGCGGCTCGAAAGGCGTGCGTGATCATCGTGAGCTAACTGGCGATCTTTCGTACGTCAAAGAGGGGTGGCAGGGACAGCACATCTTCCAAGCGGGCCTACAGTGGAAGCCACGCACCAGGGTCGAAAGCGAAATATTCTATCCTGGCGACGGCCATGTTTTCAACGATGAGGTAAGAAGAGTCATAAGTGGAGAGGTTACATATATCACCTTCCATCGACAATTCCGCGTTCCCACACGATTCCCTGCAACTGTCGGCACTACAACACTGCTCGGCTTTTACTTTCAGGATAAGTGGGCTCCGCATCGACGGTTAACGTTAAATCTCGGCGCGCGGTTCGACCGGCAAACCAGCCTCGATGCGTTTGAGATCGAGCGCCTCAATTCGTGGTCGGTAGATCCGCGAGTGGGCGCATCCTACAGCTTAACGAAAAATGGCCGCGACATCGTGCGCGTCTCCTGGGGACGCATTCACGACATCATATACAACCAAGCCGCCCCCAGCTTTGGCATTCGCACGCCGGAGATCCGCGATGAATGGGACAACGACTTCGACGGCATCTTTGAAACCGCGCGCATCACTCCAGCGGTCGGTTTGGCGAGCGCGCCGCAGATCTTCACTCGGCTGGTCGATCCCGGCCTTCACGCATCACGCACGGATGAATTACACCTTGGATATACACGGCAACTCCCCAGCCAATTCGTCTTCGACTTTGCCTACATCAATCGCAAATACCAGGAGATCAGCGGAACGCTCGACAGCAATATTATTTACGAAAACGGTCTGTTTCGCGGATACAGAAACCCTGCGTTCGATGCGATCCTTCTCACCACCAATCTGACCAACTCGTTCCAACGGTACCAGTCGCTGGAGTTCAGCTTGATCCGCAACATCGGCTCCCGCTTCCAAGCCTTCTGCAGCTATACCTACCAGCGGCAAGTCGAGAAGGGAGATTTCAAATACGATGACATCTCTGGTTATTTGAACCCTCGCGAGTGGTTTCAGAATGATAAAGTGGCAAGACCGCATATCTTGCGAATTAATGGAAGCTACTACCTGCCGTTCCGATTCACATTGGCGATGATCTTCTCCCTGCAATCCGGCGAATACAGTGGGCCAGTCGTCAAAGATTTGGCTGCGATGGATCCGGAGGTCAGCGCTCACGGGCCAAGAACTCTCGCCTTGCCCAACGATCGAATAGTGAATAACCCACTCTTTACCACCCGCCGCCTAACCGGGCCGCGCAGCGAAGGACAACTCCAAACAGGGATTGTCCCAAAATTGAATCTGCGTTTCGGCAAGGAGTTCCGCATTAAGGAAAATCATACGCTTGAAGCCAATGTGGACTTCTTTAACATCACCAACGACGCTACACCACTCTTCTTCCGCGATGGCGCGAATAATCTCTCCTCAGCGACCTTTGGCCAGTTTCAGTCAATCGTTCAATCGCCGCGCGGCGCGCAGCTTTCGATCAGGTACCGGTTTTAGAAAAAGCGCGACGTCGATTTACCGGCGGAGAAAAATCACAATCCTGGCGCTCTTCTTATCATTGGGAAACTTGATTCAGATCAATGCGGCCTTGTCCCAAGCTTTCTATTGCAACCAATCCCGCTCTTTGCGGCATCCCGACCGGAAACAGAATAAGTCAGGTTGCCTGTCTCTTCCTTTGGGCTGGTAGTTAGGCGTGACCAGCCTCGGCAGCTTGATGATCGAAGCCGGATCATCAAGCACAGTCGCTGTCCCGTACACTTTATGCAGGTTCCGGAACAGGAGAAACCTTTCTCGTAGGTTGAAACCCGCTTCGTTTGGACTCACCTTATGATCTCTCAGTCGAGCGCGGCATCTTGGCGGCCTGCATCGCGCCTCACCGTTACCTTTCAGGATCAGCTATTTCACAGCCACCTTGCATCCAGTAGCTGCTACGACCCAACAACTCAGCGCCTGCCTGACACGGGCTCCGGAGCTACCGACTTACATCCTTCGCTCATTCCAACTTCGCGCTTTCGTGGCGCACGCTAACGTATTAAGAATTCGTGTGGCGCGGAGCGAAGCGCAGCCGCCACACAAGGTATGTTCGAAGAAGAACTTGATGCCACACAGAGCAATAATGGTGGAAGAGCGCGGGCGTTAAGCGGCAATATTCCGGGACGGCAGGACGTGTCGAGAACTGTCAGATCGGAGTCTTTCTCGCCTATGTGAGCCGAATTTGCGCAACAAAGCCTCTATGGGATATACGCATGCAAACATACTTAGTCAACGCTGTACTCAGTTGTCAATGTTAAGATTCCTCGCTGAGATCGCCAACCGAGGATTGCCGCTGTGAGGTGAGGAATCCGCAGTCGAGCGCTTGTTACAAGTACTGGGGAAACTGCGCGAAGAGATCGCCCCGGATTATGACGATCACCGTACATCGTAGCGCTCAAAGCTGAAGACGCCCACCACCATCAATAAACTCATTTCGGCGATCAGAATGCCAAGTGGCCAGGCGGCTGCCGCTAGCCGTCGGGACAAAGTCGGCGACGGCACCTGTAAAGGAAGCAGTTGAATCCGGCTGTCCGGCTTGGCTGTATCCAGCCAGGGCTTTTGGCGCGAGAGCAGATCGAAACTTGCAGGAAGGAACTCTTGCTCGCCGAACCGTTCGACTGAGGCGAGGAACTCGTCTTGACTCTCCAAACCTGTGCCGCAGAGGCTGCCCAGGACTTCTTTGAAAGCAACATAAGGCGAGAACGATAAAATGCGTCTAGCGAAAAGCTGTTGATCGCGGATCTGCTTTTTTCGTTCCTTGACCAAGCGTCCAATCTCTTCATTCCTCCTTTCCATCCATCTGCGCCTGAGTTCCAGGTATCGCTGCCAGGCGGATTCGACCCTGACCTTTTGCGCTTTCAAATCCGCAGCGGTTTTTCTCTGCTCGTCGATCTCTGCCCGGATTAACTCTCTTTCTACCACGACTATATCGCGCTGTGCGGCTTCTCTGGTGGAAAGCGTTTTGAATGAAGAAGCCATGTATAGTCCGAAGCTCGGCCATATTAGGGTGGCCACTATCCAGATAGAAGCAGAGAGAGAGAGAGAGACTAACGAGCGCCTGACTGACGCAGAGATCGCGGCGCCAAGAGCGGCAATCACCATCAATACTAAGAGCGCCACCAGCGTGGATACGGTAAGCACACTCAAGTTGGCGACAGACAGGTCAACCGTTCCTCCACTGAAAACTGTTACCACAGTTGTGTATAGCAATACTACATAGACGAGAATGATGCTTATAGGCAGGATAACACCTATCAGCTTGGCGGTCAGAACCGTGCGCCTCTGAATTGGGCCGGCTAAGATAAGCTTAAGCGTGCCTCGCTCTCTATCCCTGGCAATAGTATCGTGCGCTAATAGAATGGTCAGCAGTGTCATCAGGACGCCGATAATGAAACTGAGATCGATTTTTGGGAAAAGCCAGTCTAGGGGCGCGAGATCTCCGCTCAGCGGGTTCATAGTGACAGAATCGCTCCGCAGCCTAAACTCATCCGGGAGGCTATCGTATACTCCGTTGAAAAATGGCAATAGTGGCGGGAGGGGCCGGACGAGTACGATAGCCTGACCGCTGTTTTCGGTCTGATGAATATTTTGCCGAAGGGCGTAATCCTCAACCACACGCTGGTAGTGGCGCGCCTGAATGTAGGCGCTCAGCAGAACCAGAATCGTCAGCACGACCAGGGCAAATTGAAGAGTAGAACTGGAGATGGCCTCTTGAAACTCTCGACGAAGGATAGTTGGGAACATAACCTATCTCACATCATATACCTTGAACCGCCAGCAAGCCGCCAGTCCAAAGAGCGCTGCCCAGGCAAATAGAGAGGTAATAGAAATAACAGACGAACGGAGGCTGGCTCCAAGCGGTTCCGTGCGCCGCTGCTTGTTGGCGATCATCTCGCGGGCTTCTTGCACTAGTTCGTCTCCTGCCTGAGGAGGCAGATCTAATTTCTGCTTATGCGCATTAAGCAGTACGTCTCGGCCGAAGCGGAATAACTCCAAATACGAGTTATATGCGTCCACGCCTGTGCCGGCAAGATCGCCCAACCCAAAGGTCAGAGCGCCAGCGGGTGATAAAGCTGCGAAGAGCTTTGCCCGATAGTTCTGGTCCTTTTTGCTTGCAAGGTAATTGTCTGTCAACTGGCGTTCGATCTCAAAGAGGCGACGCAGCGCCTGACTGGAGACCAGTTGTTCAGGCAATGGCTTAGTCGTCGGATCGGCTTCGAACTCCTCCTGGAGAATCCGCTGTCGCGCCTCGTACAAGCGCGCACTGAGTTGGTTGTAGGATGGAGTTGGAGTGAGCAGTTTTGCCATCAGCACGGCCGCGTTGGGTAGTACCAGCACGATCGTTGCCCAGGTGAGCAAGGCCGTCGTGACCGCGATTTTCGTCCGGGTCGTGATTATTGAAATGAATAGCCCGATCTGCACGAAAACAACCCCGTAGAGCGCCCCCAAGCCGAAGATGAGCAATACGCGGACCAGATCCTCTCGGTTGCCTGGCAATCCGTACGCGAGGTAGAGGTAAATGATTTCGCAGACGTAGGCTATAGCAAAAGGCGCCAACAAGCTGATCGAGGCTCCGAGCGATTTGTATAGAATTAACTCCCGACGGCGAATCGGTTGGGCCAGCATCGCCCTGAGCGTTCCAACCTCTTTTTCGCGAGTTACTGTATCAAGCGAAAACATCAACGCGAATAGCGAGACCAGCAGTTTTATGACGAAAGAAGTGTCAGGGGGATCAAAAAGAGCGCTTGTGACTGGCTCGTCCTGTCTTGCCCCGAAAACTATTCGCTGGCTCACACTGACTGTACGATCCACTTCGCCATCTATACCCTTGATCAGAGCAGAAAACGGCTGGGGGCGCTGGATGGGAGGGGTGCGGCCGATGCCTACTCTGTGAAAAAAGCTACCGTCAGAGAGATCATATCTGATACTGCCGCCTACAACTGGATCGCGCTGACGGTCCTGGTTGACGGACCAGTTATTCAATCTGTGCCGGTAATCGAGGGACAGCACGTGGGCGGAAAGAAGCAACAGCAAAGTCATAGTTACAAGCGCAACAGGCATCTTGAAATTCTTGATGTTTGCTATGATCTCTTTCTCAGCGATGAGCCAGGTTCGAGACCTACCTGGCTCCATTGTTTGTTGTCCAAGGAAAGGGTTCTTTGAGAGATTATTTAGATCGTCTGTCATGCAACGCTGGGAAATCGACTCGAACCTGGGCAACAGAAAGAGCCTATTTGATCCTTACCTGTCGTGTCTCACGACATCGTTTACAAAAAAGTCTCACGACATCGTTTACAGTCTAGTTCGGATTTGTCTCACGACATCGTTTACAGGTTTTGAGTTCATAGACTCTCACAGGAGGGGCTATGAACTCAAAGGAAGAGTTGGCGCTGCGCCGGAAAGCAATCCGGCTATTGTTAAAAGGCTTGCGACCTGACGAGGTCCTCAAGCGAATTTCGCGATGCCGCCCTTGGTTGTACAAGTGGTGGCGACGTTACCAAAAAGACGGTAGGGCTGGGCTTAAGTCTCACTCGCGCCAGCCTGAGCAATCGCCCCATGCCTACGACGAAAAAGCGCGCGCCGTCGTTTTACGAGTGCGCCGAGCCCTTGAGCGCCGCAGCATCGGGCTCATTGGCGCGGAGACGGTTCAAGACGAGATTCGAGAAAATCGTCTCTTGCAGGAAATCCCATCGCTGGCCTCGATCAACCGTTGGTTGAAAGAAGATGGCCTGATCAAGGGCGCGCCGCCAGAACCGAAGAAGGTTTATTACCCGGAGCCGCCGCTCAGACAGTCACAACCGCTGCACGCTTGTGACTGGACCTCGCGGTACCTGCTCGGCGGGCAAATGGTCTTTGTTTTTCATACAGTCGAAGCTTCGACCCGCGCCCTTGAGCATCGGTGGTTGATCAAGATTTTTGATTATCAACCCTCCAATAACGTTTTGACCTGAAAGAGGAGCTTCATTGTATATCTACGTGCGCCTGCGATCAGTTTTCAGATCGTAGATCGGCTTGGATTATAACACGTAAAATCGAGGCTATTGCAAAAGCACGGGATCCCACAATCATTATTGCTTTCACAATACATACCAGAACAGTAACTGGCGCCGCTGTTGAGCGTCAGTATCGAATTATATGTGGTAAATATCGCCAAGATCAGCCCGGTAATCTGCAGCATTCTCCAAATATTCTTTTTCATCGTCTTCTCCTTCATGGTTTTTTCCTACTATCGTTAGTTTCAACTAGGTGGTCATTTCCCGCTTCCAAGTCATTGTTGACTTACGGCAATCGAACATTAAGCGCCAGTTCGACATCCCGTTTATCTTCTCTCTGCAGGAGTCCAGTCCAGATCTTCTCAACTTTACCGCCAGAGTCAATGAGCATGATCTGAGGCGTTAGCGCCAGGTTGTACGCAACTCTGTACTTCGGATCAAATTTAGCAAGAATGGGAACTTGATTGATTCCGTGCTGACCCGCATATTCTTTGAGGCCCTCGGATTGCAGCGAAACTGCAGCAAGCCGAAATGACTGTCGGTCCAGCTCGTTTATAATCGCCTCCCAGTTTGGCATGTTCTCTTCGCATGCGCGGCATCGGGGTGAGAGAACGAGCAGAACCGTTTTTCGCAAATCTTGCCCGTACTTAATGCTCTGCCTGTTACCGTTACTGTCGATTCCTTCTAGTGGAGGAAGCGCCGTCCCATGTCTGGCTTCCAGAGCGCGATCAGGCCTGCTAGCCAGAATCTTGAGTTTTTTATTTTGTTGTACAAGCAAGACATTGACAAACAGCAACACAGACCCAACAATCGTCAACAGCACTGCTACTTTCTTGTTTGCTTCACACACTAATGATGAGCTTTTCATGTCTGTCTCCTTTTTATTGGGGGGTTACTCAACTGAATGTTGTATTGATAAGCCTGCTAAGTGGCGCACGGCTTAATCGTAATCATCTTGGCTACGGAGCTTGCGAACATCGGAAATGATCATACAGCCATCTTTCTTGTGCAATATACCTTCTCGTTTGATCTGTTGTATTATGCGGCTTAGGTGTTCAGGTCTAATGCCGATCAACTGAGCGATCTCCCAATGCTTCAGTGGCAAGTGGATCTTCATTGGGGTTTGCTTCTCTTGAGGAGGTATTGATGATATGAATTGCAGTAATAGTCTCTCGAAACGCTGTCTAGCCGTCAGGTATTTAAGCGCGGCCAGTTGGCTCACGTTTCGGTGAACCTCATGGCTGTGAACCTCATGGAGGTACCAGCAGAATTGCTCATCAGTCTTCGCAAGACGAAGAAAGATATCTGCCGGAATGCGGCTCAAAGAACAATTTGTAACTGTAATGGCGGCAAACGGATACGGCTCTTGAACAATCACTGAAGAAGCTCCCAGCAAGGATCCTTCTGATTGCAAGCCGATGGCCAATTCCTGGCCACTCTCGCTCAGACGTATGAGTTTGACCAAGCCTCGCTCGATATAGAATACCTCCTGCGGTGGATTGCCCTGAAGAAACAAGGTAGTGGATGGAGAAATCTCTCGGGACGGAGCTGGCTGCGCGCCCCATCGCCTGGGAGCAGAAAAGGGGAGTCCGTTTACGCTGCGATTCATCTCAGTTCCCACTCCGAGTCTGGCAGGTGTTCTTGCCTCCATTGCTGTTATCTCCCTTTTCTGTAGACATCGCGCAGATAATCGAGGTAAAGCGCCTGCAGATCCTCGTGTTCGAGTTCCTCGCGTGTGCGCTCCAAGACTTTCCGACCATCTTTTATTATGCCGATTCGGTCGGCGATCTCTCTGACGCGGAATATGTCGTGCGTCGAGACCAGTATCGCTTTACCTTGGCGGCGCAATTGATCAAGTGTTTCCATCAACTCTTCGCTCGCCTTTGGATCAAGCCCAGAAGTGGGCTCGTCGAGCAATATCGCAGGTGTATCTCTTATCATGGCTATCGCGATACTAACCTTTTGCCGCATGCCTTTCGAGAAGAATCGCTCCTTCTTCTCGAAAGCATTCTCCTGCAAACCTACTTCACGTAAAACCGCGTAATAATCATCCTTCGTCAATCTTCGTTTGCCGCCAAGCTTGGCGAAAAACTCCAGGTTCTGCCGGGCAGTAAAATTGCCGTAAAGCATAGCGTCCTCTGAGCCATATGAGACATACTTCTTCGCTTCGAGCGGCTTCTCAGCCACCTCAATGCCGGCGATTAGAGCCCGCCCAGAGGTAGGCTTAATGAAGTCAAGGAACAAGTCTATTACCGTTGTCTTACCTGCGCCGTTTGCGCCAAGCAGGCAATACACCTCGCCCTTCTTAACATTGAAATTGATCGCATCTAGGGCCAGCACTCCGTTGTCAAAACGCTTTGTCAGATTCTCCGCTGCGATCATTACCATGTTGGTTGCTTCCATACGTACAAATAAAGAAAGTGACTCTCACAGCTCTATCTGAATCGGGCCATAGAAGATGGGCGCCTGAGCTGTGGCGGCTGCCTGGCCGCGAACGCTGCGATCACGCCTTTTCTAATAGTCGGGCTACGCCACCTCGCAATGCTACCGTATTAATCTTTCTTTGCGGCCCAATTTAGCTTTTGCATTTGACTACGACCAAGTGGCCTGCCGCCGTCGCCCGATCATTGGTTCAGCAAAAAGCATTCCAAGCGATCACTCGCGGTTACTGTTGCAAAAGCGAGTAAATACTGTCAATCAGACAGTTTGAGGTGGGAAGACCTTTACACACGGTGAGTCAATTGTTACACAGCCATTGAAGTCTTTAGGGGCCACATGAGACGGATGGTACGCTGTAGCGCAGATGATTGCGGGATTGGTGCCGAAAGGGCTTTGGCATTAGGATTGCCTGTATTTAAAGAACTTGAAAACCCAGCAGAGGATTAGAGTAAAAGCAGAGGACAATATGGCCTATGATCTATCCCAAATCGAAACCAGAGATCTCAGGCTGTGCGAAGCCTGCAAGGCGGAGCCGCGTGAATGTGATAAATTCTGCCGCCGCTGCGGCGTAAGGCTCGGCGCGTTGGGCGGGACACAAAGCGTCAGCGCCGCTTCTTCATCGGCGTGCGCCACGTCCTCGCTCTCACAAGACACATATCACCGAGTCTCAGGCCGACTGGTCGCAGCTGCGGTGACGGGCATTTCCTACCACATCGCGCCATTGCATAACCGTCTCTCCAAACGGCTGATCTCCGCGCTCCTTTCGATTCCGATCTGGATGATCATCGTGATACTCTCGCCGCTCGATGCCTATGCTACGGCCAAAACTATCTCGAAGCAGATTTGAGCCTCACGACTTGGAAAGAGGGTCCGATATATCAAGCTTAGATCAGTCCCGATCCTCTGTATTTTCACCTAAAAATCCATACTGGCGCATTTTGTTGAACAGGGTCTTGCGACTTATACCCAGCGATTCAGCCGTGGCTGTGCGATTACTGGCCATCTCGGCAAGCCGCGAGGAAATGACAGTCTTTTCCAGCCTTTCTGTCACATCTTTAACAAGATCGGCAAGAGTAATGCTATTGATATCGTGAGTTCCAGTCACCGTCAGCCCCTCCGCCTCCGAGTAGACTGTGGCGATCTCACCGCGCAGGCGCGTGGGCAAGTCTTGCGCCCTGACTACACTGTTTTCGCACATAATAATTGCGCTACAAACCACGTTTTCGAGCTCACGCACGTTTCCGGGCCAATCGTACAGCTCAAGGAGCCGTCGCGCTTCAGGCGTTATCGATTTCACCCCCAGCCCAAGCTCCCGATTGAATCGCTCGAACATATGATCGATGATGAGGGGAATATCCTCACGCCGATCGCGTAGGCTCGGCATCATGAGCTTGACAACATTCAACCTCCAGTAAAGGTCCTCCCGAAACTTGCCGGACTCAACCGCTGTTTGAAGGTCTACGTTGGTGGCGGCGATAATACGCACATCTATTTTGATCGGTGACCGACCTCCGAGTCTGATCACCTCGCGGTCTTGCAGAACACGTAGTAACTTCACCTGAGCTTCAAGTGGGAGTTCGCCTACTTCATCGAGAAAGAGGGTTCCTCCCTGCGCCTGCTCAAACCGTCCCACGCGCGCCTCGCGGGCATCTGTGAAGGCGCCTCGTTCATGACCGAAGAGCTCAGCCTCAAAAAGTGATTGTGGTATGGCCCCACAATTGACGGCCACAAATGGCTTGCTTGAGCGATTGCTGCGGCGATGAATTGCACGGGCGACCAGCTCCTTACCTGTTCCCGACCCTCCCTCAATCAATACAGTAGCATCAACCGGGGCAACTTTCGCCATGGTGCGGAAGATAGCCTGCAGTTTTGGACTGATTCCGATTATTTCATTGAATCCATAGCGGCTCGACAATTCATTGCGAAGTTCCTCTACCTCACGCGACAACTTACGCATTTCGAGCGCCCGGTTGATGATTAGTAGGAGTTCGTCATTATCGAATGGCTTGGCAAGATAATCAAAAGCGCCGGATTTCATCGCCTCGACGGCAGAGCGAATCGTGCCGTAGGCGGTCATCATGATGCAGTCGAGCTTGCTGTGAATTTTAAGCAGCGCGCGCAGTATCGCGAGTCCATCCATGCCGAGCATGTTTATGTCCAGCAATGCGATGTCGGGCCGAAACTTCTCGGCGACAGCCAGCGCTTGATCCCCAGATTCCGCCTCTGCAACTTCGAAGCCATTATCCGAGAGCAGAACTGAAAGAATCCGTCTTATCTGCGGCTCGTCATCAACAATGAGTATCCTTAGCATATCCCCTCCGCGTAGAGCTTACAGGTAGCGCAGAAAAAACTGATCAATCAATATGGCTTGCTATCATAGAGAATTATGCGAAGTTTTGTTTCGACCGACTCCCATGCGCCAGTTACTATCTGGCCAGCGGAAGTCGTACATTAACTGTGGTACCCTCGTTTTCCTGACTGCTGATCTCTAAATCGCCGTCGTGGCGTTTGGCGATAGCATAGCAGGTTGAAAGTCCCAGGCCAGTCCCCCCAGGCTTAGTAGTAAAAAAGGGGTCGAAAACCCTATCCAGGGTTTCGGAAGGGATGCCACAGCCCGTATCGGTAATCGATATCACAGCCCGCTCCTTCTCTACTGACAACCCCAGAGCCTGTAACCTTACATCCAAATCAATTTGCAGACGCCCTCCATTCGGCATCGCCTGTATTGCATTCATCACTAGATTGAGCACCAGTTGCTTGAGTTGCGCCGCGTCCGCCATAACATAAACCTCTTGCGGCGGCCCCTGCCATAAAATCTCGATCGACTGCTCTTGCGCCTGCGTTCGTATAAGTAGCAGCGACTGCCCGATCAACTGTGGGAGAGAAATCTTGTTAGGGGTAAATTCAGTGCGGCGCGTCAGACTGAGGAGCCCATCAACAATGCGATCGATCCGATCGACTTCTGCGATTACCCCCTGGGCCAGTTCGCGTTTTGGGTTGTTGTCATCGAACTCATGCAATAGGTACTGTACGGTAGAGCGGATTGCAGTCATCGGATTGCGAATTTCATGTGCAACCGACGCTGCAAGTTGTCCTACGGTTGCAAGCCTTTCTGCACGGTAGAGCCTTCGCATACGATCGCGCTGAAACTGGGATAAATACGCGCTCTCAAAGGCAATGCTGGCCTGGGTGAGAAGCATCAGCAAAAGGTTGAAGTCTTCCTCGTGCAAGCTCCATTCCTTTCGAGTCGAAGAAAGCAGCATCATGCCGGTCAATCGGTTCAACGCCAGCATTGGCACACACACGCGCACATCAAGCCTCTCCAGCATTTCGCGCTCAGTTGCGCTTAGATAGCTCATAACTCCTTGATCCTGTTCCAGGATCAGCGCCGTTTCATTCGTAAGCAACCACTTAGCGAGGCGGTCTCGTTGGGTCAAATGCACGCCTGTCAAAGTTTCAGGATCATAGCCCAAGCTGAATGCCAACGAAAATACGTTGTCGTCCGGATAAGTGTGCAACAAGATCACTCGGTCTATGCCGAACATCTCTTTAATGCGATCAACAATTGAAGGTATAAGCGCGTCGATGTCGGCGATCAGAGTAATGGAGCGATTGAAATCTTGGATGATCTGGCGAGTATTGCGCCAGTCGCGGCCGGATGGCCGCCGTTTGAACGACTTTAGCGCGCCCTGGGTCAAGGAAGGCAGCGATGCTAATACGCCTTCCTCCGCTGTGCGGTTGAAAAAATTTTTAGCAGAATCCCAAAATTTAGCGCGACTTCTCCCCTTATCATGATGGCGGCTCCTGGGTCTGAAGGAATTTATTATTGCCATGATTGATCCTTTCAGCATTCGAAAGCCTTCAGCACAGAGTCCTACCTAACCCATGCGGCTTATTCCAGAGGTTGGCGCCTGGGGGACAAACGTCTCATCTTTACTTGTTCAACGATTAATCCAGAGTTCGAGAGCCGTCAGGCAGCGTGGGCGGTCCGTCGTAAGCGTCTGGCGCGCGCTGACCAGATCGACACTGCGCTGATTAGTCTGGACTGGCTTTGTTGCGCAACTATTGAGTCCTTGCCTTGAGCGGTTTGTTATCCAGCAACTTTGACACTATCGGGCATTCCCAGATGTGTCATCCGATTCAAGATCGCACTCTTGAGCATCAGTTCTTTGAATTGATTATCAATCTGGCGAGTTTGCAACCGATCGCCGAAGATCGTCTTGAATTGAAGCGGAAGACCTGAGTCTCCGCCAAGCTCCGACGATGATAGTTGCTCTCCCGCTTCCACTGTTTACGCCCGACTTTTCGGATCCGCCGCAAGTTCTCGTCGCGGGCGTGACGCTCCGCCTTGCTGTTGGCATGGTTCCAAATCCTGGCCCCCTTACGAGGCGGGATCGCCGCCCTCGCCCGATGGCGACTCCGGCGTGTCGTAGCATCTCCGCTGATCGTAGGCGCCGTCGGCGCTGACTTGTTAGATCTCTCCAGGCGCGTCCTGAAGCAAATCTGACAGGGCTTTGGCGTCGCTGACATCGTTCGCGCTGGCCACGACGCTGATGATTTCGAGCGCAGCTTCATCCACGCAAAAGTGGAGTTTGCGTCAGGTCCGGCGTTTCCCGACACCGTGCTGGCGGACTTTCCATTCGCCTTCGCCGTAAACTTTGACGCCGGTCGAGTCTACAACCAGGTGGCGTGGCTTGGACCAATCCTTGACCGGCAAGGTGATCGTCAATTGCCGTCTGCGCCGTGAGAGCGTCGAATGATCGGGCACAGGCAGGTCGAGTTCATCAATTCAAAGACCGATTGGAGGAAGCCTTGGGTTTGCCGTCCGGCCAATCCATAAATGGCCTGGACTGTGGCCATAGTCTCAATCGCCAGGTCGGTATAAGTCGGAGAGGCGGTGCGGTTCTCCGGTCAATTCATCGGTCGTCCAGTTCGCGACGGCTTGAGAACTGACCCAGATGGTGAGTCTTCCCCGTTGTTTGAGCGAGGCGTTATACTCGCTCCAGTTGCGGATGCGGTGCGTGGCTTTCTTTTTCATCGCAAGAAAAGCATACCACGGCGCCTCGCCCGCAACTCTTCACTCAGATTCGCGCAACAAAGCCCTCTGGACTCGGATTAACCTTCCGTTGAGCGGCGCTCCACCATCAGCGCCGATTTCCACGATTGCTGAGACGATCTCAACCGCTTGTTCAAGAGATTGACATTCACAGTGCTTGATAAATGCCTGCATGTCAACCCGGGGGATTGATCAACGACAATTAAAAATCTCCTCAACGACAATTAAAACTCCCGTTCTTTGACAATGGCCGTCGGCAATCAGACTTTGGAGGGATGATTACCGACCAGCAGTACAGGAGACTTATGAAGTTCTTACAGACGGGAGAGACTTTAGCGATTGCTTCGGCTAAAGCCGGGATGGATCCGAAGACGGCTCGGAAATGGCGCCAATGCGGTCAGCTTCCGAGCGAGGCGAAAGAACCTCGCAGCTATCGCACTCGGCCGGATGCCTTCGCCGATGTTTGGTCGGAAGTGGAAGAGTTGCTCGAGCGCGACGCCGCGATCGAGGCTAAAACGATCTTTGACCATTTATGCAGGCGGCATCCTGAGAAGTTCCAGGAAGGGCAATTGCGCACCTTGCAACGGAAAGTCAAAGTCTGGCGAGCGCTCAAGGGGGGCCCGCAAGAAGTGTTCTTTCCCCAGACGCGCCTGCCGGGTCATCAGGCGCAAAGCGATTTCACGCACTTGAATGAACTCGGCGTGACGATCGCCGGGCAGGTTTTCCACCATCTCTTCTACCACTTCACGCTCACCTACTCGAACTGGGAGTGGGGCATGATTTGCGCATCGGAATCCTGGGAGAGCCTGGCGGAAGGCTTACAGAATGCCTTGTGGGAGTTGGGCGGGGTCCCGATTGAGCATCGCACCGACTCCCTCACGGCGGCCGTCAAACCGATCGATCGCCGCCAGGAATTCACCGAACGTTATCAAGGACTGTTGCGACATTACGGGATGTGCGCGAGCCACTCCTCACCCGGCCGCGGGCATGAGAACGGCGACGTCGAGCAGGCGCACCATCGCTTCAAGCGGGGAGTCGAGCAGGAATTGATTCTGCGCGGCAGCCGCGAATTTTCTTCCCGCAAAGAGTATGACGAATTCCTGCGGGGGTTGCTTGTGCGGCGCAATGAAGGGCGGCGCGAGCGAGTGGCGGAGGAGTTGAAGACGCTGAGGCCATTGCCCGAGCGCCGCCTGGAAGCCTACAGCAAACAGTCGCAGCGGGTCAGCCGCAACAGCACGATCGTGATCCGACACAATTACTACTCCGTGCCGAGCCAGTTGATCAGGGAGCGGGTGGATGTGCGCATCTACGGGGGGTATCTGGAGGTCTGGCATGCCGGGCAGTTGGTCGAGCGAATGGAGCGGCTGCGCGGCAAAGGCAAGGCGGCGATCAATTACCGTCACGTCATCCATTCGCTGGTCAAGAAGCCCGGGGCGTTCGCGCGCTACCGGTTTCAATCGAGTCTCTACCCGCGCGAGATCTTCCGCGTGGCCTATGACGAGATGAAGCAGCGGTTAGACGGGAGGGCCGAGCGCGAGTATCTGCAGTTGCTGAAACTTGCCGCGGAGGAGAGCGAAGAGCAAGTGGCCGAAATCCTGCGCGGAATGGTCGAGCGTGGAGAATCGATCCGGCCCGAGCGGGTGCGCGAGATGATCGCCGGAAATCGGAGTGAAAGGCTGCCGCGTATTCCGAGGATCGAGATCGATCTGGCGCCGCTCTCGATCTACGACCTGCTGCTCGGTAGAGAGGAGGTGGCCGCATGAGGACGCCGATCAAAGTCGAATTGAAAGAGATGTTGCGGCGGTTGAAGCTGTCGGAGTTCGCCGCGCATCATGCGGCGCAGAGCGCCCTGGCCGCGACCGAAGGCTGGAGTTGCGATCAGTACCTGCTGCGGCTGTGCGAGATGGAAATCAACGGGCGGGAAACGCGCAGGCGGCAGAAACTGCTGAAGGCGTCGCGGTTGCCGCGGGAGAAGACGCTGGAGACCTTCGAGCGAAGTCGGTTGAAGCGAAATGTCGAGAGGCAGTTCGCGTCGCTACTGGACGGGGAGTTTCTTCGACGGGCGGAGAATGTCCTGGTCTTTGGCAGCCCGGGCGGTGGGAAGACGCGCTTACTAGCCGCGTTGGGCCACGAACTGATCGAGCAGGGCCGAAGCGTCTATTTCACGACCTGCGTGCTGGTGGTGCAGCGGTTGCTGCAAGCCAAGCAGGAGTTATTGCTGGAGAAAGAACTGAAGCGGCTAGACAAGTACGAAGCGCTGATCATTGACGACATCGGCTACGTGCAGCAAAGCCGAGAGGAGATGGAAGTGTTATTCACGCTGCTGGCGCACCGTTACGAACGAGGAAGCGTGTTACTCACGAGCAACCTTGTTTTCAGCGAGTGGGAAAGGATCTTCAAAGATCCGATGACAACTGCGGCAGCGATCGATCGCCTGGTCCACCACAGCGTGATCCTGGAGTTGAATCTGCCGAGCTATCGAATGGAGGCGGCGCAAAAGAAGAAGGCGGCGAAAGGTGGCGAGAGTTCGATGGAGGGAAATTGACGCGGATCAAGATGGAGATTCAACGGAAGGAAGTTCATTCAACTGAAGTGGGGGCGCTCGCCGCCCCCCACACCCCCTGGCACGGGTACCCTCCTGATAGATGGCAACATTAGGTCAGGATGAATGAAAGGGGCTTTATTTGATTAAGTGGGACGGGAATTCTAATTGTCGCCGGAGGGTAAGGTAATTGACGTTGAACAGGGGATCCAGTTCCATTTTTAGAATAAGACCGTAGCCAGGAATTTTCAAATGTTTATCGCTCGCTCACGCGATGGAGTTGGGCGCACATCTTCGACGATTGTAAATAAAGACCGAACTTGATCTAGGTCAATGACGCCAGCGGAGCAGGCCCAATATAAAGATAGCGCTAGTAGCCCACTGGCTTAAAAGAATTGAAAGGGGTTGAGCCGTGCTCATCATAATGGAATGAAAAGGGCGCGGCTTTTTTTAACGAGATCGGGGGACACACCCAAGGAAGACGCGAAATAGAGTGGAGCCGTCCTCGTCTTGCGTGAAAACATTGATCTCACCCAGAGTCGCAGAGACGAGAGTAAGACTCACGATAAACTTGATCAACAGATCGAGGCAAGGCACTGAGTATGAGTTTGACGGACATCCAGGCACAGATTCTCGAGACGAAGCGAGTGCGATTGGCTCATATGCACACTCGCCCTCTGGAAGAACTGCGCGAGGAGGCTCTGGAGGCGCGCAAGGGCACATTACATCATCTATTGCGCGGGGCGATTGCTCGGCGGGACAGCCTAAACATAATTGCAGAGATAAAACGCGCTTCGCCATGGCAAGACGTCATTCAAGCGGAGATTGAATCAGCGGAGCTGGCTCTGGCATACAGCAGGGGCGGAGCAGCGGCAATTTCAGTCTGGACGGAAGAAGACTATTTTCACGGCTCGCTCGATGACTTAAGGGTAGTGCGAGCATCCGTGTCGCTTCCGGTGCTGCGTAAGGACTTCATTATCGAGTCTAGCCAGGTTTACGAAACAGCCATCGCCGGCGCGGACGCATTGCTGTTGATCGCGGCGGCTTTGGACGAGGAGCGGCTCGCGCTTCTACGGCGAATCACGGAAGAAGAATTGGGTCTTGACGCGCTTGTAGAAGTTCAAAACGCGAACGAGATGCTCCGGGCATATGCCATAGGCGCGACTCTGATCGGAGTCAACAATCGCAACCTATCTACACTCGAGGTCTCGCTTGATGTTTCGGTCGAAGTAGCCCGTGCAGCGCCAGAAGATGTCCTGCTTATAAGCGAAAACGGTTTGCGCACGAGAAAGCATCTACACGGCTTGCGCGCGCTCGGCTACAAGGGATTCCTGATAGGGGAATCCCTGATGAGCAGTGATCATCCTAGCGGAATCTTGAGAGACTTGCTGTAGAGCGCAAGATCGTAATCATCCCGCCGCCAGAAGTAAGTGGCTGTTCTGAAATTAAAAAGGAGGGGTCAATGAAGATCAGGTATTTTCGCGCAAAAATTTTCGAAGGACTGGTGACCGGCGGGTTGTTGCTAGCAGTTTGGTTGGTCTCAGCGACGCAAGCGCAAACTTCCCGCGCGGCCACCGCATCTGCCTACATTGACCGCGCCAGCGCATGGGTGGCCAAAGGTGAATTGAACCGGGCGATTGCCGATTTCGATCTTGCTATTGCATCTGATCCCACCTATGCGCTGGCTTACTATAACCGCGGAGTAGCAAAACATCTCAAAGGCGATCTCGATAGCGCGCTCACTGATTACGATCGAGCGATCCAACTCGATCCACGTCTTGTTCAGGCCTACGTTGATCGTAGCGGAATTCGCTACGCCCGCGGCGACCTGGACGGCGTAATCAGTGACAATGCCAAGGCCATCGAACTCGACCCGCGTCTGCCGCAAGCCTGGAACAATCGCGGCCTTGCGCGAAGGGACAAAGGGGACCTGAGCGGCGCGCTGGCCGACTTCGACCGCTCCATCAAGCTCAATCCCAAATTCGCCGAGACCTGGAGCAATCGCGGCACAACACGGTTTTTCAAAGGCGATCTGGACGGCGCGCTGGACGATCACAACCGTTCGATTAAGCTCAACCCCAGCTTTGCCGGAGCTTATTGTGATCGTGGCGCTATCTGCCATAGCAAAGGCGATCTGGATAAGGCGCTGGCCGATTACAACCACGCCATCGAGTTGAACCCGGCGTTGGCCGTCGCCTATTTCAACCGGGCGCTGGCTTGGCGAGATAAAGGAGATTGGGCGCTGGCTGTGGCGGATTTCAATCAGGCTATCGCGCTTAATCCCAATCATGCCTGGGCCTACGCGGAACGCGGTTTGGTTCATTTACGGCAAGGCATGGAGAGCGAGGCTGAGAAAGATTTCGCCCAGTGCTTGGCGCTGGACAAAAGTTTGACGGCCTGGCTTAAGCGTCGTATAAAGGAACTCCGATGGCAGCTTGCAGCCAAGTAGGACGACGAGAACGATTCGCACAAATTTCGGGTTCGAGAACGATTCGCCTAAAAATTCTCCACTTCTCTAATCTGCCACGAGCCTGGCTTGGCCCATGGCGACGATTCATACTTATGGTCGATAGCGCATAAGTATGAATCGTCGCCATGGGTCAGATTGCTCTGCAACTTCAGCTTTTCCCCAGGGGGTGAATGAGCGTCACACTGCCTATAATCCGTTTTGTTAGAATGGATATTGAAAGCCCGCAGGTCAATCTGCAGGTCAATTTCAAGATGGTCTGAACAATGTAGTCGTTCACCAAGGAACAGGCTCATCAGCGTTTGATGAAAGCCTGAAAAACCTTTTTCGCCTTTGCTTTGGCATCTTTGTCTCCCAGGAGTACAACCACCATCGTCAAAGCGAAAGCGAGAAACGCTACGATTACAATCAGAGCCAATAACGCGAATTCGAGAGCTAACATGTTTCCTCCGGTTCCAAAATCCAAGTTTCCGCGATTTGCGGACGCCGCGAAATATAGGCGGGTTTGGAAGTCGAGGTGTGAGCCCGGCTCAGCAGTGAGGCCCCAACACATGTGAGAGGCGATCACGCCTATCGTTGCCGAAGAGCTATCGCTGAGACGGGTCTGAAGAAGGAGAGTTTACAAAGATGGGATCTTCACTCAGCGCCCAACTGCTGACAGTTCACGAAAATCACTGTCTGCAGATAGCCCCGCTGCTGCGAAATTATAAATTCGACTTGCCGCCTAAGGAGATCGATGATTTCCATTTAGTAGTGAGAAAACGTTTTATTTTAGGAGTGCACAGCGCATTTAAGGAGTCAATCTTACAAGTGCTAAGCGAGGAATTGGGCTCCCAACAAGAGATCGCGGAAGCTCTTGGGCTTAAAGACCGGACAAGTATTTCCCACATGCTCAAATCCGGGGCAATGGATGGGATCAGGATTACAGCGGCATTTTATCTTTATCCCGGCCTTCTTAAGAGGTTACCGACGCCCGAACGAGCCGCATTATACGGCTTCACCCGCGCTACGTCGTTCATAAAAGCTTTGGTTTACGATGACATGACGATTGAAGGGGCAATGAAGCCGCAAGATTTTTCCTACCTTGTTGGCGTTCTTGCGAGTTCAGAGTGGAACACGGCCATTCTCGATCACGATCACGACGTCGTCCGCAAACTTGCTAAGCAAATCATTCTTGAAAGAACAATATCCACGGTTGAGTCAGTGTTCGATGCGCGGAATCGTGAAGAGCAATACGTATTGAAGTTGCAAGAGCTGAAGTTGGCCTGGGGCGACTTCGCCGTGATCGCCCTTTGGGCAATCCCGGAGTGTATACCTGAGGATTGCATTGACGAAGAGAGGACTATATGAGCGGCACTTACAAGTACGATGTGTTTATTTCGCATGCTCGCAAAGACAGATTTTGGGCTGAAACTTTGGCTACCAAGCTGGAAAAGATCAAGTTCCTACCCTGGGTTGAAGAGACGGATTTCGACTCAGATGAAGCTCGTGTTAAACGAACGACGGATGCGTTAGAGGATTCCGCAACCTGCGCGCTTTTGTATGGTAAGAACGGCAATACCACCAGCCCAAATCACCCCGTGTGGTCCGCCATAAACGAGCGACTAAAGCGCACACACGGAGAATTCCGCGTAATCCAGGTTCTTCTGCCGGAAGCGTGTCATGATAGCCTGTCGCCACTGTCGGAGACGCTCAAGATAGCGCATAGTCAATGGAAGCCGGCGTCTTGCGTCAAGTTTGATAGTTCTCTAGATGAAGAGGAAAGCTTCCACCAATTTGTTCTGAGGATCCGAGGCTTTGACCCTCATGAAAAATCACCCTGGAATCAGATAAGTTTTCAGGATGCCGTCCGACGGCGCGCAAAAAACGCATTAAACGTCGATTGGGAAAGGTGTGTCGGATCTATGGTGGTCAATGTAGAAGCTGGGTTGGGTAAATCGCTTGCTCCGTGGCTTGCAGAAATAGCCCTTACAAACGGTGAGTGCGAGCCGATCTTAAATGTGCGAATCGAAGCGTCAAGTCTGCTAGCGGCATTGCGACAGTTGACAAAAGACAATCCGCCTGTCGATTCGCAAGCATTGCCGCTGGGTGAATCTGTTTCAGATTCAGTGGCGCTTACGCGGGCGATTTCCGAAATGGAGGCGCACGCCAACGCCCCTAAGACAGTAGAAGCATCCGCCATCATGGATGAGCGCTCGCTCGAAAGCGAGCAATACGGTTTAGCGCTGCAAGAGTTGGCACGGGCCGACATCACTGTGACCAAACTTCAGGTAATCCCGAGCCATATACTTTTTCGCCGCTGTGAGTCACATTTTGATGATGACCGGTATTGGGAGGAATTTGTCCGTCGGTTCAACCAGCGCTTGACGAACAGCATTTATCAAACCTATCGGCGGTTCAGCATCGACGGCCCTCCCTCTTTTGAAATCGTCTCCGATCTCCTTCAAGAAATCTACGT
>WNGB01002483.1_pt1 | contig 42206 bp, 44 predicted proteins | sample 5400681 | NCBI WGS metagenome assembly WNGB01 (sample SAMN13153367, study PRJNA577476) | soil metagenome | isolation source: 115 cm soil or saprolite under grassland replicate 2 | place: USA:California | collected 2016-06-15 | reverse complement strand
CCTCGACGGCATCGCGTTCGGCGCGGGTCCGGGCTCGTTCACCGGCCTTCGCATCGCGGTGGGTGTCGCGCAGGGTCTTGCGCTCGGCGCCGACTTGCCGGTCGCGCCGATCGGCACGCTCGAGGCGATCGCATTCGCCGATGGCGGCGAGCATGTCGTCGCGTGCCTCGATGCGCGGATGCGCGAGATCTACATCGCCGCCTACGACCGCGATGGCGCGCTGTGCGTCGAGACGATGGCGCCCGCGGTGATCGCGCCGCAGCGCGCGACACGGCCACGTGGCGATCGTTGGCGCGGAGCGGGCAACGGCTTCGCTGCGTACCCGGCGCTCGCTGCGCAACTCGGACTCGCGAGCGTCGACGATGCGGCGATTCCGACCGCACGCGCGATTGGGACGATCGCGCGCGGGCGTCTTGCTGCCGGCAAAGGTGTGTCCGCGGCCGAGGCGTTGCCGCTCTACGTTCGCCATCGTGTTGCGTTGACCGCGGCCGAACGCGCAGCCGGCGGCACGCTCTGAATGGCCTCGCCCGCGCGCACGACGACGTACGTGCAGCCCGCGTGGCGGCCGCTGCGCGAAGGCGATCTCGCGTACGTCGCCGCGTTGGAGGCGCAGATCCATGCGGCGCCGTGGACGATCGGCAACTTTCGCGACGCGCTCGCCGCCGGCTACAGCGCGCGCGTCGGCGAGCTCGATGGCCGCATCCTCGCGTACGGCGTGCTGATGCTCGCGCCGGGGGAAGCGCAGTTACTGAACCTCTCCGTCGTTCCCGATGCGCGCCGGCGCGGGTTCGGCCGCGCGCTGTTGCGCCGGTTCGTCGCCGATGCGCGCAGGCTCGGCGCCGAGCAACTGTTCCTCGAAGTGCGAGTATCCAACACCAGTGCGATCGCGCTGTACGAATCGGAAGGCTTCCGGAAGATCGCACGGCGCGTGTCCTACTATCCGCCTTCTGCCGACGGCGTGCGCGAGGATGCGCTGGTGATGCGCCTCGCGCTTGCACGCCCGCCGCTGCCGGCGGCGTCCTGACGGCTGCACAAATGGCCACGCGTGACGATGTGCTTGTGGAGCTCGGCCTTGCGCCGCTGTGGCGCGCGCGTGCCGGCGGGCCGGCCGATCGCGCGGGCGCATCGCGTAGCAACAAGGCCGTTGTCGGCGAAGCAGCGCCTGCCGAATCGCGGGTCGATACGCGGCTCGCGCGCATCGTGGCGCTCGAATGGAGCGCGTTCGCGGCCGATGTCGACGCGTGCACGGCGTGCGGACTGTGCCGAACGAGAAACCGCAGCGTTCCCGGTGTCGGCGACACGCGCGCGCAGTGGCTGTTCGTCGGCGAAGCGCCAGGCGCCGAGGAAGACTCGCGCGGCGAGCCGTTCGTCGGTCAGGCAGGCAAGCTGCTCGATGCGATGCTCGCGGCGATCGGGCTTGCGCGCGGCGAAGGCGTCTACATCGCCAACGTGCTCAAGTGCCGTCCACCCGGCAATCGCAATCCGGAACCGCGTGAGGTCGACGCATGCCGGCCGTATCTCGACCGCCAGATCGCGCTCCTCGGCCCGAAGGTCATCATCGCGCTCGGCAAGAGCGCGGCCACGACGCTGCTCGGCACCGATGCATCGATCGCGAGCCTGCGCGGACGCGTGCACCGCTATCAGGGCGTTCCTCTGATCGTCACCTACCACCCGGCGTATCTGCTGCGCACGTTGTCCGACAAAGCGAGGGCGTGGGAAGACCTGCTGCTCGCTCGGCGCACGATGGCATCGGCGGCGCGGGACGAACTTTCGGCTTGACGGCTCGGCTCGGCGGCCACGAAACCCTTGCATCGGGGCCCGGGCGGCCCTATCTTCTGGCGCGCGGGCCGACTGTGGCCACAAACGGGGAGACGTTCATGGTTCGCAAGCTAGCCGCTTTACTCGCGCTCGCCGCGACGCTCTCGCTGTCCGGCTGCGGCTACAACGACCTTCAGCGGCAGGACGAAGGGATCAAGGCCGCGTGGTCCGAGGTGGTGAACCAGTACCAGCGGCGCGCCGACCTCGTGCCCAACCTCGTCAACACGGTGAAGGGCTACGCGGCGCAGGAAGAACGCGTGCTCACCGAAGTGACCAATGCGCGCGCGAACGCCACATCGATCAAGGCGACGCCCGAGCTCGTCAACGATCCGGCGGCGTTCCAGAAGTTCATTCAGGCGCAAGCCCAGCTCACCGGCGCGCTGTCCCGGCTGCTCGCCGTGGCGGAGAACTACCCGAACCTCAAGTCCGATGCGCTCTTCCGCGACCTTCAGTCGCAGCTCGAAGGCACGGAGAACCGGATCACCGTCGCCCGCAACCGCTACATCAAGTCGGTCCAGGAGTACAACACGACGGTGCGCACGTTCCCGACCAATCTCACCGCGATGCTGTTCAAGATGGACGTGAAGCCGAACTTCACCGTCGAGAACGAAGCCGTGATCAGCAAGCCGCCGACCGTCGATTTCGGTAAACCGGCGCCTGTGCCCGCGCCGTCGTCGTCGGCTCCTCCGTCCACGCCTCCTGCAGCGCCCGCGCCGAAGTCGGATGCCGGCACCGGCGGCAAGACCGCCGCGACTGCGCCCGCCGACGCGAGCGAGCTGATGAAGAAGGGCTACTAGCGCGCATCGGGACGAGCGCGCGGACCGCGTCGTGACGTTTCTCTCGCTTGCGCGCGCATGCGCGTGGATGCTGTTCGCGATCGCTCTGCCGATCGCGGCGCAGCCGCAGCACTGGGAGCCCGACAGCGGCGGTCTCGCGCCGATCCCTGCTCTTCACGCGCGTGTCACCGATCTGACGCAGACGCTGTCGGCGCCGGAGCTCGCGCAGCTCGAGGCGAAGCTCGCCGACTGGGAATCGAAGACCGGCAATCAGTTCGCCGTGCTGATCGTGCCGTCGACGCAGCCCGAGCCGATCGAGGCGTATTCGATCCGCGTGGCCGAAGCGTGGAAGATCGGACGCAAAGGGCAGGATAACGGCGTGCTGCTCGTCGTCGCGAAGAACGACCGCAAGGTCCGGCTCGAGGTCGGCTACGGCCTCGAAGGCTCGCTCACCGACCTCACGGCGCGGCGCATCATCGCCGAGGACATTGCGCCGCGGTTTCGCGAGGGCAACTTCGCGGCCGGCATCAACGCCGGTGTCGACCGTGTGATCGACGTCGTCGGCAAAGGCGAGCCACTGCCGCCGCCGCGCTCGGCGAAGAGCGGCGTGCGCGGACACGGCGGCTTCGACTTCGGAACGCTCGCACTGCTCCTGTTCATTGTCGTGCCACTCGTCGGCGCGATCCTGCGCTCGATCTTCGGGCGCTTTGTTGGATCGACGGTGGGCGCCGGTATTGTCGGTGCGGCGGCCTGGTTCGTCGTCGGATCGCTCGCGATTGCGATCATCGCGGCGATCATCGGCTTCGCCGTCATGATCTTCGCCGGCACCGGCGCGCTCGCCGCAGGACGTCGCGGCGGTGTCTGGATCCCGTCCAGCGGGGGCTGGGGAGGAGGCGGCTTCGGCGGCGGCAGTGGAGGCGGCGGCTTTTCCGGCGGCGGCAGCGGCTTCGGCGGCGGTGGTTCGTCCGGCAACTGGTGAGACGATAAGCGCGATGAGCGAAACGGCGCGGCGATTCGCGAAGCACATGATCACCGACCACCGGTCGGCGCGCCGGCTCTTTCCGCCGTCCGGGCTCGATGCGATCGAGCGCGCGATCGCCGACGGCGAAGCGCGCCACCGCGGGCAGGTGTGCGTTGCGATCGAGGCGTCGCTTCCGCTCGCGCGCGTGCTGTCGAAGCTCAAGCCGCGCGAGCGCGCGCTCGAGGTGTTCGGTCTCGCGCGCGTCTGGGACACCGAAGAGAATTGCGGCGTGCTGCTCTACGTGCTCGTCGCCGACCGCGACGTCGAGATCGTCGCCGACCGCGGCATCGACGCGAAGGTGGGCGACGACGCGTGGCAAGCGATCTGCGCTCGGATGGAGCAAGCGTTCGACGCGAAGGTGGGCGACGACGCGTGGCAAGCGATCTGCGCTCGGATGGAGCAAGCGTTCGCGCAGCGTCGTTTCGGCGAAGGTCTCGCTGCCGGCGTCGCCGAAGTCAATGCGCTGCTCGAGCAGCACTTTCCGAGTGATGGCCGCCCGAGCGCGAACGAGCTCGCGAACCGGCCGCTGATGCTCTGAGGTCATTCCCGCGCAGGCGGGAATCCAGCGTGTCTCGAAAGTCGCTGGGTCCCCGCCTTCGCGGGGACGACAAAGATCACGCCGGCGGCTTTTCTATCCCGATCAGATGCAGCGAGTCGGCTTGCTGCTGGTTCATCCTGAAACGCAGCAACACGAGCCACGAGCCCCATCGCGCCCGACACGAAGAGGCCGAACAGGATGATCGCGCCCTCGATGGCGATGCCCGAGCGAAGCATCAGCGCATACAGTCCGACCATTACGAGGATGCCGATGTTCTCGTTGAAGTTCTGCACGGCGATCGAGTGACCGGCACCCATCAGCACATGGCCGCGGTGCTGCAGCAGCGCGTTCATCGGCACGACGAAGAATCCGGCGCACGCGCCGATCAGCACCATCAGCACGACTGCGACCGAGATGTGCGTGACCAGAATCATCGCGATGACGATCACACCCATCGCCATGCCGATCGGCAGTACGTTGACCGACCCGCGCAGCGTCACATAGCGAGCGGCGAGCATCGCACCGACTGCGATTCCCGCGGCGGCGATCCCCTGGAGCATCGATGCCTGTGACAGATTGAGGCCGAGCGCCTTCGATGCCCAGTCGAGCACGATGAACTGCAGCGTTGCGCCGGCGCCCCAGAACAGCGTCGTCGTCGCGAGCGAAACCTGGCCGAGCTTGTCGCGCCACAACAGCGCCGTGCAGTGCGCGAATTCGCGGATCAAATGCCACGGATTGTGGTTGACCATCCGGTGATCGACGCCGGTGTCCGGTATGTACCAGTTGAACACGGCGGCGATCGCGTAGACGGCGATGATCACCGCGATGGCTGCTTCGGGCGGCGTTTCGATCCCGATGTCCCAGAACGGCAGGTCGAAGCCGAGCAGGTACGTCGAGACGCGCTGGCTGATCAGCAGGCCGCCCATCAGCACGCCGAGGATGATCGAGCCCACGGTCGTGCCCTCGATCCATCCGTTCGCGACGACGAGCTTGTCGGCTGGCAGCAGCTCGGTCAGGATCCCGTACTTGGCGGGCGAATACGCGGAGGCGCCGAAACCGACGACGGCGTAAGCAGCGAGCGGATGTGTGGCGAACAGCATCATCGCGCAGCCGATGATCTTCACCGCGTTCGAAAACAGCATCACGCGACCCTTCGGCATCGAGTCGGCGAAGGAGCCGACGAGCGGTGCGAGCAGCACATACGAAAGCACGAAACACTGTTTAAGCGCGGGCGTCATCCAGGACGGTTCCTGGAGATCGCGCAACAACGCGATGGCGGCGATCAGGAGCGCATTGTCGGCGAGCGAGCTGAAGAACTGCGCCGCCATGATCGTGTAGAAACCTGACTTCATCTTCCTCCGAGCCCGCTTGTCGGCGGGAAACGGCCCGTGGGTATAATTCTTGCCATCTCGTCCCACGGCCCGCGCTTTATACCACGAACGGTACGGGGCCGATTGACGCGGCGCAAACGGTTCACGCCGCGCGCTTCGCTTGTGGCGAAGCGGATTGCAACGTTTGTCGTCAACAGGCGCCGATGGCCCGCCCGCTGCTCGCCCAGATCAATCTCACCGCGCTTGCTGCCAACCTCGCTCGCGTGCGCGAGAAGGCACCCGCCACGCAGGTGCTCGCGGTCGTCAAGGCGAACGCATACGGTCACGGGCTTTCACGCGTGCTGCCCGCGCTCGACGATGCCGACGGCCTCGCGCTCCTCGAGCTCGACGCAGCGATCACGCTGCGCGCCGGACACTACACGCGACGCATTCTCCTGCTGGAAGGCTTCTTCGCCGCTAACGAGCTGCCCGAAATCGCGGCGCGCAGGCTGGCCGTCGTCGTTCATCATGCCGAACAAGTGCGGATGCTCGAAGCGGCGAGGCTCACGCGCCCGATCGAGGTCTTCATCAAGGTCAATACCGGCATGAACCGGCTCGGCTTGCGCGCGGAAGCCGTCGGCGCCGCCGTCGAGCGGCTGTCGCATTGCGACTGCGTCGCGGCGCTGCGGCTGATGACGCACCTCGCGCGCGCCGAGGACGACGATGGCCTGAAGGAGCAGCTCGCCGTGTTCGAGACCGCGTGCAAGGGACTGCCGTATCCGCGCTCGATCGCGAATTCCGCGGGCATCGTCCGTTATGCCGAAGTCGGCGGCGATGTCGTGCGTCCCGGCATCATGCTTTACGGCGCGACGCCGTTTCCGTACGACACCGCGGAAATGATCGGCGTGCAACCGGTGATGACGCTGCGCTCCGAGATCATCGCCGTGCAAACGCTCAAGGCGAACGAGAGTGTGGGCTACGGCGCAGCATATACGGCATCGCGCGCGCACAAGATCGGTGTCGTCGCATGCGGCTACGCCGATGGCTACCCGAGACATGCGCCGAACGGAACACCGGTGCTCGTCTGCGGCAAGAAGGTCAGGATGGCGGGCCGCGTGTCGATGGACATGATCACCGTCGACCTGACCGACGTGCCGGAGGCGACGGTCGGCAGCCCCGTCGTGCTGTGGGGAGAAGGTCTGCCCGTCGATGACGTTGCGAGCGCCGCGGCGACCGTCGGCTACGAGCTGCTGTGCGCGGTCGCGCCGCGCGTGCCGTTCGTCGTGTCGAACGTCGGGCGCATCGATCTCGAGCTCTGAGGAGACCCTCTTGTACATCGCCGTCACCGGCGCCGCCGGGTTCATCGGCGCCAATCTCGTCAAGGCGCTGAACGCGCGCGGCGAGAAGCGCATCATCGCCGTCGACAATCTCGCGCGCGCCGACAAGTTCCGCAATCTCGTCGACTGCGATATCGCCGATTACGTGGACAAGGAGGAGTTCCTCGTGCGGCTCGCCGACGGCGACTTCGACGACGATCTCGTCGCGATACTGCATCAGGGCGCGTGCTCCGACACGATGGAGACCGACGGCCGCTACATGATGCGCAACAACTACCGCTACTCGGTCTCGCTCGTCGACTGGTGCCAGAACAACGACGTGCCGTTTCTCTACGCGTCGAGCGCATCGGTGTACGGCGCCGGCAAAGTGTTCCGCGAGGAGCGGGCGAACGAGGCGCCGCTCAACATCTACGGGTATTCGAAATTCCTGTTCGACCAGTACGTCCGTCGCCTGCTGCCCGAGCGAACCGCGCAGATCGCCGGATTCCGCTACTTCAACGTGTACGGGCCGCGCGAGCGGCACAAGGGGCGGATGGCGTCGGTGGCGCTGCATTGCTTCGACGAATACCGCGCCGAAGGCGTCGTTCGATTGTTCGAGGCCTCGGGCGGCTACGCCGACGGTGAGCAGCGGCGCGATTTCGTGTCCGTCGAGGACGTCGTCAAGGTGAATCTCGACTTCCTCGACCATTCCGAGCGGAGCGGCGTGTTCAACCTCGGTAGCGGCAACGCCGCGACGTTCAACGAGGTCGCCGTCGCCACGATCAACGCACTGCGCGCGTCGTCGGGCGAGCCGCCGCGCATGCTCGCCGAGCTGGTCGACGCTGGCGTGATCCGCTACGTGCCGTTGCCGCCCGCGCTGGTGGGCCGGTATCAGAGCTTCACCGAAGCCGATCTCGCCCGCCTGCGCGCGGGCGGCTACAAGGCGCCGATGCTCGCCGCAAGCGAGGGCGTTGCGCGTTACGCCAAGGCGTTGCTTGCCGACGCTGCCTTCAACGCCTAACATGGCGCCCGCGTTTCTCGCAAGATCCAGCTCACTCAATCGAAAGAAGACACCATGAAACGGTTCGTGTTGTTCATCGCAGCGATGCTGTTCGCGGCGTTTGCGTTTGCCGCGGTCAACATCAACACCGCGAGCAAGCAGGAGCTCGAAGCGCTCAACGGCATCGGCCCCGTCAAGGCGCAGGCGATCATCGACTATCGCAATGCGAACGGCCCATTCAAGTCGATCGAAGACATCATGAAGGTGAAAGGGATCAAGGAAGGCGAATTCGGCAAGATCAAGGGCGACATCGCGGTAAGCGGCGCGACGACGCCCGTCGCACCGTCGACAGCGGCCGCGCCGCAGAAGAGCGCGGAGAAGGCTGCTCCCGCCAAGGAGATGGCGAAGACCGAGCCCGCGAAGAGCGCCGCGCCCGCGAGCGCGTCGTCGACACCGGCGAAGGACGCGAAGGCGGAGAAGGACGCGAAGGCCGCCGCCGACAAGGAAGCGAAAGCCAAGGCGAAGGAAGAGAAGGCCGCCAAGACGAAGGCCGACAAGGAAGCCGCTGCGAAGGCGAAGGAAGAGAAGGCCGCCAAGGCGAAAGCCGACAAGGAGGCGAAGTCGAAGTCGACAGCCGACAAGGAAGCGAAATCCAAGTCGACGTCCGACAAGTCGAAGGCTGCGACCGACGCCAGCGCGAAGAAGGACGAGGAAGCGGCCAAAGCGAAGAAATAGCGCCGCGATTCATTATTCGACCCCGCCCGGGTCGGTCGGGCGGGGTCGTTGCCATTCGGCGAGCCGCCCCGAGTGAGTCGACCGCACGGCGGATGCCCGTCGTGGCTCGGCTACAATAAGCTCATTCGATCACTCGTGATCGCACGACCGGTCGCGATGCCGCAAGCCTTCAGCATGTCGCATGACTATCCCACTCTCGAAGCGACTGTCGGCAACACGCCGCTCGTTCGGCTTGCGAGACTGCCGGGCGCGACCACGAACGTCGTGCTCGCCAAGCTCGAAGGCAACAACCCGGCGGGCAGCGTGAAGGACCGGCCGGCGCTGTCGATGATCGCCGAAGCCGAAAGGCGCGGCGACATCAAGCCGGGCGACACGCTGATCGAGGCGACGTCGGGCAACACCGGCATCGCGCTCGCGATGGTCGCGGCGATGAAGGGCTACCGGATGATCCTCGTCATGCCCGAGCATCTTTCGCTCGAGCGCCGGCAGTCGATGCGCGCGTACGGCGCCGAATTCGTGCTGACGCCGAAAGCGGGCGGCATGGAGCTCGCGCGCGATACCGCCGAGAAAATGCGCGCCGAAGGCAAGGGCGTGATCCTCGATCAGTTCGCCAATCCCGACAATACGCTCGCGCACTACCGCGGAACGGGCCCCGAGATCTGGCGCGACACCGGCGGGCGCATCACGCATTTCGTGTCGGCGATGGGAACCACGGGCACGATCATGGGCGTCTCGCGCTATCTCAAGGAGCGCAATGCCGCCGTGCAGATCATCGGCGCGCAGCCGGAAGAAGGCTCGCAGATTCCGGGCATTCGCAAATGGCCTGAAGCGTACTTGCCGAAGATCTACGACGCGCGCCGCGTGGACCGGATCGAATCCGTGTCGCAGGCCGACGCCGAGGAGATGTCGCGCCGGATGGCGACTGCGGAGGGCATCTTCGGCGGCATTTCGTCGGGCGGCGCGTGCGCGGTCGCGCTGCGCGTGTCGCGCGAAGTCGAGCATGCGACGATCGTGTTCGTCGTCTGCGACCGCGGTGACCGGTATCTGTCGACCGGCGTGTTCCCGGGCTGACCGTTCGACGGGCTTCCTCGACAGGCTTCCTTCGACAGGCTTCCTTCGACCCGCTCACGACGATGACGCCGACGCTCGCCTTCGACATCGAGACCGTTCCCGACATCGCCGGCATCCGGCGCGTGCACGCGATCGAGCCGACGCTCGACGACGCAGCGGTGCTCGACTGGTTCACGCAGCAGCGGCGCGCGCAGAGCGGCAACGATTTCCTCGCGCCCGTGTTTCATCGCGTCGTCGCGATCGCGTGCGTGCTGCGCGAGGGATCGAGCCTTCGCGTATGGTCGCTCGGCGACGCAGCCGATCCGGAGGAAGAGCTGCTGCGCCGCTTCTGCGACGGTATCGAGCGCTACGTGCCCCAGCTCGTGTCGTGGAACGGCGGCGGCTTCGACCTCCCGGTGTTGCACCATCGCTGCCTGATCCACGGCGTCTGCGCGCCGAAATACTGGGACTGGGGCGACGACGACCGCGACTTCAAGTTCAACAGCTATCTCGGCCGCTACCACACGCGCCATCTCGACTTGATGGACGTGCTCGCGATGTACCAGCCGCGCGCATACGCGGGGCTCGACGCGATGGCGCGGCTGTGCGGCTTCCCCGGCAAGGTCGGCATGGGCGGCGCCGACGTGTCCGCCGCTGTGCAGGCGGGCCGGATCGACGAGGTTCGCCGTTACTGCGAAACGGACGTGATGAACACGTACCTGCTTTACCTGCGCTTCCGGCTGATCCGCGGCACGCTGACCGCGGACGAATACGCGAAGGAAGTCTCGATGGCGCGCGAAAAGATCGCGGCGACCGGCGCGCCGCACTGGCAGGAGTTCATCGCTGCGTGGGATGCCAACGCGGTGCAGCCCCGCTGACAAAGCCTTCGCCGGCTCTTCGGGCGTCGAAACTTCTGTTCCACCAATAAAAAACGGCCGCCCGCGGGCGGCCGTTTCGCAGTGCCGTTAGGGTGTCAAGCGCGCCGACGCGCGACGCCGAACGCCACCAGGCCGAGGGCGATCAGCAGGACCGTCGAAGGCTCAGGCACGCGGACGATCAGGAAGCCCGCGCCCGGAATGCCGGCCACGTGCAGCCCGGTGATGCTGTGCGCGCCAACGGCGAGGTTGAATATGCCGTGGCTCATCTGCGCGTCGAGCAGGCAGGCGACCTCGTCGTTGCCGCATGTGTGGCCCGTATCGCCGCTCGGGGCCGACGTCAGGCCGAGCGACACGCCGAAGTCGAACAACTCGAACTGGTCGACCGGGATGAAGCCGTCAGTCACGATGAGCTTGCAGTGATTCGCCGGCGTCTGCGGACAGTCGAACGTCCACGGCGCCTCTATCAGCGGTTCGCTGCGCTGCCCCAGTATGAATCCGGCGCTGCCAACCAGCGGCCCTACCGGATCAAAGAACCCGAATGTATACCACTGATCGAGATCGATCGGCTCGGCGCTGGCGACGCCGGTGAACGACGCGACAACGAGTGCACCCAGAAGCAACTTCATGCTCCGCAACAAGCTGGTCATCGTATTCCCCCGTGGTGATGGTCCCGGCAAGTCTTGCAAGCAACGACAGTGCCTGGGCTTCAACTCATTGAATTAAAGCTAATAGTTGAACCGCCCGCCGGCAGGTCTGTAAATTGCCTCGACACCGGTGCCACCGGGGCCGGGCGCGCGGTCCGTCTAGGCGACGAAGGGCACGGCCGCGTAGCGTCCGCGCAACACATCCGCGGCGCGGACGCCCCACCACTTCTCCAGCACTGTCGCGTACACCCTTCGGAAATCGAGCGCATACGGCGGATTGCCGTCGGTCGACAGCTGTGCAAGCGACGGCGCCTCGCCGTAGAAGGCACCGGCCACACGTCCGCCGAGCGCGAAATGCACGTTCGCGGTGCCATGGTCGGTTCCGTTGGACAGATTCTCTTTCGGCCGGCGGCCGAATTCGGCGTACGTCAGCACGAGCGTGTCGTTCCAGCGGTCGAGCTCGACCAGCGCGGACTTGAGCGCGACGAGGCCCTCGGCGAGCTCGCCGAGCAGTCTCGCCTGCGTCGGCGCTTGTCCGCTGTGCGTATCGAAGCCGGTAAGCGACACGCGCACGACCGCGACGCCGGCGGGATTCGCGATCACCTGGCAAGCGGCGCGGATCGCGTTGCCGAAGGCCGTCGATGCGAAGCTCGTCGCGAACGATCGCGGCGTGCCGAGTCCCGCGGCCGCCTGCTGCACGTCGGCCTCGACTTTCAGGATGTGCGCCAGCGCGCGGTTGTGCGCGTGACCCTCGGCGGTGGCGAGCCGAGCTTGGCGAACGAAGGTTTCGGGGTTCGCGAGCGCGACGGTGCGCGCGCTGCCGCCGGCGAGAGGCCCGAGGTCCTGCGAGCCGACGATCACGCCGTCGGCTGCGAATGACGCGGGCGCGGGTGCCTGCTCGAACGTGCGCGCGAGCCATCCTTGCTGCAGATACTCGTCGCTCGCAGACGCGGTGTCCCAGATCTCGATCGAGCGAAAATGCGACAGGTTCGGTTCGGGATAACCGACGCCTTGCAGCACCGCAAGCTCGCGGGCGTCCCAGATCGGCTTCAGCGGCGCGAGCGCCGGGTGCAGGCCGGCGCGATCGGACAACTGCACGACGGCGTCACGCGCGATCGCAAGCTTCGGCCGCAGCGCGTAGTACGCCGCGTCGCTGAACGGCACGAGCGTGTTCAGACCGTCGTTGCCGCCTTTCAATTCGACGAGCACCAGCAAGTTGCGATAACGCGCGGGCGCCGCTGACCACGCGATGCTCGCGCCGCCGAAGTCGAGCGCGGCGGCGGAGAGTGCACCGAGCGATGTGGCCAGAAAGCGGCGGCGATCCATTGTCATGCTCCGATCACTTCAGCTGATACGCGGCGTCGAGCAGCAGCGTGCGCGCGAGCGTCAGCGAGTCGGCGCCGGTATCGAGCGGCGCAACCGGCGGCACGGCGAGCAGCAGCCGCTGCACGGCGCGGCCGCGCTCATCGGGTGTCGCGCCCGGAAACGCGGCGACGAAGCGCGCAGAGTCGAAATGAATCTGCGCGAGACCGCGGTTCATCTCACGGCGCATTCGCTGCACGCGCGCGGCCTCGCCGGCGGGCGCCGCCGCTTGTTGCGAATCGGTCCGCGTTGCTATCGGCGCCTCGGTGCTCATCGCGAGCGCGGCGGCGATTGCCGGCACGTCGTCGGCGCGCGTCAGCCGGTCGAGGAACTGCTTGCGCGCAAGCAGCGTCTGCGAGTTGATCCACGCATCGCCGCCCGGCCATCCCTTGACGTTGGGCGGCGCGAGCAGGGTCTGCCCCATGCCGGCGGCTGCAAGCGCGAACGGCAGGCCCGTTTCCGGCGCGAGCGAGAACTGGCGCAGCGCGCCGACGACCACGTCGACCGGCGATTTCACCAGCACGCCGCGGTTATCGGGCGCGTAGAACGCGTCGCTCGTCAGCAGGTCCGCCAACGCGACCTTGATGTCGTAGCGCGACTCGCGAAAACGGCGCGCGATGCGCCGCACTTCCTTGACGTCGGGCTCGGGTGAGACGAACTCGCGCCAGAGCTTGGTGACCACGAATTCCGAGGTTTCGGGCCGCGCAAGCAGCAGGTCGAGCACGTCATCGCCGTTGAAGCGCCCGGTCCGCCCGAACACCGTCTTCGAGCCGTCGTCGTGCAGCATCGGCCGGAAACGAAACTCGCCCGTCTCGCGCTCGAGGCTCCGACCGGTGAATGCACGCGCCGCTTCCTTGATGTCCGCCTCGGTGTAACGGCCTTCGCCGAGCGTGAACAGCTCCATCACTTCGCGCGCAAAATTCTCGTTCGGCGCGCCCTTGCGGTTCTGCGCGCTGTCGAGGTAGATCACCATCGCGGGATCGCGCGCGAGCGCATGCAGCATCGTGTCGAAGCGGCCGAGCGCCTTCGTGCGCAGCAGCGCATTCTGACGGTACATGAGGCGCGCGATGCGCACCTTCTGCTGGCTCGACACGAAGTGGTTGTGCCAGAACAGCGTCATCCGCTCGGTGAGCGGTGACGGTGTCGCAATCATTTCGGACAGCCACCAGCCGCGAAGCTCCATCGTCTCGCGCGCCTGCTCGCGGACGAACGCCTGCCGTTGCTCGACGGTCGACATCTCGCCGCGTGGCGGGCGCAGCGGCGACGTGTCGAGCATCGCGGCCGGCGGTGGTGTCACCGCGGCGGTGCGAGTCTCGCGCAAGAGCTTCGCGACCGCTTCCGCGCGCGTCATCGGCGCGAACGCGCGGACTTCGGCGTCGGTCGGACCGAATCCGGTGCGCGCGAGCAGATGGCGCGCGTCGTCGTAACCGAGCGTCTCGGACGGATTCGCTGCGGCGAGCGTCGCGTTGGTGACCGCGACGAGCGCAAGAAATGCGAGCGAACAGCAGATCCCTCGTTGCGCTCGGGATGACAGCGGCTTCGTTCGGGATGACATTGCCATTGTCATTCCGAGACGCGCGTAGCCGCGTCGAGGAATCTGCTGTTGATCACCGCGTCACCGCGTTTGCGCGTCGTGCTTCTGCCGGTAGATGTCGCGGCTCGCGACGTCGAGATCGCGCTGCAGGTCCGCACGTTCCCAGGCGCTCAGCCGACCGTCGCGCTTGTAATAGCGCTCTTCGGCGGCGATCGCGCGCTGCTCGGCGGTGAGCCGCGCGGTTTCGCGCGCGGTCAGTTCGCCGGACGCGACACCTTGCGCGATGCGCGCATGCTGGCGCGCCTGGCGATGGTTGATCGACGGGTCGCCGGCGAATGCGGAGCCGGCGGCGAGCGTGAATGCCACTGCGGCGAGCGTGGTGACGATCTTCATGATGCCTCCTCTGTCGTGTCGTGGATTCTTCGACGCCCGCCGGTTTCGGCATGGCGTTGCGATCCTCAACGCGGCAGTTTCGGCCGGTGTTGACGTCGTCGCTGCAGCCAGTTGTAACAGCCCATTACGACCGCCCGGCGATGCAACGCGTCCACTACAGCGCAATCGTCCCGCGACCGAGCTCGATCACGCGGCCGGACACACGAATTTGTCGCTCGGCGCTGACCTCGAGCCCGAGCCGGCACGGCCGGCCGACGGCGTCGCCTTGCGCGATCGCGAGCCGCCGCGGCAATAGCGTGCCGGTTGCGAGCAGCCATCCGCCGAGATTCGCGCAGGCGGAGCCGGTGCCCGGATCTTCGACGACGGCGCCATGCTTGGGAAAGAAAAAACGCGCGACGTAAGGCTCGGCAGCGCCGGATGCGCGCGGCTCGTCCGCCGGCGCGAACACGTACACCATCGCGCGCGTACCGTTGTGACCATCGGCGAGAAGGCGCTGCCCGTCAGGCTTCGTGCGCGCGACCGCCTCCGCCGACGCGAGCGGGATGATCAGTTGATCGGAGCCGGTGTCGACCCACAGCGGCGGGCGCTCGGGATCGGGCGCGACGTCGTCGGCGCGAAGACCGAGCATCGCCGCGATCCGTTCGCGCGAAAGCTCGACGCTACGATGGCGCGGCGCGTTCGCGGCGAGCGTCCAGACGTCGCCCGCGGCGACAACCGGAATGATGCCCGCGCGCATTTCGAGCGTCAGCGCATCACCGCACGACATGAGCGCGCGCACGACGTGCGCACTGCCGAGCGTCGGGTGCCCGGCGAAGGGCATCTCGAAGCTCGGCGTGAAGATGCGCACATGCGCGGTCGCGCGTCGCGACGGCAGCACGAACGTCGTCTCCGATAAGTTGAACTGCAGCGCGAGCGCCTGCATCGTCGCGTCGTCCATGCCGCGCGCGTCCTCGAACACGCACAGCGGATTGCCGGCGAGCGGCGCTTCTGCGAACACATTGACGAGGCGGTAGGCGTAGGTGGCCATGCGAACTCCGATCACGCCGGTTGTGCGGCGTCCATGGCGATACGGCGCTGCGCAAGGATCTCGCGCGCGAGCTCGCGCAACGCGGCATCGTCGAGCGCGCGCGGCGCGACGACGAGCGCATCGGCGTGACGCGGAAAGTTCTTCGCGATCGATCGCGAATACGACGGGTCGTAGTGTTGTTCGAGCAGCTCGCCGACGACCGTGTCCCAGTCACCGGCCGCGGCCGCGGCGTTCCAGCGCTCGAGCGACGCCTTGCCGACGAGCGGCGCCAGCGGCGCGAGCCGCTCGGCGAGCGCACGAGCATCGCGCAGGAAGTGCGTGTATTCGTCCTTCAGCAGCGCGACGCGCAGCGGCCGCGGCGTGTCGAGCCGCACGCAGTCCGCGGTGCGCATCGCTGCGAGCAGCGCGTCGGGTACCTGCACGGCGCCGATCTTCTTGCTCTCCGATTCGACGAACACGGGGCGCGACGGATCGAGACGCGCGAGCGCGTCCCACAGCAAGCTGTCGAACAGCTTCTGCGACGGCTGCGGATCATCGGGGCGATCGCCGAGCAGCGAGCCGCGATGGCGCGCGAGCGTTTCGAGATCGAGCGTCTGCGCGCCTTCCGCGGCGAGTGCGGCCAGAAGGCGGCTCTTGCCGGATCCGGTCAGGCCGCAGATCACGCGAAAGGCGAAGCGCGCGGGCAGCGTTTCGAGCTCGGCCATCACGTGACGGCGGTAAGCCCGATAGCCGCCGTCGAGTTGCACGGCGCGCCAGCCGATCTCGTTCATCATGTGCGCGAGCGCGCGGCTGCGCTGCCCGCCGCGCCAGCAATAGACGAGCGGCGCCCATTCGCGGGGCTTGTCGGCGAACGCGGTCTCGAGCATCGCGGCGACGTTGCGCGCGACCAGCGCGGCGCCGATCCGTTTCGCCGCGAATGGGGAGCCCTGTACGTACATCGTGCCGATGCGCGCGCGCTCGTCGTCGGAGAGCACGGGATGGCTGGTCGCGCCGGCGATGTGATCGAGCGCGAACTCGGACGGGCTGCGCACGTCGACGCGCTCCGGATAATCGGCGATCGCGCCGACGGCAACGCGCGGATCGATACGCGGATCTCGGCCGTTCATTTGAGCATTGGTGCGAGGTGCGGCCACACGTTGTCGAGAATCGCCTGCTGCGCAGTGGCAGTCGGATGGATGCGGTCGGACTGGAACAGCTCCGCCTTCTCGCCGAAGCCCTCGAACAGGAACGGCACCAGCGCCGCGTTGCGCTCGCGTGCCACACTCGTGAAGACAGTGTCGAATTCGCGCACGTAAGCCGATCCGTAGTTGGGCGGCATGCGCATCGCGGCGATCAGCACTTTTGCATCGGCGCTCTTCGCCGCTGTCACGATCGCGTCGAGATTCGCGCGCGTCGCCTTGAGGTCGCCGCCGCGCAAGCCATCGTTGCCGCCGAGCTCGACCACGACGACCGACGGCTTGTGCTGCTTGAGCAGCGTCGGCAGGCGCGCACGCCCTCCCGCGGTCGTATCGCCCGAGATGCTGGCGTTCACGACGCGGTAGTTCAGGTGTTCCACGGCGATGCGCTTCGCGAGCAGATCGACCCAGCCGCTTCCCGGCGCGAGTCCATAGGCGGCCGAAATGGAGTCGCCAAGGACGAGCAGTGTGCGTGGTTGTTGCGCCGCGGCGAACGCCGACGCCGCAATCGCAGCCATCGCGGCGAGCGCCAACAGCACGAGGCGGACGCGGTACAACTTCATGTGCATTGGAACGGTTGATGATCGAAGGTTCCATTCTAGCCGTTCGTCGCAGGCATCCGGCCGCTTGCCGCAACCGGCTACAATGGCGTAGATGATGAAGGTCGATCCCGAAGCGCTGACCCGCACCGACCGCGACGCAACGTTCGCGAGCGGCGTCGCTCCGACGGTGTCGATCATCATCGCCACGTACAACCGCAGCAACATCGTCGGTTATGCGATCCGCTCCGTGCTCGCGCAAACGCGTGCAGATTGGGAGCTTCTGGTCATCGGCGACGGCTGCACAGACGACACGTCGGACGTTGTCGCCTCGTTCGCCGATCCGCGCATCAGCTACATCGCGCTCGATCGCGTCGGCGACCAGTCGGGCCCGACCAATGAAGGCTTGCGGCTTGCGCGCGGGCGATACGTCGCGCTGCTCAATCACGACGATCTGTGGCTGCCCGATCATCTCGACGAATGCATCGCAACGCTCGAGCGCACTGGCGCCGACCTCACGTTCGCGCTGCAGCTCGAATACGATCCCGATGGTGCGTGGCGTATCAACGCCGCGTATCCGGACGGTTTCGACCCGGCCGTTCATCCGAACGCAAGCGCGTGGGTTTTCAGGCGCGAGCTCGCATCGCGTGTCGGCGTGCTCAAGAAGCGCGATCGGATCTACACGTATCCGACGCGCGATTGGCTGTGGCGCGCGTGGCAAGGCGGCGCGAAGCTCGTCGCCACCGATGCCGCCACCGTCGTCGTCATTTCGGCGACGACCCGCCGCAACGTCTATGTGGACCGCCAGTGGCGCGAGCATGCGAAGGTGTCTGCGATGATCGAGCACGACGCGCGATTTCGCGAGCGGCGATTGACCGACGCGCTGCAGCATCCACGCCCGACCCACTTGCGCGCGCTGCGCTTGCGCGTGCTGTTGCAGGCGGCTGCGATGCGCGCGCTCGGCCGCGTCGCGTACGCGCTCGGCATCGATCCCGAGCGGGTTTACTGCTACTATAAGTTTCCGAAGAAGTGGGGCCTTCTACCCGTTCGCGGCGCCGTGATCGCCGAGCTCTACCGGCGGCGCGGTCTCGACGCGGAGGGTCGGTCGGTGCCCCGCGACGATACCCTTTCTTCGCGCACGCCGCCCGTCGATGCGGCGGCGCAGGCACCCGCGAACGCGCCTGTTGAACGCACCTGACCCGCTGTCCGATGTCGCTCGGCCCGTGCCCGGCGAAGGCGCTCTGGACGGCTGCACGCGCGACGAGCAGAGCATCACGCGCGACTGGCAGCCGTTGCAGTCGTTGATCGACGGCGTGCAAGTGCGCGAGGTGCGCAACGTCGCCAAGGACAACGGCTACCTGACCGAGATCTGGCGCGACGACTGGGGCATTGCGCCGGTTGCTGTCGCGCAGGTATTTCAGGCGCTGCTCGAGCCGAACGCCGTTTCCGCGTGGCACGTCCACCGGCGTGCGACCGACCGTCTGTTCGTCAATCACGGCTTGGTGAAAATCGTGCTCTACGATGCGCGCGCCGGGTCGCTGACCGAACAGCGCGTCAATGTGTTTCGCTGCGGCACGATCCGGCCGGCGCTGATCGTCGTCCCGCCGGGCGTGTGGCACGGCGTGCAGAATCTCGGCGCGGCGCCGGCGCTGTTGCTCAATCTGCCCGATCGCGCGTACGAGTACGAATCGCCGGACCACTGGCGATTGCCTCCGGACACCGACCGCATTCCCTATTCGTTCGCGGCGGGCCCGCGGCCCAACAGCGAGGACCCCGGCCGCTTTTGACCGTGCCGCGGTTGCGTGAGCGCAACCCGTCCCCATGTTTCGAATCGTCGCGTTCACTTCGCGGCACCGTTGCAACTCGAACGCTCGCGCCCGATAACCGTCTCGTCGATGCCTACGCCGATCCTGCGCGCCGCCGGCCTGTCGAAGACCGTGCTGAGCGGCGACGCGCCGCTCACGATCCTCGATGATGTCAGCTTCGAGCTCGAGCCGGGCGCATCCGTTGCGATCGTCGGCGCTTCCGGCTCGGGCAAGACGACCCTTCTCGGCTTGCTCGCCGGCCTCGACCGGCCGAGCGCGGGCGACGTCTGGCTCGACGAGCATCGGCTCGCCGCGCTCGACGAGGATGCGCGTGCCGCATTACGCGGCCAATTGCTCGGCTTCGTGTTCCAGTCGTTCCAGCTGCTGCCGGCGCTGACGGCGCTTGAAAACGTGATGTTGCCGCTCGAGCTTGCCGGTGCGCCCGATGCAGCAGCGCGCGCGCGGACGTGGCTCGACCGTGTCGGGCTGGCCAAGCGTACGACGCATTATCCGAAGCAGCTTTCCGGCGGCGAGCAGCAGCGGGTCGCGATCGCGCGCGCGTTCTCCGGCGAGCCGAAGCTGCTGATGGCCGACGAGCCGACCGGCAATCTCGACAACGCAACCGGCGCCGAGATCGCGGAGCTCATGTTCCGGCTGAACCGCGAGCACGGCACGACACTCGTTCTGGTCACGCACGACACGGAGCTCGCGTCGCGCTGCCGTCGCCGTCTCGCGCTCGCCGCGGGCAAGCTCGTCGGCGACGAGAGCGTGGCGGCGTGAGCAGCGAGCGCACGCATCAAGGAGGTCGAGCCGAATGATGGCGACTGTGCGCCTCGCGTTGCGCATGCTGTCGCGCGACTGGCGCGCCGGAGAGCTTCGCGTGCTGATCGCGGCGCTCGTGCTCGCCGTTGCGAGCGTGGGCACGGTGGGCTTCTTCGCCGACCGCGTGAAAGGCGCGCTCACGCGGCAGGCGAATGTGCTGCTCGGTGCCGATCTGCTCGTGTCCGCGGACCGTCCATTGCCGCCGGCGTTCGAGACCGAGGCGCGCGCACGCGGGCTCGACGTCACGCCGGGCATCAAGTTCAACAGCATGATCCAGCGCGTGGGCGGTGGTGGCGCGGTGCTGGCAGACGTCAAGGCGATTGCACCCGGCTATCCGCTGCGAAGCGCGATCGTGCTGGTCGACGCCGCATCGCCGGAGGGACGGCCGGCGGCGGGCATTCCGCCTCGCGGCGAAGCGTGGCCTGACGCGCGGCTCGCGCAGCGTCTCGGTGTGGCAGTGGGCGACACGCTCGCCGTCGGCGAGACCACGCTTCGCATCGGCGCAATCGTGCAGAGTGAACCCGAGGTCGCGCAAGGACTGCTCGCGATCGGGCCTCGGTTGCTCGTCAACGCCGACGACGTCGCGGCGACGAACCTGTTGCAGCCGGGCAATCGCGCGACGTGGCGGCTGTTCGTCGCCGATCGCGGCACGCGCGACGCGCTCGCTGGCTACCTCGCGTGGGCGCAGCAGGCGGTCAAGGCGGGACAACGTGTGGACAGCGTACGAGACCTTCGTCCCGAAGTCCGACAAACGCTGGAGCGCGCCGAGAAATTCCTCGGCCTCGCCGCGCTGGTGGCCGTCGTGCTGGCCGCGGTTGCCGTTGCGCTCGCCGCGTCGCGCTATTTGCGCCGTCATCTCGACACCGCGGCGATGCTGCGTTGTTTCGGCGCGCCCGAGCAGCGCGTGCTGGCGCTCTTCGGGCTGCAGTTCGCTTCACTCGGCGCGATCGCCACGCTCGCGGGCGCCGTGCTCGCGCTCGGCGGCCAGCAACTGCTCGTCATGCTGCTCGCGAAGATATCGATGACCGACTTGCCGCCGCCGGGTCTCGCACCGGGACTTGTTGCGATCGCCACCGGCTTGCTGCTGCTGTTCGGGTTCGCGTTGCCGCCGTTGATCGCGCTCGCGAGCGTGCCGCCGTTGCGCGTTCTGCGGCGCGATCTGCCGCGGCCCAAGCCCTCCGCGCTGCTCGCTTACGCGCTCGGTGCCGCCGTGATTGCATTGCTGATCGGCTGGCAGGCGCAGGACGTGAAAGCGGGCGCGATCATGGTCGGCGGCATTGCCGCGCTGCTGATCGTTTCGGCAGCGGCGGCCAACGCGCTGATCGCGCTGCTCAAGCGTTTGCCGCAGCGAGGCGTGACGTGGCGGTTCGGGCTTGCCAATCTACGCCGCCGTCCGCTCGCGTCGAGCCTGCAGATCGGCGCCCTCGCGCTCGGGCTGATGGCGCTGCTGCTGCTGACCGTCGTGCGCGACGATCTCGTGCGCAACTGGCGTGCGAGCCTTCCGCCCGATGCGCCGAATCATTTTCTGGTCAACGTGCTGCCCGATCAGGTCGACGGCGTGCGCGCGCTCGTCAAACGCGAGACCGGTGTGGATGTGCCGCTCTATCCGATGGTGCGCGGGCGCCTCGTCGCGGTGAACGGCGCGCCGCTCGACACGACGCAATACGCCGATGTGCGCGCGCAGCGGCTCGCCGAGCGCGAATTCAATCTGTCGTATACGTCGGATCTGTCGCGCACGAACCGCGTCGTCGCCGGAGCGTGGTTCGGATCGGCGCGTGGGACGCAGGCGGGCATTTCGATGGAGGAGGGCATCGCACAATCGCTGAAGTTGAAGCTCGGCGACGCGCTGACGTGGGATATCGCAGGTGCGCCGGTGACGGCGAAGATCACGAGTCTGCGCAAGGTCGACTGGGACAGCTTCCGGCCGAATTTCTTTACGCTGTTCGCGCCCGGCGTGCTCGAGTCGATGCCGCAGTCGTATCTCGGTGCGGTGCGCGTGCCCGAGACGGCGAGCGGAAGCGCGTGGCTCACTGCGCTCGTTCAGCAATACCCGAACGTGCTCGCGATCGACGTCGGCGAGATCATTCACCAGGTGCAGACGATCATGGATCAGGTCGCGAAGGCGGTCGAGTTCGTGTTCCTGTTCACGCTCGCGGGCGGGGTGCTCGTACTGCAGGCGGCGATCGCGGCCACGCAGGACGAGCGAAGGTTCGACGCGGCGGTGCTGCGCACGCTCGGCGCTTCGCAGGCGCAACTGACGGCCGCGCAGGTCGCCGAGTTCGTCGTGCTCGGTGCGATCGCCGGGTTGCTTGCGGCGGCGGGCGCCACCGCGATCGGCTGGCTTCTCGCCGACCGCGTATTCCAGATTCCGTTTACCGCCGATCCGTTCGTCTGGATCTACGGCGTCGGCGGCGGTGCGGTCGTGGTCACGCTCGCCGGCTGGCTCGGCACGCGCTCGACGCTACGGCAACCGCCGCTCGCCGTGATACGCCAGTTGGGTTAGCGCAACGAACCGCATGACGTCGAAGACTCCCGCCACGCCGCCTTATGAGCTGATCGGCGGTAAAGCGGCTGTTCGCGCGCTCGTCGAGCGCTTCTATGATCTGATGGAGCTGGAGCCTGCGTTCGCGCAACTGCGCTCGGTCCACGGCGAGTCGCTCGCGAGCGCGCGCGAGAAGCTGTTTCTGTTCCTGTCCGGATGGCTCGGCGGGCCGTCGCTGTACATCGATCGATTCGGACATCCGCGGTTGCGCGCGCGGCATCTGCCCTTCGCGATCGGCGCGATCGAGCGCGACCAGTGGCTCGCGTGCATGCGACGCGCGCTCGCCGACACCGGCATCGACGCCTCGCTCGCCGACGGATTGATGGACGCGTTCTTCCAGACGGCCGACTGGATGCGCAACAAATAAGTAGGGTCAAAATAAGTAGGGTCAGACTCGACTTTCCCCGCGCGGCACCGTCACAAATAAGTAGGGTCAGACTCGACTTTCGACGTCCGGCACTGTTCTGCCGACGAACTTCAGGGAAAGTCGAGTCTGACCCTACTTATTTGAAAGTCGAGTCTGACCCTACTTATTTTCTACTTATTTTCCGGCGAGGACCGATTCGCGTGACAGCAGCCGCGCCGCCCCCAGGAGCGCGAGCAGCGCCAACAGCGCCGGCGCCGCGTACGACTGCAGCAGATCGAGCGACGGCAGCGCCTCGCCGCGCAACGCCCGGTTGAGCAGTGTGTACTGACCCGAGATCGGCACCATCGTCAGCCATTCCGGTTCCTTGCGCTGCAGGAACAGCTGGACGACGGGAAGCATCGACACGACGAACAGCAAAGCCGATACGTTGGCCTGCGCTTCCTTGTGGGTGCGGCCGCGTGCGCCGACGTACAGAAGCACGGCCGGCAGCAGCGCGACGAGCGGGATCAGCACGATGACGAAGCGCGCGAGCTCGCGCGCGCCGAACAGGAACGGGATGCCGACCGCCGGCAGCGGCGCGAAGCGCAACGTCAGGTAGAAGCCCGACAACGTGAGGCCGACGACCGTCGCATTGAGCACCGCGACGGCGAGCCACTTTCCGACCGCGAGCTCGAGCGCGGTCGCCGGTGTCGCGAGCAGCGGCTCGAGCGACTGCCGTTCGCGCTCGCCGGCCGTCGCGTCGAGTGAGGCCGCCATGCCGCCCATCAGCGAGGCGAACAGGCCGTAGTAGGCGACGAGGAACAGCACGAGCGATCCCGAGCTCTGCGGTGTGGCGAGATCGCGCGCCTCCACGTTGAGCGGGCTGCCGACCTCCGGCGCGACGCCGCGCATGAGCAGCCGTGCGCGTCCCCATTCGCGATTGTATGCGCGCAACAGCAACTCGGTCTGGTCGATCGATGCGCGGGCGCGATCGCGCGAGCGGTCGAACACGAGCCGCACCGTTCCCGGCTTGCCCTTCGCGACGTCGGCGGCGAAATTCGGATCGATCTCGAGCGCGACGTCGAGCTCGCCGCTGCTCACCTTCGCCTCGACATCGGCGGGCGCCGGCGTCAGCTTCACCTGCTGTCGCTCGAGGAACGCGACCAGCGCCGGCGCGTGCTCGCCGCCTGCAAACGCAAGCGTGAGCTCGCGCGCTCTGTCCGCCTGGCGCGCGAAGAGATTCAGGATCAGCACGAGGAAGATCGGTCCGGCGATGATCGCCGTCATCAGCGTCACCATGATCGTGCGCCGGTCGCGGAACGTGTCGACGACTTCCTTGCGCGCGATCGTCGCGACGCGCGCGACTGCCGAATTCTGCGTCGCATTGACCATCTACGCGGCCAAACCCTCTCCCGAGCCGAGCAGCCGCACGAAGGCTTCTTCGAGCGAGGCGGCGCCGGTTTGCGCCAGCAGCTCCGGCGCTGTTCCTTCGGCCGCGACGCGACCGTGACCGAGAATGACGATCCGGTCGCACAGCGCGCTCACTTCCTGCATCACGTGCGAGCTGAACAGCAGGCACTTGCCGGCCGCGCGCAACCGCAGCAGCAGCTCGCGCAGCGCGCGCGTGCTCATGATGTCGAGGCCGTTGGTGGGCTCGTCGAGCAGCAGCGTCTGCGGATCGTGCACGAGCGCGCGCGCGATCGCGACCTTCATCCGCTCGCCCTGCGAAAAGCCCTGAGCACGCCGATCGGCGATGTCGGCGATGCCGAGCACGCCGACGAGATCGTCGACGCGCGCCTCGAGTGCCGCGCCGCGAAGCCCGTGCAGCTCGCCGAAGTAGCGGATGTTCTCGCGCCCGGTCAAGCGCGGATAAAGTCCGCGCGCATCGGACAGCACGCCGATCGAGCGGCGCACCGCAAAACGCGCGTTGACGACGTCGTGGCCGTCGACGCGCGCCGTTCCCGACGTCGGCACGATCAGCGTCGCGAGCATTCGCAACAGCGTCGTCTTGCCGGCGCCGTTCGGTCCGAGCAGCCCGGTGATCGCGCCGTCCGGCGCAACGAGCGACACGCCGTCGACGGCTTTCACCTCGGCGCGCTTGCCGAACGATTTCGCGAGCGAATCGACGTCGATCACGGCTGAGGCGCGAGGCGATCGGGCCACAGCGGCGTGCGCGCGCTGTGCTCGAAGTAGTCGACGCACGATGTTGGCAGCGTCGCGAAGCTGGGGTCGTCGACGAATGCGGCGACCAGCCGCGGGCCGCACGCATGCGGCGTCACGATATGGCCGTAACCGCGCGCGACGATGTGGCGGCTGTGCGATAGCGTGCGCGCGACCTCCGCGGCATATGAAGGCGGCGTGACGGGATCGAGACCGCCGGAGAGCAGAAGAACCGGCACGTCGCTTTGAACCGGCGCCCTCGCATCGGCGGGCGCATCACCGTGCGGCCACACGTCGCACACGGCGAGCAGCCGGCGCGCGAGCTCGCGCGCGCGCACGTTCGCGAGCGCTTCGACGTCCGCCGGCGTCACGCGTGGAACGTCTTCTGCGCATGTGACCGAATAGTGAAGTCCGGCGTTCATCTGCGCGACCAGCTCGCCCGAAACGAGCGATGCCGTCGCGTACAACGGACCGAAGTCGCCGCCGGCGGCGCGCTCGATCACCTCCGGCATCAGTGCCGCAAGCTCGGGCGCGTACGTGAGCGGCTGCAACGCGCCGATCACATGCTCGAACGTCAGCGTGAGCTCGCGCGGCTCTCCGGTGCGCGGATCGGCAAGGGTGACCCTGCGTCCGGTGCCGAGCGCCTCGCGCAGCCGCGCGAGCGTCGCGCCAACGTCGGAGTGCGCCGACGCGCAGCTCGGCGTAGCGCTGCACGCATCGATCACCGCATTCAAGGCTGCGTCGCGCGTAGGCCAGACGTCCAGGCTCACGCGCATCGACGGTGGCGCAACGCTGTCGAGCACGACGCTGCGCACGCGATCGGCGTGGCGGCGCACGTACTCCAGCGCGACGCGTGTGCCGTACGAGCCGCCCCAGAGGTTGATCCTTGCGTACCCGAGCGCGTCGCGCATGGCTTCGAGGTCCGCGACGAACGCAGCCGTCGTGTACTGCGCGGCGTCGATGCCTTTGGCGGCAAGCTCACGCGCGCATTGCGCTGCCTTGGGCTTCGGATCGAGCTCGAGCGCCGCTTCGATGCTGTCGTCCGGCTTGAACGCGGCGCACTCGAGCGGAGACGAGCGGCCCGCTCCGCGCTGATCGACGAGCACCAGGTCGCGATCCTTGCGTACACCGACGAGCTGGCTCGCGAGCGGTCCCAGATGCGACGCCGCCTGGCCGGGTCCGCCGGCGAGGATGAACAGCGGATCGGGCTTGGGGTTCAGCGTGTTGGCGGGCAACACGGCGACCTCGAGCGCGATCGTCCTGCCCGCGGGCTTGCGTCGATCCTCGGGAACGGTGAGCGTGCCGCATTGCGCAGCCAGCGCAAGCTTCGGCAGCCGGCATTCGGTGAGCGCGAGCTTGCGCTCGCTCGCGCGATCCGCGCCGCAGCCGGCGAGCGCCGCCACCACGAGCACGCGCACGACGATGCCGGCGTATCGGGACATGGCGCGCGATGGTAGCAGAGGCCGGCGTCGTATACTGATCGGTCCTTGCGGGCGCCACGATGAGCACGCGCGACCTCGAACCCGGTATCGTCACCGATCTGACGGACCGCCTGACGTACGCCGGTTATCTGTGTCTCGACCGGCTGCTGACGGCGCAGCAACCGCTGTCCGGTGTCGCGGGCGCGCCGCCGCGCCACGACGAGATGCTCTTCATCATCCAGCATCAGACGTCCGAGCTGTGGATGAAGCTTGCGATCCACGAGCTCAAGGCGGCGGTGCGCTTCGTGCAGCAGGACAAGCTCGAGCTTTGCTTCAAGATCCTCGCGCGCGTGAAGTCGATCCAGAAGCAGCTGTTCGAGCAATGGGCGGTGCTCGAGACGCTGACCCCTTCCGAATACGAGGCGTTCCGCCCTTCGCTCGGCCAGGCGTCGGGATTCCAGTCCGCGCAGTACCGCGCGCTCGAGTTCCTGCTCGGCAACAAGCATGCGTCGTCGATCGACGTATTCCGCTACGACCCCGCGATCCACGCCGAGCTGACCGAGTTGCTGCATGCGCCGAGCCTCTACGACGAGTTCCTGCGCCATCTTGCGCGGCGCGGGCTGCCGGTTCCCGCCGAGCGCACCGAGCGCGACTTCAGCGAGCCGTACGAAGGCAGCCCGGCGGTGGTCGCCGTGTTCAAGACGGTGTACGAGGATCCCGAGCACTGGTGGGATGCGTACGAAATGGCGGAGAAGCTCGTCGACGTCGAGGAGTCGTTCCAGCTCTGGCGCTTTCGGCATCTGAAGACGGTCGAGCGCATCATCGGATTCAAGCCGGGCACCGGAGGATCGTCCGGCGTCACGTTCCTCAAGCGCGCGCTCGATCACCGGTTCTTTCCCGAGCTGATCGACGTACGCACCGAGATCGGCTCGCGATGACGCCACGCCAGACGAAGTACGCGCGATGAGCGGCCCGGCCGGCACCGCCGAGACGATCGCGCGCGCCGTCGCCGCGCTTGGTCCGGGCCCGCTGACCGAAGCGGGCGTTTCGGCGCACATCGCGCCACTGTTTTCGCGCGTGCTCGGCGCGCAGCGCGGACGCGTCTATCTTGCCAACCATTCGCTTGGCCGGCCGCTCGACGCGATGGCCGACGACGTGCAGGAAGGCGTCGGCGCATGGTATGCACGCATGGGCGGCGCATGGGACGCGTGGAACGCGGAGATGGCGGCGTTTCGCTGGCGGCTCGCATCGCTGCTCGGCGGCGTGCGCACGGACAGCGTGATACCGCGCGCGAGCGCCGGGCAGGGGCTTCGCGCGGTGCTCAACACGTACGATGCGCCGCCACGTGTCGTGGCCACGCGCGGTGAGTTCGATTCGCTCGACGTAATCCTGCGCGAATACGCTCGCCGCGGCCGCATCGCGCTCACGCTGGTCGAGCCGCGCGCCGACGGACGCTTCGACACCGGCGACATCATCGCGCGCATCGAGCGGGGCACCGGTCTCGTCGTCGTGTCCGAAGTGATCTTCACGACCGGCCAGCGGCTCGCCGATTTGCCCGGGATCGTCTTCGCCGCGCACGCGGCTCGCGCGCGCGTGCTGCTGGATGTCTACCATTCGCTCGGCGTATTGCCGGTCGACGTGGACGCGCTCGACGTCGACTTCGCCGTCGGCGGCAGCTACAAATATCTTCGCGGCGGACCCGGCGCATCTTTCCTGTACGTGCACCCGCGGCATCTGGACGCGGGGCTGCGAACGCTCGATACCGGCTGGTTCGCGAAGGCGTCACCGTTCGCCTACGAGCGGCCCGATCCTCCACGCTTCGCGAAAGGCGGTGACGGCTGGCTCGAATCGACGCCGGCGGTGCTGCCGTTCTATCAGGCGCGCTCGGGGCAACTGTTCACGCTCGCGATCGGCGTCTCGCGGCTGCGCACGTACTCGTGGTGGCTGCAGTCGCGGCTCGTCGGATTGCTGCGCGATGTCGGCACCGCGGCCGGCGGCGGCCGCGCCGACCGCGGCGCGTTCGTCGTCGTTCGCGAGCCGAATGCGCGGGCGCTCGCCGAAGCGCTGCGCGAACGCGGCGTGGACGTCGATGCGCGCGGCGAATGGCTTCGTCTGTGCCCGGACCTGCTGACGACGACCCGCGAGCTAGAGGCCGCGGCGACCACCGTCGCCGCAGTCAAGACGACCGCCTGACTCGACGCGGTTGCCTCAAGCGTTGGCGAGGATCAGTCGCACGAGCCACAGCAGCGTGACGACGAAGATCGCGGCGAGCACGACGCCGACGACGATGACCTGAAGCGGCTTGATCGTCACCGCGTCACGCTCCATCGCCCTGCCTTTGCGCACGCCGAAGAAGCTCCAGAAAACGGCGGCGATCACCTGGCCCAGCGTGGCCGGTCGCGGGCTTCGCGAGGGGTCGGACTCGGGTGCGGGATCGGACGGCTGGGGCGCGGACATGGGCGCGCGGAAGGCGGGAAGCGGACTTCATGCTAGCACGCGACGCATCCAGTTCGCGCTCGGCTGCGTAATGCGGTGTGCAGCACCGTTGCCAACTGTCCATCCGTGGAGGAAACCATGACTCAACGCTCGAACGCCGTTGCGGGCTATCTCGCGGCGGTCGCGCTCGCCGTGACGCTCGCCGCCTGCCAGACGATGATGGCGCCGCAGAAATCGCTCTACGACCGCCTCGGCGGGCAGCCCGCGATCACCGCCGTCGTCGACGATTTCGTCGGCAACGTCGCCGGCGACGGTCGCATCAACGGCTTCTTCGCCCGCACCGACATCGCGCGGCTGAAGCGGCTGCTCGTCGAGCAGATCTGCCAGGCGACCGGCGGGCCGTGCACGTATACCGGCCGCGACATGGTCACGGCGCACAAGGGCATGAACATCACCGACGCGCAGTTCAACGCGCTCGTCGAGGACCTGGTGAAGTCGCTCGACAAGTTCAAGGTGCCCGAGAAGGAGAAGGGCGAGCTCCTTGGCGCGCTTGGCGGGTTGAAGCCGCAGATCGTCGGACAGTAGAAACGTTGGATATGTCATTCGCGCGAAAGCGGCAATCCAGCGTCTTCGCTTCGAAAGACACTGGGTCCCCGCCTTCGCGGGGACGACACAGCGAAAAGGCGCCTGCAGGCGCCTTTTCGCTTGAAATGCCGTGCCGTCACCCCATGTTCGAGACAAATCCGAAAAATCCTGGGGGTATTGCCGATGCGGTTCGACAAGCTGACGACGAAGTTCCAGCAGGCGCTCGCCGACGCGCAGAGCATGGCGCTCGGCAACGACAACGGCTACATCGAGCCGCAGCATCTGCTTTCCGCACTGCTCAGCCAGGAAGACGGCGGCACTGCCTCGCTGCTCGCGCGCGCGGGTGTGCAGGTGCCGCGCCTTCGCAAGGCGCTCGACCAGTCGATCGCGCGGCTGCCGAAGGTCGAAGGCACCGGCGGTGAGATCGGCGCTTCGCGCGACCTGACGAATTTACTCAATCTGACCGACAAGGAAGCCACCAAGCGTGGCGATCCGTTCATCGCGAGCGAACTGTTCCTGCTCGCATTGGCCGACGACAGGGGCGAGACCGGCCGGATGTTGAAAGAGCTGGGGCTCACGCGGCCGGCGCTCGAAGCGGCGATCGACGCCGTTCGCGGCGGCGCTGCCGTCGACACGCAGGAGGCCGAAGGCCAGCGCGAGGCGCTGAAGAAATACACGATCGATCTCACCGAGCGAGCGCGCGAGGGCAAGCTCGACCCGGTGATCGGCCGCGACGACGAGATCCGCCGCACGATCCAGATTCTGCAGCGGCGCACGAAGAACAATCCGGTGCTGATCGGCGAGCCCGGTGTAGGCAAGACGGCGATCGTCGAAGGCCTCGCGCAGCGCATCGTCAACGGCGAAGTGCCGGAGACGCTCAAGAACAAGCGCGTGCTCTCGCTCGACATGGCGGCGCTGCTCGCCGGCGCGAAATACCGCGGCGAGTTCGAAGAGCGGTTGAAAGCGGTATTGAAGGACATCGCGGCCGACGAGGGCCGCACGATCGTCTTCATCGACGAGCTGCACACGATGGTCGGCGCCGGCAGAGCGGAAGGCGCGATCGACGCCGGCAACATGCTGAAGCCCGCGCTCGCTCGCGGCGAGCTGCATTGCGTCGGCGCAACCACGCTCGACGAATACCGCAAGTACGTCGAGAAGGATGCCGCGCTCGAGCGCCGCTTCCAGAAGGTGATGGTCGACGAGCCTTCCGTCGAGAGCACGATCGCGATCCTGCGCGGCCTGCAGGAACGCTACGAGATCCACCACGGCGTCGACATCACCGACCCGGCGATCGTCGCCGCGGCGGAGCTCTCGCATCGCTACATCACCGACCGCTTCCTGCCCGACAAGGCAATCGACTTGATCGACGAGGCGGCCGCGCGCATCAAGATGGAGATCGACTCGAAGCCGGAGGCGATGGACAGGCTCGACCGGCGCATCATCCAGTTGAAGATCGAGCGCGAGGCGGTGAAGAAGGAAACCGATGAGGCGTCGCGCAAGCGCCTCGAGCTGATCGAGCAGGAGATCGCGCGGCTCGAGCGCGAATACAACGATCTCGAAGAAGTGTGGCAGGCCGAGAAGGCGCAGGTCGCCGGCTCGCAGCACATCAAGGAAGAGATCGACAAGATCAAGCTGCAGATGGACGAGGCGCGCCGCAAGGGCGACTGGCAGAAGATGAGCGAGCTGCAGTACGGCAAGCTGCCGCAGCTCGAGGCGCAATTGAAGCAGGCGGCGAGCAAGCCTTCGGAAGGCAAGGCCAAGTTCAAGCTGTTGCGCACGCAAGTCGGCGCCGAAGAGATCGCCGAGGTCGTCTCGCGCGCAACGGGCATTCCGGTGTCGAAGATGATGCAGGGCGAGCGCGACAAGCTGCTGCACATGGAAGAGGCATTGCACAAGCGCGTCGTCGGCCAGGACGAAGCAGTGCGGCTCGTCTCCGATGCGATCCGCCGCTCGCGCTCGGGCCTCTCGGATCCGAATCGTCCTTACGGCTCGTTCCTGTTCCTCGGACCGACCGGCGTGGGCAAGACGGAGCTGTGCAAAGCGCTCGCCGAATTCCTGTTCGACTCCGAGCAGCATCTGATTCGCGTCGACATGTCCGAGTTCATGGAAAAGCACTCGGTCGCGCGGCTGATCGGCGCGCCGCCGGGCTACGTCGGCTACGAGGAAGGCGGCCACCTCACTGAAGCGGTTCGGCGCAAGCCGTACAGCGTGATCCTGCTCGACGAGGTCGAGAAGGCGCATCCGGACGTCTTCAACGTGCTGTTGCAAGTGCTCGACGACGGACGGATGACCGACGGCCAGGGCCGCACGGTCGACTTCAAGAACACGGTGATCGTGATGACGTCGAACCTCGGCTCGCAGATGATCCAGCAGATGTCGGGCGACGACTACGGGGTGATCAAGCTCGCGGTGATGGCCGAGGTGAAGACGCAGTTCCGGCCCGAGTTCGTCAACCGGATCGACGAGATCGTCGTGTTCCATGCACTGGGCGAAGCGCAGATCGCCGAGATCGCGAAGATCCAGCTGCGCGCGCTCGAGGCGCGGCTCGCGAAGCTCGACATCAAGCTCGATGTCGCGCCGGCAGCGCTGAAGGTTGTCGCGCAGGCGGGCTTCGACCCGGTCTATGGCGCGCGGCCGCTCAAGCGCGCGATCCAGCAGCAGATCGAGAATCCGCTCGCGAAGGAGATCCTCGCCGGCAACTACGCGGCCGGCGAGACGATCAAAGTCGTGGCGACGGGCAGCGAGATCGCGTTCGCGAAGAAGTAGCGACCGGGCACGCAGTCGTCCCCGCGCAGACGTAGGCCCCGACGCCGTCATTCCCGCGAATGCGGGAATCCAGTGACTCTGCGCGAAAGACACTGGGTCCCCGCGTTCGCGGGGACGACGGGTCGCAGCGCCGCTCGATTACACATACGGCGCCCAGCTCCGATCTCCGAGCGAGCTCAACCAACCCAGCACGCCGGTGCGCTGTGCACGCGCGCCCGGCTGCACATGACGCTCGTCGACGTGACGTCCCAGCACGCAGACGCCCGCGGCGCCTTGCGCCTCGACGATCGTGAGTCCGCCGCGATCGACCGTGAAGACGTCGCCGGCGTCGAGAACGACGTCGCGCGTGTCGTGCTCGAGCGTCACCCAGACGGTGCCGCGCGTGACGCGTAGCGTTGTGCCGCGCGCGCCGTCGAGCCGGACCATCTCGCCCGGCGCGAGGTCCCACACCTTCGTATAGCCATCGCACACCATAGCCTGCCTCCGGTATTCATGCGTACAATGCATCTTTGGGGCTACCGCGGCGGGGGTTCGCCGCAGCGCAAGCATTCCGATGCCTGCGACTGCCATTGTGGCGAGCGCGGCGAGCGCGCTCAAACGGTGATTGCGAATGATTTGCATGATCCACGCGCATGCATAGGACGCTGCGCCAGCTGCCGTCGCTCGATTTCCTGCGCGGCTTCGAGGCGGCCGGCCGGCTGTTGTCGTTCACCCGCGCCGCCGAGGAGCTGTTCGTCACGCAGTCGGCGCTGTCACGCCAGGTGCAGGCGCTCGAAGCCGCGCTCGGCGTCCGGCTGTTCGAGCGGCGTCACCGAGCCCTATCGCTAACGCTCGCGGGCGCGACGTTCCATCGCGAAGTGGCGGCGACACTGGCCGCGATCGCGTCCGCCGCCGAACGCGCGCGCACCGGCAGCCGAGAGCCGGGTGTGACGCTCACGACGACCGTCTCGTTCGCGTCGTTGTGGATCGTCCCGCGGTTGCCCGCGTTCCGCGCGCGCCATCCGAACGTCGAGGTCTACGTGTCGGCGAACGATCGGACCGTCGATCTCATGCGCGGCGATGTCGACCTCGCCATCCGCTATTGCGCGGACGCGAGCGCGCCGCGCGAGGGCCTGCGTCTGTTCGGCGAGCGAATGCTGCCGGTGGTGAGCCCATCGGTCTCGCGCAATCCGCGCACGCCGCTCAAGCGCCCGGCCGATCTTGCGCAGCACGTGCTGCTGCATCTGGACGATCCGGAGGGTCGCACGCCATGGATCGACTGGCGGTCGTGGCTCGCCGCGAACGGCGAGCCGGATCTGAAGCCTGCCGGCTCGCTTCGCTTCACGCTCTACGATCAGGTGATCCAGGCTGCCGTCGGCGGACAGGGTGTGGCGCTCGGACGGCTGCCGATGATCGCGCAGTTGCTGCGCGACGGCCGGCTCGTCGCGCCGTTCTCGAAGAAATTCGATTCCGCGCGCGGCTACTACGTGCTGATCGCGCCGCATGCGCGCGGTCGCGCCGACGTCGAGGCCTTCGTCGAATGGCTCGCTGCCGAAGCGGCGGCGGTCGCCGAACCCGGCATTGCGCCGGCGCGCCCGCGACGTCAAGTCCTCAAGAGGCGAACATGAGCAGCGACGCTTCGTCGGCCGGCGGCGCACACGCGTCGCTCACGCCGTCGCCTTGGATCGTTCGCTTCGCGCATCTGGTTGCACCGGGCGCGCGCGTGCTCGACGTTGCGTGCGGCAACGGCCGCCATGCGCGCTTCTTCGCGGCGCGCCGCGCGCGGGTCATCGCCGTCGATCGCGAGCGATCGTCGTCGCGAACTACCTGCATCGGCCGCTGCTGCCGCTGATGGTCGATGCGCTCGCCGACGACGGCGTGCTGCTCTACGAGACGTTCGCGCGCGGCAATGAAGCGTTTGGCCGGCCGTCGAATCCCGCGTTCCTGCTCGAGCCCGGCGAGCTCGTCGATCTTGCGCTCGGGCGTCTTGCGATCGTCGCGTTCGAGCAGGGTTTCGTCGCCGGTGCGCAACGCGACGCGGTCGTCCAGCGGCTCGCCGCCGTCGGTCGATCGCGCGCGTGGCCGCCCATCTTGCGCCCGCCGGAACCAGCGGCCGCCTCGCCGCATCGAATGCGGTAAAATCCCTTTTTTTCCGAAAACCGTTCCCATGCTGACCGGAAGTCTCGTCGCAATCGCGACGCCCATGCGCGCAGGCGGCGCGCTCGACCTTCCCGCGCTTGGCCGCTTGATCGATTTCCACATCGCGAGCGGCACCGCGGGCATCGTGATCGTCGGCACGACGGGCGAATCGCCGACGGTCGACTTCGACGAGCACTGCCTGCTGATCAAGAGCGCCGTCGATTTCGCGCGCGGCCGCATTCCGGTGATCGCGGGAACCGGTGCGAATTCGACCTCCGAAGCGACCGAGCTCACCGCGTATGCGAAAAGCGTCGGTGTCCAGAGCGGGCTGTCGGTGGTGCCGTATTACAACAAGCCGACGCAGGACGGGCTGTACCGCCATTTCCGCGCAGTCGCCGAGAAAGTCGACCTGCCGCTGATTCTCTACAACGTGCCAGGCCGCACGGTCGCCGATCTCGCGAACGACACGGTGCTTCGTCTTGCGCAGGTGCCGGGCATTGTCGGCATCAAGGATGCGACCGCGGATCTCGGCCGCGGCAGCGAGCTGCTGCGCGCGCTCAACATGGCCGGGAAGCGCGACTTCGCCGTCTACAGCGGCGAGGACATCACCGGGCTGCCGCTGATGCTGATGGGCGGGCATGGCGTGATTTCGGTCACGGCGAACGTCGCGCCCAAGCTGATGAGCGAAATGTGCAGGGCCGCGCTCGCCGGCGACGTCGCGACTGCGCGCGAGCGCAACGACCAGCTGCTGCCGCTGCATCGCAAGCTCTTCGTCGAGGCGAACCCGATTCCCGTCAAATGGGCGCTCGCCGAAATGAGCATGATCCAACCGGACTTGCGGCTGCCGTTGACGCCGCTGTCGCCGCAGTTTCACGAGGTCGTGCGCGCCGCGCTTCGCGACGCCGGATGCCTCGAGGCAAAAGGTGTCACGCATGCAGTGCATTGATTGGCCCGCGCTCGCGCGGGCGGGCGTCGCGACGCTCGCCGCCACGGCGCTCTTGTCCGGCTGCGAAACGATCACGACGTCGTACGGCAAGCGCATCGAATACAAGTCCGTCGCCACCGCGCCGGCGCTGGAAATTCCGCCGGATCTCACGTCGCCGCAGTACGACGATCGCTACAGCGTGTCGACTGCGTCGGGCCTTGCCGCGCAGAACGCGACGCGTCCGAAGGCCGGCGACCAGATCGCGACCAACGCAGCCGGCGAAGCGCGCATCGCACGAAGCGGCAACGAGCGCTGGCTCGTCGTGAAGACGACGCCGGAAAACGCGTGGAACACCGCGCGCCAGTTCTGGGGCGATCAGGGCTTCGTGCTCGCCATCGAGCTGCCGGCCGCCGGCATCATGGAAACCGACTGGGCGGAGAATCGCGCCGAGCTTCCGCGCGACGCGATCCAGCGCACGCTCGGCAAGGTCGGCGATTTCCTCGTCACCACGTACAAGCAGGACAAGTTCCGCACTCGTGTCGAGCGCGGCACCGAGCCGGGAACGGTCGAGATCTTCGTGTCGAGCCGGCGGATGGAGCAGATGCCGACCGGCAAGATCGACAACTCGTCGCCGTCGGGCTTCCGCTGGATGGTCGTGCCGTCCGATCCGCTGGTCGAGGCCGAATTCCTGCAGCGGCTGATGGTGCGCTTCGGCACGCCGGAACAGCAGGCGGCGCAAGCGGTCACCGCATCGTCCAATGCGCCCGACCGCGCGCGGCTCGAATCGGCAACCGGCGTGAAGCAGCTCGTCGTCGAGGACAACTTCGATCGCGCGTGGCGGCGTGTCGGTCTCGCCCTTGACCGCATCGGGTTCACCGTTGTCGATCGCGACCGCTCGAAGGGACTTTACTATGTCCGCTACTCGGACCCCGACGCACCGAAGACGACGACCGGCGACTGGATGTCGAAGCTGATGTTCTGGCGCGATACGACGCAGAAGCCCGAGCAATACCGGATCCAGGTCAACGAATCGGGCGCGCAGAGCGTCGTGCTCGTGCAGGATCCCAACGGCGGTCCCGAGAAATCGCAGAGCAGCGAAAAGATCCTCGCGCTGCTGCGGGATCAGCTGAAGTGACGAACAGGTTGTCATTCCCGCGCAGGCGGGAATCCAGCGGCTTTCCCTCGAAAGTCACTGGGTCCCCGCGTTCGCGGGGACGACGAGCGCCCGTCGCGTTTTTCCGAGAAGCCGGTTAGCGCGCGCCGCATGCGCTTCGCGTCGCTCGGAAGCGGCAGCGAGGGCAACGGTCTCGTCGTCGAGGCCGGCGGCACCCGCGTCCTGATCGATTGCGGCTTCGGCGTTCGCGACACCGCCATGCGGCTTTCGCGGCTCGGTCTCGCGCCCGATTCGCTCGCGGCGATCGTCGTCACGCACGAGCACGCCGATCATGTCGGCGGCGTGCCGGCGTTTGCGGCGCGCCACCGGATCGCGGTGTGGGCGACGTTCGGCACGCTGACGATGACCGCCGACCGTTTCGACGATGTCGAGCATGTGTACGGCTTCGACAGTCACGACCGCTTCGCGATCGGCGACCTCGAGGTGACGCCGGTGCCCGTGCCGCACGATGCGCGTGAGCCCGTCGCGTTCGTGATCGGCGATGGCGCTGCGCGAATCGGGGTGCTGACCGACATCGGCATGTCGACGCCTCACGTCGAGGCGGTGCTGTCGGGCTGCGATGCGCTGGTGCTCGAATGCAATCACGATCTCGACATGCTGGCGGACAGCGACTACCCGTATCCGCTGAAGCAGCGCATCGCCGGGCGCTTCGGTCACCTGCACAACGAGGCTGCCGCCGAGCTGCTCGCGCGGCTCGATCGCTCGCGATTGAGGCACGTGATCGCCGCGCACCTGTCGAGGCAGAACAACCGGCCCGAGCTCGCGCGCGCCGCACTCGCTCAGGCGCTCGATTGCGAGCCCGATTGGATCGGCATTGCCGACCAGGACGCGGGCTTCGGCTGGCGTGACGTGATCTAGGGGAGGCAACGATGGAAAAGCGCGACGAGATCTACCGCGGCAAGGCGAAAACCGTCTACGCGACCGACGATCCGCACCGGCTCGTGATGCACTACCGCGACGACGTCTCGGCGTTCGACGGCGTGAAGCTCGCGAAGCTCGAGCTCAAGGGCGAGACGAACAACAAGATCAACGCGTACGTGATGGGCAAGCTCGCCGCGGCGGGCATCCCGACGCATTTCGTGCGCCTGCTGAACGAGCGCGAATCGCTGGTGAAGGCGATGAAGATGGTGCCGGTCGAGTGTGTCGTGCGCAACATCTGCGCCGGCTCGATGGCGAAGCGCTACGGCATCGAGGAGGGAAGGCGATTGCCGGAGCCGATCTTCGAGTTCTTTCTAAAGAGCGACGCGCTGCACGACCCGCTGGTGAACGAGGACCACATCCGCGTGCTCGGCTGGGCGAGCCCCGACGAGATCGCGCAAATGAAGGCGATGACGCACAAGGTCAACGCCGTTCTGAAGCCGCTGTTCGCGCAAGCCGGCATCGATCTGGTCGATTACAAGCTCGAGTTCGGGCATCCGACCGACGATCCCCGCGGCCCGCTGGTGCTGGGCGACGAATTCACACCCGACGGTTGCCGGTTGTGGGATGCGAGGAGCGGCGAAAAGCTCGACAAGGACCGATTCCGCCGCGACCTGGGGCAAGTGATCGAGCACTACCGCGAAGTCGCGAAGCGCATCGGCGCACCGCTTTAGTTGCCGTGCCCTCATCGCGCTCGCGCGAGAGCCTCGGATGAACGCCGGTCCGCCGCTGCTCATCTTCGGATGCGGCACGTTCGCCGTGCAGGTGCTCGAAATCGCCGAGCTCGCCGGTGGCGTGTCGCCGGTCGGGTTCATCAACAGCTTCGAAGTCCCCGTGCCGGGGACCACGCTCGAGAAGCTGCCCGTTCACCACATCGACGCGCTGCCATTCGCACCCGGTGACGCGCTCGTCATCGGCGGCGTCGTCAGCAATCGCCGCCGCATCGGCATCGAAGCGCTTGCAAAGCGCGGCTATCGCTTCGCCACGCTCGTGCATCCGGGCGCAACGATCTCGCGGCGCGCGACGCTCGCCGCCGGCTGCGTGGTGAGCTCGGGTGTGCAGATCGCCGCGTACGCCGATCTGCGCGAGCACGCGGTCGTCAATCGTGCGGCTTCGATCGGTCACGATACGCGGATCGGCGCGTATGCGACCGTCGGGCCCGGTGCCGTCATCGCAGGCAACGTCGACGTAGGTGAAGGGAGCTATGTTGGTGTCGGCGCCGTCGTGCGCGAGAAGATCACGATCGGCGCCGGAGCGGTGCTCGGCGCGGGCGCAGCGGTCGTCGACATCGTGCCCGCGCACGCGATGGTCACCGGCGTGCCGGCGAGAGTCGTGAAGAACGGCGTCGACGGACTGTGACGGCGGCCGAGCGCTCGCGACGATGATGCCGCTAACCGTGCTTCTGGCCGGGCCGCGATTCGCACGGCAGACCGGCGGCCTCGAGCGCGCGCTCGCCGATCTCGTGCGCGGCTTGCGCGACCTCGGGTTCGATGTCGACGACGCGACGGGCGCAACCGGTGTGCCCGAAGCCGACGCGTCGACTCGCGCGCCCGCGCGCACCGCGCTCGCCCCGCTCAACCGGCATCCGTGGCTGCTCGAGCGCTGGTCGCGGCTCGACGCGACGCGCCGGCGTGCGCTGCGCGACGTCTTCCTGCGTCGCGAGACGATCGAGCACGATGCGCTGCTGCTGCGCGATCTGGAGCAGCGGCTCGCGTCGCGGCGCCACGATGTCGTGCTCTATTGCGTCGAGGAAGCGCCTCGCGGCGGACTCGCGCTCGCGCTTGCGCGGCATCCGTGCGTGATTCCGGTCGCGATCGAAGGGCTCGCCGCCGAGCTTTCGACGCCGCCGCTGCTCGAGCGCTGGCTGCGTTGGCGCGGCGCATCGGCGCATCCGTGGTTCGGTGCCCACGCGAGCGCGCACGCGATCCGCTGCGCGATCCTGTCGAGCCGCGCCTGGGCGGACGCGACCGTGCGCGCGGGCCTCGCGCGCGACGCTGCGCACGCGGTCTATTTCGGTGTTCCGTTGCCCGCGCGCGTGCGCCCCGACCGCCCGTTCGACGGTCGGCTTCTCTATGTCGGGCGGCTGGTCAAGGACAAAGGCTTGCACGTGCTCCTCGGCGGCGTTGCGCGTACGCGTGCAATGGACCGCCGGACGCGGCTCACGATCGTCGCGGGTGACGGCCCGCCCGGCTACCGCGCGCTGCTCGAGCGTCGAATCGCCGATCTCGGCCTCGCCGACGCCGTCGAGTGGCGCGCGCCGCTGCCGCGAGCCGCGCTCGGCGCGCTCTACGCAGAGCATGACGCGCTGCTGTTCTGGTCGCCGTTCGTCGAGCCGGCGCCGCTCGTCGCGATGGAGGCCATGGCGGCGCGGCTGCCGGCCGTGGTGCCGCGGCCTGCGCGCGAGTCGCCGATCTACGAGGACGGCATCACGTGCGTTACCTACGATCGCAACGACGCCGACTCGCTCGCGCGTGCAATCGGTGGGCTCGCGAGCGATGCGCTGCACTACCGGCGCATCGCCGACGCGGGCGCGGCGCGCATCGCCGATTCGTTCACGCCGCTGCACACCGCTCGAGCGTACGCGCAGATCCTCGTATCGGCGATCGCACCCGCGGCGAGCCGGCCGGATATGCATTCGAGCGCGGTGCCGAGCTCGGCCTGAGCGGGCGATCGCGGACCCACGCGACGTGCGAAAGACAAAGGCCGACCCACCGGGCCGGCCTTCTTGTGCTTCGCAGTCGCTTCGTTACTTCTTCGGCGCTTCCTTGGCGGCTTCCTTGGCGGCTTCGACCGCCTTGCCTGCGGCGTCCTTTTGGGCATCGGCCTGGGGCGCGGCGGCTGCATCCTTCGGCGGTTCCGCCGTCGGCGCCGGTGCGGGCGCGGGTGCAGGGGCCGGCGCAGGCGTCGCAGCGGGCGCAGGGGTGGGGGCCGGCGTGGCTGGCTTCTGTTCGCTGCAAGCGGCAACGCCCAATGCAAGGGCGGCAGCGAGGATGATCGTCTTGTTCATTCTTGAAAAGTCCTTCCAGTGGTGTGGTGGGTACCGGTGTCGCATGGCACCCTGTCAGGTCGAACCGGGGAGCATGCGGCACCGATGCGTGCCATCATACCATAAAACCCTATTGATTCAAAGGCATTGTGCAATGCACTACGGGAAAGGCACTACAGGCCGAGTGTCGTTCCTGCGACGCCTGGCTCACCGGTTGCCCAGATTTCCTCGAACCGCGTCACGAGCGGCTTGGCTGCGACCGGCTGCTCGATCGCAAGCGACGCGCGCGGCTGGTCGATGTGGAAGCGATGGAGGAAATGGCGGCCGTCGACCACGACCAGCGGATCCATCGCCTCGCGTGCTTCGGCGCCCGTCTTGTACACCGTGATTGCATGGCTGAACGTGCGCAAGAGATTCGTAAGCCGAGCGCACGACGATTCGATCCATCGCGTGTCGTGCACGATGATGTCGAGCCTGGCGTTGCGGTCGCGGCGAAGATAGGCGATCAGCCGCTCGGCTCGCGCCGCGTCGTTCCATCCCATGTCCGACAAATCGCGATCGAACACGCGGATCGACTCGCGTGCGAGCTCGATCAGCTCGTCGATGGCCGCGACCTGCTCGCCGATCGTCATCAGCATCCGCTGGCTCGGTTCGGGTTTGTCGACGGGTTCAGCGGGTGCCGGTGTGGAGGTAGCCATGTCGATACCAGTCGTGGAGAGCTTTCATGGTCGATCGCGCGAGCGCGTGCACATCGGCGCCGCGAAGCGATCGCACGTTGGCGAGCCGCGCAAGCGCGTCGCGGTCCGCGTCGGGCCAGCGCGCCGCCGCGCCGTTGATGTAGACGTGCGTGTCATCGTAGAGCAGCTGCGTGCGCGCGTCCAAGCGAACGCCGTGTGAGCGGGCGTCGCGGGCGAATGCCGCTGGCGACACGGGAACCTCCGGTGCAACGAAGAACACCGAGGGCTTCGGCTCCGACAGCCAGCAGCCGAGGAAGCGGGCTACGGTCGCGCGATCCCATCGGATGCGCTCGATCAACTCGGCGTAGCGCCGCTGCATCGATGTGCCGATTCGCGCCGGCTCGGTCGCATGCTTCAAGTCGGGATCGGCATAGCGGCCGGGCAGGTCGATCTGGTCGCGCAGATGATCGAGGAACGCCGTGGCGAGCTCGGTGGCCGCGGCGGCGCGAAAGCCGATCGAGTACGTCGTGCATGCGTCGAGCGCGACGCCGTCGTGTGCGTGCTGCGGCGGAAGGTAGAGCAAGTCGCCCGGCCCGACGATCGCCTCGTGCTGCGGCGTGAAGCGCGCGAGGATCTTCACCGGCAATCGCGGGCGCAATGCGAGGTCCGCCTGGCGCCCGTAGCGCCAGCGGCGGCGCCCGGCGCCCTGCAGCAGGAACACGTCGTACGAATCGAAATGCGGGCCGACGCCGCCGCCCGGTGCAGCGTAGCTCACCATGACGTCGTCCAGTCGCGCGTATGGCACGAACGCAAAGCGGCGCATCAGCGCGTCGGCTGCGTTGACGTGAAGGTTCACGCCCTGCACGAGCAGCGTCCAGTTTCGCGGCGGCAGCGCCCTGAAATCTGCCCGCCGGAAAGGCCCGTGCGCAAGCGACCATCGGCGGCCGGCGCGAACGACCAGTCGCGATTCGACGTCGTCGCGTTGAGCGAGCGCTGCGAGTTCGCGAAACGACAGCGGATCGGAAAATTCCGGCATCGCGTTGCGGACGAACAACGCTTCCTTGTGCCAGAACTGCGCAAGAAATGCCGATGCGGATCGGCCTCCAAGCAATTGGCGCGTGGAAACGGAGCTCACCGGTGACGCTGCGGCGGCCTTCGGCATGCGGCGATTATAGGGCCGCCACTCCTGTAAAATGGCTCGATGCCGGCGCGTCCTTTCCGGCGCGCGGAGCCGCTCATGAACATCTTCGCCAACACCGTCGTCACGCTGACGTTCGAGCTCTACGAAATGGACGGAACGAAGGACGGTGCGCTGCTCGAGGCGACGTCGGAGCCGATCACGTACCTGCACGGCGGACACTCCGGCATGTTGCCGAAGCTCGAGGAGGCGCTGTCGCACAAGAAAGTCG
>WNGB01001226.1_pt1 | contig 42215 bp, 35 predicted proteins | sample 5400681 | NCBI WGS metagenome assembly WNGB01 (sample SAMN13153367, study PRJNA577476) | soil metagenome | isolation source: 115 cm soil or saprolite under grassland replicate 2 | place: USA:California | collected 2016-06-15 | reverse complement strand
ACACCAAGCATTCATCGTTTAGGGCTAGGACTACCGGGGTATCTAATCCCGTTTGCTCCCCTAGCTTTCGCTCCTCAGCGTCAATGTCGGTCCAGGATGCCGCCTTCGCCACCGGTATTCCTCCAGATATCTACGCATTTCACCGCTACACCTGGAATTCTGCATCCCTCTCCCGAATTCAAGCCATCCAGTATCCGACGCAGTTCCCAGGTTAAGCCTGGGGATTTCACGTCGGACTTAGTTGGCCGCCTACGAGCCCTTTACGCCCAGTAATTCCGAACAACGCTTGCCCCCCCCGTATTACCGCGGCTGCTGGCACGGAGTTAGCCGGGGCTTCCTTTAGCGGTACCGTCAGCCCTCCCGGTTATTCACCGGATGGGTGTTCGTCCCGCTCGACAGGAGTTTACGACCCGAAGATCTTCGTCCTCCACGCGGCGTTGCGTCGTCAGGCTTGCGCCCATTGCGAACAATTCCCCACTGCTGCCTCCCGTAGGAGTCTGGGCCGTGTCTCAGTCCCAGTGTGTCCGTCCGCCCTCTCAGGCCGGATAGCGATCGTTGCCTTGGTAGGCCGTTACCCTACCAACTAGCTAATCGGCCGCGGGCCCCTCTCCAAGCGCCAGGTCTTGCGATCCCCGGCTTTGATCTCCACCTATCCAAAGGCAGGATGTTATGCGGTATTAGCGACCCTTTCGGGTCGTTATCCCCCACTCTGAGGCAGGTCACCCACGTGTTACTCACCCGTTTGCCACTCTACTTACCCCTTGCGGGGCTTTCGCGTTCGACTTGCATGTGTTAGGCACGCCGCCAGCGTTGATTCTGAGCCAGGATCAAACTCTCATGTTAAAGGCGCATGTCTCTCGCCGTAGCGCCGTGAGGCGCGAAGGCGGAAACAAACGTTTTAACGTTGAGTAGCCTGTTGATTGATGGCTCTCTTACGTTGTTCAGTTATGTCAAGTATGGGTGGTTCACAGCTCGCTTTTCTGACCATAACTGACGGCCAGTGAAACGAATTGCGCTGCGCCACCCGCTGATACTCGACGGGTTGTCCACCTTCGCCTTGCGGCTCTGGTGAACGTTGTGCTTGCACGTTCTATCTAGTTTTCAAAGAACCGGAATTGCTTGTCCCCCTGCGACGTTGACCGTGTTTAGGGGAACCTTTCAATCTTACTAACGCGGCGGGATTTTGTCAACCCCTCGCCTTCTCTTTGCTTCCGATTTCACCGCCGAGCGTTCCGCCGCGGGGGATTGGTCGAGCCGAGAAGGCTTGCTTTAGAAGATGCCCGGCGGACCGCGCCGAACGCGCCCAATATACGATCCGAAGTGCCTACCTGTCAACCTCTTGCGCTGTGGCGGACGGCCTCGGATCTGGCAGTGTGCAAGCGAGTATAGACATCACTCGATGAACGATCAAGCACAGCGCTATCACTGCCTGATGTGCTGTGTCTCCATGCGTGTTCCGCTGAGATAGCGTGCCCGCTCCGTCGGGTCGTAGATCTTCACGCGTACGGGCGCATGAACTTCCGCTAAGGGAGGCCAGTCGAGCTGGCCGCAGTCCTGTGACGCAAAGCGGGTGCGAAAAGGGCTTTCTTCTGCATCCTCGAGCGCGATGTAGGGGGCGAACCCCCGCGCCCGCAACCACCCGATGGAGGCGTCAAGCGCGCTGGGTTCCACCGCATCCCACGCGAGCGTCCGCCGGCCGCCATGAAATCGGATGCTTCCGCTCTGCTGCACGGCAAAGATCACCGCGTTCGCAGGCAATGCGCGACGCGCGTACTCACCGGCGATGCGAAACCGCGACTCGAGCGCCTGCAGCTCGAACACGTGGCGCGTCTGCGCGACGTGCAGATACCAGCCGCCAAGCACGAGACACAGGAACGTCGCCACAAAAGATCGTGGCGACCTTCGGGCTAGAGGCGGAAGCCACTCTGCCACAGCGAACACTGCGACCACGGCAAACACGATCAACACCGGGAGCGCTGGCAAGAGGAAGCGGATGTACCACCAGTCGTCGAACACCGTATAGGCGAGGTACGTCGCGAAGGTCAGAATCACGGCTACCGAGCCAACGAGCGTGATGCGCCCGCGTCCGCGCTGCCACAGGATCCAAGGTCCCGCAAGCGCAAGCACGATAACCGGCGTCTGCGTCTCGAGCAGCCATCGCGGATACCGCGCGAGATTCGGCCACACGTGCGAAAGCTGGAACAACACGCCGCCTCCGCCGTAGCCGGAGGCGAACGGCGAGCCGTACCGCGCCGCATTCAGCGCGATCATGATCGCCGCCGCCGGTGCCCCGCCGGCGATGAAGCAGAAAAACGGGGACAGTCCCCGTTTTCCAGGATCCCCAAAATCAGGCCTGTTTTCGGCTCGGGACGGAAACGGGGACAGTCCCCGTTTTTCATTTTGCAAACGGGGACTGTCCCCGTTTTTCAGCAGCAGCGGCAGAGCGAGGACTAGGAACGCGAGGTTCGGGCGGACGAGGACCGCGAGCGACGCGCAGATCCCGGCGGCGATCGCGGCACGGAGCGTCCCGCGCGTCACAAAGACGAGCGCGGCGAGCCAGAGCGCAGTGGCAGGCACGTCGCTCATCGGCTGAACGGCCTGATAAAGAAAGATCGGACTGCACGCGAGGAGCACCGCCGCGCATGCGCCCGTGACGCCATCGGTCAGTGCTTTCCCGAGCGCAAAAGTGAGCCAGACAGTCAGCGCGGCGAAGATCGGCACCACGAGGAATACGAGATTGCGGCTCACGAGCAACGCCGGCGCCATCAACAGGGCGAGCCCCGCGCCACAAATCGGCACTGCCGCAAACGGAGGTTCGGGCGATGTAATGAATCCTGTCGGCGCAAGAGCGGCAGCCCCTACGCCGGGCGGCAACTCTGAGAGCACCGGCGGAAGTGAGGCATGCCCGCGCGCAAACGCTTCCGCCTGGAGCACGTAACACGACGAGTCCGAGCCTCCCGCGGCGTGCGTGTTCCACGCGACGGCGACGGCGAATGAGGCAAAGGACGCTGCCAGGGCGATCGCCGCCGGCCGCTGCGAAGAGGGGCCAAGTACGCCCGCCAATCTTGCCGCAAAGGCCTCGCGACCGAGGAGCAGTCGCGCCGCGATCGCGAGGGCGAGCGCGACGAGGAACGGCCTGATGGGATTCCTGGACGCGAGTGTCAGCGCGCCCGCGCGGAATACGAATCCGCCCGCAAGGAGGCTGACTGCAGACCATACCAGCGCCGCAAACGCGAGCCAGGCCAGAACATCGCCGAACCGCTGTCGTATAGTGGCGCCACGGCGCATGCGGCTATCGGTCATCATCCCCGTCTATAACGAAGAGCAGACGATCCACGAAGTCCTCGAGCGCGTCGCCACCGTGGACCTCGGCGCGATCGACATAGAGATCGTCGTCGCCAACGACGGGTCGACCGACGGCACGCGCCGAGCCATCGACGAGCGGCGCCTGCCCCGCGACCTGCCGGTGCATGTCTACCACAGCCCGATCAACCTCGGAAAGGGGGCCGCGGTTCGCCTGGGACTCGCCTTCGCTACGGGGGACGTGCTGCTGATCCAGGACGCGGATCTGGAGCTGGATCCGAACGAGTACGCGCAGCTGATCGCGCCGATCGTCGACGGACGCGCGGACGTGGTGTACGGCTCCCGGTTTCTCGCGCCGACCACGCGCGTCGCGTTCAGATCGCGCGCGGCAAACCGCTTCCTCACGCTGCTGACGAACGTGTTGTTCCGCGGCGGGCTGACCGACATGGAGACGGCATACAAGGTGATGCGCCGTGAGGCGCTGCAAGGCATCAGGCTGCGCACCGTCGGCTTCGATATCGAGCCGGAACTGACCGCGCGGTTACTGAGAGCGGGGCGGAGGATCGTCGAGGTGCCCATCTCCTACAATCCCCGCACCGCAGACGAGGGGAAGAAGATGCGGTTCATCGACGGCGTCGACGCGATCTACACGCTGCTGAAGTGCCGCTTCACGTAATCATCCGAGGGGCTTTGCCCCTCGGCACGCCTCCGCAAAGCTACGGCGATGTCCGCCGAACCCTTGGCGAAGGCGGAACTCCCCTACACGCTCACTCGCGGGGGCCCCAAGCCCCGCTCCGTTCGCGTGCCTCGCTCGCGGTGCTCGCTATCATCCGAGGGGCTTTGCCCCTCGGCACGCCTCCACAATGCTACGGCGATGTCCGCCGAACCCTTGGCGAAGGCGGAACTCCCCTACACGCTCACTCGCGGGCCCCAAGCACCGCTCCGTTCGCGTGCCTCGCTCGCGGTGCTCGCTATCATCCGAGGGGCTTCGCCCCACGGCACGCCTCCACAATGCTACGGCGATGTCCGCCGAAGCCTTGGCGAAGGCGGAACTCCCCTACACGCTCACTCGCGGGGGCCCCAAGCCCCGCTCCGTTCGCGTGCCTCGCTCGCGGCGCTCGCTCGGAACAGCTCAGCGCCGAAGCCGGACGATGTGGTGGTCCTTCCGCCCTTTGCGGAGAATGAAGAGCTCGCCGCCAATCGCATCTGACGGCACCAGCCGCGCCTTCTCGTCGCCGACGCGGGCGTTGTTCACGTAGACGCCGCCACTCTTCAGCAGCCGCATCGCCTCGCTTTTCGACGGCACCAGCTTCACGCGCGCGAGCAGATCTGCGACGCCGATTCCCTCTGCGGGCAAATCGAGCTCGGTCGACGGCGCGTCCTCGAACACCATGAGGACGTCCTCGACCCGCACGCCGTCGAAGCTCTCGCCGAACAACAGCCGCGCCGCCCGTTCGGCGCGCTGCACCTGGTCGCCCCCGTGCACGAGCGACGTCACGGCACGGGCGAGCGCCCGCTGCGCCTCGCGCCGTTCGGGATGGTCCGCCGTGGCCGCCGCGAGCGCCTCGATCTCCTCGGACGTCATGAACGTGAAGAACTTCAGGTGGCGCACGACGTCGCGATCGTCGCTGTTCAACCAGAACTGGTAGAACCGGAACGGCGAGGTGCGCTGCGGATCGAGCCACACCGTGCCCGCCTCGGTCTTCCCGAATTTGACGCCGGACGAGGTCTGCATCAACGGCCAGACGAGGCCGTGACACTTCGCGGCGCGCACCTTCCGAATCAGGTCGATCCCGGCGGTGATGTTGCCCCACTGATCGCTGCCGCCCATCTGCAGCGTGCATCCATACCGGTCGAACAACTGCAGGAAATCGTACGCCTGCAGCACGAGATAGCTGAACTCGGTGTACGAGATGCCCTCTTCCGTCTCGAGCCGGCGGTTGACCGACTCTTTCTGGAGCATGTAGTTGACGGTGAAGTGCTTGCCCGCGTCGCGGAGGAACGACAGGAGATCGATCGTCCCCAGCCAATCCGCGTTGTTGACGATGCGCGCTGGATTGTTCGGCGTGTCGAAATCAAGGAACCGCGCGAGTTGATCGCGAATACCTTCGACGTTGGCGTCGATCTGTTCGCGCGACAGCAGCACGCGCTCCTGCGACTTGCCGCTCGGATCGCCAATCATCCCGGTCCCGCCGCCGACGACGGCGATCGGCTTGTGCCCGAAGCGCTGCATCCGCGCCAGCCCGAGAATCGTCAGGAGCGATCCGACGTGAAGACTTGCCGCCGTCGGATCGAAACCGATGTAGCCGGTGACAGGTCCTGCGGCGAAGGCTTCGCGCAGCCCTTCCGTGCTGTCGTACACCATCCCGCGCCACGTGAGCTCATTGAAAAGATCGCCGGCCACCGTCCGTAATATATCGCGTGCGGTACAATGACGCACTATGCGCGGCGCCCGCCACTGGGCACGGCGAATCAGAGAATTCAGCTACTACCTGGGACTCCTTCCCGCCGGACGTCACCACTGGCAGCACCTGCCGCGGTTCGTCCGCGACGCCCGCGCTTATCGCGCGGCCCCACGCACCGACGCATCCTTCCCCTTCGCGTGGGACAACGCGCAGCCGATGCTCAGCGACTACACCGCGCAGGCGGGCAGCGCGGGCGGCCACTACTTTCATCAGGATCTGTGGGCGGCGCGGCGCATTCATGCCGTTCGCCCGCGCGCGCACATCGACATCGGCTCGCGCGTCGACGGCTTCGTCGCGCACGTCCTCACCTTCATGCCGGTCACCGTTGTCGACATCCGTCCCCTGCAGAGTGATGTCCGCGGGTTGACGTTCGTGCAGGGAGACGTGTGCCGGCTCGCGTCATTTCAAACTGATTCGATCGAGTCGCTCTCGAGCCTGCATGCGATCGAACACATCGGGCTTGGCCGCTATGGGGATCCGATCGCGCCGGACGGGTGGCGCGACGCGCTGCGCGAATGCGCGCGCGTGCTGGCGCCGGGCGGGCGCTTCTATTTCGGGACACCCGTCGGACGGGAGCGCTTGAACTTCAACAGCGGGCGCGTGTTCTTTCCGCAGACGATCATCGCGGCGCTCGATAGCCTGCGATTGACGGCGTTCGGCGCGGTTGACGATTCCGGCGCGCTCGTCGACGATGCCGATCCTGTAACGTTCGCGTCCGCGGAGTACGCGTGCGGACTTTTCGAGTTCACGAAGCCGTGACGGTGAAGATCGATCGCCGCAGCGTGCTCAAAGGTCTTCTCGGCGTCGGCCTCGGTACCATCACTGGCGGCGCCGCGCACGGATTTCTGTACGAGCGGCATCATCTCGAGCTGACGAAGGCGCGCTTCCCCGTGTCAGGGCTGCCGGAATCGCTGCGCGGATTGCGCGTTGGCGTGTTGACCGACGTGCATCGCAGCCAGGCGGTGTCGCACGAGATGGTCGCGAGCGCCGTCCGCATGCTGATGGCGGAAACGCCGGACTTAATCCTGCTTGGCGGCGACTACGTCTCGTTCGCCGATCGCCGGTACGTGCATCCCTCGGCCGAGGCCCTGGCGCCGCTGGCCGCGCCACATGGCGTCATCGCCGTCCTCGGAAATCACGATGACGATCGCGACATGCCGGCGGCGCTCGTCGCGAAGGGATTTACGGTCCTGAAGGACGCGCGGACGCGACTGACCATCCGCGGCCAGGCGATCGATTTCGCGGGGATCAGGTTCTGGACTTATAAGGCAATCGATGTGGCGCACGTGCTGCGCGGGGCGCTGCCGCTCACGTTTCTGCTCGCGCATACGCCGAAGCGCCTGCACGAGGCGCAGCAGCTCTCCGTGCCTGCCGTCATCAGCGGGCACACGCATGGCGGACAGATCGTGCTGCCGGGGATCGGCGCGATTGCGGCACGCGAGTTTCCCGTGATTGCCGGCGTGGCGCAGCGACAGGGCACGTCGATCTTCGTCAGCCGCGGCGTCGGTACCGTGTACGTGCCGATCCGCGTGAACTGCCCGCCGGAGGTTGCGATCCTCACGCTGGAGCCGGTGCTCCACACGTAGCTAGTGCGTCCGCGTTCGCCGAACGCGGCGCCCGTCGATCGTCCATCCGCCGCCGAGCACCAGTGCTGCGGCTTCAGGATAGATCTCGTGCTCGATCTCGAGGATCCGCGCCGCAAGCGTCTCCGGCGTGTCGTCGTCTTCAACGGCGATCGCGCGTTGGAGGACGATCGGCCCGCCATCGAGATCTCCCGTCACCAAATGCACGGTCGCGCCCGCGACCTTGGTCCCGTACTCCCATGCCTGGCGTTGCGCGTCGACGCCGGGGAACGCGGGGAGGAGCGACGGGTGGATGTTGAGGATTGCGTTGGGGAACGCGTCGAGGAAGGTCCGTCCGAGGAGGCGCATGAATCCTGCGAGGCATACGAGCGCGACCTGCCGTGCGCGCAGCTCGCGCACCAGCCTTTGTTCGAACGCCTCGCGCGTCGGGTAGTCGCGGTGCGGGATCGTCAGCGTCTCGATCCCCGCGCGCGCGGCGCGCTCGAGTCCCTGCGCGTCCGCGCGGCTGGAGATCACCACCGCGATCTCCGCCCGCAGCCGTCCGCCCGCGATGGCGTCGATCAGCGCTTGCAGGTTGCTTCCCCGCCCAGAGATGAGCACCCCGATCCTGGGGCCAGACCGCATGAATCAGCCTTCGTAGCGGACGCGCGGTTCCGATGCGGATGATGCGGCGATGACACCGATGCGACGCGCGCGTGATTCGCCGCCTGATGACAGCAGCGAGAGGACGCGATCAGCATCGCCGGGGCCGACCACCAGGATCATGCCGATGCCCATGTTGAACGTGCGGAGCATATCCTCACGCGACACGCCGCCGCCGCGCTGCAGCCACTGGAAGAGCGGCGGCACCTCCCACGATCCGAGCCGCACCACAGCCTCGCTGCCCCTGGGCAGCACGCGCGGCAGGTTATCGGTGATGCCGCCGCCGGTGATGTGCGCCATCCCCTTGATGACGGCGGACTCGAGGAGCGGTCGGACAACCGGGCGATACGAACGGTGCGTCGCGAGCAGCGCCTCGCCCACCGTTGCGCCAAGCTCCGGGACACGGTCGTGTACGCCGAGCTTCAGGCGATCGAAAGCAATCGTACGCGCCAGCGAATAGCCGTTCGTGTGCAAGCCGGAGGACGGAAGCCCAATCAGAACGTCACCCGGCGCGATGCCGCGTCCATCGATCAGGCGGTCGCGTTCGACGATGCCCACGATGAAGCCGGCTACATCGTACTCGCCGTCGGCGTAGAACCCGGGCATCTCCGCAGTCTCGCCGCCCAGGAGCGCGCATCCGTTCTCACCACACGCGCGCGCGAGCCCTTCCACGATTTGGACCGCGACGTCGGGATCGAGCCGCCCCGTCGCGAGGTAATCGAGGAAGAACAGCGGCTCGGCACCCTGCACGAGGATGTCGTTGACGCAGTGATTGACGAGATCCGCACCGATCGTCGTGTGGACGCCGGTCATGAAGGCGACGCGCAGCTTCGTGCCGACGCCGTCGGCGCTCGAGACGAGCACCGGATCGCGCCGCGCGCGATCACCCAGACCGAAGAGACCGCCAAAGGATCCGAGCTCGGACAAGACGCCGGACGTGTACGTGCCGCGCGCGAGTCTCTTAATGCGCCGGACAACTTCGTTTCCAGCGTCAATGTCGACGCCCGACTGTTTGTAGTCCAATTTTCAGCGGCGGGCTTCGCCCCGCCGCTCCCCCCTGCACGCCTGCTCGCGGGGACCCCTTCGATCCCCGCTCCGCTCGCGCGGGCTCACTCGCTGTCGGTCGTTCGCTGGCACCTAGAACTCCAGCACCTGGATCAGCGCGTCCGCAACCTTGCGCTCGGGCGAGCCTTCCTTCGCCTGCCAGTAGGTCCGGCGAACGGTGGCGAAGAAGCGCTCCTCCTCGAGATCTTCTTCGAGCATGTCGAATGCATCGCGCAGCAGCAGCGCGGATTCCCGCAGATCCGTTCGGGCGGAGAGGAGCTTCACCGAGAGCGGAGTATTGCGCAGCGCGACCGTGCCGAGCGCGAGCGCAATCGGCGAGCGTGCGGGATCGCGCGCCGGGATTCCGGCATCGAGCAGCGCGGCGATCGCGTCCGGGCGACCGGACGCCGCCAGCACGCCCAGCGCCTTGGCGGAAGCCCTCAACAGATCCTGGAAACCGATGTTCGATGCGGCGAAGTTCATCGTATCGATCACGAACTTCTGGTGCGACGCGCAGTTGATGCCGAGCAGGCAGATGGAGGCGGCGACCGCCGGCTGGCGCACGCGCGGCGCGGTCCGCTGGAGTACCTGCAGCACTTCGAGCGCGCGCTTGTCGCCGATCTTTCCAAGCGACAGAATCGCCTCCTCCTGGAGAGGGCCATCCTGCTTCGAGACTTCCGCGATCGGCGCGTACGCATACGCGGCCTTATAATCGCCAAGCGCTTCGATCACGGCGCTGCGATAGATGTCCTGGCCGCGCATCACGAGCCCCGACAATGCCTTCTGCACGTCCGGCTCGTCGCCGTACGCCGCGAGCGCCCGCGTCAGCGCGGGACGAACGAACTCGCCATCTTCTTTCTCGGCCGCCTTCAGCAGCCGTGCCGACATGCCGCGTTCCGGATTGTGCTCGAAGTACGCGTACGCGACCGTGCGGAGCCGATCGTTCGGATCCTCGAGCGCCGACAACATCACTTCTCGCGCGCGCGGATCGTTGAACCCGGCGAGAAGGACGAGCGCGCGGAAACGTACGTAGCCATCCGCGTGCCCGCTCGCGGCAGTCATGAGCGCAGGCACCGCCTGCGCCGCCGGCGCGCGGCGGACTTCACGCGACGCCGCGGTTCGGACCGGCGCGTCGAACTTCCCGAGATTATCGATGGCGCCCTTGAGACCGCCGCCTGTCTGCGCGGCCGCGATCGCGGTCAGAGCGAGACCGAGACAAAGCGCGAGCGCCGCCTGTTTCACTCGACCGCCTTCAACGCGAGCTGGAGGTACGCCTGCTCGTCACGTGGGATCGCCACAGGATAGTTGCCCGTGTAGCAAGACGAGCAGTACGATCCGCGCTGCGTGCCGACGGCCTGCATCAGCCCGTCGAGGCTCAGGTATGCGAGGCTGTCCGCCTCGATGTAATTGCGGATTTCCTCGAGGCTATGGGTCGCCGCGATCAGCTCTGATTTGCTCGGCGTGTCGACGCCGTAGAAACACGGTGACACGGTGGGCGGACAGCTTATGCGCAGGTGGACTTCCTTCGCGCCCGCCGCCCTCACCATCTTGACGATCTTCCGGCTCGTCGTCCCGCGCACGATCGAGTCGTCGACCAGGATGATGCGCTTGCCTTCGAGCACGCTGCGGACAGGATTCAGCTTGATGCGCACGCTGAAATGCCGAATCGCCTGCTGCGGCTGGATGAACGTACGGCCGACGTAATGGTTCCGGATCAACCCCATTTCCATCCGAATCCCGGCCGTTTCCGCAAAGCCTGTCGCCGCGCACACGCCGGAGTCGGGAATCGGACAGACGACGTCGGCGTCGACGCGCGACTCGCGCGCGAGGATCCGCCCGAGCTCGGTGCGAACCTCGTTGACGCTCCTGCCGAACACGTAGCTGTCCGGACGGGCGAAATACACGTGCTCGAAGACGCAGTGCGCGAGCTGCGCCGGCGGAAAGGGACGCAACGATCGAAGGCCGCTGTCGGTGATGATGAGGAGCTCGCCCGGCTCGACGTCGCGGATGTAGGTCGCGCCGATGAGATCGAGCGCGCACGTTTCCGAACACACGATGTAGGCGCCATCGAGCTGCCCGAGCGCCAGCGGACGGAATCCATGCGGGTCGCGCGCGGCGATCAGACGATCCTTCGTGAGCAGCGCGAACGAGAACGCGCCGCTAATCTGGGAGATCGATTCGACGAGCGCGTCCTCGACGCTGTGCTCGCGCGATCGCGCGTACAAGTGCAACACCACCTCGGTGTCGCTGCTCGTCTGGAAAATCGATCCGTCGCGGACCAGGTGGTCGCGCAGCTCGCGCGCGTTCACCAGGTTGCCGTTGTGCGCGATGGCGATCTGGCCGTGCGCGCAATCGATCAGGATCGGCTGCGCGTTGCGAATCCCGCTTTCGCCGGCCGTCGAGTAGCGCGTGTGCCCGATCGCGATATGCCCCGGCAGCGTCTCGAGCGTCCGCTCGTCGAACGCGTCCGCGACGTGCCCCATGGCGCGTGAAAGCCGCATCTTCTCGCCGTCCGCAGTAGCGATGCCGGCGCTTTCCTGTCCGCGATGCTGAAGTGCGTAGAGACCCAGGTAGGTGAGATTTGCCGCTTCGGGATGCCCGAAGATTCCAAACACGCCGCATTCGTCCTTATACTTATCCTGCTGCTCGCGCTCTCCGAGCGCTCGCGTACTTGCAGCACCTGAGGCGCCAACTTGCGGCAGGTTCGTCATGCGACAGCCCTCTTGAAATGCTTCTCGAGTGCGGATGCCCAGAGATTCTCGGCTTCGGCGACGCCGACGTCTACAACTTTCTTGCCGTGGACATCGATCTCGAGGCGCGACCCGCCCGTGGTTCCGATCCGCCGAGCCGGCACACCAGCGGCGGCCGCCCACCGCAGCAGGTCCTTCTCTTTTGACGCCTCAACCGACACAACGATTCGCGAAGCGCTCTCACTGAAGAGCTCCAGGTCGTTCAACAGACTGATGCTGGCGCCGATGCCGCCACTGTCGAAGCATGATTCCGCGAGCGTGACCGCAATGCCGCCATCCGAACAATCGTGCGCGGAGCGAAGCAATCCCGCAGACGCGGCCTCCGTCACCAGTCTGATCAGCGCCGCCTCTCGCGCCGCATCGAATGCCGGGGCATCGCCGCGGACGAGCCCGTGCACGATCGTCAGGTATTCGCTGCCGCCAAGCTCGCCACGATCCTCGCCGAGCAGAACGACCGCGTCACCAGCCCCACGGAACGTGCGCGTCAGAACGCGCGACGCGTCTTCCATGACACCGACGACGCCAATAATCGGAGTTGGATAGATCGCGCGGCCGTCAGTCTCGTTGTACAGGCTGACGTTGCCGCCCGTGATCGGAACGTCCAGCGCGCGGCACGCCTCGGCGATGCCTTCGATGGCCTCGACGAGCTGCCACATGATTTCGGGTCGCTCCGGATTGCCGAAGTTCAGGCAGTTCGTCGCGCCAATCGGCTTGGCCCCGGCGCAGGCGACGTTGCGCGCGGCCTCCGCAACGGCAAGCATCGCGCCGCGCCGCGGATTCAAGTAGCAATATCGGCCGTTGCCATCGGTCGAGATCGCCAGGGCCCGATTGGTGCCTTTGACCCGAACGACACCCGCGGAGAGGCCGGCCGCGGCGATGGTGTTGGTGCGCACCATCGTGTCGTACTGGCGATACGCCCAGCGCTTGCTCGCAATCGTCGGCGATGCGAGCAGCGTCATCAATGCATCCTGCGGCGCGACCGGCTTCAGCGATGCCACGTCGAGCGCGCGGACTTCGTCGAGGTACGCGGGCCTCGTCGTCGGGCGGTCGTAGACCGGCGCCTCGTCGACGAGCGCGGTGTTCGGGATCTCGGCGACCACCGTGCCATGATCTTTCACACGCATCACGCCGTCAGTCGTGACTTCGCCGATGTGCGCCGCGTGCAGATCCCATTTCTCGAAAATCTTTTCGACCTCGGCCTCGCGTCCCTTCTTCACCACGAGCAGCATGCGCTCCTGAGATTCGGAGAGCATGATCTCGTAAGGCGTCATGCCGGATTCGCGCTGCGGGACGTGCATCACGTCGATCTCGACGCCGGCGCCGCCGCGCGATCCCATTTCGCACGTGGAACACGTCAGGCCGGCCGCGCCCATGTCCTGCACGCCGATGAGCGCGTCGGTCGCCATCAACTCGAGACACGCCTCGAGCAGCAGCTTCTCCATGAAAGGATCGCCGACCTGTACGGCTGGACGTTTCTCCAGCGCCTTGTCGTCAAATTCCGCCGACGCCATCGTCGCGCCATGGATCCCGTCGCGCCCCGTCTTCGCGCCGACGTAGTAGACGGGGTTCCCGGCGCCCGAGGCGTTTCCCTTCACGAGTGCATCGGCGGCGACGATGCCGAGACAAAGCACGTTGACGAGCGGATTGCTCGTATACGGATCGCCGAACGCGATCTCGCCGCCGACCGTCGGGATGCCGATGGAGTTGCCGTAGCCTGCAATGCCGCTGACCACGCCTTCCATGATCCGGCGCGTGCGCGCGGCGTCCTTTCCGTCGAGAGGGCCGAACCGCAATGCGTTCAGCAGCGCGATCGGCCGCGCGCCCATCGTGAAAATGTCGCGGATGATGCCGCCGACGCCGGTCGCCGCCCCCTGGTAAGGCTCGATGAACGACGGATGGTTGTGCGATTCAATCTTGAAGACGGCCGCGAGGCCGCCGCCGATGTCGACGGCGCCCGCGTTCTCGCCAGGACCCTGCAGCACGCGCGGACCTTTCGTCGGCAGCTTTTTCAGGTGAATGCGCGAGCTCTTGTAGCTGCAGTGCTCGGACCACATCACCGAGAAGATGCCGAGCTCGGTCTCGGTCGGCTCCCGTTTCAGCGAGCGCTTGATGCGCTCGTATTCCTCTGGGGTGACCGTGCTCATGCCGTCCTTACGGCCCGCTCGCGCGCCACCGACGCGAGGACCGACTGAAAGAGGATCAGGCCATCTCCGCTGCCGAGCGTAGGCTCGCACGCGCGCTCGGGATGCGGCATCAAGCCAACCACGTTGCGCCCCTCGTTGCAGATGCCGGCGATGTTGTTCGCCGCACCGTTTGGATTGGCCGCATCGGTGACCTCTCCACGCGCGTCGCAGTAGCGGAAGATCACGCGCCGCTGCGCCTCGAGACTGCGGATCACGTCCGGTTCGGCGTAGTAGTTCCCCTCGCCATGCGCGATCGGCAGCCGGAGTCGCTGGCCTTTCATCGCGGACGCGGTGAACGGCGTATCGGTCTCTTCAACGCGCACGGTCACGTGTTCGCAGTGAAACTTGAGATCACGGTTCCGCAGCATCGCGCCCGGCAGCAGGCCGGATTCGAGCAGCACCTGGAAGCCGTTGCAGATCCCGAGCACCGGTCCACCCTTCTTCGCGAAATCGAGGATCGCCGGCATGATCGGTGAGAACCGCGCGATCGCGCCGGTGCGAAGATAATCGCCGTGTGCGAAACCACCCGGCAGGACGACGACGTCCGCGCCTTTGAGCGACGTGTCCTTGTGCCACAGGAACTCTGCCTCCTGGCCGAGCACGTGCTTCGCGGCGTGATACGCGTCGTGATCGCAGTTGGATCCCGGGAACACGACAACGCCGAATTTCATATTTCAACTCCGCTCGGTGGGGCCGCTTTAACATTCCCGACCTCGCTGCGCGCTCGCGGTCGCCTTCGGAGACTTCCCTCCGGCGCTCGCTTGCGGCCGCAGGCGCTGTTTTCAACGCCGCTCTGAGGGGCGCTGTTTTCGTTACTCAACTTCCACCCGATAGCTTTCAATCACCGGATTGGCGAGGACCTTGTTGGCCACCTCCGATGCAAGGTTGTGCGCCTCATCCTCCGAGGTCGTGTCGAGCTCGAGCTCGAAGAACTTGCCTTGGCGGACATCGGCGACGGCGACGTAGCCAAGCGAGTGCAAGGCGTCCTGGATCGTCTTGCCCTGCGGATCGAAAACGGATTTCTTCAAAGTTACGAACACCCGAGCTTTCATCGTCCTCCGGATCTGTAGCTTCCGCCTTCAGGCGGAAGCCAGCGTCGCGGCTCCTTTGAACACCCTGTCCATGACCGCGTCGACGTTGCGCAGCTGATCGTCCAGGTCGAACGCCTTCTCGACTTCCGCGGCCGTGAGCACTTTCATCACGTCGGCGTCGGCGAGCAACAGCGTCTTGAAGTCCTTCTGCTCGTGGAACGCGCGCATCGCATTCCGCTGGACCCATTCGTAGGCCTGCTCGCGCGAGATGCCGCGGCGCGCGAGCTCGAGGAGCAGCGTGCCGGAAAAGACGACGCCGCGAGAGCGGCCGAGGTTCTCCCGCATACGATCCGGATAGACCACCATCCCGCGGACGATCCGAATGAAGCGCCGCAGCATGTGGTCGAGTGCGATGAAACTGTCCGGCAGGATCACGCGCTCGACGGACGAATGCGAGATGTCGCGCTCGTGCCACAGCGCGACGTTCTCGAATGCGGCTCCCGCATTCGCGCGAAGCAGGCGCGCGAGCCCGACGATCTGCTCGCAGCCAATCGGGTTGCGCTTGTGCGGCATCGCAGACGAGCCCTTCTGTCCCTTGCCGAAGGGTTCTTCGACTTCACCGATTTCCGTCTTCTGGAGCCCGCGAATCTCCAGCGCAAACTTCTCGAGCGACGCTGCGGTGATGGCGAGTACCGAGAGGAGCTCGGCGTGCCGATCGCGCTGGATCACCTGCGACGAGACCGGCGCCGGTTCCAGTCCGAGCCGCTCGCAGACTCGCGCTTCGATCGAGGGATCGAGGTGCGCATACGTCCCTACAGCGCCGGAAATCTTGCCGACCGAGACCACGTCGCGCGCGCGCAACACGCGATCGAGATCGCGCTGCAGTTCGGCGTACCAGAGCGCAAGCTTCAGGCCGAACGTCATCGGCTCCGCGTGCACGCCGTGAGTGCGTCCGATCATCGGTGTCCGCCGATACTCTTCCGCGCGCTCGCGCACCGCTTCCATCAGCGCGCCGATGTCGCGAACGATGAGCGCGCAGGCTTCGCGCATCTGGATCGCCTGCGCGGTATCGATGACGTCTGAAGACGTGAGCCCGAAGTGCAGCCAGCGCGCCGCCGGGCCGACTTTCTCCGCGACGGCCGTCGTGAACGCGATGACGTCGTGCTGGGTGACGCTTTCGATTTCCTCGATGCGGGCGATGTCGAACGCGCCCCTGGCACGCATCTCCGCGGCATCCGCTTTCGGAATGATGCCCGCGTCAGCCATGGCGTCGGCGGCGGCCAGCTCCACTTCGAGCCACGTCTCGTAGCGGCGCCGATCGCTCCAGATGCCGCCCATCTCCGGATGCGTATAGCGCTGGATCATTATTTACGTGGGGCTCCGCCCCACACCCCCGCCTTCGCGCGCAGCGCTTCGGCGGGCCGCCGTAGCCTTGGCGAAGGCCGGCCGGCTCGGTCGCTTGCGGGGCCCCCTACACCCCGCGCCGCTCCCTCGCGAGTGCGCACTGCCGTGCGCGCTTCCGTACCACGCAGCATCCGCTCTCCTTTGTGGCGCACGGATCATCCCAAATCGAGCTGCGCGCGCGTTACGTCGTGGGGCGACGGCCCCACGATCGTCGCGGCAAGCGATCCGTTCGCGAACAGATCGGTTGCGACCCGCGTCACGTCACCCGCGGTGACGCGCTCGACGCCGGCGAGCGTCTCGTCGAGGCCGAAGTGGCGCTCGAAGTAAATCTCCTGCCGCGCCAAGTGCGACATCCGGCTCGCCGTGTTCTCGAGCGAGAGCATCAGGCTGCCCTTCAGGTGATCTTTCGCGCGGCGCAGTTCCGCGTCAGGCACCGGCGCCTGCTTCATGCCGCGCAGTTCCTCGACGCAGAGATCGACGACCTCCGGAACGGCCTCGTTGGCGCAACCGGCGTAGATCGTGATGTTCCCCGCGTCACGGTATGCGCTCAAGCCGCTGAACACCGCGTAAGCGAGTCCGCGCTTTTCGCGGACGTTCTGGAACAGACGCGAGCTCATCGATCCACCGAGGACGGTGTTCATGATGTAGCTCACGTATCGATCGGGATGATTCTGCTGGTAGCTCGTCGTCCCCAGGCACACGTGACTCTGCTCCAGCTCTTTGGAGCGGACGAGCACCTGTGGCACGACACGCGGAACGGTGTCGTCGTATGCAGCGCGCTTGTCCGGGAGCGCAGCGAACGCTTCCCGCACGAGCTCGCGCACCCTCGCGTGGTCGATATTGCCTGCGGCGGAGACGATCAGGTTCGGCGCCACGTACGCATCACGGAAATACTCGCGCAGAATCTCGGCGGTGAAGGATTCCACTGTTTCTTTGGACCCGAGAATGGGTCTGCCGAGCGAGTGCCCCTCCCAGAAGTGCTGCGTAAACAGCTCGTGCACCAGGTCGTCGGGGGTGTCCTCGACCATCTTGATCTCTTCGAGGATGACCTTCTTCTCCTTGTCGATATCCTCCGCGTCGAACCGCGGGTTCATGACGATGTCGGAAAGGAGATCGATCGCAGTCGAGAGATGTTCGTCGAGGACCTTGATGTAGTAGCTCGCGTATTCCTTCGCGGTGAAGGCATCGAGCTGGCCGCCGATCGAATCGATCGCCTGCGCGATGTCCTCCGCGCTGCGGGTTGCCGTTCCCTTGAACAGCATGTGCTCGACGAAGTGCGCGATGCCACCGAGCTCGCTCGTTTCATGCCGCGAGCCGCGCGTCAGCCACACGCCGATGCTCACCGAGCGGACATGCGGCATCGACTCGGTGATGAGACGAAGACCGGTATCCAGGACCTCGCGTGTGACCATGCGTGAGTTCGAGCGTAACTGCTTGAGTGGAAAGGGATTACGGGAGCCGCTTAGAACCCCTATGTTATCACGCGGCGACCTATCGCGCAACCGCGGCCGCGCCGAAAAGCCGTGCTGGACGCGCAGGGTACAATAAAGGATCGCGAGCCTGAAACATGGCTCACGCCAGGCGCCGGCATGCTGACCCAATATCGCCACGATCTCGTTGAAATGGAGCTTCCCGAACTCGAGCAGGCGCTCGAGTCGATGGGGCACGCGCGTTTCCACGCGCGGCAGCTGTTTCAGTGGGTCCACAAGCGGGGCGTGATCGATTTCGGTGAAATGACCGATCTGGGCCGGGATCTTCGCAGCAATCTGGCCGCTTCGTTACGCATCGGCATGCCGGAACTCGTCCGCAAGGAAACATCTTCTGACGGCACGACCAAGTTCCTGCTGCGCCTTGAAGACGGGCAGCTCATCGAATCGGTGTTCATCCCGGACACGCCGGCGAACACGTTCTGCCTGTCGACGCAGGTCGGCTGCGCGATGAAATGCGGTTTCTGCCTCACGGGGAAGATGGGCATCATCCGCAATCTCACGGCGGGTGAAATCGTCGGGCAGGTGCACGTGCTCATCCGTGAGCTCCACATGCTCCAGTCGCGCTTCAACATCGTCCTCATGGGCATGGGGGAGCCGCTGCACAATTACGACGCCGTCATGAAGGCGCTGCGGATCCTCGCCGACGAGCACGGCCTCGCGGTGAACCCGCGCCGCGTGACGTTGTCGACGGTCGGCGTGTTGCCGGCGCTCGAGCGCCTCGCGACCGAGCCGCTGATGCCGAACCTCGCGATCTCGCTACACGCGACGACCGAGGACCAGCGCGACATGCTGGTGCCGATCAACCGGAAGTACGGGCTGAAGGAACTGCTCGACGCGTGCCGCCGCTTCCCGGTCAAGCGTCGCGAGCGCATCACGTTCGAGTACGTGATGTTGAAGAACGTGAACGACACCGACGAGGACGCGCGCAGACTGGTGCGGCTGCTGAGCGGGATCAAGGCGAAGGTAAACCTGCTGCCGCTGAACGAAGCAGCTGGCATCCCCTACGAGCGTCCGTCAGACGCGCGCGTGAATCGTTTCGCGCAGATCGTCGCTGAGCGCGGCGTGACCGTCTCAGTGCGCAAATCCCGCGGTCGCGACATCCGCGCGGCGTGCGGTCAGTTGATCACCGAGTCTACCCGCCAGAAATCGCCCGGTCAGCGTCTCGCAACGCTGATGCAGGTCTAGTTTCGCCGTCGGCATCGGCCAACAACGTCCCCTCTCATCTCCGAACGCTCAAGCGACAGACGCACCGACACCCGTTCATTTCGCGCGTGACCAGGCGCGATCCTCACCTTCAAGTAGTTGTCCGTCACCACGAGCGTGCCGTCCTCCAGTGTCAGGCCGGGACGGATCGTGCCGGCCTGCGAGGAACGGAAGCGGCGCGACAGGCCGACGCCGATGTCGCGCAGCTGCGTCGCGCGATCGCGGATGACAGAGCCGTGGACTTTGTCGCGCATTGCGGACGCGACGGTGCCGGGACGATCCGAGTACGGGAACACGTGCAGGTGCGTAAGCGGGGACGACGGTAGGTAGTCGAGGTTCGCTGTGAAATCTTCGTCCGTCTCACCTGGGAAGCCCACAATCATGTCGGACCCTATCGACGCGTGCGGCAGGCGCGCAATGATGCTGTTCACCAAGGCGCTGTAATACGCAAGCGTATAAGGGCGGCGCATTGCGGCGAGCATGCGATCGCTGGTGTGTTGCAGCGGAAGGTGGAAGTGCGGCAGGAATCGGCCGCTCGCGGCGAGGAAGTCGACGACTTCTGAGGTGCAGTCCATCGGCTCCAGCGAGCTGATGCGGAACATCACGTCGCCGCGCACGATCTCCAGCGCGCGCAGAAGATCGAGCAGCGACGCCGCGGGTGACAGGTCGCGCCCGTACGATCCGAGGTGCACGCCTGTCAGGACGACTTCCTTGAATCCCGCCTCAGCGACGCGCTCGACCTCGCTTACAAGCGTCTCGATGGATGTACTACGCGAAGCGCCACGCGTCGAGGGGATGATGCAGTAGGCGCACTGCTCTTCGCAGCCGGTCTGGGCGCGAATCGTGAACGCGGTGCGACCCGCGATGCCCGGCTCGATCGGCGCGCCGCACGGACCGTCATCGTTATTCGAGGGGCTTCGCCCCTCGAACTCCCCTGCACGCTCACTCGCGCCCTTCGACGTGAGCTCAGGGCGCCCCGAGCCCGATCGAGGGGCCGGGGCCCCGACCCCGCTCCGTTCGCGTGACTCACTCGCTGCGTTCGTTCGCAGCGCAATATGCGATGAGCGGACGAACTCCAACTTCTCCGGGTTGCGAACCACGCGGACGACGTTCGGCAGCGCCGCGACCTCATCCTCACATCGCGTCGCGTAGCAGCCGGTCGCGACGATCCGCGCGTTCGGGTTCTCGCGCGCGATGCGGCGGATCGTCTGCCGCGCGCCTTGATCGGCGGTCGCGGTCACCGAACACGTGTTGACGATGACGAGATCCGCGTCGCGCGACGGGGCTTCGACGCCGCCGCGCGCGCGCAGATCCTCTTCAATGCGGAGCGAGTCCGCGTGATTGACGCGACAGCCAAAAGTGACGATTGAGTACTTCACGATCCACGACTCATCACAAAGCCCACAAAGGCGACTAAGACCACAAAGACCTTTGTGATCTTTGAGATCTCGGTGAGCTCTGTGGCTATGCCGTCCGCCCCTTCAGTTTGGCAGCTGCAGCCTCGACCTTCTCGGCCAACTGACTTTTGTAAGTATCGAGCTTCTTCGCCATCGCGCTATCGCCGACGGCGAGGATCTGCGCGGCGAGGACGGCGGCGTTGGTCGCGCCGGGCTTTCCAATCGAAACGGTTGCAACCGGTACGCCGGGGGGCATCTGGACAGTCGAGAGGAGGGCGTCCAGTCCTTTCAGTGCCGACGAATCGATCGGCACGCCGATGACGGGGAGGATCGTGTGCGCCGCGACGACGCCGCCGAGGTGCGCCGCGGCGCCGGCACCAACGATGAACACCTTCACGCCGCGGGCGGGCGCCTCGCTGACGAGGCGCATCACGCGCGCGGGGGAACGATGCGCGCTGGCCACGGTCATCTCGCTCGAAATTCCGAATTCCTTCAGCGTATCGACCGCCGCCTGCATCACCGGCGCGTCCGAGTCAGAGCCCATCAGAACTAAAACTTGCGGCATCGTTCACGTGTCCTTTAACAGGAGGGCCATGAGAACAGGAGAAATCGTGTCTCTCCTATTCTCCTCGCCTCCTGATCTCCTGCGAAGAGACAAGCGCTTTCCGACCTATGTCACGCCGGTACTGCATCCCCTCAAACGATATCAATGACACCGCCGCGTACGCACGATCGATCGCGGCCTTGTAGTCGGCGCCGGTTGCGACGACGGTCAGCACGCGGCCGCCGGCAGTGACGATGTCGTCGCCTCGCCGCGCGGTACCGGCGTGGAAGATCGTCACGTCCGGCCCGCGCGACGCCGCGTCGAGTCCCGAGATTGGCGTGCCATTCTTCACTGTGCCCGGATATCCGCCTGCCGCGAGGACGACGCCGACTGAGACGCCACCGGTCAACATGACGGAACGGCCCGTCAGATCGCCATCGGCCGCGGCAGCGAGCAGCGATGCAAAGTCCCCTTCGATGAGCGGCATGACGGCCTGCGCCTCTGGATCACCGAAGCGAACGTTGTATTCGATCACCTTCGGCCCGGCGCACGTCATCATCAGGCCTGCATACAGGAAACCTCGATAGTCCGTGCCCTCGGCGCGCATTCCGCGCAGCACTGGCTCGACGATCTCGCGGAGAATGAGCGCCTTCGTCGACTCGTCGAGCAGCGGGCTCGGCGCGAAGGCGCCCATCCCGCCCGTATTCGGCCCTCGGTCGTCGTCAAAGATCCGCTTGTGGTCCTGCGCCGACGTAATCGGAATCGCGCGGGTGCCATCGCAGAGCGCGAAGAACGAGACCTCCGGACCGACGAGACACTCTTCCAGGACGATCCGCGCGCCGGCCGCGCCGAATTGCCGTTCGTCCATCGCGGCGCGGATCGCCGCTTCCGCTTCGACGGCGTTCTGCGCAACGACGACTCCTTTGCCGGCGGCAAGGCCGTCGGCCTTGAGCACGACAGGAAAGCCGAACTCGCCTGACGCGATCGCGCTGCGCGCGGCGTCCGACGATTCGCACACGCGGTAGCGCGCCGTCGGGATCCCGTGACGCGCCATGAAGCCCTTCGCGAATACCTTGCTGCACTCGAGCTGCGCCGCGGCACGCAGCGGACCGAAGATGCGGCGACCCGCCATGCGAAAGCGATCGACCACGCCGCGATCGAGCGGCAGCTCGGGCCCGATCACCGTGAGGTCGATGGACTCGCGTTCCGCGAGCGCAAGCAGCGCGTCGGAGTCGGCCGGATCGACGGCAACGAGTTTTGCGACGGAACCGATGCCCACGTTTCCCGGCGCGCAGAAAAGGGCCGTGACGGCCGGATCGCGCGAGAGCCGCCACGCCAGGGCGTGCTCGCGCCCGCCGGCGCCCGCGATCAGGACCCGCATGCGCGACTCAAAATATTGAAAATCAAGAACTTAGGAATGGACTTGACGATGGCAGGTTTACCGCTGGTATCGGCGCACACCTGTGATAGCCTAACGTATTCCGACGGATCCAAAGGGCCATACAGGGGTGCTCGCCACTTCAGTGCCACCGCGGAGATTGCAGTCGGCCGCAAGGGGGGTGTAATCAAGCTTGGCTGAAGTGAAAGTGCAGGATGGCGAGTCCATCGAGAGCGCGCTTCGCCGGTTCAAGCGGAAGGTGCAGCAGGAAGATATCATCAAGGATATCAAGAAGCACTCCTTCTACCTGAAGCCTGGCGATCGCCGCCGCGCCAAGCAGGCGCTGGCGCGGAAGCGGACGCGCAAGAAGCAGCGCCGCGAGTCGGATTAGCCCGCCGGAGCGGAGCGGGGCGCGGGGCCCCGCCCCTCGACCGGGCTCGGGGCGCCCTGAGCTCACGTCGAAGGGCGCGAGCGACGGCGCGAGGTGGTCCGGGGGACGACGTCCCCCGGACAAGATCGTGTGGGGCCGGGCCCGGATGGCCATGCCGGGGCCCGGCATCCCGCCAGGGTGGCGGGATAGCAGGGGCGAGTGAAAGAGGTAGTGATGGAGTTCCAGGACAAGAGTCTCAACTGCGTCGACTGTGGGGCCCCCTTCATCTGGACTGCCGGCGAGCAGCTTTTCTTCGCCGACAAGAATTTCAAGAACGAGCCGAAACGCTGCAAGAGCTGCAAGGCGAAGCGTGCCGCGCGCCCCTCGGGCGGCGGCGTCGGCCGCGAGCGAGTCGAAACCAGCACCAACTGCTCCGCGTGCGGCAAGGAAACCACCGTGCCGTTCCGCCCGACGCAGGGCCGACCCGTGTTCTGCCGCGAGTGCTTCCAGTCGCGGAAGTTCGCGGGAGCGGGCGGCGTTTAACATCGCACCCTGCCCTGCGGTACAGTAAAGGCCACGCCCCGGGCGTGGCCTTTGTTTTTTGCGGACCTTTTCGTCGACGCGTCGAGTCTAAGGTCCCAGCGATTCATCCCTGTTATGCGCATTCATCTCAGTGTCCTCGTGCTCGTCCTCGTGCTGGCTGCGGCGTGCAGCCGCGGCAACGCTTCCTCCGGCGGAGACCCCGCCGGGGGCGGACGCGGTGGTGCGCGGCCGGCCACCGGCGTCGGTATCGTGACGCTGCAGGACAAGCCCATCGAACTCTCTTCCGACTTCATCTCGACCGTGCGGTCGCTGCACTCGACGACCGTCCAGCCGCAGGTCGAAGGGCGCGTCACGCGCGTGTTCGTCAAGTCCGGTGCCGCGGTCCGCAGGGGCACGCCGCTCGTGCAGATCGATCCGGAGAAGGAGGCCGCGACCCTGCAGAACACGGAGTCGCAGCGCGCGGCACGCGTCGCGGATGTGACCTACTGGAAGGGACAGGTCGAACGGCTGCAGGCGCTCCTCAAGGCAGGTGCGATCAGCCAGAACGAGTTCGACACGGCCCGGCACAATCTGGATGCGGCGCAGGCGCAACTGTCGGCGCTCGACGCGCAGGTGCGGGAAGGGCGTGTGCAGCTCCAGTACTATCGGCTGACGGCGCCGACGGCCGGGGTCGTGGGCGACATGCCCATTCGCGAAGGGGATCGCGTCACGACGTCGACGGTGATCACGACGATCGACGACAAGGCCGGGCTCGAAGCCTACATCCAGGTCTCCGTGGACCAGGCGCCCGACCTGCGCGTCGGCCTGCAAACCCAGATCCTCGATTCTGACGGCAAGGTGGTGGCGAGCAACCCGATCTCCTTCGTGGCGCCGCGCGTCGATCCCGATACGCAAACGGTGCTCGCAAAGGCGCTGCTGCGCGACGCGCCGCCAGCCGTTCGCGTGCAGCAGTTCGTCAAGATCCGCGTGATCTGGCGATCCACGCCGGGACTGACGATTCCGATCACCGCGGTGTCGCGCGTGAACGGCCAGTATTTCTGCTACATCGCCGAACAGACGCCCAACGGCCTCGTGGCCCGCCAGCATCCGCTGCAGGTCGGCGACGTGAAGGGCAACGACTACATCGTGAAGTCCGGTCTCAAGCCGGGGGACAAGCTGATCGTGTCGGGCATCCAGAAGATCGCCGACGGCGCGCCCGTGAAGCCTGAATAATGTTCGTCAACACCTTCATCCGCCGGCCGATCCTCGCGTCGGTCTGCTCGCTCGTCATCATCCTCGCGGGCATCGTGGCGATTCCGACGATGCCGGTCGCGCAGTACCCGGCGCTCGCGCCGCCGCAGGTCTCGGTGAACGCGATCTATACCGGCGCGAACGCGCAGGAAGTGGAGAGCGCGGTCACCACGCCCATCGAGCAGGCCATCAACGGCGTCGAGGGCATGCTCTACATGAGCTCGTCGAGCACTAACAGCGGGTTCTCCAGCATCAACGTCACGTTCGACATCACGCGCGACCAGGACCTGGCGCAGGTGGACGTGCAGAACCGCGTGTCGCAGGCGCTCGGCCGGCTGCCGACGGAAGTGCGCGCGCTCGGCGTCACGGTCAACAAGCAGAACACAGGCTTCGTGATGGCCGCCGGCGTCTACGCCGAGCATGGCGAGTACGACTCGCTGTTCCTGAGCAACTACATCGACGTCTACGTGAAGGACGCGCTGAAGCGCGTGCCCGGCGTCGCCGACGTCACGATTTTCGGCGAGCGCAAGTACTCGATGCGGCTCTGGCTGGATCCGCTGCGGCTGGCGGCCCGGCAGATTACGGCGGGCGACGTCACGAATGCGCTGCGTGAACAGAACGTCCAGGTGGCGGCCGGCGCCCTGGGCCAGGCGCCGTCGCCGCAGGAGCAGATGTACCAGTTGAGCGTGCGCGTCGAGGGGCGCCTGCCCGAAGCGACCGACTTCGACAACATCATCCTCAAGGCGGGCGCGGACGGATCGCTGGTCAGGCTGAAGGACGTCGGCCACGCCGAGCTCGGCGCCGAGACCTACGCCGCGGAGCTGCGGTTCCAGGCGCAGGAGGCGGTCGGCTTCGGCGTCATCCAACTGCCGTCCGCGAATGCGCTCGACGTCTCGCGCAACGTGCGGACCGAGCTCGAACGGCTCGAGAAGAACTTCCCGCCGGGACTCAAGTACAAGATCGCGCTCGACACGACCGAGGTCGTCAGCGACTCGATCCGCGAAGTGCTGAAGACCCTCGCGGAAGCGATCGCCCTCGTCGTCCTCGTGATCTTCGTGTTCTTGCAGACGTGGCGGAGCACGATCATTCCGACAATCACGATCCCGGTCTCGCTGGTCGGCGCCTTCGCCTTCATCAACTTGATGGGCTACTCCATCAACACGCTGACGCTGTTCGGCATCATTCTCGCCACTGGCATCGTCGTCGACGACGCGATCGTCGTGATCGAGAACATCGAGCGGCACATCCAGGAGTACCGCGTCCCGGCGCGGCAGGCGGCGGTGGACGCGATGGGCGAAGTGCTCGGTGCGGTCATCGCAACGGCCCTGGTGCTGATCGCCGTGTTCGTTCCGATCGCGTTCTTCCCCGGCACGACCGGACGGCTCTACGCGCAGTTCGCGATGACGATCGCGTTCGCCGTCGCGCTCTCCGCCTTCAACGCAGTGACCCTCACACCCGCGCTGGCGGCGCTGCTGCTCGATCGCGAGCATCACGGCAAGAACCGCGTGTGGGCGATCTTCGAGCGCGCGATCAACGGTGGCACACATGCCTACGTCGCGTTCCTGAAGCGCGGCATGCGCTCGCGCTGGGCGCTGGTCGGCGTCTTCGTGCTCGCGCTCGGGCTCACCTACTGGGTGACCGCGAAGGTGCCGCGGGCGTTCCTGCCGGAAGAAGACCTGGGCTACTTCCTTACGCAGGTGCAGGCGCCGGCCGGCTCCTCGCTGCAGTACACCATCGGGATCGCGCGCCGCGCCGAGCAGATCTTCGTGCAGGACCCGGACATCCTGACGATGTTCTCGGTCATGGGATTCAGCTTCAGCGGTGCGGCGCCGAACCAGGGGATCATGTTCGTGCGGCTGAAGCCATTCGAGTTGCGCAAGGGGCCGAGCCACTCGGCGTCCGCGGTGATCGGGCGCGTGACGCCGAAGCTCCAGTCGATCCCCGGCGCCATCGTGGCTTCGTTCGCGCCGCCGTCGATCCCCGGGCTCAGCCGGTTCGGCGGATTCGAGTTCCAGGTCCTCGATCAGACCGGAACGGACATCAACACGCTCGCACGCGGCGCCTATGGCGTGATGGGCGCGGCAGCGAAGTCGTCGCTGGTGCGCGGCGTGTTCACGCCGTTCACGGCGAACGATCCGCAGCTGCTCGTGAGCATCGACCGGCAGCGCGCGCTGGCGGCCGGGGTGCCACTGAACGAAGTGACGAGCGCGATGCAGACGTTCCTGGGCTCGTCCTACGTGAACGACTTCCAGTTCAACAACCGCGCGTATCGCGTCTACGTGCAGGCGGACCAGAGATTCCGGTCAAGCCCGCAGGATCTGAAACAGCTCTATGCACGCTCGCGCAACGAACAGATGGTGCCACTTGAAACCCTCGTCACGATCAAGGAGACGACGGCGCCGCAGGTGATCGGGCATTTCAACCTGTTCCGATCGGCGACGCTGAACGGCTCCGCGGCACCCGGTGTCAGCTCGGGCGAGGCTCTCAAGGAGATGGAGCGCATCGCGACGAGCACGCTGCCCGCCGGCATGTCGTACGCGTGGTCGGGCATCTCGCTCGAAGAAACGAAGGCGGGGTCTCAGTCGCTGTATATCTTCGGGCTCGCGCTGCTGCTCGTCTACCTGACGCTCGCCGCGCAGTACGAGAGCCTCGTGCTGCCGTTCATCGTGCTGCTCGGTGTGCCGCTCGCGGTGCTCGGCGCCCTGTCGGCGCAATGGATGCGCGGACTCGCCAACGACGTGTATTGCCAGGTCGGACTCGTGATGCTGATCGGACTGTCGGCGAAGAACGCCATCCTGATCGTCGAATTCGCCGAACAGCTGAGGCATCGGGGCCTGTCGATCGTCGAGGCCGCGATCGAGGCGGGTCGCATCCGGCTCCGTCCCATCCTGATGACGTCACTGGCATTCATCCTCGGCGTCCTGCCGCTGGTGTTTGCCACGGGTGCGGGCCAGGAGGCGCGGCATTCTGTCGGCACGGCGGTCGCGGGTGGCATGTTCCTGTCCACGTTTCTGAACACGATCTTCATTCCGGTCCTGTACGTGGTGATCGAGACGTTCCGGGAACGGGTCGCCGGCGCGCCGGCCACGGACGGCGGCGCCAAGGCGTAAACCGCTGAATATTTGACACTTCTCAGAATCCCGTAGTACTCTGGCGGGTCTTTTTGAACGTCGAAACGTAAGGCTGCTATCGGCTCAGGAGAGGGATTGCAATGCAGATCGAGGAACGCGTCGTCGACGGGGTAACGATTCTCGACCTGAAGGGCAAGATGACGCTGGGAGAGGGAGACGAGCTCCTCAAGGACAAGATTAATTCCTTGATCCAGCAGGAAAAGAAGCAGCTGCTTCTGAACCTCGAGGGCGTGCCCTACATCGACTCAGCGGGCCTCGGCGAAATCGTCCGCACTTACACGACCGTCAGCCGCCAGGGGGGCAAGCTCAAGCTGCTGAACCTGACGAAGCGGATTCAGGATCTCCTGGCGATCACGAAGCTCTTGACCGTGTTCGAAACGTACGACACGGAAAAGGAAGCAATCAGCAGCTTCAAGTAAGGCACGACGCAAGCCCGCCACGCGGCTACTCGCGCATGGCGCACAGTACTTTACCCATTACGAAACAGGCGACGAGCGAGCGCTCTACCGCGCTGAGCCTCTTGGTGTCTCTCCGTCCATCGCAGTGGACGAAGAATCTGATCGTCTTCGCCGCCCTGCTCTTCGGCCAGCGCGGCAACGCTCCGGCATTTCTCGACCCGAGCGCAGTCGGTCAGGCCATCGCCGCGTTCGCAATCTTCTGCATCCTGTCCGGCGTCGTGTACCTGATCAACGACGTCGCCGACCGCGAGAAGGATCGGGTGCATCCACTCAAGCGTCGCCGCCCGATCGCCTCCGGCGCGATTGCGCCGGGCATCGCCATCGGCGCGGCACTCGTGCTGACGACAGGCGCCCTCGGCGCTGCGTGGCTGCTCCGTCCGGCCTTCGCGAGTGTCGCAGTCGTTTACGTCGGGCTGCAGGCGCTCTATTCCGGACCCTTGAAGCACGTGGTGATCATCGACGTGCTGACGATCGCGATTGGCTTCGTGCTGCGAGCCGTGGCGGGCGCGGTCGCGATCGACGTGCCGATCAGCCACTGGCTGCTAATCCTGACGATTCTGCTGGCGCTGTTCCTGGCGTTGAGCAAGCGGCGGCACGAGCTGGTCCTCCTCGCGGACGGCGCCACAGGCCACCGGCCGATCCTCGAAGAATACAGTCCATACCTGCTCGACCAGATGATCGCGGTCGTCACCGCGTCCACGCTGGTTTCGTACGTCATCTATACCGTCAGCCCGGAAACCGTGCAGAAGTTCCACACGGATTACCTCGGACTCACGCTCGTATTCCCGCTGTACGGCATCTTCCGATACCTCTATCTCGTTCACCAGAAGGAAGGCGGCGGCAGCCCCTCGGACATGCTGCTCAACGACCGGCCGCTGCTCGCATGCGTCGCGCTGTGGGCCGTGTCGGTCGCCGCCATCATTTACGGAACCAGTCTGCTTAATGGCTAAATCGAAAGTATCGATTCTCAAGACGTCGCCCGCGACGGTGCTGCGCGACTACCACTCGGTGATGAACCTCGCGGGATACCAGGATGTGGTCGCGAAGGACGCCGACACAGCTCTGAAGGTCAACATCTCGTGGCATTTCTTTTTTCCTGGCGCGTCAACGACTCCCTGGCAGCTCGAGGGCGTGATCCGGGGAATGAAGCAGGACGGGTACGATCCGAAGCTCATTCACGCGTGCCACAACCGCACGGTCGTCATCGACGCGCACCTCGGCGAAGCCGAGAACAAGCAGATCAACGTCGTCGAGGCCCACAAGCTCCGGAACATCCACATCTACGAGACGGAAGAGTGGATCAACATCCGCGAGGCAGTCGGGGACCTGACAAAGAAGTTCACCTGCCTGAACGACGTCTACCCGAAGGGCTTCATGATTCCGAAGCGCTTCATCGGCGAAAACATCATCCACCTGCCCACCGTGAAGACGCACGTCTTCACGACGACGACGGGAGCGATGAAGAATGCGTTCGGCGGACTGCTGAATGAGCACCGTCATTGGACGCATCCCGTCATCCACGAGACCCTTGTGGACCTGCTGATGATCCAGCAGAAGATTCACCGGGGCGTTTTTGCGGTGATGGACGGCACGTTCGCGGGGGACGGTCCCGGTCCGCGCTGCATGATGCCGTACACCAAGAACGTGCTGCTCGCGAGCGCCGACCAGGTCGCGATCGACGCGGTGGCGGCGAAGCTGATGGGCTTCGATCCGATGTCGATCAAGTACATCCGGATGGCGCACGATCTCGGACTCGGGTGCGGCGATCCTCGCGAGATCGAAATCGTCGGCGACACGGCCGCGGGCAGCGAGAACTGGCACTTCGTGGGGCCGTTCAAGAAGATGACGTTTGCCTCGCGGATGCAGCACAAGATCTATTGGGGTCCCTTCAAGAAGCCGATCGAATGGTCGCTCAAGACGGTCCTCGCGCCGTGGGCCTACATCGCGAGCGTCGTCTACCACGACAGCTTCTGGTATCCGTTCAACGCGAAGCGCATGATGCGCGACGTGCTCGCGAGCCCCTGGGGCAGGTTGTTCCGCAACTGGGAGTCGGTGACGCCCGATGCGAACGGCTTCCCGCAGGTGGGGGACGAAGACGCAGAAATCAAGCTGACCGGCGGCAAGGCCCTCGTCCGGTCGCTCGGCATCCTGGGCACCTGCATCACGCAGGCGCCTGAATTCCTGACCAGGCGCGCGCGGGAAGCGCGCGGCGGGGATCGCAGGCAGGCCCTGAAAGAGACTACCCATGTCTGATTTTTCGGTCCGGTCCGACAACGTCGACGTCGAGCAGATCATGCGGCAGATCCGGGCGCGCATCCGTGAGAAGCGCGGTGTGGACTACACCGAGGAAGAAATTCGCGAGCTCGCCAACGTGAAGCTCGAGAAGTTCATCGATCCAAAGGGCGTGCGGTCGAACCTGCTCGAGGAGTACCGGCGCGTGAGCACGCCGGAACCGGCCGCGCCGAATTACGCGTTCGGCGAGGACACCCTCTACGAAACACACCGCGCGCCGATTCGCTGGCTGCGATCGCTGCTGCGGCCGTTCCTCAAATTGCTGTTCAACCCGAACCCGCTGATTCAGGCGCTGCACATCCAGTCGGAGCTGAATCAGAAAGCCGCGGAACGGAACGCGCGCCGCGAGCAGCTCGACGCGCTGCACTACGAAGTGATCCACAACCTCGTCGTCGAGCTTACGCGGACGGGCATTGAAGTGAACAGCCTCAAGATGCGGCTCGAGTCGATGGCCAGCCGCCTCGACTTCGACGAGCGCCGCGCGCGCGCGCTCGAGGGAGTCGTCCAGTATCGCCCCGGCGCCGTGCCTCCCCTGCAGCCACCGACCGGTCACGATCAAAGCCGGCGACATGATGGACGACGTGATCAAGGTCCGAGGGACCAGGGGCAGCGTGGTCCGCGACCGCCGCAGGGACCTTCGCCGCAGGGACCGGGGATCCAGGGACCGAGAGACCAGGGGCCCGGCGGTAACGCTCTGGATAATGAGGGCAATGAGCGCCGCGCGCGCCGCCGTCGCCGTCGCGGACGGAGACGGCCGGGCGAAGAACGCGGCGGCGAGTTGCGACCCGCCTTCGCTGGCGGTGAATCAAACGCCAGCTTCGGCGACCAAGGGACGGCCCAATCTTCGGTCCCCGCGAACGATCAAACGCAAGATCGACCGTCGACCCTCGATACCTCCGCCTCCGCTGAGGCTACGGCGGACAGGCGACCCTCGATGGCCGATAGCAGCGAGGCTCCGGCACAACCCACGCCGTCCGCAGGCGAACCGCCGACGGAATGAAGCTCGCTGTCGTGGTCCAGCGCTACGGCGCGGACGTCAACGGTGGGGCGGAGCTGCACGCGCGCTACATCGCCGAACGGCTCTCCAGGCACGCTTCGGTTGAAGTCGTCACGACATGCGCGCGCGACTACGTGACGTGGAAGAATGAGCTGCCCGCGGGCGTGGAGACGGTGAATGGCGTCACGGTGCGCCGCTTCCCCGTCCGCCGCGAACGCAATCCTGACGATTTCGGACGGCGCTCGCAGCGCGTGTTCGAGCGGACCCACTCTGTCGCCGATGAACTCGGCTGGCTCGAAAGCGAAGGACCGTCGAGTCCGGCGCTCGTCGACTACGTCGAGAAGACAGCAAAGGACGTCGACTTCGTCATCCTTTTCAGCTATCGCTACTACCACTCGTGGCATCTTGCACGGCGCGTTCCCGAGAAGGCCGTGCTGGTGCCGACCGCAGAACGCGACGCGACGATCGGTCTTTCGATCTTTGGTCCCGTGTTCCGCGCGGTGCGCGCGCTCATGTACAACTCGCCGGAAGAGCGCGCGATGATCCAGGCTGCGTCGGGGAACGCATCAGTGCCCGGCGTGGTCGTCGGTGTGGGATCGGACGTGCCCGAGCGCCCGGATCCTGAACGCTTCCGGCGCAAGTTCAAGATGCGGCGCCCGTTCGCGATCTACATCGGCCGCATCGACGAGAACAAGGGATGCGGCGAGCTGTTCTCGCACTTCCAGCGCTACGCGCACGCGTTTCCGCGCGGCATGGATCTCGTCTTAGTCGGCAGCGCGATCATGAGCGTGCCGAAGCATCCGCGGATCCATCACCTCGGGTTCCTCGACGACCGCGACAAGTTCGACGCGCTCGCAGCATCCGACCTGCTGATCATGCCGTCGTATTTCGAGAGTCTGTCGATGGTGGCGCTGGAGGCGTGGGGACTCGGACGGCCCGTCCTTGCCAACGGACGGTGTGACGTGCTCAAGGGGCAATGCATCCGCAGCAACGCGGGGCTGTATTACGAGAACTACGAGGAGTTCGTCGAGGCGCTCTACTCGCTGGAGTCGAACGGTCCGCTCAACGCACGGCTGGGGCGGAATGGCAAAGAGTTCTTCAAGCGCCACTATGCGTGGCCGGTCATCGAGCAGAAGTACCTCGATATGTTCGCGCAGCTCAAAAAGGATCTTCCGCCTGAAGGCGCAAGCTACAAGGGAGAACGTGGCTACACGGGAGAACGTGTAGCTTCCGGCTTTCGCCGGAAGGCGGTCGAACCGTTGCCCGGCTTCTTCGCCCGGCGGAAACGCAATCTTCCGCCGTCTGAAGACATCCTCGCGACGATCCCGAGCGGCGCCGTGGTGGATCTTCCGTACAGGGTGGGAAGGCAGTCGGCTTGACCAAGCGCGTCCACCAGGTTCTCGCGACGCTCGGCTACGGCGATGCGATCGGTCACGAGGTGCTCGGTATTCAACGCGTGCTGCAGGGCGCCGGATACTGTTCGGAGATCTTCGTCGAGACCGCGGATCGACGTCTCGAGCAGCTCACGACGGACTACCGCGACATGGTCGGCGGGATCGCTCCGGACGACGTTCTCATCCACCACTTCTCCATCGGATCGCGCGCGTCCAGGACCGCCTACGCGCTGCCGGGGCACATGGCGCTCGTGTACCACAACATCACCCCGCCCGAGTATTTCCTCGGCGTGCACAAGGATCTGGTGAAGTTGTGCTTTCGCGGACGCCGCGAGCTGACGGCGTACATCTCGCGCTGCGAGCTCGCCCTGGGTGACTCGGAATACAACCGGCAGGAACTCCAGGATCTCGGGTTCTCTGAGACCGGCGTCCTTCCGGTCGTCCCCGACTTCACCCACCTGGATGTGGATCCGAACACGATGATGTCGGAGCCGCTCGACGACGGCTGGACGAACATCATCTTCGTCGGGCGGGTGATTCCGAACAAGAAGTTCGAAGACCTGATCCGCGCGTTTCACGTGTACCGCACGAAGTACAACCCGCGGTCCCGCCTGCTGTTCGTCGGATCGTACAGCGGGTTCGAACGATACCTGGCCATGCTCCACGGACTCGTCGCGCGCCTTGGCACGCCGGACGTGCACTTCCTCGGCCACGTCTCCAACGAAGAGCTCACCGCGCTCTACGACGTCGCGGATCTCTTTCTCTGCGCCAGCGAGCACGAAGGGTTCTGCGTGCCGCTGATCGAAAGCTTCTACAAGCGGGTGCCCGTTCTCGCGTACGCCGCGACCGCCGTGCCGGCCACGATGGACGGCGGCGGCGTGCTGTACGAGACGAAGGACCCCTTCGAAATCGCCAGGCTGATGGCCGCGATTCTCGACGACGCGAATCTGGAGGACCGGATCGTCGCGTCGCAGGATGCCGCGCTCGATCGGCTGCTGCAGAAGGACTTCGCCGGCACGCTGCTGCGCTTCGTCGATCGAATCCGTGGCACCGCCGCGCGCTCCGCGCCCGAAGTGCCCTACGACTTTTGGACGATGTTCGATCAGGCGGAACGACTCGAGGAGCTGCGGCAGTTCAGGCCGGCTGTGTATAGGGCGTTGCCGATGTCCGAGGACCGAGATCCGAGGGCCAAAACACCGGCATCCTCGACTTCAGCTCCATTGTCTTCCGGGCATCGGACCTCGAATCTCGGACATCGATGAAAATCCACCAATGGGTCCCGGCCGCGCATCGCGGTGACGCGATCGGCGACAGCGCGCGAAAGGTGCGCGCGATGTTGCGTGAGATGGGGCACGACTCGGAGCTGTTCGCCCTCACGATCGATGATGATCTCCGCGGTGACGTGCTGCCCTTCGCCGACGCGTCCGCGACCAAGGGTGACGTGACGATCTTTCACTTCGCCTTGCCGTCGCCGATGACTGGCGCCTTCGCGAAGCTGCAGGGAGTGAAGGTCCTGCAGTATCACAACATCACGCCCGCCGCGTTCTTCGCGCCGTACGACGCAGCGCTGTTCCGCCTCGCGGCGCTCGGCCGGCGGGAACTGGCGACACTCGCGGGCTGCGTGGATCTCGCGCTTGGCGACTCGGACTTCAACAGGCAGGAACTGGAAGCGCTGGGCTTTGCCCGGACCGGAGTCATGCCGATCGCGGTCAACACGGAACGGATTACGGACGCGCCGCCCCGGCCCGCGCTCGAGCGCATCCTTCGCGATGGGTTGATCAACATCCTGTTCGTCGGCCGGATCGTGCCGAACAAGAAGATCGAGGATCACATCCGGCTCGCCGAGCTGTACAAGCGCTACGTCGACAGCTACTACCGCTTCATTTTCGTCGGGCGGTACGATGGGTTGCCACGCTATTACTTGCAGATCCGCGCCCTGATCGCGCAATACGAGATGCTTCCGGATCGTTTCTGGTTCACCGGTGCCGTGCCCGACGAAGATCTTGCCGCCTTCTATCGCTGGTCGGACGCGTACGTCTCGCTCAGCGAGCATGAGGGCTTCTGCGTGCCGCTCGTCGAAGCGATGGCGGCCGACGTCCCCGTGGTCGCCTACGCGGCGGGAGCCGTGCCTGAAACCCTGGGCGGCGCCGGCCTGCTGTTCGCGCCGAAGGACCTGGAGGTCGCCGCGGAGCTCCTCGGCAGCGTCGTATACGATCGCAGCGTCCGGGACGGCGTGCTGGAAGGACAGCGCCGGCGGCTGCAGGATTTCGCGCCGCCGCGCATCGAGGCGAAGCTTTGTCAAATACTGGAAACGCTGCTGTGAACGAGCGTGAGCGAGTGAACCACGCGAGCGGCGCGGGGCGAAGGGCCCCCGCAAGCGAACGTGTAGGGGGGTCCGGCGGGGCGAAGCCCCCCGGCCAATAATGAGAATTGCCTTCATCGTCCAACGCTACGGCACAGAGATCCTGGGCGGGTCCGAGTATCACTGCCGCCTGATCGCCGAGCGCCTCGCCCCGAAACACCAGGTCGAGGTCCTCACGACGTGCGCGCAGGACTACATCACCTGGAAGAACGAATACGCCGAGGGGACGGATCGCATCCGCGGTGTGAGCGTGCGCCGGTTCGCCAACGCGAAAACGCGTGATATCGACGCGTTCAACCGTTACTCGGAATGGATCTTTACGTCCGCGCACACGCGCGACGACGAAATCGAATGGCTGCGCCAGCAGGGGCCATGGTGTCCGGCACTGCAGGAATACCTGGAACGCAACCACCATCAGTACGACGTTCTGATCTTCTTCACCTACCTTTACGCGCCGACCGTGCTGGGCGTGCGCGTGGCGCCGCACAAATCGATCCTGGTGCCGACGGCGCACGACGAGCCGGCCATCCGGCTCGAGATCTACAAGGAGATGTTCAGCGCCCCGGCGGGGATCGCGTACAACACGGACGTCGAGCGGCGGTTTCTCACGACGCACTTCTCGATACGCGCCGTCGAGGAAGAGACAGTTGGCTGCGGCGTCGATCTCTCGAACGCGCAGGTTTACCAGCACGACAAGTCCGAGGAAGAACTCAAGGACGATCAGGAGCCGATGGAGCCCGTCCCGGATGACGAGCGTCCACCGAGCTGGCGCCCGCACCTCGCCGGAAGAGGCGTGCTGTTCAAGCGCCGTCACCGCCTGCACGGCCCGCTCGCGCTATACGGCGGCCGCATCGACGCCGGCAAAGGCTGCGAAGAGCTGATCGAGTACTTCAGCAGCTACGTCCAGGACGGCGGTGACGCCTCGCTCGTGCTGATGGGCGTGAAGCTGATGCCGCTGCCCGAGGAGCCGTTCATCCATTTCGCCGGGCGGCTCCCCGATAACGAGCGGCTGCAGGCCCTCGAGGCTGCGACCGTCGTCGTCGTGCCATCCCCGTACGAGAGCCTGTCGCTGCTCGCGCTCGAGGCGTTCGCCGTGGGCACGCCAGTGCTCGCGAACGCGCGCAGCGAGGTTCTGGTGGATCACTGTCAGAAGAGCAACGCGGGCCTGTATTACGCCGACCGCGACGAGTTCGTCGAAGCGATGAAACTTCTCGTTGCCGATCATCGTCTGCGCGCGGCGATGGGCCGCAACGGCCGCGCATACGTGCGGAAGAACTACCGGTGGGACGTGATCATCGCTAAGTATGAGCGGATGTTCACAAAGCTGCGCGGGCGGTAGCGGCCGGTGCCGCAGTCCACGCAGCAGCTTCCGCCGCGTATGTGACTTATGAGGTGTTCCGCAGAGGAGTTGTTATTTCTCGAAACTACGGACCGCCATATTGCCCTCGTCCATCCGAATCATATGCCCCCTCGTGCCATCGCCTGTGACATAAACGTCCCAATGGATCTGTATGTCCGGATTGAGGTCCCAATCGACGTCAGATCATAGCGGGTCGCCGCGGCCCGCTCAGGCCTCGCCAGCTGCAAGCGCGTGAGGCGGGTTAATTACCGCGCGCTCCCAAGCCACGAAGCAACCCCACCGAGAGGTGGGCAACGAGTATCCGTGTTATCAGCGGGGGTTTCCTCCGCGTGAAACGCACCCACGCGCATCAACTCGCCGCTTTCTTCACGAGCGCAACGATCCTTGCCTCTTCAGTGGCAGTCAACTCCTTCAACGCGAAGGCGACCGGCCACATGGCGACTTCGTCGAGGTTCGCCTTGTCGCTGAAGCCGAACGTCGCGTACCTCGTGTTGAACTTTTTCGCGCTTTGGAAGAAGCAGACGACGTTGCCGTCCTTGGCATACGCGGGCATCCCATACCAGGTTTTCGGCGAGAGGGCTGGCGCGCTGGCTTTGATGATCGCATGGAGCCGCGTGGCCATGGCGCGATCCGGTTCGGGCATCGCGGCGATCTTCGCAAGCACATCGCTTTCCCCGTCCGCGCTGTTCTTCTTCGCGCGCGGGCCGCGCCGCGCTTCCGCCTTCAGCTCTTGGGCGCGCTCCTTCATCGCGGCTCGTTCTTCGTCCGTGAATCCCTTGGACTTCCTGTCGATCGTGGTGATGGTCTTGGCGGACTTCTGAGTGTTCTTTTTTGGGTTCATAGAACTGACACTGAATAATGCCGTGCGCGCGTCGGGCAATTTCGACGGTCTCCGCAAATTTCGACAGGTCATTGCCGAGGAGGACGATGTCGGCGCTCTCGCGGGCGACGTCAGTTCCGGATCCCATCGCCACGCCCACAGCCGCCTCGACCAACGCCGGCGCGTCATTCACGTCGTCGCCGACCGCGGCGACTGACGATATCGGCGCGCAGCAGGATGATGTACTGTCACAGCGATTACTCGGACTGACTCCTAGCCTTGTGGATCTCCGTCAGCGTGGCGGCCAGTGTGGACCGTCAGTGTAGGCCAGCTTCGCGTACCAGTCATCGCGTCCCTGCGGCGTGAGATCGAGCATGTTGTAGACCGGCGTCAGCAAGTCGATGCCGCGCTGCTTGACATCATCCGCCATCCATGGGTGTGCGGAATACGAATGCCGCAGCGTGCGGTCGCGGTCTTGAGTGAAGACCGAAATGGTTGAATCCTGCGTGCCTTCCGCGTCCTCGCTTCGAAGATCGTACTTGAACGTGCTGTCGCCGCAACTGAGCAACCGCAGATTGCGCCATCCACGATTGCGGGCGTGCTGTCGCAGCATGGGCGGATCCGCGGCGGCGGCGATCGCGAAGTCGACGTTCTGTGCGATATGGTGGCCGACGCCGTTGTAGCCGTCGATCCACATCGTGCACATCGGGCAGGGATTGGTCTGCCGCTTTCCATACATCAGGTGATAGATCACGACTGACCGGTTCGGACCGGTGAATAGGTCACTCAGGCGGACCATCGTGATCGGCGCGTCGCCAGCGTCGAGATTCGCCGGGCCTTCCTGGAATGCATAGTCCTGGACGACCGTTCCCGGAGGAAGACGGCGGCGCATCGCGGCGACCCGTTCTCTTTGTCGCATCAACTCGATCTCCGCGAGGCGGAGCTCTTCGCGTCGGGCGACGTACTCGGCTGATTCATTCGTCAGCCGGGTCAGTTGCAGCGTACCGTTGATAGTCTCGAGTGCCATGGCCCAATATGCTCCGTGGCGGCAGCGGCGTTCAAGCTGTGCGATTGCGATCTTGGTGAGTGCCAACCCATCATTCAGACGCCCACTGGAAAATTCTCGAAGGGCCACCGCCCGCCGCGCCGGCGCCGTCGTCCATTCCGGTCCGTCCGCGCTGACGACGGTGATCGTCCGCGGCCGTCCGAACGCGCAGCAGGTTGCCGGCCGCGACGGTGGATTGAAACTGATGGAGATCGGGCGCCTTCGGCAAAAGGGGTGGCGCATTACCGTGCTGGCCGAACGGCAGTTCTGGCGTCTCGCAGCCCGGCGATCCTGAGCGCCCAAAGATCCCCGCACGGCTGACATTTGCACTAGAATCGGGCTCCTGACTCCATGGGTATGACCCCTGATCGCTGGGAGCGCGTCAAGAACCTGTACGACGCGGCGCGCGCGTGCCCGCCCGCCCAGCGCGCCGATTTTCTGGCCAAGGCCTCCGCCGGCGACGAGGAGCTGCGCCGCGACGTCCAGCGCCTGCTCGATCAGCCCGTCGCCACCGCGGACTTCGTGGAATTCGTCGGCGGTCCAGCCACCGGCGATAGCGCGAGCCACAACCTCGCGGGCCAGCGACTTGGCAGTTTCCAGGTCCAGGCGCTCCTCGGCCGCGGCGGCATGGGCGAGGTGTACCGCGCCCACGACAGCAAACTTGGACGCGACGTGGCGATCAAGGTGTTGCCGCGCGCGCTCATCGCCGATGCCGGCCGGCTCGCAAGCCTGGAGCGCGAAGCGCGCGTGGTCGCGTCGCTGAATCATCCGAACATCGCCGCAATCCATGGCATCGAAGAAGGCGGCGGCGTTCGAGGATTGGTGCTCGAGCTCGTCGAGGGAGAAACCCTTGCGGAAAAGCTGGCTCAATCAGCGGGCGCGGCGCGGTCCGGGCTGCGTCTGCCGGAAATCCTCGGCTACGCGCGCCAGATCGCCGATGCGCTCGAGGCCGCGCACGAGAAGGGTATTACTCACCGGGACCTGAAACCCGCCAACATCAAGATCACGCCTGACGGCGTTGTGAAGCTGCTGGATTTCGGGATCGCGAAGGTCGTCGCCGGAGACGGCCCGGGCCTCGACCTCACGGCGACGGCGACGCATGCCGGCCTGATTATCGGGACCGCTGGCTACATGAGCCCCGAGCAGGCGCGCGGAAGGCCCGTCGACAAGCGCACGGACATCTGGGCCTTTGGCTGCGTGCTCTACGAGATGCTCTCCGGCAGGATGGCTTTCCAGGGGGACACGCTGTCCGACACGATCGCGGCGATTCTCGAGCGGGATCCCGACTGGTCGACCCTGCCGGCCGAGACACCGCGCGCACTTCGTCGCCTGCTGCAGCGATGTCTCGAGAAGGATCCCAGGCAGCGCCTCAGGGACATCGGCGACGCGCGCGTCGAGATCGAGCAAATCATCAGCGCGCCCAACGCGGACGTCGATGCAGGCGTCGCGGTGCAACACGCACGAACCTGGCGGCGGCGCACCCAGTTCGCCATCGCGGCGGCGGCTCTCCTCGCCGTGTCATCTGGCGGCCTGATCTGGTTTGCGCTGACGCGAGACAACGCGGGCCCTGGCGGCAGTCGCGTATCGCGGTTCACGATCGACCTGCCAAAGAACTCCGTCATCGTCCCGACGTTCAATGCGAACGTCGCGCTCTCACCAGACGGAACCCATCTCGCCTACACGCCGCTGCCCGGCCCTGTCCTGATTCGTCGATTGGACAACCTCGACAGCCAGCCGCTCGAAGGCTCCGCCACGCCGGGGTTTCGCAGCGCGCCGATCTTCTCACCCGACGGCTCGTCCCTCGCCTACGTCGATGGCAACGCCCCCTATTCGTGGAAGCGCCCGTTCCAGAAAGTCGCGCTGGCCGGCGGGCCCGCGTTGAAGCTGGCCGAGTACGACATGTTCCACCGCGGCGACTGGAGCGACGATGGATGGTTGTACTGGACGGCGCACTACCCGGGGGGCATCGTCCGCATTCGGGACTCCGGCGGGGAGGTCGAGACCGTCACGAAGCTGAATGTCGCCGGTGGTGAGCGGAGCCATCGCTTCGCCAGCCTGCTGCCCGGCGGGGACGGCTTGATTTACACCGTCGGCTTCGAGGGAATCAGCAACTACGATGATGGCCGCATCGATCTGTGGGATCTGAAAACCGGCACGAGCAAGACCCTCATCGAAAAGGCAATGTCGGCCACCTATTCGTCGTCCGGGCACATCGTCTTCGCGAGAGCCGGGAAGCTGATGGCCGTTCCCTTCGATGTGCGACGACGAGAGGTGACCGGAGCCGCGTTCGAGGTGCAGGACGGCGTCATGATGAGCCGGAACACCGGCGCCGCCGACTACTCGCTCTCGAAGCGAGGAGACCTCGCGTACGTGCCTGGTGGCGCTGAGGGTGGACGCAGAACGCTCGTCTGGGTCGATCGATCCGGCAAGACGGAACCGCTCCCGCTGGCGCCCGCGTCGTACCTGTATCCGCGGATTTCACCCGATGGGCGTACGCTGGCAGTGGAGATCGAGGGGCCGAATCACGACTTCTACTTGTACGATTTCGAGCGGACGGTACTGAGCAAGATCACGACCGACGGCCTGAGTCACGACCCCGTTTGGTCGCCCGACGGCGCACGACTGGCGTTCCGGTCGTGGCAGGCAGGCGGCATGACCATGTGGTGGATGCGAACCGATCGAAGCGGAAGCCCGCAGCGGCTCGATCCGTCCGGGACTCGTCAAAGCCCGGTCTCGTTTTCGCCTGACGGAAAATTTCTGGCTTTCGATCAAAAGGATCCCGAGACGCGTGAGGACGCCTGGGTTCTCCCCCTGGATGGAGGCAAGCCGCAACGGGTCGCTCAGACCAAGTTCGGCGAGGGATCGATGAAGTTCTCGCCTGACGGGCGCTGGGTTGCGTACTCGTCGAATGAATCCGGCAGACCCGAGATCTACGTGCAGGCGTTTCCGGGACCAGGGATGAAGCTGCAGATTTCGAACGGCGGCGGGACCGACCCGGTGTGGCGCCGCTCTGGCGGCGAGCTGTATTACCGCGCCGAGAGCAAGATGATGGTGGTGTCCGTCACCACGTCGCCGCAATTCAAAGCCTCGGCCCCGAAACAGCTCTGGGAAGGGGCCTATTCGCAGGGAACCGGTTCTTCCTGCGGCATGCCGGGTGTCAGTTCGTCGAACTACGACGTCAGCGCCGACGGCCAGCGGTTCCTGATGGTGCGTGACGACGACGAGTCGGCGGTGGCCACGAAAATTGTCGTCGTCCTCAACTGGGTGCAGCAGTTGAAAGCCAAAGAGCGAGAGGCCGCGACGGCCAGGAAGTGAGGACGCCACAGTCTTAACTGGACGGCCAGGACAATTCCGCCCGCAGCCACGCCTTTGCAATCGTCCACTCGCGTACCACCGTCGCCTCTGAAACGCCGACCACCTCCGCGACTTCCTCAATCGTGAGGCCGCCAAAGTAACGCAGCTCGACGATCCGTTCCTGCTGCGGATCGAATGCCGCAAGGCGCTCGAGCGCCTCATGAAGCGCCAGGACGTCGATCGCGTCAGATCCATCTACGGCCAGTTCGTCGCCGACGAGCGTCACGCGCTCCCATCCTCCGCCGCGCTTCTCGGCGCGACGCAGCCTCGCCTGGTCGACGAGAATGCGCCGCATCATCCAGGCGGCAACTCCGAAGAAATGGGCGCGGTTCTTCCACTTCACCTGCCGCTGATCGATCAGCCGCACGTACGCTTCGTGAACGAGTGCCGTTGGCTGCAGCGCATGGCCTGCCGGTTCGCGCCGCATGTAACCGGCTGCGAT